>Ga0307474_10000360_pt1 | contig 33293 bp, 20 predicted proteins | sample atmos_gasesECM1C_2_FD_203312 | JGI IMG/M metagenome (GOLD analysis project Ga0307474, IMG submission 203312) | Hardwood forest soil microbial communities from Morgan-Monroe State Forest, Indiana, United States - atmos_gasesECM1C_05 | ecosystem: Environmental > Terrestrial > Soil > Temperate... | reverse complement strand
TACGTTCGTTTTTCCTTTGAAAATGCTGCGGCTCCGGGCGAAAACCCCAACTGTAAATGGAAGGGAATTCCCGTCGAATGCGGACCGCGTGGATTAGCTACAGGCAGAAATTCGCTCTATAGAAACAACGGCGACGGAACGTTCACGGATGTTACGGAACGAGCCGGCATCACGCATGCCCCGGCTACGTATGGCATGACTGTGGTGGCAGCTGATTTTGATGAGGACGGTTGGCAAGACATCTACGTCGCCTGCGACTCGACTCCCAGTTTGTTATTCATGAACAATCGAGATGGAACGTTTCGTGAAGAAGGAGTACTTCGAGGGGCGGCCCTGAGCGATGATGGCATGGAGCAGGCTGGTATGGGGATCGGGGTCGGCGATTATGATTTAGATGGCCATCTTGATCTGTTCAAGACACACTTCGCGGACGACGCCAACATCCTTTATCACAACGACGGGAAAGGAAATTTCGAGGACGCAACAGGATCCTCGCGCATTGGAGTTGAAACTCGTTATGTGTGTTGGGGAGCGGGCATCGTCGATCTCGACAATGACGGCCTTCCAGACATCTTTATGGTCACCGGGCATGTTTACCCCCAGGTTGAACGAATATTGTCGCAATACCCCAATAAAACGCCGCGGGCCGTTTTTCGGAATCTGGGCAAGGGGGTGTTCGAGGAGCTAATCCAGGAGGCTGGTCCGGGGGTTGCGGCGGCACACTGTAGTCGCGGTTGCGCATTCGGCGACTTTGACAACGATGGGGATATCGACGTCCTCATCATCAATCTCAACGAGCCTCCTTCGCTGTTGCGCAATGACCTCACCGGCAAAGCCAACTGGGTCAAAGTGAAATTGGAAGGTGTCAAGTCCAATAAAAGCGCCATTGGGGCTAGGGTGCTGGTCCACTATGGTGGCAAGACACAGGCGCAAGCGGTTCTCAGCCAATCCAGCTTTTATTCGTGCAGCGATTCCCGTTTGCATTTCGGTCTTGGGAGCTCCACTTCGGCCGACATCGACGTGTATTGGCCAAGCGGACTTCACGAGACTTTCAAGCAGATCCCTGCTAATCAGCTTATCACCTTCAAGGAAGGCGTGGGTCCCATACCGAACCGTGGTTGGGCCAAGGCCTAGGCAACGATTCGCAGATCTTGAAGTCCTCCCTGAAAAACCCCGCCTGAATAGCAACATAGGCCAATCTTCACCAGGTTTCTGCGCTGGCCGAGACGCTAAATTCAACCGAATAACGAACCTGAAGGCGTATATAAAGCGAAACCGAAGTATCGCCGGGGCGTTTTCCGCTGATTCGCTTTTTTTGATGCATTTCATAAGAATAACGAAATTGTTCTTGACTATTGCTCCGTGTGGGTCTAATAAAGGGCCCAACGGGGTGGCCTTGTGGCTTCTTGCAGTTGTCCCTTCATCTTGTCTGCTTCGTTCTCTGACGAGAATCGATCGTCGCGGCTGGTGCGCTCGCGCGATAAGCGTTACGGACTTTTTGACAACTTCTTGGGGAGGAAAGAAATGCCGAATCTCAGAAAGCTGGGGCTCATCTTTTTAACGGCTGTAGTCGTTTTGGCGCTGACGGCTACCGCCGGGCGGGGCCAGAACGTGTACGGAACGCTCGCTGGCGTGGTTACGGATAGCAGCGGCGCTGCGATCAGCGACGCTACGATTACTTTTACGAATCTGGATAACGGATCAAAACGCAACATAACAACCGATACGTCGGGCGACTATACATTCGTGAATATTGTGCCCGGCCGCTACAAGTTAGAGGCGGAAAAGACCGGATTTAAGAAGTTTGTACGCGAGCCAATCGTAGTGCAGATCGAAAGCGGACTGAAAGTGGACATCGCTCTGCAAATCGGAGCGCAAAGCGAGACGGTCGAGGTGACCTCCGAAACGCCTTTCCTGCAGTCGGAAACGCAGTCGTTGGGGCAAGTCGTCGAACAGCGATCGGTCACGGAACTGCCGCTGAACGGCCGCAACCCCTTGGCGCTTGTCGCGTTGGTGCCAGGCGTGGTGCCACAAGGGCAGCCCTCTGCTGGCAATTCCTCGAGTGGCAATCCGGTCGGCGCGAATCCCTTCGCCCTGGGAGATTTCCAGGTCGGCGGCGGCATGTCCGGGCAGAGCCAGATCCTGATCGACGGGGTGCCAACCAACGGAGCGTATTTGAACGTTGTCACCGTGATACCGACACAAGATGCCATTGAGGAATTCAAGGTCCAGACCAACAATCTCGGCCCCGAGTACGGACGATTTGCCGGCGGCGTCATTAACCTCTCGACTAAGTCTGGCACGAACGCGTTCCATGGTTCGGCTTACGAATTCATCCGCAACAAAGTGTTGAACGCCAACGACTTCTTCGCTAATGAAGGCGGTGTCAAGCGTCCTGCATTTACCCAAAACCAATTTGGAGCCAACGTTGGAGGCCCCGTTTTCAAAGATAAGCTGTTCTTCTTCTCGAGTTATGAGGGCTTCCGGCAGCGCAAGGGAAGCATCTTGACAACGTGGGTTCCAACGACCGCTGAGCGCGGCGGAGATTTTTCCGCTATAGGGTCGAGCAACACGACCTCAGTGCTTCCCATTTACGACCCCACCACGAGTACCGGTTGTGGCGCCAACCCTGCGCCAGCAACCTGCAGGACCCAGATCATGTCCACGTCAACTCCCGGTCCCCTTTTCAATTCGCTGTGCACGAACCCAGCAGGCTGCCCGAACATGATTCCGACGGCTCGACTGGACCCGACTGCGCAGGCGCTTTTGAAAGACTTCCCGGCGCCCAACCAGACGGGCAACCCTAACGGGAATTTTGTGACCGCCTATAGCGCTGGCGGCAACGTGGACCAGTACAACGAGCGCATTGACTATAACCTGAGTTCCAAACAGAGAATTTTCGGGCGGTACACGCAATCCCATATATTGTCGCTGCCCGATGCCCCGTTTGGCCAGATCTGCACGGACCGATGCACCGAAGATACCAAAGCGAAGCAGATTTCGTTGGGTGACACCATCGCCATTTCTGCTAAGACCATCGTGGACCTACATCTCGGCTACACGCGGTACGTCTATCTGCGCACGCCGCTAAGTCAAGGCATCGACTTGTCGCAGTTTGGTGCAAACTGGGCGGCCTTAGCCCCCGAGATGACTTATACGCACATCCCGCAAGTGTGCGTTTCCGAGGGTTCAGGGGACAACCACTGGGGCGGCGGCTGGTGCGCTCAAGGAACCGGCAGCGGCATCGGCGCGTGGGACGATACCTGGAGCTTCAATCCCATGGTTTCTCACATAATGGGCAAGCATAATTTGAAGGCGGGGTTTGAGTTCCGCATACTCCGCAACAACTACTTCCAAAGCAACAATCCTGCAGGCTTGTTGCAATTCAATGCCAAAATGACGGCGTCGAACCCTGTCAACGGCAACAACCCCCCTGCTGGAGCCAACGGTTCAACGGGGAATGGGTTTGCGTCCTTCCTTCTGGGCTATGGCGATAGCGGCAGTTTCGTTGAGCCAGCTAGAACAGCGGACCAGAACCTCTACAAGGCGGTCTATTTCGGCGACACCTACCAACTCACCAGGAAGATCACCCTGAATCTGGGAGTTCGCGTCGATCTCCAGGGGGATTGGACAGAACGCTTCAATCGCATCGTAGCCCTCAACACGACCGAGCCGAGCCCCCTGTTGACAATCGATCCTGCGTTGGCAAGTACGGTTAACCCCGCCACCGGACAAACCTTCGCTAATCTAAAGGGTGGCTATGACCTGGTAGCCTCGGCCCGGCATTCGGACCGCAGCGCGTTTCCTGCATGGAACCACGTCAGCCCGCGTCTAGGACTTTCGTACCAGTTTGATCGGAACACGGTTATCCGAACTGGCTACGGAATGTTTTTCCTGCCGGTGGACGTGCGGTGGAACGATGCGCCGCACAACCTCTTTATCAACTCCTTCTCGACACCTTGGCAAGCTGTGGCGACGGACGGAGTTTCACCTTTAAATCCATTGTCCAACCCCGAACCGTTGGGAATCATTCCACCGTTTGGAAGGAATCAGGCCTTGATCGACGTGCAAGGGAATGGCAACGAAGCGGCCCTGCCCAACAACCCGGCGCCTTACGTACAGCAGTGGAACTTCGACATACAGCGCCAGCTACCGGGTAACATGCTGGTTGACGTTGCCTATGCCGGATCCAAGGGCACGCATTTGCCCATGCACGATCAGAATCTGGACCAAATGCCGGATCAGTTTCTACCCACCGGCACAGTAGGGAACGCCGCCGCACTGAGTCAGATCGCGTTCCTGACGAAGATCGTCCCTAACCCGTTCGCCGGAAACTGCACAGGGTGTACGGGGCCGCTCCAATCGGGCAACATGGGCACTCAAGCTACGGTAAAGCAAGGTCAGTTGCTCTTGCCGTTCCCGCAGTTTGACGGTATATCCATGGCCGAGCCGGATAACCGCGACTCCATCTACCACTCTATGCAGCTGAAGGTCGAAAAGCGGTTCGCTGCGGGCGCTCAAATCCTCGCCAGCTACACCGTTTCCAAACTCATCGACGATACCAACTCGGAAATCAACTGGTTGGAAGCCTCTCCGGTGAGCTGGAACGATTCCAACGCCAACAATCTGCGTAGCCAGCGCAGCCTTGATACGTTCGACGTTCCGCAGCGCCTCGTCCTGGCGTCCGTTTTGGATTTGCCCTTTGGCAAGGGCAAGAAGTTCGCAAACAACCTGAGCGGAGTTGCCAATAAGCTCGTCGGCGGATGGGGAGTTGATACCATCATCACCTTCCAAAAGGGCTTCCCGATCATCATTGGCGGGTGCCCAGGTGCTCTCAGCAACTCCGGCATTCCCAATGCGGGCTGCGGCCGGCCGGACCGAACGGGTCCGTCGTCGCTGACTTCCGGTCCTTTGGACCAGAAGTTGGCTCATTGGTTTGACACTTCTGTTTTCGTCAAAAGTAACGATTACGGCTACGGCACTGATTCGCGCACGGAGCCGAACATCCGCAGCGACGGACAGAAGAACTTTGACTTCGCCCTCTTCAAAAACACCAAGTTTGGTCCAGATGAAAGGCTAGGCGCCGAGTTCCGCGCAGAGTTCTTTAACGGGTTCAACCACCCGCAGTTCAATCCGCCCAATAGCGGCTGTTGCGGTGGTAGCTCCTTTGGCCAAGTAACCGCCCAGTACAATCTTCCACGCTTGATTCAGTTCGCGTTGAGGATTACCTTCTAGCATTGCAGCTCATGCGGCTGGGCGGGACACACCGCCCAGCCGCATGACTCTTTTTCTAGTACTTCTCTCCGGTTTATGGATTAAAGCCTCTGTGTTTCTTCCCGCCCGAATTTTGCTGACCTGATTCTCGTTTCGCGCGAAAATGTTCGGATGAAACGGGCTGTTCTATTTCTGCTCGCCATCTCGTCGATATCTCCCAGATTGGCGAACTGCCAGACCACCGAGGGACAAGTCGAGTTCTCCTTTCGCGCCGGCCAGGAGGCTATGAAGCAGGGGCAGTTCGTCCGCGCCGCGGAAGAATTCAAGAAGGTGCTGGCGCTAGATCCGACCTTAGTCGAGGCTGAGGTTAACCTCGGCCTCGCTTACCAGAGCCTGCTCGAGTACGACTTAGCGGTACGCCATCTGACCAAGGCCCTACGCGAGAGGCCGAACCTGCTCGCGCCCACGGTACTCGTCGGATTGGACTACCTTAAATTGGGCTCTCTGCAGAAAGCAGTTCCATTCCTCCAAACTGCGCTGAAGCTTGATCCATCCAACCGTGAGGCCCGCCAGGGTTTGGCTTCGGCATATCGGGGCGAGGAGAACTTCCGAGGCGCGGCCGAGGAGTTCCGTCAGATCGCCGTGCTCGATTCCGACAAGCCCGAGGCCTGGTTCAAACTCGGACACGAGTACCTGGATCTGGCTGCTAGTTTGGCGTTCAGGGGAGCGCATTTGTATCGGGAGTCGGCGTGGGGACATCGTTTTCTTGGTGATCTCTTATTTCAACGTGACCGTTGGGACGATGCTGCGCAGGAATACCGAAAGGCACTTGGCACTGAGCCACGGCAGTCGGGGTTACATACGTCGCTGGGCCAAACGTATCTGCTGGCCGGGAAATTTCACGAGGCCGAAACAGAGTTTGGGCTGGAGCTTCAGCTTGATTCGCGAAATGAGCTGGCATGGCTCGGTTTTGCGAATATGCAGTTGGCCCAGGGTGAGGCTATCGCGGCGTTGGAATCCCTGAGAAAGGTTTGGGAAATCTCTCCTGAATTCTTGGCTGTGCAAAAGGAATTCCCGTCGATCGAAATCCGTCAGCAGGCAAAAGCTTTCCTATCGCACATCCAGGACCAGCCAGAAGGACCAGCCAAGCATTTTTTGTTGACGGCTCTACACGCCGCCACGAATGAAAGCGCTCTTTCCGATCGCCAATGGAAATTATTCCAAGCCGACGTCTCGGCATGGCAAAAAGCGCCGAATGTTGCCGGGGGATCCCCCCGCACGGATCAGGCACCCTGCAAGGCCCATCGTTACTCTCGTTGTGTAGATTCGCTGCAAAAGAGGAAGCATCTAACCGATTCAGAGCGGCTGCTCTTGGGAAAGACGCACCTCATATTGCATCAATACGAAGCTGCGGCTGACACGTTAGGACAAGTGCAGGGCACCACCAACGAGAATGCGGAGGCCAGCTACTGGTTGGCGCGCACTTACCAAGCGCTGGGAGCTGAGGCGTATGCGCGATTGCAGGAGTCGTTTCCCGACTCCTGGCGTACTCACCAATTGCGCGCGGAAGGCTTTGCCCTTCGTCAGGATCTCGACGACGCGCTCAAAGAGTATCAGTCGGCCCTGCAGTTGCGTCCCAATGAGTCAGAACTTCATGAAGCGCTGGGGGAACTTTACCTCGACAACCACAGTGACGACGATGCGCAGAGTGAGCTGGAAAGAGCGGTGACGCTGGATCCCTCGCGCACCCACGCGCTTTACCTCCTGGGGCGCTTGTACGTGCAAAAACGTGAGAACGACAAGGCGGTGTCCTATCTACAGCGCGCTTTGCGCCTTCAACCGGATTTGGTCGAAGCCAGCAGCTTGTTGGGTACCGCGTACGTCCGTCTCGGGCAGTTTGCCAACGCCGTTCCGAAGCTTGAGAAGGCAGCTCCTCGCGACCATTACGGCAATGTCCACTATCAATTGTACCTAGCCTATCGGAAGCTCGGCCAAGCCGAACTCGCCCAGAAAGCCCTGGAGCGCTCTCAAGATCTCCGTCGAAGCTCTCTGGAACACGACCAAGCCGTAATTATGGGATCTCCGCAGCCCGAGGCTGAACCGTAGTCACGGTAAAGCCGGTTTCCCCTGTGACTGCCTATTCCAGCCGCTCAGCCACTCGTCGTACGTAATTGCCACACAGGGTTGGAGTTGCGATGTAGACGGTTTGCTTTCCGCGCTGGCCGGTTCAGTCAATGTTCCGTATCAGGCTAACGGCCTCGTGCCTGGTTTGTGCGTCGACCTGCTTCATTACGCGGTAAATGTGATTCTTGACGGTGAACTCAGACAAATTCAGGTTGGCAGCAATTTCCTTATTGCTCAGGCCCATAGCGACCAAAGACATCAGTTGTCGCTGGCGGTTAGTGAGGTCAACTTGCGTGGCAGCGCGCCCTTCTTTGTCGTCGGCGTTTTGGCTGGCTACGGCTTTGAAGAGCACCTTACAGAATTTGAGAGGGCAGGTGGCCTCACCCTGGGCTACCGTGCGAACTGCTTCCAGGAGTTCGGTAGCGGAGGCGTTCTTCAGGACGTAGCCTGCAACGCCGCGCCTAACGGCTTGGATGAAGATGTCAGGGTCTTCGTCCATGCCAAACAAAACGACTTTGATTTCGGGGATGGACTCCTGAAGTGCCGACAACCAATCGTCACCTGAGGTGTTGTTGGCGTCGAAACAATCGAGGAGAAGCAGATCAGAGCTAGCTGTAGCTATGTGCTCGATGGACGAATCGGAGCAGCAGGTGTCTCCTACTATATTGATCTCGCTGCGTTTGCGGAAAAGGCGGACCAGGGTTTCTCGCAAGAGGCGATTTTCTGCAACTACATACACGCTCACCGGCGAAGACATTTTACCACTTATCATAGGGCGAGAGACCCCTCAGCTCTCGTGTACGCGGACCGGGTGCCGTTAGGTGCGCCGAAATTTAGAGGCCCGGCGGCACTGCAAAGATGCCCCGGCTCCTATCCGATTGGTGCACCAGAGTTTATTCGTAGTCAATTAGCGTGTCAAGGAATACCGTGGACATATACCCATGCTCAACTGGGATCATTCGGCGGAGCGCATCAGGCAACACGTGGTACTGCTTAGGTACTCCAGCCGCTCAATGGTAGTGCTCCTGAGCATAGCGCACTAACCGTATCGGCAGTTCTTCATTGAGCCTTCACATTTCCACAGATTCCCGAATACTAGCCCCACTGAGGGGTATGCCATGGCCAGGTCGATTCGCGTTCTAGTGGCTAACCGCCCGAAGCTCATGCGCGAGCTGATTGTTTCAACCCTCGCCGATGAGCCCGGCGTTGAAATCGTCGGAGAGGTTGCCGATGAGGCGGAGATAGCGGAACGGGTGCGCCAGGTTGCGCCGGACTTGCTGGTCATCGCCCTCGACGAACCGTCGAAGAGGCCGCAACTCTGCGACACGCTTTTGCGGGACTGCCCGAAATTGCGAATCATCGCGGTGGCGTCGCAGGAGAATTGCAGCGTGTTTTATTGGGCGTCGTTTGATATTCATTCGAGCGAGATTGAAGCGTCAGAGCAGGGAATTCTGAGTGCAGTGCGAAACATCGCGACCATGGGGGCAGGGGAACCAGTTTGATGAAGGCCTAAGAATCCGGCGGGGTGGTTTTTGTGAGCATACAACAGGCAATGAAACCTATTCGAGTGCTGGTGGCGAACCGGCCGCGGTTAATGCGGGAACTTATGGTGGCAACGATTTCAGAGCAGCCAGATATCGAGATCGTCGGGGAAGTGCAGGATGACGCCGAGCTAGTGAATGCTGTAGAAAAAACACGCCCGGATTTCTTGATCGTTGCGTTGGAGAAGTTCAACCGATTGCCGCAAGTGTGTCACTCCATTCTTCAGAATTACCCGCACATGAAAGTGATAGCGGTTTCTTCCGACCGCAACAGCTCCATGTTCTATTGGGCCTCATTGAAGGTGCAGTCCAACGAAATTGAGGCTTCCGAGGCTGGCGTTTTGGGCGCGCTCAGAGGCAAAACCCAGCTGACGCCGAGGTGGCAGCAATGAGATCTAACAAATTAAGTCTTCCGGAGATGACTATCCGTCCCGCAAAAATAACTCGGTTGTTTTTGTGTATTCTGGCGGTAACGGTGTTGTGTGACGGCGTGGGGCGGGCACAAGGTCAAGAGCGGCAACCCAATAGCCGTCAAGTTTCCGAACTTGGGCGCGAGAATCTGAGTCGCGCCGCTGCGTCGGCCACAGACCTCAAGGCCATCCTAATCAAAGATGTCGGGCTAATGGTGGAACTGAAGCGGTGGATTGCGAAGGATGCGACTGGCCACGGCCAGATCATCAGTGATACCGACCTGACAGACGAAGCCATTTTTGACCGGCTGGAAATGGACGTGCAATTTCGTTCGACAGCGACCCTACTGGTGCAGCGATACGGCTACCTTGTTCCCAAGCTCAATCCGGAATCCGAGGCAGCGAAAGAGCGTGAACTGCTGGTTCAAGAGCGAACCAAGTGGCTCGCGCAGGCCCAGGAACAAGAGCGCGCGTTGGCCAGTCAGAAGCGGGCGGCCAAAGTACAAAACATCGCCAACTGCGATCCGCAAGTTGACGAGCAGTGCAATTACGACCAAAAGCCGACGGATGAACGATTCCCTGAAAATCGGCGGCAGCAGGAAAATTTACCGCCATCGAACATTAATCCCAATGAGTTCTATCCCCCAACCGGGCCGCGATCAGATTCGCCGCAAGTCTTGCGAGCGCAGTATGGGCAATACGGCGAGGATATGGACGAGTTCGGAGGTAATAGTCTTTCGCAGCTTCCGTTAGGTGGGTTGAGTGAGGCGGCATCCTCACTGAGTTTGTCCAGTGGGGGATCCAGCGACGCCGCGACACTGCGGGCAAGTTTGTCGGAGGACGGCCAAAGTCGCAGTCTGATGTCGATGGCAAACAACGGAGATCGCAATGTGGTTGATGCGTTGGCGACTTTCGGCGTGGGAGCGGGCAGGCCGGATATGGACTTTTCCGAATTGTCGCGGATAAGTCCAGATGCAAATACGTTTATGCCTTCCGGATCCTCGTCACGAAACTTCGCGTTGCCAAACAGCCCTTCGCTGTACAACTCTATGTCTCCCTTTGAACGCAGGAGGCCGAGACCAGCGCCACCGGCTCCTGAACTGGTAAGGGCGGCAAACCCGTACAACGACATTCCATCGCTGTACGACATGTACATTCAAGCGGTACCGCGCCCAGCGGTTCCAAGACGGTTTGGCATTGAAGTTTTTCAGAACGGGACACGCGATTCGCAATTAATCCCGATGGATCTACCCGCCGGCCCGGATTATGTGGTCGGCCCTGGCGATGGATTATCGATCAATTTGTGGGGCGGACCGACGACGCAACGGATAAACCGGGTAGTGGATCGCGAGGGGCGGGTCAGCCTTCCAGAGGTGGGCCCGATATTGGTCAGCGGCAAGAGTTTGTCAGATGTACAGGAGAGTTTGCAGAAATTGCTGAGGACCGAATTCCGCCGAGTGTCCGCGGATGTCTCACTCTCCCGACTCCGAACAATCCGGATTTACGAAGTTGGGGATATCGCAGAGCCAGGCGCGTACGACGTGAGCTCGCTATCGACGCCTCTAAATGCTTTGTTCATCGCCGGGGGGCCGACGCAAAAGGGATCACTGCGAATTGTGAAACATTACCGCGGGGGCCAACTGGTAGAGGTTGTCGACCTATACGATTTACTGCTGCACGGAGTGAAGTCAAATTTGCAGCGCCTCGAAAACGGAGACACTGTGCAGGTTCCGACGATCGGGCCGCAAGTGACCGTCGAAGGGATGGTTCGTCGTCCGGCGATTTATGAATTGAAGGATGAGAAGAACCTGGCCAGCGTGCTCGAACTGGCGGGCGGACTGTTGCCAACCGCCACGCTGCGGCACATCGAAGTGCAGCGGCTAACGGCGCACGAGAAACAAACGATGTTGAGCTTCGACCTTCCACAGATCGACAGCGATTCCGAAGTCACAAAAAAACTGGAGGCATTCGAGATTCAGGATGGGGACCGTATCCGCGTTTTCCCCATTGCGCCTTACAACCAAGACGCAGTGTACCTGGAGGGCCACGTTACCCGCCCGGGCCGCTATTCTTATCGTCAGGACATGCACGTCACCGACATAATCGCTTCCTACAAGGATCTGCTGCCCGAACCCGCCAATCAATACGCAGAGATTATTCGATTGAATGCACCTGACTTCCATCCAAGCGTCGAGGGATTCAGTCTTGCGGATGCGCTGGCCAATCCTTCTCAGTCGCCGTTGCTTCATGCAATGGATACCGTACGCGTTTTCAGCCGGTTTGATTTCGAGAACCCACCCTCGGTCTCTGTTTGGGGAGATGTGCGCGGTCCGGGAACCTACCGCACGTCTGGCGAGATTCGTTTGAGTGATGCGGTGCACCTGGCCGGTGGACTTGCACCGGACGCCAAGACAGAAGATGCCCAGGTGTTCCGATACCTACCGGATGGCAAGTCCAAAATTTTCAGCGTCAACCTTAGCTTGGCTCTCGAAGGTGATCCGAGCGCCAACATTCTGCTGCAGCCTCGCGATCGGCTTTTGATTCATCGCAGTACGGAGGCAATTGAGCCGGCCAGTGTCTATGTCCAAGGCGAAGTCGGAAAGCCGGGCCGCTATCCGCTAACGACGAACATGACGGTCGCGGACCTTATTCAAGTGGGTGGGGGGCTAAAGTCTAGCGCTGATTTGCAAACCGCGGACTTGACGCAGTTTGCGTGGCCTACCCAAGAGCAGTTGACCGGCCAACATAAGACTATTCCTATATCCGCGGCGCTGGCAGGGGAATCGGATGCCAACTTGCCGCTCCATAATGGCGACGTGCTCACGATTCGCCAACTCCCTGGATGGAATGATCTTGGCGCCTCCATCAGCGTAAAGGGAGAAGTGAAACACCCCGGAACGTATGGAATTCGTCCCGGTGAGCGGCTCAGCTCGATTCTGCAAAGGGCAGGCGGGTTCCAAAGGGATGCGTATGTTAATGGCGCAATCTTGGAGCGAGCGCAAGTCCGCGAACTCCAGACCAAAGAGCAAACACAGTTGATGCTTCGCGTGAAAGATTTGCAAAACAATGTCGCATTATTGCCGGAGAATGATGCGAATCAGAAACAAGCAAAGGAAAATGCTCTGCGACAGTATCAAAACGCTTTGACGCAATTGGGAACCAACTCACCGATAGGGCGTGTGACGATGCGAATCTCTCCGGAGATAAATCGCTGGCAAAACACGTCAGCTGATTTAGAGGTCAGAGCGGGGGACATCCTGGTTATTCCCAAGCGCCCGAGCTTTGTAATGGTCACCGGCCAGGTTTTCAACCCTACCGCGGTTTCTTATCGCCCGGGGAAGAGCGCCAAATGGTACCTCAGCCAATCCGGTGGTCCGACTGCGGTGGCCAACAAAAAGGCAATTTTTGTAATTCGCGCAGACGGCTCGGTAATAGGGGCCAAGGAGAGTCTGTGGTCTGGGCCGTCACTGAACGCTGTGCTGCAGCCGGGAGACACAGTGGTGGTCCCGGAGAAGGCAATCGGCGGAGGAGTGCAATGGCAGACAGTGTTCCTGGCCGCGCAGGTGGCATCGTCAGTGGTAAGTACACTCTTTATCGCATTGCATTACTGATCGGACTTTTTGATGGCTCGTTGGTGGACAGGGTTAGGGCTCGGATTTAGTTTGCTGGCAACCTCGGCGATGAGCAGGAGTTCTTATGCGATGCCGCAGGAGCCGCAAGCGAACGCTGGAGCCGAGACGAACACCGGGGAGAGTGAAACCTCAAGTCGCAAAGCTGCCAAAGCAGAAGCTTGGGCGGAACCGGCTTGGCAGCCGGGAGATCACGAGAATAGCGTGGGACTTCATTTGCTGAAGAACATCGCGGAAGATCAGAAAGCGGTCTGGATCGGCCCGACGAATGTGCGCTGGGTCGATGCAGACTGGCTCGTACCCTTGGGTGGCGCGGCGGCTGCGATGTTTGTTACGGATTCGAGCTACAGTCGGCATTTGTCGAATTCGCCGAACCGGATCAAGTACAGCAAGGACGTATCGAACTACGGAATCGCGTCAATGGTTGGAATTGGCGGCGGGCTATATCTGTGGGGGCACCTCACCCACGACGATCATAAGATTGAGACGGGTATCCTGGCTGGGGAAGCGGCGATCGACAGCCTGGCCCCGGTTTACGCGATGAAATACGCGTTCGGACGCGAGCGGCCGCAGCAGGATAATTACCGGGGACGATTTGGGCAGGGCGGCGTGTCCTTCCCATCCGAGCACGCGGCGGCGGCATGGTCGATCGCCAGTGTAATCGCGCACGAATATCCCGGACCACTGACCTCACTGTTCGTTTATGGCTTGGCCTCGGCCGTAAGCGCGTCCCGCATAACCGCGAAGCAGCATTTCCCGTCGGACGTTCTGGTCGCGAGCGCCATCGGCTGGTTCGAGGGAATGTATGTCTACCGTAAACACCACGATCCGCGAATCGGTGGCGGAGAATGGGAGACGTATAGGGAATCTCACGACAGCGGCGAACGCAATGCCGGCAATACAGGTTCGCCGTATATCCCGCTGGATAGTTGGATTTACCCAGCGATGGAGCGGCTTGCTGGCCTGGGCCTGCTTAGCAGCGAATTCTTGGGAATGCGTCCCTGGACGCGCAGCGAGTGCGCACGCCTCGTGAATGACGCAGCGGATCAAGTGTCTGATGTTGATAGCGGCAATGGTGAACAATCGAGACTGATCGAAGCGTTGCAACACGAATTCGTCGCGGAAAACGATGGAACAATGGCGAGTGGGGCGCTCCGTTTGGAATCCCTCTATTCGCGGACGGAACACATTTCTGGTGCGCCACTTACGGATGGCTACACGTTTGGCCAAACGCAAATTAACGATTTCGGACGTCCCTACGGCGAAGGATGGAGCGCCGTAAACGGGTTTTCGGCGTATGCCACGGCTGGGCGTTGGACGGCTTATGTGCGTGGAGAAGAACAGAGTGCGCCCACCATTCCCGCATACTCGCTGGCGACACGCCAAATAGTCCAGCAGGTGGACGACTATCCCGTGCTAGCTCCGGGAACAAATAAGCCTTCCGTTACGCAGTTCCAGTTGCTCGATGCGTATGTGGGAACGACTTGGTCGAACTGGGACTTCTCATTCGGGAAGCAGAGTTTGTGGTGGGGACCGGGGGATGGGGGACCGCTTATTTTGAGCGACAACGCGGAACCATTCAACATGTTCCGGGTAAATCGCGTCGCCCCGCTGAAGTTGCCGAGCATCCTGGGCTGGCTCGGTCCGATGCGCATGGAGTTCTTCCTGGGTCAGTTCACTGGGTATCAGTACATATTTAGCCCTTCGGGGGCAGGTTTCAACAGGCAGTTCGGACAAGCGCTTAGTCCCCAGCCGATCATTCATGGCGAGAAGATCAGCTTTAGACCCACTCGCAATTTTGAGTTTGGGTTTTCACGTACCACCATTTATGGAGGGCCTGGTTATCCGCTTACGTTTCACACATTCCTGCGCAGTGTGTTTTCCACCGCAAACAAAGGAACCTTCGGTACGTCTGACAAGCCAGGTGACCGGCAGGCGGGCGTGGATTTCAGCTATCGCCTTCCGGGGCTGCGCAACTGGCTCAGTTTCTATGGTGACGGATTCACCGATGACCAATTTTCCCCTATCGCCTACGCCGATCGTTCGGCGTGGCACGCGGGGCTCTATCTTTCCCGCTTTCCTCGGATTCCAAAATTAGATCTGCGTGTCGAGGGCGTTTACACCGATAACCCAATCGGGGGCGCCGTCGGCCACGGTTTCTATTTTTTTAACTTTACCTACCGAAGCGGAAAGACAAACGATGGCAACCTGTTCGTCAGTTGGATTGGTCGGGAGGGCCAGGGGGCCCAGGCGTGGACGAATTATTGGTTTACTCCGAAAAACCGACTGCAGTTCAATTTCAGACACCAGAAGGTCAGTCAAGAATTTTTGCCCGGTGGCGGAACACTGACGGATGCCGGAATGCGGGCCGATTACTGGGTCCGTTCCAGCGTCAGCGTTTCGACGTCCGTGCAGTATGAGCGCTGGCTCTTCCCGACAATTCAGCCCGGTCCGCAAACGAATGTGTCGGCCTCGGTAGAGATTTTGTTTCAGCCCGAGAAATTGTTTCACCGATCAGTTGGGAACGAGGTGACGGACAGCTCACAGGACGGAGGTCGCCAGTGAATTACTCGAGTGGCGCACCCGTCCGACAACCAGTGCGCGAGTTACCCGACAACGATTTCCCGAGAGCGGAGGAGACGCGGGACGAAGACCAGAGAACGGTCGCTCGGTTTCGCCTGCTCTGGACGCAACGGGAGATGCTTTTTCGCGTGACGCTTTACGCGATGCTCGCAAGTACGGCTCTGGTTTTTCTTATTCCTTCGCGATACGAATCCACGGCGCGTTTGATGCCGCCGGACAACCAGTCGAGTTCGGGCCTCGCGATAGCCGCTGCGGCGATGTCCGGCACTGCTGGCGCGACAGGCCTTGGGGGAATTGCGAGTGATTTGCTGGGCGCCAAGAGCACGAGTGACGTGTTCGTGGGCATCCTGGGCAGCCGTACTGCGCAAGACAAGCTGATTCAGCAGTTCGACTTAAAGAAGCTGTACGGTGCTAGGAACATGGAAGATGCGCGCAAAGACTTGGAGGGGCATACCACCGTTTCCGTGGAGCGCAAAAGCCAGATCATCGTGATCTCGGTGACGGACCGTAGCCCGCAAAGGGCCGCAGCGATGGCCCAGGCGTACGTGGAGGAACTGAACCGTTTAGTAGCAGAATTGAGTACGTCTTCAGCACGCCGTGAGCGCATTTTCCTCGAAGGCCGTCTGCAGGGTGTCAATAAGGATTTGGAAGCAGCGGAAAAGGACTTTAGTCAGTTCGCCAGCAAGAATGCGGCAATTGATGTCAAAGAGCAGGGCAAGGCTATGGTAGAGGCGGCGGCCATGCTCCAGGGGCAGCTCATCGCGGCGCAGTCTCAGTATGAAGGTCTCCGGAATATTTATACCGATGACAACTCACGCGTGCGCAGTACCAAGGCGCGTATTGATGAATTACAGCGCCAACTCGAGAAGTTGGGAGGGAAGGACGAAAGTTCGATCAACGCTTCCAGCCAGCCCGGGGATTCGATGTATCCCTCCATTCGAAAACTACCGCTACTGGGCGTAACGTATGCCGATCTGTATCGACGAACTAAAATTCAGGAAGCGGTTCTTGAAACTCTCACCAAGCAATACGAACTGGCGAAAGTGCAGGAAGCGAAGGAAATTCCGACCGTAAAGGTACTCGACACCGCTAACACTCCGGACAAGAGATCGTTTCCACCGAGACTGCTGATCATTTTTTTGGGCACGACGTTTGCCTTTGCCACAGCGGCGTGTTGGGTATTTGGAAAGACAGCTTGGGATGCGACGGATCCGAACGACGCACGAAAGGCATTTGCGCAGGAGGTGTTTACCACAGTGTTGACGCAATTGCCTCAGTTCGACCGGAACGGGTCGGGAAATCACATTGGCACGCGAAGGTTTTTGTGGTTGCGGGGTCGGCGTTCAGAGCACGACGAACGGCCGAAATAGTCTTTTTGTTGCATAGATATTGGATTCTAAATGGGTTAGGTCACATGTGCCCCTGTGAGTGACGGGGCGAAGCTGCATGCGAAGAAACTAAGGTGTCCGAAATCGTGTTCTCTACACAAATTCCGTCGCTCGATCGGCAGGAGGGGGCGGTTTTGCCAGCCAGTTACCTCGAACTGCGGTGGTACGCCGCGTACACTTGCGCGAATCACGAGAAGCGGGTTCGCGAACAGCTCGAGCAGAGGTCCATTGAATCATATCTTCCAGTGTATAAAACGGTGCGGCGATGGAAGGACAGGCAAATGCGCATGCAGCTTCCTCTTTTCCCGGGGTACGTTTTTGTCCGAATGGCGCTCGTAGATCGCTTGCGGGTTTTGCAGGTTCCTAGCGTCGTCCGCTTAGTCGGGTTCAACGGGCATCTCGCGGCGTTGCCTGATGCTGAGATTGAGGGGCTGAAAAATGGCTTAGCTTTCGGCGTTCGCGCTGAACCTCACCCTTTCTTGACGGACGGCCGCCGCGTACGGATAAAAGCGGGCCCACTCGAGGGCCGCGAAGGAATTCTCCTCCGTAGAAAAGGAAGCTTGCGAGTGGTCCTGTCGATCGAGCTTATCCAGCGGTCCATCGTCGTTGATGTGGATGTTGCCGATGTCCAGCCGCTTACTCGTGGTGTCAATTCGTAGTGGACCCCTCTGATTGTGAGTACTTTTGAAGACTGCGATTGAACAAACCGAGCCAGTCGATACGTTAGTTATTGGCACCGTGGCGCCGACGAGAAGATGTTTACTAAAGGGCTAAGATAACGGGTCGAGCGAGGAGCACTGTTTGAGCGTGAATTACCTAAGCACAAAAACTGAAGTTACCCAGAATGTTCGGGGTGAAGTTAAGGATTGTGGCCAAGCCCTCCCTGAGCGTTGTTATTACGGCTGCCGTGGTCAAGGTTCTGCGTTTCTGGCGATCGGAGGCTAGGGGGACGGACTGTTCTCGGCAGACGGTTCAAGGTATGACGCGCCTAGCCAATCACAACTCGCACCTGACGAGCGGCCACTTACTGGCTCGGAATACTTTGTGGAACCTACTCGGCAACGGCACGCCAATTTTGGTGGCCATTTTTTGCATTCCCTTGTTGATAAAAGGGTTGGGCACGGATCGTTTTGGCGTGTTGACGTTGACCTGGGCGGTGATCGGATATGCCGGTCTATTCGACCTTGGCTTGGGCCGCGCCCTTACGCAGTTGGTTGCAAAAAAGCTCGGACGCGGGGAAGACCACGAGGTTCCGACTCTAGTCTGGACTTCCCTCATTCTAATGTTGCTGCTGGGCGTTGTGGGAACAGCGGTCGTGATCTTGCTCACGCCCTTTCTGGTCGTCCGCGTGCTTCACGTGCCTGCTGCACTTGAACGCGAGACGCTTAGTTCATTCCGTGTACTAGGTCTTTCAATTCCCTTGGTCATCAGTACTGCTGGTCTTCGCGGGTTCTTGGAAGCGCTACAGCGGTTTAGACTGATCAATGCCTTGCGGATTCCAATGGGCGTCTTCACGTTCGTTGGCCCACTGCTTGTTTTGCCTTTTTCAAAGAGCTTAATTCAGATTGTCGCTGTCCTTGTGGCCGGACGACTGCTCGCCTGGGTCGCCCATCTGGTATTCTGCTTGCGAGTCGCGCCAGTTCTGCAACAGGGCATCGCCTGGGACCGCGCTGCTGTAGCTCCTCTTCTTAGATTTGGTGGGTGGATGACGGTAACCAACGTTGTTGGCCCCCTTATGATGACGTTCGATCGATTCTTAATAGGCGCTTTCGTCTCCGTGAGCGCAGTGGCTTACTATGCGGCGCCGTACGAAGCGGTGACCAAATTCTTGCTCATTCCCGGCGCACTGATGGGTGTGATGTTTCCGGCTTTCTCAACGAGTTCCATTCAAGATCGCGGCCATATGGCGCTGCTTTTTGACCGCAGCGTGAAATACCTCCTATTGGTTGCCTTCCCCTTGGTCCTCCTCGTTGTCGTTCTGGCGCATGACGGTCTGAGGTTTTGGCTCGGGGCGACATTCGCTCAAAATAGTGTGCATGTGCTGCAGTGGTTAGCCGTCGGGGTGTTCATAAACAGCATGGCCCAGGTCCCATTCGCGCTGGTGCAAGGTGTTGGGAAGCCCGACCTCACCGGAAAGCTGCATTTGGTCGAATTGCCGGCATACATGGTGATGCTTTGGTGGCTGACTAAAACATACGGTATCGAGGGTGCAGCCATAGCTTGGACCGGGAGAGCACTTCTTGATGCAGTGGTTCTGTTCGCGCTGGCCAGGCAATTCTTGCCCGCCCGCACTTCGTCTAGTTCACCGACGATTTTGTTGGCGGTCCTGGCCTTGGCGACGCTGGTATTAGGTACGTTGTTGAATGGGTTGGTGCTGAAATGCGTATTCTTTCTACTTACGATCATTAGCTTTTCGTTCTTTGCATGGTTTATGGTGCTTTCCCCAGAAGAGCGGAATTTGGCGCAGAGTTATCTATAGAGTTTTTATGACCGTCCAAACGGCGCCCAAGGATCTTTCGAAGGGGAACGAGATTCGATCTCGCTCGTGCCCAACGTGCTGCATTTGTGGCGCTACTGGGGAGCCTCTCTACGATGGATTGACGGACAGACTCTTTGGCGCCCCTGGGGTGTGGAATTTCAAGCGATGTCCGAAACCTAGTTGTGGTCTCTTATGGCTGGACCCGATGCCGGTTGAAGAGGATATCGCCTTAGCCTACAAGCACTATCTTACCCACCAGGAAGGTTCGCAGCCCGCAAACACATTCCTTAGGCGAGTTTACAATCTTCTGCAAGCAGATTACATCTCATTTAAGTATGGGTACCAAGGGCAAAGAAGGTCGGTGGTAAGCTGGTCAATCAGCAGGTTGGCGTGGCTGCATCCAGTTCGGAGAGATGGGTTCGACTTCAATGCTTCTTACCTAAGCTGGAAGCCCGGTGGCCGCCTACTGGATGTCGGGTGTGGCAGAGGCGAGCTCCTAGAACGGATGCAGAGGCTGGGATGGAATGTAGAAGGTGTGGACTTTGACCACAAAGCTGTAGAAGTCGCGCGACAGAAGAGGCTCCGCGTCCATTACGGCACCTTGGCCGCGCAGAACTATCCGGATCAGACTTTTGATGCCATCACGATGACCCACCTCATCGAACACATACATGATCCAGTATCCCTGCTCCGAGAATGTCACCGGGTTCTTACACCAGGCGGGCGCCTTGTGGTTGTCACTCCAAATGCATTCAGTTGGGGACATCGCTTGTATGGTTCCGACTGGCGGGGTCTGGAACCACCCAGGCATCTTAATATCCTCACTCCCGTCTCACTTGCTGCTGCATCTGGAAAGGCGGGGTTTCGACAGGCGCAATGCAAGACAACAGCGCGAGCTGCAGAAATCCTTTTAGAAAGCCGGTACTTGCAGCGTACCGGGAATCTAGAGCCTGTGCGTCGTCATGCGCTTTCGACGCGGCTATGGATCGAGGCAATGGGGCTTATCGAATGGCTACGGTCCCAGGTGGAGCCTCATGCCGGTGAAGAGACAATACTAATCGCGACAAAGTGACAAGGCAGGAATCAGAAAAGCCACTATGAGCGGACCGCGGTGACCGTGCTCGGCAGCCTGTGCGCGCTAAACAACTTGGTCACCTCCGGACGTTTCCGTCTTATATTTTTCGCCGCCAGGACTTTCGGTGTGCCTGGGAATGGTTACTGCAGGTGAACGCGTTAGGGCCGCCCAATGGCTGTTGGCCCTTCGTCCCCAACGCGGGAAACTAAGAATGACAATCGAAGACACTGAAAGAATCGAAGGCTTGCTGAAGCCAGTTAGCCTTAGTCCTCTGCCACAGCGTCCGTTCGTCTCCGTGCTCATCGCGCATTACAATTATGAGGACTATATTGGCCAAGCCATTGAAAGCGTCCTTGGGCAGTCTTATCGGGACTTCGAGTTGGTGATCTGCGACGATGGCTCGACCGATAGTTCCCCTTCGATTATCGAATCCTATGCTAAGAGAGATTCGCGCATCCATTTTGTGCGTCAAGCCAATGCGGGGGTAGGTTCGTCGACCAATACGGCGTACAGTCTAAGCAAAGGCGAAATTATCTGTTTCCTCGACGCCGATGACCGCTATCTACCCGACAAGCTGCAGGTGGTTGTTGAGGCGTTTCGATCACACCCGGAAAGCGGAATTCTGCTCCACCGGGTGTTCCTCATGGACAAGACAGGTTCGCGAACGGGTTTGGCCCCTCTTACCAAATTGCTCCCGAGTGGTTGGTATGGACCATTTGTCCTACGAAATGGTGGTCTGCCTGCTGCCGGTGGTCCACCCACCTCGTCCGGGCGATGTTTGCGCAGGGAAATCTGCGAACTGATCTTCCCGGTGCCGGTTGAGCTTACCAGATACGCAGACGCCGCGATTTTTGAACAGGCTGGTTTGCGAACTTCCGTTGTTTCTTTGAGCCAGCCTCTAGCGGAATACCGCATTCATGGTTCGAACTTAGCCGCAACGTCAGGTGTGACCCTTGAGTATGTGGACCGCGAACTGCGAATCCAGAAGGAAAATTGGGCAATCAAGAGGAAGTACCTGGAAAAGATCGATCCCGTACTGGCGCGTGCTTATGCTCCCTTTGAGCGCTATCCAATGGCCCTTATGTTGACCTACATTGGCGCGAGGTTGGGGCAAGAGAAGAACCGTTCGGAGACTTACCACCGTTTCGTGAATGGCGAGGGCTTCGCAGCGATGTCCAAGGTTAGCCAATGGTTCTGGAGGTTATCGATCGTATTGCCGCGCTGGCTCTTTGTGGCGGCGCTCGGCTTTGTCTGGGGCGGTAACCCCTTGAAGCAATGGGTTGCACGGTTCTCGCGAAACACTCGGCATGTCTCTGCATAGAGAAATTCTATGGGCTTGAGCACATGAGCAGATATTTTTCTCGCGTATTCGATGGCTAGGAATTGGAGTTTTGATCCATGCAGCAAAGCAACCGGGGAAGTTATGCATCGCCAGCCGGCATAAGAATGGCGTCTCTGACTGGTTCAGAAATAACGCCCTTGCTCATATTACTATGTGCTGCTGCAATTCTGGCCGGCTTGCTCTTATCGGTATTCGTGCCCCCTGCCTATGTCTTCGGCGTGATGGCATTGATATTTGGCGTTGTTTCTGTTCTCGTTCGTTGGCCGTACGGTGCATTGCTGGCAATGGTGATTGCGAGCTTGATGCCGCGCATAACTATCGGATTAGGTGGCTGGAATGTGCGACCGGAACACTACGTCGTCGGGCTAGTATCGGTTGTGCTTTGTGTTCGTTGGTTGAAGGGAGAAAGATCACAGATTCGATGGAATGGCGCAGACAAGTTGCTGATCGCTTATATTGCATGGAGCTACATAACCTCGGCTTTGATGTCCCCAGACCCCAAAATGACTTTGCGATGGGCTTTGCTCAATAACCTCGTGATCCTACCTTACTGGCTGGTTCGTTACCTTGTTAGCGACGAGCGAACACTTCGTTGGATGTTCAAAGTGTTCGTCCTAGTTGGAATCACCGAAAGCGCGTACGCGGTCATATCTTTCGTTTCTCAGCGCCTATTCGGAACATCTTTTGGAGTGGAAGTGGGCCAATATGGGGCATTTGGCGGGACCTACGGAACACAGGTCGAGGCTAATCTCTTGGGAAGCTATGCCGGATGTCTTGCGATTATATTTTTGGTTCTTTACTTTTCAAGTGACCGTAGGCCTCGTTGGCTTTTTGGTGGGATAGTGTTGGCCACGGCAGCCCTGATTGTCTCCCTTGCTAGGGCAGCCCTTATCAGTTTCGGATTTGTCTCAATTGTGTTGTTGTTCCTCGGCGTGCGAAGAGGTTTTGTGCGCGCGAGGAACCTGCTCCTACTGGGACTAACCCTCGCTCTTTTGCTCGTGCCCATCGCAGAGTCAGGAGGAAAGAATTTCGCGGAGCGTTTTACGAATTTGTCAGAGCAGGGGATCGAAGACGAGACAACAATAGGACGAATCACGACGTTATCGGCTGCAATTCAAGATATTTCACAGCATCCCGTGTTTGGAACGGGCGCAGGCAGTTTCGCACTTACGTTACAGGATGAGAGGGTTTTATCCATTCTCGGGGAATTTCGGCCCTGGATCGGAAATACTGTCATTCGGATTCTGCACGATACCGGCGTGCTTGGGTTGGTCCTCTTTGGACTGATGGCGGTGTCTATTGCAAAACAGGCTAAGCATGCAATCGCGTATGGAGCGTATCGGACAGAAATCATTGCTCTTTTGGCGGGTTGCCTGGTATACGCGATGGCATTCATGTCAGCGGATGGAACGATCCTGGCGTTCTTTTGGGTTCATTTGGGCATTCTTGCCTCGGCAGTGGTCCTTATGAACAACGATAGCCTCAATGTCGTTACGCGAGGAGAGAGATGAAAACTGCCACTAAGGTTTTCTTGATGCTGTCTTTGTTCGTGTTCGTCCCATTTTCTTGTGACGCGCAGTGCACGAACGGTACAAGTGCATGCAGTCAAGGAGTCCCACATTTCGTCAAGTTCAGTGGAGCGATAAAAAATGCGGCGCGAGCACCCAGGGGGGGCGTCGTGGCGATCAGGTTCGTTATCTACGGCGATTCAACGGGTGGAACAGCTCTGTGGCAGGAAGTGCAGAATGCGCAGCTCGATGAACAAGGACACTATGAGGTGATGCTCGGGTCGACCGGGAGCGAAGGAATTCCGCTTGATCTGTTCACGTCTGGAGAGCCGCGTTGGTTGGAGGTGCAGGCGCTGTTGCCGGGAGAAGAAGCGCAGCCCAGGGTGCTGCTGGTAAGTGTGCCTTATGCGTTGAAGGCTGGTGATGCCAATACATTGGGAGGGTTACCTGCATCGGCGTTTGCCAAGGCTGGAGCGAGTTCCGTCGCCCAAAATCTGCCTGCCGCTGAGTCCCCATCCGCCGGTCCAGGGCCGGTAGCGGTACAAAATGCAAGCACCGTTGCCAGTTCAGTACTTGCGTCCACTGCGACGACTGGCTCAGGCACGCTGAACACGATACCGAAGTTTTCCTCCACCACGTCTCTTGCGAACTCCCAAATTACGGATCTCAACGGGATAGTCAGCATGCAGAATCTGTCGAATATTCTGTTCGCCGATCGTTTTTCGGGTGGGGTTTCGGCAGCCATCGCCGCATGTCCTGCGAATGGATGCATCATTTACGCGGTGTCCCCGAAGGTCAATCTAAATCTGGGGAATATCGATCCCGGATTTAAGGCGATTACGATTTATCTCGGGCCCTACACCTACACGGTGAAGCAAGTCACCCTGCGTAAGGGGTTGAAGATCATAGGCACGGGCGCGTCGGCAAGTGGTAATGGAACAGTAACGTGCAGCGTCGCAGCTCCTTGCAATGGAACGGCGCTTCAATCCATCAACGGAAACCATCCAGTTTTTGTCCTGCCGCAGGCTAACAACGCTCCGGCGACCAATGTACTCCTGTCCGGCTTTCGCCTTTTAGGGTCTGTCGGAAACACCAGTGAGGACGGATTCTTTCTGGATACCAGCTCACTAGTTAATTCGGGCTTGTGGTATTCAACTTTCGATGACATTTACATGGAGGGCTTCGCGGGGATCGCGGTACACCTAAGAGGACGCGGCAACGATTTCTTATCAGCGATTCAGTGGATCCTACTTAACAATGTAGTTGTCTACCGGCCGAAGGGCGGGGCCAATGCTCTGCGGTTAGAGGGTTCTATTTTCGAATTGCGGTTTACTGACTGTGAATTTGATGGACAGGGGATAGGTGACGGGACCAATATTTACATCGGTGGTCTGGCCGGTGGGGGAAGTGGTTATCCGACCAGTATTATGTTCGAAGGGCTGGTATCACAGTCCGCTGCGACGGCCGTTCAGATCGACGGCGCCAATAACATAACGTTCCATAACTCGCATCATGAGGCACTCTGGGGAGGCTATCAAATAACGAACAACACAAATATTGGCACGAAAGGATTGACGATCTCCGATTCTTCTTTTGGAGGCAATGTAGGAAGCAACGGCGGAGCAGGCTATGAGCTGGAAATTACTACAGCACTGGCCTCAGGAGTGATCTTTGCGCATAACCAAATGTTTGGGAATCCAGATTCCATCGTCAGGGGCATGAATTTTGCCAGCGTGGCTTATCAAGATAATTTGTACGTTTCCGGAACATCCAACGTTCCGCCCACTTCGGGCATTACCATGCAAATGAACCCGGCGGCTTCTATCAACATTGGCGGTGTTCATTCGGTTGGCCTGAATGCATCCACAACCCTCATAACTACGATTCAAAGTTCATTGGGCCCTGGAGAGATGGCTACCTTCTTTACTTGGTACGGGCCTGTGACCTTCGGCTCGGGCGGGAATATCGATCTGATGGGTCAGAATACATTGACAGTCAACGGCTCCATAACTTTCGTTCGGAATGATCTGCTTGGAAGCTTGCAGTGGATCCCCGTGTCGCAGTGGAGTCCGAATGCTGCTAGTCCGGCAGCTCAGTCTCAAGACGGGGTCGGCACCAACGAAAGAGCGAGCGGAGGGCACGACATTCGGAAGCGCCAAGCGCGAAAGCTAGATCAAGGCTCGCGCTATCTCGGCGTTAGCGATTAAGAGGATCCAGAGCTATGCAGCTTAGGGTGCTCGCAAAACGCGCGTTTCCGAGATTCAAGACACGGCTGGCCATCCGCCGCGCTGTCTACTTTCCGCTGGATGTTCTTGACCTACTCGTTGGCAAGCGCGATCCGTTGGTGCCGCCACGTGGTTTGTGGTTTGTCGGAGGTGGCCATTTCCGCGACAACCAATTCTTGAGCTCCTTTACGGGACTTTGTGATTTGCAGCCTCATCATCGCGTTTTGGACGTTGGGTGTGGCATAGGCAAGCAAGCCGTACCGTTAACCCGATATCTCAGCCCAAAAGGCTCCTATGAGGGATTCGATATCGTCAAAGAGGGCGTTCAATGGTGCGAGCAGCAAATTACCGACCGCTATCCAAACTTCAAGTTCCGGCACGTTGATGTGTTTAACAAACACTATAATCCGGATGGGGGTGTGCTTCCTTGCGAGTGGAAATTCCCTTATTCGGACGCTGAGTTTGATTTCGTGTGTTTGATCTCTGTCTTTACTCACATGCTTCCGGATGCGGTGCAGAACTACGTCCGCGAGATTAGTCGTGTGCTCAAACCGGGAGCCAAGTCTTTTATCAGCTTTTTGCTGCTCAACGGTGAATCGCGCAGGTTAATCGCAGAGGGTAAGAGCACACTTCCTCTCACGCATGAACTGGGGGGTTGTATTGTTCTCGACCCTGAGTTCCCCGAGACGACCGTCGGGTTACGAGAGGACTTTGTTAGGGACCTCTTCGAGGAGTCGGGACTGGCTATAAACGAAGTACATTACGGGTCTTGGTGTGGCAGAAATGCGACGAATTTTTATCAGGATATTGTACTATCTGTTCGCAAATGAATTCAAAACTAACAACCAAGATAACTGTCGTGGTATTAAACTGGAACAGTCATAAGATGACTGCAGAATGTATTCGTAGCCTACAAGCGACGGATGGCCCGGATTTCGAGATCCTCGTGGTGGATAACGGCTCGACCGACGGGTCTGTGGATATCTTGCCGCAGGAATTTCCTCAGATCACCGTCCTTCCTCAGCGTCGGAATCTGGGATTTGCGGCGGGATGCAATGTCGGTATGCAACACGCTCTTGCAAACGACGCAGAGTACGTGCTGCTGCTCAACAACGACACTATTGTCGCACAGGAGTTCATTCGTGAAATGCTAGCAGCAATTGAGAGTGATCCCGGCATTGGAGCCGTTTGCCCGAAGATTTATTTTGCCGACCATCCGGATCTGCTTTGGTATGCAGGTGCAGACTTTAGTCTGTGGACGGGTAGATTTAAGATTCGCGGCTGGAGGCAGATCGATCGTGGGCAATTCGACCATAACCAGGAAATTACCCAAGCAACTGGTTGTGCGATGCTTGTGCGCTGCAGTGCGCTGCACGATGTGGGACTTCTGGACGAGCAATTCTGGGCTTACGCGGAGGACTTGGACTGGTCTTTGCGCTCTCTGCAGCGAGGGTATCGACTCATGCTCGCTCCCAAAGCGCGCATTTGGCACCACGATGGTGCGACATCCGTGAAATTAATGGGTTCCAGAAGCCAAGCCATACGCCAGTTCTTTAGTGCCCGTAATATGGCTTTTGTGGCCCGCAAGCACGTACACTGGTGGCAGATTCCTACGCATGCCGTCGGTTTTATGATCAGCCAGATTGCGTTTTACACAGCGCTGCGATTGTGGCGTCGTGATTTTCGCGCGCTTTCGGCGATTTATAAGGGTGTTAGCCATGGTTTGCTAACACCGCTGGATTCCTCTGGGAGGTAACGGAGTTTGCCGCACCGTGGCTATGGGTCAGTCCCTACATGGCTATAGAACCTAAAGATTACACCTCTGTCGAAAGCGGGGAAGTATCTTCCCAGAGGGAATACGTCTCTGAAGCCATTTCCGTCCCCAAGGCCAGATGAGGCCATCGATTTTTCAATACGAGGAACCGAAGTATTTCGGATTTGGGTTAAGGTTAGGGATGGCCAACGCCTTGCGGAATGGATTGCGGCTGGGCCCGAAGAAGACGTTGGGCAAGATCCTCCAGCCCATCAATTCCTATACCAGGTTCCCCGAGTATCATTTCATTGGGACCCACGTCGAACAGTATGTTCTTCATTTCGACCTGAGGAATAGAGTCAAAATCCTGGACGTCGGCAGCCCGAAGTGTTTGGGGCTCTATCTGGCTTATCGTTTTAACGTTGAGGTTCATCTGACCGACATCCATGAACCAGCCGTTGAGGAATCGAAGCTTTTGTGGGATGCGATCAAGGATCGCGCAAAGGGCAAAGCAGTCTTTTCCGTTCAGGATGGTCGAGCAACCGGCTATTCAGAAGGATATTTTGATCTTGTCTATTCCATGTCGGTGATCGAGCACGTCGAAGGAGAAGCGGGGGATTCCGACAGCATTCGGGAAATGATTCGAGTGTTGAAGCCTGGAGGCCTTCTTCTTGCGACGGTGCCTCTTGGACAGAGATACATTGAGCAGGATCGTGTTGGGGTGCAGGGGGCGGCGCGGGAGACCGGTACTCAAGGGCGCTACTTCTTTCAAAGAATCTATGCACCCGCGGAAGTTGAGAGGCGCATTATCTCCGCGGCGATGCCTACCGAGTTGCGGGAGACGATATCTATTCAACGGAAGATGAGCTTGCTCTCAAGGGTGTACCGAAATTTAGGAACGAATCTGAGAGCCCTTCTCGGCTGGATGAATCCACTTCTTTCGGCAGCGTTGAACTTCAGCCACGAGGGGATCATGCCGGGAGCGAGCGAATATGGGAAGACTCACACCCACCGGGACGTCTATGGCGATCTTTTCTTGCGATGGGAAAAACCAGCTTAAGGCGATTGGCAAGCCTGGGGATGTAGTTCTTGCACTTTCTACCACCGGAAACTCATTCCCAGCATCGTAGCTCCCAAGGACTCGAACCCTCAGAAGTATTATGGCGCCAGCATGCTTATGCCAAACGCGCGGGAGTTGGCACAGCTAGTTGGAACGCAAGTCGATGGAGATTGTTGGTTGAACGATTCAGCGCAGGAGTTGCTGGGGCGTTGGGGGTCACGCGGGGTGGCGAAGGCATGTCGCTTTTCGAAAGAGGAGCAAACGGTTTGCGTAGGGTTGACATTCCCACGACCGCGCGAAGTGTATATGACGTGACGGGGCGAGTTGCGAGGATGCGCTGCGATTAGCCAACCTTGCGGCCGGCATCAAGGTAGGCAAACGCGGAGCCGCCAGTGTCAGCTCTTTGGATCTCATGGACTGCGCAAGGAAAGAGTGGGCAGGTTACTCGAAGCTCCGGAGTGAAGTTTCCCTCTTGTCAGAGACACGAACTAATGGCCCGGCTGCAACGCAACTGCTCACGAAGGTTTGATGCCTATTGGGACTGAAGGACCAGGTATCTCCAAGAATCTGACTTCCAAGAGTGCTGATGCGGCAGCTCTTGGCGTTCTCGTGAAGATGAGTGCTCGGAAACGCCTTTTGATTCGGGCGATTGAAATCATTGCACGCCCTTTCGTTCTGACGTTGGAGCGCTTGTCGCGTGGGCACGAGACGATAGTTGGGGAAGTCAAAAAAATCCTGGTAACGGAGTACTGGAATCTGGGCGATATTGTGATGCTATCGCCTTTCCTAAGGAGCCTTCGGATTCAGTATCCAAATACCTCTATCACTCTGTTAACTAGCCCCAAGGCTGCTCCGCTCCTCGAACACCAACGATTAGTCGACCAAGTGATTGTGGTGCGCGTTCCGTGGGCCCAGCATTATTCGCGTTGGAGGAAGTACAATCCTTTTTCACCACTTTGGCTCGAATTCCTGCGAACTTTGAAACGATTGCGCATTCAACAGTTCGACTTGGCTTTTAGTGTAAGGGCAGACATTCGCGATAATTTCATTCTCTGGCTATCGAACGTTCGGCGGCGCGTAGGTTATGGCTTCGGTGGTGGCGCCTTTCTCCTCACAGACAATGCAACTCCCGATCTCGAGCATCCTCATCTTTCGGTTCGTTGGCTACGGCTTCTGGAGCATATTGGAAATTGCGCTATTGTCCGGCAACCCAGTTTACGGGTCACTGAGGAAGAGGATCAACACGCGGAACAGTACCTGGCGGCTCTCGGTATCCGCGATGGAGATTTCTTGCTCGGCATTCATCCAGGTGCGCGAAACGCGATGCGGCAGTGGGGCGACGCTAATTTTGCTGAGCTTGCGCGGCGTTTGAAGTCAGAGTTTCCTGTTAAGGCTTTGTGGTTTGAGGATCCCAATCAAAGAGCAGAAAACCTGGATCGAAGTCAGGTTTTGCCGCTGGCGCTACCCTTGCGCGAATTCATGGGAGTCCTTAAACGCTGCCAACTTCTTATTTGTAACGATAGCGGCCCCATGCATATCGCGACCGCATTAGGGGTTCCGGTTGTCGCTATTTTTGGTCCAACGGAGCCGGCTTGGTTTGGGCCGTTAGGACCAAACAATCGTGTTGTTATCCAGTCCGGCTTTTGGTGTCGTCCCTGTTTTGACTATTGCCGGTTTGATGAGCCGTACTGCATGCGGGTGATTACCGTCAATTCTGTCCATGCCGCAGCCGCAGAAACGTTGACCGCTCTAATGCATAACGGGAAGAACCGAGAGGTCAAGCCAGTGTCGCCAGCAGGTTCGCAACTTCTATCGACTACAGAGACGGTGTCTACCAAAGTTTTGCGCTAAATTCAACGTTCATCCTTTCGATGATTAATTCAATGAAATTGACCAATCGTAAGTTACGGATTGCCATATTGGGCTCTCGGGGCTTCCCTTACACGTATAGCGGTTACGAAGTGTTTATCGGCGAAGTAGCGCCTCGGCTGGTTAATCGTGGACATGAGGTCATCGTTTACTGCCGGAGCAGTTTGTTCCGGGAGCGTCCGACGTCTTATCAAGGAGTGCAACTAATTTATCGGCCGAGCATCGAGACAAAAGTGTTGGGCACACCGACGCACACCCTGGTTTCAATGTGCGACGTCTTGTGCCGAGGCGTCGACGTGATTTTCGTCGTTAATCTTGTTAACGCTTTCCATTGCATTCTGCCCCGGTTGTTCGGGAAGCCCGTCGCCATTAACGTAGACGGCCTAGACTGGAAGCGCGGTAAATGGGGCAAGATCGGAAAGAGCTACTTTTACTGGAACGCCAAATTTGTAGGGAGGATTTGTCCGAACGGCGTAGTAACCGACGCGCACGAGATGCGTCGCATCTATCTGGAGGAGTTTCATACCCCGAACGTTTGCATCGCGTACGGGGCGAACCCGTCCACGTCAACGGACCCCAGTATCGTCCGGAAATACGGCCTGGAACCCTTTCAGTATCACCTCGTCCTCAGCCGACTGGTACCGGAAAATAACGCCGATCTTATCGTTCGTGCTTTCGAGCGCGTGCGCACATCTCGGGTTCTGGCTATTGCCGGGCACGAAAACTATCGTAGTCCGTTCGTCGACCGCTTAAGGCAAACGACGGATTCGCGAGTCCGTTTTATCGGACATGTCGGGAGCGCGAATCACGTCAAGGAACTGCACTGCAATGCGTATAGCTATATTCATGGCCACAGCCTAGGTGGGACCAACCCCGCATTATTGACGGCGCTTGGATGCGGAAACTGCGTACTTGCCTTGCGCACACCGTTTAACATGGAGGTTCTGCACAATTACGGTATTTTGTTTGATCGTGATCCAGGGGATCTCGCTGGAAAGCTTCAGCATATTGAAGATCACCCGGAAGTTGCAGCTCAATATCGTAGTTGCGCTCCGGAGCGCATCCGAGAAGCCTATACGTGGGACAGAATTACGGACCAATATGAAGAGCTTTTCCTTCAACTCGCGGCCGGCCACGACCCAAGTCGGGTCCATTCGAGTCTAACTTCGAGCCCAATCGCTTTACCCGAGGCTTTTGCGACGACCTTGAGAACGTCGCCACATTTGGAAACTACCGTTTCTCCTGAGGACTAGCTACCTCGGTAGTTGCAAGAAGTTAGTTCGTTGTCCATTTTTCTTGCAGTAGTCAGCCGTAAACGAAGGGTATTTAAAAGCTTCTTAACGGTTCCAATCCATAATCTATTTTCAGTGCAAGAGCGGGCGAAGTTCTTTGGAGGAAACGACGCAATGAACGGCACGGGTGCGCGTAGCCAGCGTAGCACGACCACTCTACCTGTAGAGTTAGCTCCACTTCCGAAATTTGCTCACGAGGCTAGGGTCTCGCCACAATCGCGGGCTCCGGGACGCGGTCGAAGTCTGGTCCATGGCCCTCACGTACAATTCGCGTACGCAGCGATTGATGCCGGTTTGGTTTATCTCGGCGGCACTTTGATCTTCTGTCTGCGCTTTGTGATGCCGCACTCGGTAGCACAGATCCGTCACATGTTCCAGGAAACCGCGGGTCACAGGTACGTCGGTTTTTTCCTTTTATATGCCGCTCTCGTGGTGCTGGCCTGCGCCACCCAAGATCTCTACCGAACCCCGCGAGATCGCAGCTTTCTCGACGAAACTCTTCGGGTTGCCAAGGCGACTGGCATAGCTACGGTTCTCTTAGTACTCTTCATTTTCATTTCCGGCTATAAGGATATGTCACGGATCGTCGTAGTTGTGACAGGAGCTCAGAGCCTTTTCAGCCTCTCAGGTTGGCGCTATCTCAAGAGAAAGATCGTCATACGCCGCACGCTCCGCGGCATTGGCAACTCACGCGTTCTGGTCGTGGGCTTCGGAAAGATGGGCCGAAGTCTCGCTTCATGGCTCAACGACAACCCTCATTTAGGTTATACAGTCTGTGGATTTCTGGATACTCACCGAAATGGCGACACCCAGGTCTTGGGCACGATGAGTGATTTACGATCCGTAGCACTGGCCCATTTTGTCGATGAGCTCTTTGTCACGCTTCCCGCAGATACAGAAGTGGTTAACGAGACCTTTCTAGAAGCACGTCGGCTTGGTTTGAACCTACACGTGGTACCTGATATTTACGACGGTCTCGGTTGGCGGGCCGCTCTCCACAAGATCGGCGGCTTTCCCGTGATGGATTTGCATGAACACCCCATTCCAGCACTGGGATTGGCGATGAAGCGCGTCGCCGACGTTCTGGGCGCCTCAATTGGGTTAATTCTGGCTGCACCGATACTCGGGGTAGCGGCTCTATGGATTCGGCTGGACTCGCCTGGTCCGGCGTTTTATACGGCTCAACGAGTCGGTTGGAAGGGACGTAAGTTCCGATGTTATAAATTGCGCACCATGGTGGTCCAAGCCGACCAACAGAAAAATGCGCTGCGTTGTATGAACGAGCGCAATGGGCCGTTCTTCAAGATGAACAATGATCCGCGGATTACACGCTGTGGTCGTTGGCTCCGCAAATTCAGTTTCGATGAGTTGCCCCAGCTTTGGAATGTTTTAATCGGCAACATGAGCTTAGTTGGGCCTCGCCCGCATCCTGTGGATGATTTTGAGCGATATGACCTTGAGCATCTTCGCCGGTTGGATGTAAAGCCGGGCATGACGGGTCTGTGGCAAGTAAAAGCACGGCACGATCCGTCGTTTGCTACGAATGTGGCATTGGATCTCGAATATATCGAGAATTGGAATCTGCTTCTTGATTTGAGGATTTTGTTGAGTACGCTGCCAGCGCTTTTGCGTGCGGAAGGGCGATAGGATGCTTCTCCAAGGCCTTATCTCTGAAACAATCAGCGAGACCGAATGAAATTGGTTTCTTGTCAAATCATGACAAATGGCATCATCCCCGCACGCTTTGTGTTAATCTCGTGCAGACCAGCGGTCCGATCGATTTCATAACATCGTTGTCATA
>Ga0307474_10000359_pt1 | contig 33362 bp, 29 predicted proteins | sample atmos_gasesECM1C_2_FD_203312 | JGI IMG/M metagenome (GOLD analysis project Ga0307474, IMG submission 203312) | Hardwood forest soil microbial communities from Morgan-Monroe State Forest, Indiana, United States - atmos_gasesECM1C_05 | ecosystem: Environmental > Terrestrial > Soil > Temperate... | reverse complement strand
CGCGTCCCATCCCTGGCCCCGACGAAGTCCTGATCGAAATGGAAGCGTGCGGAGTTTGCCATTCGGATCTGCATGTCGCCGACGGCGACTGGCCGCAACTCGCGAAGATCGTCAAAAAGCCGTTGATTCTAGGGCATGAAATCGCCGGACGCGTGGTGGAGAAAGGCGAAGCGGTCAACGATCATCAGATCGGCGATCGCGTGGGCGTGCCGTGGATTTTCTGGAGCTGCGGCGAATGTGAAATGTGCCGCGAGGGTAACGAAAACCTTTGTGCCAAGCAGCAGATCACCGGCGTCAGCGTGGACGGCGGCTACGCTGAATTTGTTAAGGCACCGGCGCGCCATGCCACCAAAATTCCCGACGCGCTCTCCTCGGTCGATGCCGCCCCGCTGTTTTGTGCCGGGGTCACCGTGTATCGCGCGCTGAAAAAAGCCCAACTGCAACCCGGGCAGCGCCTCGCGGTTTTCGGCGTCGGAGGGCTCGGGCATCTCGCGGTGCAGATCGGAGTCGGCCTCGGAGCGGAAGTAACCGCCATCGACGTATCCGATGAAAAACTGGCCTACGCAAAATCTCTCGGTGCGGCGAACGCGTTGAACTCAACCGCGGTAGACGTGGGAAGAGATTTTCGAAAGCGCGGCGGCGCCCATGCCGTGCTGGTAACGTCCGCGGCCAAAGCCGCTTACGACGCCGCAGTCCCTTGCGTTCGGCCCACCGGCATACTTCTGGTCGTCGGCTTGCCCGCCGAATCGCTCTGCTTTTCGCCGATTTCAATGGCCGGCACGGAAATCCGCGTCCAGGCCTCCGCTGTGGGCACTCGTCAGGATCTCCGCGAAGTACTCGATATGGCAGCGGCAGGCAAAGTCCGCTGCCTGGTTACCTCGCGCCCGCTGGCCGACGCGAACGCCGTCCTGGAAGACCTCCGCCGTGGACGCATCGCCGGCCGAGTCGTTCTCACTCCCCGTTAGCCCCGCTGTCGGGGCGCGTCCCACCGTTGGCCCGCCAGTGCCCTTTTGCGCGCCTCTCACACGCCACCCGCAAGCCGGCCACACCCCACCCTTGACCGGCGATTCCATTTTGGTCCGGGTTGGCGATGTTTGAACTTGACGTTAGTCAGTTCAACATGATAGTTACTATCAGATTTTTCTATGGGTGGAGTTTTAGTCTCGAAAAACGCAAACAGGCCCGGGGCGTAAAAAGTCAGCACTCTCAGAATTGCATCGCGAAGGAAACCGCTTTGCCGGATTGTCTACGGCGGCATGCTCTGGAGGGTTTATGAGGTCAACGTTTCTGGCGGTAATTGTGGCGGTGCTGATGTGTTTGCTGGCAAATCCTTCGTCACACGCGCAGGGCGTCGGCGCCTCCGGCAGCGTGCGCGGAACCGTGACCGACGCAACCGGCGCGGTCATTGCGAACGCCTCGGTCCAGGCGCTGGACGTGAATCGCGGTCAGACGTATGACGCCGTCTCTGACGCGAATGGCCAGTACCTGTTCGCCGCGCTCCCACCTTCGAACTACACCATTACGGCGAAAATCTCTGGGTTTCAGACCGAGGCGCAGACCGGTTTGGCGCTGACCATCGGCCGAATTGCCGTCGTCGATTTCCGGCTGAAAGTTGCGACCACGGCCACTCAGGTGACCGTCACCGCCGAGCCGCCCGCCGTGGAAACGGAGCGGGGCAGCCAGGCCGATACGGTTACCCAGCGCTATATCGCGGATCTCCCGATCGACCGTCGCGATTATTTGACCTTTACCCTGCTGCTTCCGGGAGTTTCCGATTCCACGCGCCTCGCAGACGATCAGGATTTCCGCGTGAAGCAGACGCCCCAGAGCGGACTTTCGTTCTACGGCAGCAATGGCCGCGGCAACAGTATTACCGTTGACGGCGGCGAAGCCGGCGATGACGCCGGTGGTGTGCGCCCCACAATTAGCCAGGACGCAGTTCAGGAATTTCAGGTGAACCGCAGCAACTACGCGGCGGACCTTGGCGGAGCCACCGGAGCTTCGATCAACATCGTTTCGAAATCCGGCACGAACGACGTGCACGGCAGCCTGTTTGGGTTTTTCCGCAACGACGGTCTGGATGCTCGCGACCCGTTCGCGTTCGGTCCCGCGCTGACGCCGGGCGAACCTTTTTCGCTAGACGCCCAGGGTGAACCGGTCAAGAACGCGCTGCAACGCTATCAGTTTGGCGGTTCGGTCGGAGGCCCGATTCAACGGGACAGAACTTTCGCTTACGTTGCTTTCGAGGGCCTGCGTCAGGATTCGCAGAACTCAGTGCCGCTGCTGACCAACTCTTCGATCTTCGGCCCGACGTTCGATCAAAAGCAGCAACTCGCTGCATTGGCGGCTAACCCTGCTCCCTCCGTGCCTTGTCTCAGCGGTCCTATCGGATTGTTCGTCTCTTCGCAATTGCCCCCTCCATTTACTGGGATGACAAACTTGCCCCCAGCATTTTGCGCCGGAGTATTGGCTGGGGCTCTGACCGTAGCTCCGACACCGTCAGGCATGGCGATACCTGATTACCTTATCAACCAGTTCGAGACGCAAGGTGGACTCTTCAACTACACCTCGCGCGATTACCTGGTCTCCGGCCGACTCGATCACCGCATCGATGCCGACAATCAGGTGTTTCTCAGCTATCGGTTCGCACACGACGTGGAACAAAACCCTGATGTGCAGTCATTGACTGCCTTCTCCGCCGGCAGTTCGGTCCACGATATCGACCACAACCTGCTGGGCGCCTGGTTCCACCAGTTCAGCTCCACTACTCAGAACGAATTGCGCCTGCAATTCGATTACAACGGCTTCAATGTGATTCCGAACGAACCAGCGCAGGTCGGGCTGCAAATTCCGGGCTTCATCAATAATTTGGGAACCAACATTTTCCTGCCTAACCTCACCATATTGCGGCGCTTCGAAATTGCCGATAACTTCACGACCATCCGCGGCCGCCACACCATCCAGTTTGGTGTGAACGAACTGCTTCGCGGCAATCACACGGAGTCTCACACTTTCCTTCCGGGGCGCTTCGTGTTCGGCCCGCTCCCCGGCCCACAATTGCTAAGTCCACAGCTCCAATCCCTGTCCTCATTGCAGGCTGCCTCGTTTGGCGTGCCGCAGGTGTACCAACAAGGCTTCGGCAATCCCGATTATCCCGCTTATACTCGTCCGCTGACCGGAATGTACCTGCAGGATTCCTGGAAGATCACCTCCAACTTCACTTTGAACTATGGCTTGCGCTACGACATCGATTCGCAATACAACCCGCTGAATACCTACTACAAGGATTTCGGTCCGCGCGTTTCCTTCGCCTGGGATCCATTCAAGGATCACAAGACCGTGGTTCGAGGCGGCTACGGGATATTCTATGGCCCGATCGATGCCCAGATTCCCGGGGTTGATTTGAGCCTGGGCGTCTTGAACAAGAATCGCACCACGGTCGAAAACCAGAAGAACAAATCGCAAGTTCCTGATCAGGTAAACAACGCAATCAACACCTGCGGCCTTGGATTCCCCAGTCCCGCGCCACCGATCTTCGGCCCAGCGACGCCTGGTAGCCCCTGCACTCGCTTCATCTCGATCAGCGTCGACACTCTTAACCCAACCCCGCTTCCAATTGCCACCACCGACGTGGTCTTCCAGACCCTTTTTGCCCAGGGTCTCATCCAGTGCACCACTGCGCTGCCGGGTCAGAATGCTTGCATCAAACCCACCGACGTGGAGCCCTTCGGAATCATTCCGGCCAATAGCGGCCGGTTGTCGCCAATCACGGTGCTCTTCAGCAATCCGCCGAACTACCGCCCGCCGCAATCGCAACAGGCCTCGCTGGGGATTGAGCGTCAGATTTCGCCCAGCTTCACCGTCGGCGTCAGCGGAGTTTACGTGCACACCACCCGCCTTCCGGTGGCCATCGACACCAATTTGTTCCCAACGACACCGATGACGACCATCACTCTGGCGAGCGGCAACAATTTCAGTTACCGGAACTGGAACACCTCTCCGGCAACCGACCCGCTCGGTGGCGCCGAAGGTTTGCCCTGCGCCCCAACCGTCAGCAACCCCAACGCTCCGTTCGCCTGTTTCGTGAACCCGTTTATCGCCCAGAACAACCAATACACTTCGGGAGCGTCCTCGCTCTACGAAGGACTGATTCTGGAAGCGAGGAAGCGCTTCAGCGACCATTTCACGATGTTCGGGAACTACACTTTCAGCAAGGGCTTCGACACCACTACGGATTTCAACACCGACTACGCACCACAGGATCCTACCGACCCGGGCGCCGATCGCGGCCTTTCGGAGTTCGATGAACGGCACAAGGTCGTAATCGCCGGGGTGTTTGACAGCCCTTGGAAGAATCCGATCTTGTCGGGGTTCCAGGTGTCGCCCATTTTCAGTTATCACAGCGGCCTGCCGTTCAATCTGCTCGTCGGAGGCGAAGTCAACGGCGACAATCACATTACGAATGAACGTCCGCTTGGTTCGCCGCGCGACACCGGACTGGGCCCCACCTTCGTTGATTTCGACATGCGCCTGAGCTGGCGGCACAAGATCGGCGAAAAAGCTTCGGTCACGTTTACCGCCGAAGGATTCAATATCGCCAATCACACGAATTTTGCCAGCGTGAACAACGAGGTGAATCCATTGTTCGGCATCGAAACCGCCCAAGGCTTGTGCCCGATTTCAGGTCAGTGCGAAACCGGGAACACATCATTCAACGTTCATGGTCTGCGGCCCGGGAAGATCTTGCCAAATGGGGATACCGTTTCCCCCAGCACGCCCCTGGGATTTACGTCAGCGTTGGCCAAGCGCCAGATTCAACTGGGAGCGCGTTTCACGTTCTAGTTCGTACCGGACCTGTCGGGACAGCTTGCGGCCGCGAGCCGTCCCGCAGCGGATTTAATTTGCGACGATCGACGCGCGATACCTCAGGCCCCCGCCCTGGATTTGCCGCCGATTCATGCTGAGCGGAGCCGTTGACTCTCGGTGTCGGCTAGCCGCTTGCATTTTCCAAATTGCCTGCCGTGTTCCTGGCAGCCGCGGTTCCTGGCCCGCGCTCGCGAGCCTCGATGTAGCTTCAATTCGGTTAGGAGGATTTACCATGGGGCGAACCACGAAGTTTGCAACCGTGCTATTCGTATTTGCGGCCCTGCTGTTTTTCTCGCCGGTTCTTTCCGCGCAGACTGGCGTCACCACCCACACCGGCGCTCTTGCCGATGGCGCCACTTATCTGATCGAAGTCCCGGCGAACTGGAACGGGACTTTGTTTCTGTATAGTCACGGTTACGTCACGCCCGGCTCGGCGAATCCCGCTACCGACGTCGGCGATCCCGCGACGCGCGCATTTATGCTCGGCAGTGGTTTCGCGCTGGCCGGTTCGTCGTACGCCACCACCGGCTGGGCCATTCAACAGGCGCTGCCAGATCAAATCGCGGTGCTCGAGCTTTTCAGCAAGACCATCGGCCATCCCAAGCGCACCATCGCCTGGGGCCATTCGCTCGGCGGGATGATTACCGCCGGATTGATTCAACGCTATCCGCAAAAATTTGATGCGGCCCTGCCGATGTGCGGCGTCCTCTCCGGCGGCGTGGCCACTTGGAACACCGCTCTCGATGGGGCGTTTGCCTTCAAGACCCTGCTCGCTCCCGGCAGCGGACTACAGGTCGTCAATATTGCCGACCCCATTGCAAACCTGGATCTCTCCGAGGAATTCCTGGCCGTTGCGCAGAGCACGGCGCAAGGTCGCGCCCGCATCGCGCTTGGCGCAGCTCTCGGCGATACTCCGGGATGGTTCACTCCTTTGTCGCCGGAGCCGGCCCCGACCGACTACGCTTCCCAAGAAGTGAATCAGTTTCTCTGGGATCAGCAGGTCGACTTCCCGTTCGTCTTCGCTTTCCGTGCCGAACTCGAAGCGCGCGCCGGCGGCAACCCCTCCTGGAACAATGGCGTCGATTTCCGCGAACAGTTGGCCAAGTCGATCGACCTGCCGGAAGTTGTCGCCCTATATGAGGCCGCGGGCCTGGACCTCAATTCTGACCTGGAGACTCTAAACCGCGCGGCCCGTGTTTCGGCCGATCCTCCCGCATTTGAATATTTGAAAAACAACATCGTCTATAACGGCCAGATCGATTTCCCCGTCCTCACTCTGCACACCAAGGGCGATGGCCTCGTCGTGGTGCAAAATGAATCGGCCTACCGCCACGTGGTGGACGAGGAAGGCAACGGCGAATTGCTGCGGCGCGATTTCATCGATCGGGCCGGCCACTGCGCTTTCACCCCGGCGGAAACCATCGCTGCCGTGGAAAAGTTGCTGGACCGCCTGAAAACGGGACAATGGCACGACCGCACCGCTGCGGAATTGAACGCCTCGGCGGCGGCCCTCGGCCCAGCTTTCAATATTTTCGCGTCGTCCAGCGGCGCCATTGTCGCTACGCCTCCGGCGTTTATCGATTTAATTCCCGGCCCGTACCTGCGTCCATTTGATCTCGGCGACGACGATCGAGGTCACGGCGGCCGCGACAATGGTCACGGTGACGGAAATCGTGGAGGAAATTCGTATTAACCCGAATCCCCGGGGCGCGAATGACGATTCAATCGCGCCCCGGTTTTGTTTTTGTGCAGCATGCCGGGAACTTCAGAGATTCTCGTTGATCGTCGATCATGGGACGTAGTCACCTAATTTGGGAATGAATACCAAGAAGCTTTTTGACTTGAGCGGACGTGTGGCCATCGTCACCGGCGGTTCCACCGGCCTGGGCCTGCAAATGTCTATCGGCCTGGCAGAGATGGGCGCGAATCTGGTGCTATGCGCCAGAAAAATCGAACGATGTGAAAAGGCCGCGGCTGAACTGGAAAAGTTGGGCGCAAAAACCCTCGCTCTCGCTTGTGATGTGAAAAATCCCGCCAATGTTCAGGCGGTGGTCGATGCCGCGGTAGGGAAGTTCGGCCGCATCGACATACTCATCAACAACGCCGGAACGTCCTGGGGCGCGCCTGTAGAAGAAATGAAACTGGAACACTGGAATAAAGTCATCGAAACGAACCTGACCGGCACGTTTCTGTTTGCGCAGGCCGTCGGCAAAGTAATGGTGCCCGCGCGCCGCGGCAAGATCATCAACATCGCCTCGGTGGCTGGGATTCACGGCGCGCCTCCACAATTTCAGGCCATCGGATATCACGCCAGCAAAGGTGGGGTGATTTCCTTCACTAAAGATCTAGCCTGCAAGTGGGGAATTCACAACATTCAGGTCAATGCCATCGCCCCCGGCTGGTTTCCCACGGACATGTCCGCGGTCGTAATTGAACGAAACAAGGAATATTTCCTAAGCCGCATTCCGCTGGGGCGCTTCGGCAGCGAAGACGATCTGAAGGGCGCGGCCGTTTTTCTTTCGTCCGACGCTTCGAACTACGTCACCGGGCAGATTCTTGCCGTCGATGGAGGTCAAACCGCTTAACCGCGATAAGCCTATGAACATTCCTCTGACGCCCATTCGATTCCTGCGCCATGCCGGTGAACAGTACGCGCCGAAGACGGCGGTGGTCTGCGGTGACGATCGATTTAGTTACGCGGAATTCGCGAGCCGGGCCACCCGCCTGGCCGGTGCGTTGCAAAATGCGGGGATTCGAGCCGGCGAGCGCGTCGCGTTTCTCAGTACCAATTGCCATCGTCTGCTCGAAGCGTATTACGGCGTGCTCGAAGCTGGCGCGGTGCTGCTGCCACTGAACATTCGGCTTTCTTCCGAAGAACTCGCCTACATCCTGAATGACGCCGGCGCGGCTATATTGTTCATCGAAAAAACTTTTCTGCCGCTGGTCGAATCGTTTCGTACCCAACTCAAAAGCGTCAAGCAATTTGTCCTCCTGGACGCCGAGCCCCAGGAACCCTGGCTTGCTTCGCACAATTACGAAAAGATGATTGCCGCGGCCCAACCCGTACAAATCGACATCACCAGCGTCGACGAAAACGCCGTGGCCGAGCTGTTTTATACCAGCGGCACCAGCGCCAACCCCAAAGGCGTGATGCTCAGCCATCGCAATATTTATCTGCATGCGCTCAACGCTTGCATCTCGATTCACGCCGAACCGAATCCCGTCGAGTTGCACACCATTCCCTTGTTTCATGCCAATGGCTGGGGCGTCGCGCATTCGCTTACTTTCCTTGGCGGCAAGCACGTGATGATTCATCGCTTCGACCCGGTCGAAGTGTTTCGGCTGATCGAAAAAGAAGGCGCGCAGACTTGCAGCCTGGTCCCGATCATGGCCACGGTGCTGGTGAACTGCACCGAACGCACCAAATATAATTTGAGCAGCCTGAAACGCGCCACTATTGGCGGCGCCGCTTCCTCACCCACACTCATTCGCGAAGTCGAAGAAAAACTCGGCTGTGTCTGCTTCTCCGGTTACGGGCTCACCGAAACTTCACCCACTCTTTCGCTGGCGATGATGAAACCGGGCATGGAGGCGACCGGCGAAGAACGCTACATCCGCGAAGCGATGACCGGCTACCCGATGCTCGGCGTCGAGATGCGGGTCGTCGACCCTAACGACCGCGATGTTCCGCACGATGGAAAATCGATTGGCGAACTCATCGCCCGCGGCGACGGCATCATGAAAGGCTACTGGAATCAGCCGGAGTCTTCCGCGGAAGCCTTGCGCGGCGGCTGGTTTCATACCGGCGATATGGCTACGGTCGATCAAGATGGATGTTTCCTGATCGTCGATCGCAAAAAAGACATCATCGTCAGTGGCGGTGAAAATATTTCTTCGCTTGAGCTCGAAAAAGTCCTGCTCGCGCATCCCGCGGTACTCGAAGCCTGCGTGATTCCGGTTCCCGATCAGAAGTGGGGCGAAGTCGCCCGCGCTCTCATCGTCTTGAAACCGGATACGAAACTTACCGAAGCCGAGCTGCTTGAATTCAGCCGCTCGCATCTCGCGCATTATAAATGTCCCCGCGCGGTCGATTTTGTCGAGAGCCTGCCCAAGACCGGAACCGGCAAAATTCTGAAAAAAGATTTGCGCAGGAAATACTGGCAGGGGCAAGAGACGCTTCGTTCCGATTTCAAGACGGCCAAAGAATCGGGCAAGCCCGCCTGACCGGAGCTTCCGAGCTCGGATTCAGACAAGGAGTTTTGAATGGATTTGAACTTAACCGCGGACGAAAAACTTTTTCGGGACGAATTGCGTTCCTGGCTCGCCGCGAACGCTCCGAAAGACTGGCCGGCGTGGCAGAACAAGCCGCTCGAAGAATCGTATCCGTATCTTCGGGCCTGGCAGCGCAAGCTCTACGAAGCCGGCTGGGCTGCGGTTTCCTGGCCCAAGGAATTCGGTGGCCGCAGCGCCTCGCTGATGCAACAGTCCATTTTCTGGGAAGAGATGGCGCGGGCCGAAGCGCCGCCGATGGCCAATTCACTCGGCCTCGGCCTGATCGGCCCCACGATCATCGCCTATGGTACTGAAGCGCAGAAGAAACGCTTCGTGCCGAAAATTCTGAGCGCCGAAGAAATCTGGTGCCAGGGATTTTCGGAACCCAACGCGGGTTCCGATCTCGCGAATTTGCAAACGGCTGCAGTTCTCGATGGCGATCATTACATCGTCAACGGCCAAAAAGTCTGGACCAGTTACGGCTGGATCGGCGACTGGTGTGAAGTGGTGACGCGCACCGATTCTGCCGCAGCGAAGCATAAAGGCTTGACCGTTCTGCTCGTCGACATGAAAACGCCTGGCGTGGAAGTTCGTCCGCTGAAACAAATGACCGGCGAAAGCGAGTTCAACGAAATTTTCTTCCGTGACGTGCGCGTCCCGAAAGAAAACGTGCTGGGCAAAGTGAATGACGGCTGGAACGTCGCGATCAGCACGCTGATGTACGAACGCGGTTCCTACGGCGCGCGTCTGCACCTCATCTTCAAGCGCTCCATCGGCCGGCTGATCGAGCTATCCAGGAAATTCCAGCGCAACGGCAAACCTGCGTCCGAAGATCCGATCGTCCGCCAGAAACTCGCGCAGTGTTACGCCGAAATCGAAATCATGCGGCTCAATCAGATGCGGGCTTTCAGCCGCATGACTGCTACTGGCGTTCCGGGGCCGGAAGGTTCCATCCAGAAACTTTTCTGGAGCGAGCTGAATCAACGCCTGCAGCAAATCGCCCAGGAAATTCTCGGCCCCTATGGACAATTGCTCGGCGACGATCCATACGCCGTCGATAACGGAGCATGGTCCTACGGCTACCTGCGCACCCGCGGCAACACCATCGAGGCCGGCACTTCCGAAGTGCAGCGCAACATCATCGGGCATTTCGTTTTGGGTCTGCCCAGAAGCTACTGATCGCAGCACATTCAAGGGGAACGCAATGGAATTTGGATTGAGCGAGAGCCAGGAAATCCTGAAAGACAGCGCGCGCAAATTCTTCGCCGGCGAATGTCCCATGGAGGAAGTTCGGCGGCTGATGGAAACTGAAACCGCCTACGACGAAAAACTCTGGGCCAAATTGGCGGAGCAGGGTTACACCGGGATTATTTTCCCCGAAGAATTCGGCGGGGTGGGCCTGGGGAAGGTTGAATTGATCCTACTGATGGAAGAAGCCGGCCGAGCGCTGATGCCTGGACCATTCTTCTCCACTGTCCCGCTAGCCGGCGCGGTGATCGATGCCGTCGCCAGCGCCGAACATAAAAAGAAATACCTCGAACCGATCTGCGAGGGGAAAGCTCGTTCCACTGTCGCGATCCTGGAGGCAGGAGCGAACTGGAATTTGGATGCGTTGAAAATTTCCGCGACTGGTTCCAAGATTAACGGCGAAAAGCTTTTCGTCACCGATGCCGCCGTGGCGAACTTTATTCTCGTCGTGGCCCAAGACGGCGTCTACGCGGTCGACCCGAAAGCGCCCGGTATCTCCATCGCTCCCATGGCCGGGATGGACCTGACCCGCAAGATCTACGCCGTAAAATTTAAAGACACGCCCGCGGAAAAGATTGGCTCAACCGCAAATCTGTCGAAGGCGTTCGACATCGCCACCGCTGCCCTGGTCGGCGAAATGGTTGGGGGTATGCAGCGGACCCTGGATATCACCGTCGAATACGCGAAAATGCGCAAGCAATTCGGCAAACCCATCGGCATGTTTCAAGCCGTCCAGCACCACTGCGCCGACATGTACCTCGAGACAGAAAGTTCGCGCTCTGCGGCCTACTATGCGGCCTGGGCCCTCGAGGAAAATGTGCCGGAAGCTTCCGTCGCAGTCTCCATCGCCAAGGTTTATGCCAGCGACGCCGGACGCACCGTCGGCAATCGCGGCATCCAGGTCCACGGCGGCATGGGTTTCACGTGGGAAAATGACGTGCATCTCTTCTACCGCCGCGCCAAAGCATCCGAAACCGCATTCGGCGATTCGACTCTCCATCGTGAGCGCATCGCCCAACAAGTGATCGATCACGAAGCACTTTCCGCGAAGAGCGCCTAAAAATTTAAAACGAGCGAGCCTACTGAAATGAGCGACCTGGTCCAATTTGCGAAAGACAACGGAATCGCCGTCATCACCATCAATAATCCGCCGGTGAACGCCCTCAGCCCCGGCGTGCCCGAGGGAATTTCCGAAGCGATTGAGCGCATTAGCAACGATCCTGAAATCATGGCGGCGGTGTTGATCGGCGGTGGCCGCACGTTCGTGGCCGGCGCGGACATCAAGGAATTCGGCAAGATGGTTTCCGGCAAGGCGCCGCGCGGCGCCGGAATGCTGCCGTTTCTTTTGGGTGTCGAAGACAGTCGAAAACCCATCGTCGTTGCGATTCACGGCACCGCTTTTGGCGGCGGCCTGGAACTCGCGATGTCCGGCCACTATCGCGTCGCCGTTCCTTCGGCGCAAGTCGGTCAGCCCGAAGTAAAACTCGGCATCATTCCGGGCGCGGCTGGCACGCAACGTCTGCCCCGCCTTGCGGGTGTGGCCGCCGCGGTGGAAATGTGCACCGACGGCAAACCAGTCTCGGCGGAAAAAGCTCTGGCACTCGGGATCATCGATAAATTGGTCGACGGCGATCTTCTGGCCGGGGCCATCGCCTTCGCCCGCGAAGTCGCGTCGAAGCCCGCGCCGAAAACCCGCGAACGAAACGGAAAGCTTGGCACCGCGGAACAAAATGCGCCGATTTTCGCCGCCGCCCGCGCGAACGCGCGCAAAAAGCAGCGCGGCCTGCTGGCGCCGGTGGCAGCGATCGACGCCGTCGAAGCCGCCACGAAATTGCCGTTCGAAGAAGGCTGCAAGGTCGAGCAAGAACTTTTCATCAAGTGCCTGATGTCCGATCAATCGAAGGCCCTGATTCACGTTTTCTTCGGCGAACGCGAAGTCGCCAAAATTCCGGACATCCCCAAGGACACTCCGCTCATTCCGGTTAAACGCCTCGCGGTGGTCGGCGCCGGCACCATGGGCGGCGGCATCACCATGGTTTTCGCCAACGCGGGAATTCCGGTGCTGCTGAAGGAAGCCGACCAGGCTGCTCTCGATCGCGGCATGGCAACGATTCAGAAAAATTACGCCAATTCCGTTAAGCGCGGCCGCTTCACCCAGGAATTCGTCGACGAGTGTTTGAAGCGCATCGAGCCCACACTAAGCTTCGACGGTTTCGCAGCGGTCGATATGGTCATCGAAGCGGTCTTTGAAGGCATGGCACTCAAAAAAGAAATCTTCGCCGAGCTCGACCGGGTGTGCAAACCGGGAGCGATTCTCGCTTCGAATACTTCCACGCTGAGCATCGACGAAATCGCCGCCACCACTTCGCGCCCCGAATCCGTGATCGGCACGCACTTTTTCAGCCCGGCCAACGTAATGCGCCTGCTCGAAATCGTGCGCGGCAAGAAAACCGGTAAGGATGTGATCGCCACCTGTATGCAACTTTCGAAAACCATCGGCAAAATCGGCGTGCTGGTTGGCAATTGCCGCGGCTTCGTTGGCAATCGCATGTTCGGCCCGTATCGCCGCGAAGCGCAATTCCTGGTCGAAGAAGGCGCGAGCATCGATGCCGTCGACAAAGCGCTCTTCGATTTCGGCATGGCCATGGGTCCTTTGGCCACCGGCGATCTCGCCGGCCTCGATGTCGGCTGGCGCATTCGCAAGGAATACAAACATCTTGAAAAACCCGGCGTGCGCCAGCCCTTCGCGGAAGACAGTCTCTGCGAACTCGGCCGCTTCGGCCAAAAAACCGGGGCCGGTTGGTATAAATATGATGACCAACGCCAGGCGTCACTCGACCCGCTGGTCAGAAAACTGCTGAAAGAATGGACCACCGCTGCCGGAATTTCGCAGCGGCCCATTTCCGACCACGAAATCGTGAATCGCTGCATCTATGCCCTGGTCAACGAAGGCGCGCGGATTCTGGAAGAAGGCTACGCACTGCGCGCCGTCGATATCGACATCATTTATCTCAACGGCTACGGCTTCCCGGCGTATCGCGGCGGCCCGATGTGGTACGCGGATACGGTCGGATTGAAAAAAGTGTACGAACGCATCCTCGAGTTCCAAAATCATCACGGCGAACTCTGGGAACCCGCGCCTCTACTGAAAAAACTCGCCGAACAGGGCAAAGGATTCGCGGACTTCAACGCCGACCACGGCGCAGCCGCCTGACCCGCAACGAGCCTAGATGAGCCGCCTTCTTCTGGTGCGTCACGCGCAGGCCTCGTTCCTCGAGCAGACCTACGACAAGTTGTCGGCGCTGGGCGAAACGCAGTCGCGGCTACTCGGAGAATTCTGGGCGCGCCACAAATTGCATTTTGATCGCGTCTGCTCCGGGCCATGCGTCCGCCAGAAAGACACGGCGGCGATCGTCGCTGCCGCCTATCGCCAGATGAATCTCGCCTTCCCGGAACTTCTGGTGCTGCCCGAATTCGACGAATATCAGGGCGAGGCGGTCCTGGAGCGCAGTTTGCCGGCGTTGATCGAATCCGACCGCGAAATTGCCGCTCTGCACTCCGCTTTTCAAGCGTCGACCGAACCGCGGGCTCGTCGCAAGACTTTTCAGAAACTCTTCGAGGCGGTGATCGGCAGATGGGTCGAGGAGAAAATTCCTTCGAACAGCGTCGAACCCTGGCGCGATTTTGCCGTGCGTGTTAACCGAGGATTGACGAAGTTTCTTGCCGGCGGTGAATCCAACGAGCGCGTCGCAATATTTACTTCCGGGGGCCCCATCGGCCTCGCGGTGCAGCGCGCACTCGATCTCTCCGCGCAAAACGCGCTGCGCGTTTCCTGGATGGCCCAGAATTCTTCGTTCAGTGAGTTTTTGTTTTCCGGCGACCGCTTCACGCTGAGCAGTTTCAACGCGGTGCCGCATCTCGACGATCTGGCACTGCAGACCTATCGTTAAAGAAGCGCGCCAGCATAGGAGGGCGCATGGCCGATTTTCAAGATCATCCCACCGCCGTTCGACTCGGCGAAGAACTTGACGTCGCCAAACTCGAGCTGTTCCTTCGCGGCCATTTCCGGAACGAAGCCGGCGCGATGCGCGTCGAACAATTTCCCAACGGCCATTCGAATCTCACCTACGCTATTCACTTCGGCGAAGAGCAATTCGTCCTGCGCCGCCCGCCCTTCGGCAGCAAAGTGAAATCCGCACACGACATGAGCCGCGAATTTCGCGTGCTGTCGAAACTACATGCGTCTTATCCGCGCGCACCCGAAGTTGTGCTGTTTTGCGACGACCTGTCGGTTCTCGGTGCGCCCTTCTACTTGATGAAACCGATCTGGGGAATTATTCTGCATCGCGATCCGCCGGCTGGGTTGGATTTTTCTCCGGCCGTCGCTCGCCGTCTTAGCGAATCGTTTATCGATAATCTCGCCGTCCTGCATGGGTTGGATTATCAGGCGATCGGGCTCGCCGATCTCGGCAAGCCGGAAGGTTATCTGCAGCGCCAGGTCACCGGCTGGCTCGAGCGTTACGCGGGGTCGCAAACGCAGGAATATCCGGAAGTGAAAGGAATCGCGGAGTGGATGACGCAACACATTCCCGCGACGCAAAGCGCCGCGCTAATTCACAACGACTACAAATACGATAATGCGGTGCTCGCGTCCGACGATATCGCCAAAATCGTCGGGCTGCTGGATTGGGAAATGTCCACGATCGGTGATCCGCTCACCGATCTAGGTACCGCCCTTGCGTATTGGGTGGAGACCAACGACTCGGAAGAACTGCAGGCAATTCGTTGGGGACCCACCAACTTTCCGGGAAGTTTCACGCGTTCGGAGATTGTCGAGCGCTATGCTGAAAAAACCGGGCGAGACATTTCGAATATCGCGTTCTATCTGACGTTTGCGCGATTCAAGCTGGCGGTGATCGTTCAGCAGATCTACTTCCGCTTTCATCAGGGACTGACCAAAGATCAGCGGTTCGCTTCGATGCCCAAGCTGATCCAGATATTGTTGCGGGCGTCGCTGGGTTGCGCACAAACGGGGAAAATCTAATTTCGGTCAGCGGTAGTAGCGAACAATCGACTCGGCTACGCAACACGGTTTCTCCGATCCCTCGGCTTCAATGGTCACCGTGTAGTTCACTTCGGCGGCATCTCCCCCGATTTCCTTGAACGAGAGCACCACAATCCGCGCGCGAATCCGCGCGCCGCTGCGCACTGGCGCGGTGAACCGCACGCGGTTCAACCCATAATTCACCGCCAGGCGGAGCCCGCTCTGCACTTTGATGGCTTGCTGCATGAAATGCGAGACGAGCGAAAGCGTCAGAAAGCCGTGCGCAATCGTGGTTTTGAACGGGGATTCCTTTTCAGCGCGCTCGCGATCGAGGTGAATCCATTGGCGGTCTTCCGTAGCTTCGGCGAATAGATTGATGCGTTCCTGGGTAACCGTCAGCCAGTCGGTCACCGCGATTTCGCGGCCGACGAAATCTTTCATCGCGCCCACTGATTCGAGTATCGTCGCCGCCACGGAGTCTCCGTCCGCCAGCTATTCCAGCAAATCCGGTTGCTCGCGAACGATCTGCGCGAAGAGCGGTTGAAACTGAAACCATCCCGCCATCGGATTTCCAATTTGCGCGCGCGTGGCCAGCGCGTGCGCGTGCTCGATCTTGATCGGCTCGCCCGCAGCTTCCGCCAGCAACTGCGCATGGCAACTGCGGTCCATGGTGATGAACCACCAGGCGGCTTCGTCCACGTTATGGCCCACGGTCAGAAGTCCATGATTGCGCAGAATCGCGGCTTTGCCGGTTCCCAGCGCCTTCGCGATACGCTCGCCTTCCGAGGTTTCGTACACCACTCCGGTAAAATCGGCGAACAATCCGTGATCTTCATAGAACGCGCAGGCATCCTGGGTGATCGGATCGAGCAATCGCCCCAGCGTCGCCCACGATTTTCCGTACATCGAATGCGCGTGGGCCGCCGCCACCACGTCCGGCCGCGCGGCGTGGACCTGCGAATGAATCGCGAACGCAGCTCCGTTCACCGGATATTTTCCTTCCACCACTTCTCCCCGATGATTCACCAGAATCAAATCCGAGGCGCGAATCTGGCCAAAATGCATGCCAAAGGGATTCACCCAGAAATGATCGAGTTTTTCCGGATCTCGCGCCGTGATATGCCCGGCGACGCCCTCGTCAAAACCGAATTTCGAGAATAGCCGGAACGCCGCTGCCAGATGTTGCTTCCGGTGTTTGCGTTCTTCCGCGGGTGTGGCGAATTGCAGCGGTCCGGGAATCCGTGCTGCATCCTGCGTGGCTTGCGCCATAAATCCCTCCTGCGTTTCGTAATGGCTGAACTAACTGTTGCGCGAATCGGAAACGGCGGCTACCCGCTTGCTTTTGCCGGCCTTCGCCAGCTCGAGTTTCGCAATGGATTCCACGTGAACTTCATCGGGACCATCCGCCAGCCGCAGGGTGCGGATCGCAGCCCACGCGCTCGCCAGAAAAGTATCCTGCGAGACGCCAGCGCCGCCGTGTGCCTGGATCGCGCGATCGATCACCCGCAGCGCCACGTTCGGCGCCACTACTTTGATCATCGCAATTTCGGCGCGCGCCGCCTTGTTACCCACCGTGTCCATCATCTGCGCCGCCTTCAAAGTCAAAAGCCGGGCCTGCTCGATCTCCATCCGCGACGCCGCGATGTCCGCGCGAATCGTCCCTTGCTCCGCCAGAGTCTTGCCGAAGGCAACTCGAGACTGGACCCGGGCACACATCGTCTCGAGCGCGCGTTCCGCTGCGCCAATACAGCGCATGCAATGATGAATTCGTCCGGGTCCCAACCGTCCCTGCGCGATTTCAAATCCGCGCCCTTCGCCCAACAACAGATTGGTCGCCGGCACTCGCACATTCTTAAATTCGATTTCGGCGTGCCCATGCGGCGCGTGATCGTAACCGAACACCGAGAGCAGTCGAACAATCGTCAATCCCGGCGCATCCATTGGCACCAGGATCATCGATTGTTGCTGATGAGTCGCCCCCTTGGGATCCGTCTTGCCCATGAAGATCGAAATCTTGCACCGCGGATCGCCCGCGCCGGACGACCACCACTTCCGGCCGTTGATCACGTACTCGTTGCCATCTTTAGCGATGCTGGCTCCAATGTTCGTCGCATCCGACGATGCCACATCCGGTTCGGTCATCGAAAAACAGGATCGAATTTCGCCGGCCAACAGCGGCGCCAGCCATTTTTCTTTCTGCTGCGGCGTTCCATAGCGCGCCAGCACCTCCATGTTTCCCGTATCTGGCGCGGAACAGTTAAATACTTCCGGAGCCATGTGGCTGCGGCCCATGATCTCGCATAGCGGCGCGTATTCCAGGTTGGTCAAACCCGCTCCGCGCTCATCATTCGGCAGAAATAAATTCCACAAACCTTCGGCGCGCGCTTTAGTTTTCAATTCTTCGATAATCTTGGTCGGCTTCCAGCGGTCGCGCTCAACCTCTTCATGAAAGCGCTGCTCGTTCGGATAAATGTGCGCGTCCATGAATTGCTGCAGACGGCCTTGCAGAATTTTGGTCTTCTCACTTGGCTCGAAGCTCATGGTCTTGGCTATTTCCCGGTAAACATCGGCGGCCGCTTCTGCAAGAAATGCGCGACGCCCTCTTTGAAATCTTGGGACTTCAAACTTTCCAGCATTTCGTCCTCGGCGACTGTAAACGCCTCGCCCAAGGGCTGGAACATGGCCTCATACACCTGCTTTTTCATCACCCGCAACGAACGCGGACTCACGTTTGCCGCCAGATCCTTCGCGTACTCGTAAACCTTGGCCGAAAATACATCCTGCGCGAACATCTGGTTCGCCAGCCCCATGCGAAAAGCCTCGGCCGCATCCACCATCCGTGCGGAAAAAAGTAAATCGAGCGCGTTCGCGTGTCCGATCAATCGCGGCAGCATCCAGGCCAGCCCATATTCGGCGATCAGCCCGCGCCGCGCAAACGCAGTACTGAATTTCGCGCCTTCCGCGGCGAATCGAATATCGCAGTACAGCGCGATCACCAATCCAAGCCCCACCACCGGGCCGTTGATGGCCGCAATCACCGGCTTCTGAATCGCCGGAAAATACGAATATTTCTTCTGAAAGTCCGGCCGCGCTCCCGAAATACCGGACGAACTCCCCGCGTTTCGCGTCGCTTGCGCGCGTCCCGCCTCGTCCAAACCTTGTTCGGCAACCGAACTGAGCAGCGACATGTCCGCGCCAGCGCAAAATCCTCGTCCCGCGCCGGTCAATATAATGATGCGAACGTCTTCGTCAGCATTCGCTTGTTCAAAGGCCGCCCGTACTTCCTGCTCCATCACGGCCGTCCAGGCATTCAATTTGTCCGGCCGGTTCAGCGTAACGGTCGCGATGTGCTCGGCGACCTGGTAGATGGTTTCCTGGTTTGGCATGATGCCGCCGATTATATACAATGGGCGCGGCGTTAGTCACTTTCAACTGTAAGCGACTATCATAATTACGCCGCAGTTCAGGATCATTGCCAAACACCAGTTCGATTCCACCGGAGGATTTTCAAATGACCGAACTCAATCACCGGTTCACGCTCGCCGCGCGTCCCGTCGGCGTGCCTAAACGCAGCGACTGGAATTACGCCGCGGAGCCCATCCCGGATCTGGCCGATGGCGGGCTGCTGATCAAAATCCTCTACATCTCGCTCGACCCTGCCATGCGCGGCTGGATGAACGAGGGAAAATCCTACGTACCAGCCATCAAGATCGGCGAAGTGATGCGCGCGCTCGCGCTGGGCCGGGTGGTGAAATCGAAAAATCCTGCGTTCGCAGTTGGCAATCACGTTTATGGAGTTCTCGGCGCCCAGCAATTCGCCATCAGTGATGGCAAAGGTCTCACCAAAGTCGATCCGAAGCTCGCGCCGCTCCCTGTATATCTGGGCACTCTCGGCATGCCCGGAATGACGGCGTATTTTGGCCTCCTCGATGTGGGCAAACCCAAAGAGGGTGACACTGTGGTCGTTTCTGGCGCCGCGGGCGCGGTGGGCATGGTGGTGGGCCAAATCGCCAAAATCAAAGGTTGCCGCGTGGTCGGCATCGCTGGTGGCCAGGATAAATGCCAATACATCCTCCGGGACCTCGGCTTCGACTCCGCCATCGATTACAAAAACGAAGACGTCCGCAAATCCCTGCACACGCATTGTCCCGACGGCATCAACGTTTACTTCGACAACGTCGGCGGCGACATTCTTGAGGCTGCTCTTGCGAATCTCTCCCGTGGCGCGCGCATCGTGATTTGTGGCGCGATTTCTCAATACTGCTCCACCGGGCCAGTGAAGGGCCCATCCAACTACTTGTCGCTGCTGGTCAATCGAGCGAGCATGACCGGAATGGTCGTCTTTGATTACGCCGATCGCTACGCAGTCGCCGGCCGCGAAATGGCCGGATGGATGGCCGCGGGCAAATTGAAAACGCGCGAACACATCGTTGAGGGCCTCGAGACTTTTCCGGATACTTTGCTGCAGCTTTTCAAGGGCGAGAACACCGGCAAGCTCATCTTGAAAATCGCCGAAGACAAATAGAGATTCCGCTGCCGATCGCCGCGCAGATGCTGTCATTTCAATTCTAAAGAAGGGAACCAGCATGCCATTCGCCGAAAATGACGGAGTAAAGATCTACTGGGAAGAAACGGGGAAGGGCGATCCCATCCTGCTGATTATGGGCCTCGGCTGGGTGTCGCAAATGTGGCACCGCACTCGCGATTTGCTGGCCAAGAAATATCGCGTTATCACCTTCGACAATCGCGGCGTCGGCCGCAGCGACGTTCCGCCGGGACCATATCCCATTCCCACCATGGCTGCTGATGCTGCGGCGGTTCTCGATGCCGCGGGCGTCAAGTCCGCTCACCTCTACGGTATTTCGATGGGTGGAATGATCGCCCAGGAATTCACTCTGCAGTATCCGGAGCGGGTTAAATCCTTGATCCTCGGTTGCACCGCAGCGGGTGGTCCCACGGCAATTCAGCCGGCGCCCGAAGTGCTCCAAGTTTTAATGCGCAGAGGAATGAAGCCCGAGGAAGCAATCGACGCCATCGATCCGTTCATTTACGATCCAGGAACCTCACCAGAGTCAATGGCCGAGGACCGGAAACTTCGCCTCGAATGGTATCCAACCGTCGACGGATACCTGAACCAGTTGCAAGGAATCATGGCCTGGGAAGCGCACAGCCGCCTGCCGCAAATCGCGGCTCCCACCCTGGTCATCCATGGCGAATCCGATCAGCTGATTCCGGCGGCGAACGGAAAGCTGGTTGCCGAACGCATCCCGCGGGCGAAGCTGGTTGTGATCCCGCGTGCCAGCCATATTTTCCCCACCGATCAACCCAAGCCGGCGAACGAAGCTGTCGTGAATTTTCTGGCGGCGCAAACCTGAGCGGCCGGATTAACCGTTGAAACACAAACGCCCGGCGCGCCTTGTCGAACCTCTCGACACGGCTTGCCGGGCGAATTAACTATTGCGGGTTCGGAAGAAATCTAGCCGTTCGCGGCGTGCGCTAGTCCGCCGATTGCCGGACGCATCAACTTTGTATTCGCGCGCGCGCCCGCACGAGTTTGGCGCGGAGTTCCTTCCATCTGCACGATGTCCTTCACGCCGTAGAAGCTTTCTTTCTCACACGCTTTGCAACGAAGATTAAATACGATCGGTGTCTCGGTCGGCGCGGTATCTGCCTTCTCAGCCCGGGCATTCACTTTCTGAACCGTTTTTGCCGGAAGGGGAATCGCCTCGCCGCAGGAGTAACAACGAACTCCGGAGTACTTTTGTTTCTCAGTCTCGACGCTCACGTTGAGCCTCTTTTTGTTTTATTAAATTGGGTGCCAGGAGAGTCCATTATACACCCGCGCGGAGCACCCATGCTTCCAAAAAGATTTGGAGAAATCGACTGAAAAAAGGAACATTATCAGAAGCCTAAACGAGCCATAACATCACTCTAAGTTCTGGTACATCAAATAGATACAGGGATCGTTCAAGGCAATCCAGCCACTGGATCTGGCCCGTCTGTAAATGGCAAACAGAGATATGCAGAGGATATCCACAGCCCAAATTCATTACGTTTTGCGGCCCGATTTCAGCACGATTTTGTCGTGACTCTGGCGTTTTCTTTCGCAGCTGTCGGATGGGCCTTCGCGCTATCGCGGTGCAACCTGGGAACAGAATCGAACTCACCAGAATCGCTTCCATCGGCTCTCCCCTCCGTACGCCAAACGTCTGAAATCCCAGGCAATCGTGAACGCAAAGTGCCTATATTGCGGGCCACATATCAGCGTAGTCTGACGTCATTGCAGCTCTCGAGGTGCTGATGGGAACTCTCTGGCAGGATTTTCTCTACGGCCTGCGGGCGCTGGTCAAAAACCCCGGGTTCGCCCTCATCGCCTTTATTACCTTAGCTCTCGGCATCGGCGCATCGACCGCCATCTTCAGTGTGATCGACCACGTCCTGCTCGAGCCCTTTCCCTACGCCAATGCAAATCGCTTGATGATGGTCGAAATCGAAGACACAGATCAATCCGGAGCCGATCCGAGGACCAGTTTCAAGACTCCCGAATTCCGGGACTACTACCGGCACAGTGCGGCATTCGACGCCGTAATCGGCAACGTGAGCACCGACTTGCTGTACACCACGCCCGAGGGAACCCAGCGCTTCAACGCCCACCTGGTAACCGCGAATACTTTCGAATTGCTGGGTGTGCCGCCGCTGCTCGGACGGGCGATGCAACCCGCTGATTACCAACCAGGAGCGCCGCCAGTTTTTGTGATGCGCTATAAGACCTGGATTTCACGATTCGCCGGTGACCCTAAAATTCTGAACCAAGTCTTGACCCTCAACGGCACTCCGCGAACGCTGGTCGGCATCATGCCGCCCCGCTTCGCCTGGGGTAACGCCGATCTTTGGATTCCCGATCCGATGGATCAGTCCACGAAGTTAATGGACCGTCAGTTTCCCGCCTACTGGCAACTCGTCGGGCGTTTGCGGCCGGGCATTTCGATTCACCAAGCCGAAGAACAACTCACCGCTTTGGCTGAAACGGTTTCAAAAATTTATCCGGCGGACTATCCCAAACATTTCAATGTTCACGTGATTTCGATTACGGAAGCTACGGTGGGGGATTTTCGTGAAACGCTGTTCATCGTCCTCGCCGCCGTTGGCGTCCTGCTGTTAATCGCCTGCGGCAACGTCGCCAGCCTGCTGCTCGCCCGCGCCACGACCCGCGAAAAAGAATTCGCTATCCGGGCTACTCTGGGTGCCAGCCGTTTCAGGCTGGTTCGCCAATTGCTCGTCGAAAGTTTCTTGCTCGCGTCAGCGGGCGCCGTGCTGGGCTGCTTGATGGCTTCGGCCGGCCTGCGCGCGTTGATCGCCGTGATCCCCCAGAACATCCTTCCCGAAGAAGCCGTGATTCAGATGAACGCCCCGGTCTTGCTGTTCGCTTTGGCCCTCGCGGTCGGAACCTCGTTCATTTTTGGTTTGGCTCCCGCTCTCCAGATTTCCCGTCGCGATTTGAACGATCCTTTACGCAATAGCGGGAAGGGCGTCAGCGGTGGCTCGCGGCGCCTGAACCTGCGCAATATAGTAGTCGCCCTGGAAGTCGCACTTTCGCTCACCTTGCTGGTCAGCGCCGGATTGCTCATGAAAAGTTTTCTCGCGCTCCGCCAGGTTCATCTGGGCCTGCGGCCCGATCACGTCCTGGTGGTCCGGCTTCCACTTCCCGAGGAACGCTACAAAACCGCCTCGCAGGTTAGCGGCTTTTTTCGACCGCTGTTGCTCCGCGTCAAATCACTTCCGGGGGTCGTAGATGCCGCGGAGACCAGCGCGCTTCCTCCCTATGGCGGTCTCACTGGCGAGGTGGACGTGTCCGGCAAAACCCACTCGGAAAAATGGTCCACGTTTTTTCAACTGTGCAGCGAAGGGTATTTCCCGACGGTGGGAATTTCTTTTGTGCAGGGACGCCCGTTCAACGAGTCGGAAGTGAACGCCTCGCGCAAAATCGCCGTCGTGAATCAGAAATTTGCTCGCCAATATTTAGGCGCTGATAATCCCATCGGGCAGCGCCTGCATTTGCCTAGCCTGGAAACCTGGTCGGATCCGGTTCCGGATGCTTGGTTCGAAATCGTTGGCGTAGTCGCGGATGCGAAAAATCAGGGCCTGCAGAAACCGGCGCTACCGGAGGTTTGGATTCCTTACACCGTCACCGGCTCCGCGCGACGCGGCTTGCTGGTTCGCACCTCGGGCGATCCGCTGACGATGATGAACGCGGTGCGCACGGAAATCTGGGCCACCGATCGAAGTGTGGCGCTGACCATGACGGGCACACTCGAAAGCTACATCAATTCCTATACGTACTCGCAGCCGCGCTTCGGATTTTTGCTGATGGGAATTTTTGCCGGCGTCGGGCTGATTCTGGTAACGATCGGCGTTTACAGCGTCATCGCCTATGCCACCGCGCGCCGCACCCATGAGATCGGCATCCGCATGGCTCTGGGCGCCCAGCCGCAAAATATTCTCGGCCTCATCGTGGGCCAGGGCGCACGAATGGCGATCGCCGGAGTGATTTTGGGCCTAGCCGCTTCTTTTGTGGCGACTCGGCTCTTACGTTCGATGTTGTTTGAGGTCAAGCCAGGCGATCCGCTGGTTTTCGCCGGCGTTTCCGCGCTACTTCTGGCGGTCACCCTGCTGGCCTGCTATATCCCCGCGCGCCGAGCCATGCGTGTCGATCCCATGGTCGCGCTGCACTACGAATAGAAGGAATTTAACTGCCGAATCGAAAATTTTACATCTCTTCGTAGGGTGTCAGAGGCGTCGTTCCGGTCCGCCAGAATCGGGGCGCGACCTCCCGAAACTCGATCCCCGCCAGCAATTTGCCGCCCTCCGAGCGAATCAGCCGCACAATCCGGCATTCCACATCCTCTTCGGTCTGCAAATTGGTCAACACGATCTTCTGCCAGCAGCTGATGTTCCCGCTGATTGCCACCAGCCCGCCGCGCGCGCTCACATTCAGCGATTCGGTGTTCTCCGCGAACGGCTCGTCACCCGCGTATCCATAAACCGACACCGGCATGTTGATCGGCAGCCGTTGCGCGCGACGCTTGTCGCGCAGGGAACCCAATCCGTTCCCGCCCGCCACCAATCCCAATTTCTGCAAAAGCGCCTTTACCGCTCCCAAAATTCCTCCAACCGAGCCTATGCGATTGAAAGAGCTGAGCTGGGGCCGCTCCCGCGATCGTCCGCTATTCTAAATCACCCGGCGTTCTATGTTGGGCGTTTCGTACCGCGTGCTTTCTTCGGCGCCAGGATCACATCTACCAGCGATTGCGCCGCCGCGGTCAGCGGCCGGTCCTTGCGGTACACAAGATACAACTTTCGTACGACTTTCATCTGCCGAATTTTTAGCTCGCGCAGATCTCCGCGCTGGAGCTCCTCCACCACGCACATGCGCGGCACGATCGCCACGCCCTTCTTCATTTCCACGAATCGCTTGATGCTTTCGATCGTGGGCAGTTCCACATCCATGCGCAGCGGCACGCGGTGCTCCGCGAACATCTGCACGACGCGATGCCGGTACGGTGATTCCACGATGTGCGCCACAAAAATCTCGTCACCCAGCGCGGTGATGTCCACTTCGCGTTTCTTGGCCAGTTTGTGCTCCGGCCACACCACCAGCACCAGCGAATCGCGGTAGAACTCCACGCCGGTCAGCTCCCGCTCTTCGGGCAGATAGGAAATCACCCCGATATCCAGCTGGTGGTTCAGCAGTTCGCGCGGAATGGCCCGGGAAAACACCCGATGCACCCGCAAATGAATACCCGGATGCAGGTTGCGATAACGATCCAGCGACGGCAGCAGCGCGTGAATCGAGCTTTCGTTCACGCCCACCGCAATTTGCCCGCGCTCCAGGCCGCGCAGTTCCTGCAGTCCCTTGCGGATTTCTTCGCGCATGTTCAGCATCCGCTCGGCATACTCCAGCAGCAGCACGCCCGAATCGGTCAGGTTCTTGGCTCCCGAACCCGGGACAAACAGCGGTTCGCCGACCCATTCCTCCAGCTTGCGCATCGCAATACTGATGGCCGGCTGGGTGCGGAACAGCTTTGCGGCCGCGCGCGAATAGCTCTTCTCATTGGCCACCATTTGAAATGTCTGTAACGCCGCCAGGTCCACAAACCCTCCTTCCGCTCCATCCTTATGTATAAGAGAGATTTATCCTACATGCAACTCTTATAAATTGGACCTCCTGCTCCGGCGGCCAAATACTGGTGGTGTCCCAAGGAGCCGGCTTGGATCAAATTCATATTTTCGACACCACCCTGCGCGACGGCGAACAGTCGCCGGGTTTTTCCATGCACCGCGCCGAAAAGTTGCAGTTAGCGCGCCAATTGGAAGCCCTGGGTGTCGACGTCATCGAAGCTGGCTTTCCGATTGCCTCTCCGGGTGATCTCGATTCTGTGCGCGCCGTCGCCGCCGCAATTACCTCCTGCCGCGTGGCGGCGTTGGCTCGCGCTCGTCGGGAGGACGTGGACGCCGCGCTTCGCGCCCTCGAACCCGCCGCCCGGCCGCGCTTGCACATTTTTCTCGCTACCTCCGATCTTCATTTGAAATACAAACTGCGTATTTCGCGTGCGGAAGCCCTGGACCAGATTGTCTCGATGATTCGCTACGGCTGCCAGCATTGCGAGGATGTTGAATTTTCCGCGGAAGACGCCAGCCGTACCGACCGCGACTTTCTGGTCGAAGTGATTCAGGCCGCCGCCGAAGCCGGCGCCAATGTGATCAACCTGCCGGACACGGTCGGGTACACCACGCCCGACGAGTACGGCCAGATTTTCCGCGCCGCGCGCGCTGCGCTGTCCAGCCATCCAGACGTGGTCTTAAGCGCACATTGCCACAACGATCTCGGTCTCGCAGTCGCCAATTCGCTGGCCGCCATTTCAGCTGGCGCCCGCCAGGTCGAATGCACCATCAACGGCATCGGCGAGCGCGCCGGAAATGCGTCCCTTGAAGAAATTGTGGTTGCCCTGCACGTGCGTCAGGCGCACTATTCCGCCGCCACCAACATCTCGCTCGAAAAAATTTATTCCACCAGCCGCATGCTCAGCTCCGTCACCGGAGTGAGCGTCCCGCCCAACAAAGCCATCGTCGGCGCCAACGCCTTCGCCCACGAAGCCGGGATTCATCAGGACGGTATACTCAAGAATCCGCTGACCTACGAAATCATAGTTCCGGAAAAGGTAGGCGTTTCGTCCCGCCGCCTGGTCCTGGGCAAACATTCGGGTCGCAATGCCTTGCGCTCGCGGCTCGACGAGCTCGGTTACTCGGTCACCGACGCAGAACTTGCGGATTGCTACGGTCTGGCCACGGCGCAGGCTGACGCTGCCAAACAGGTTACGGACCGCGACCTGCTTTCGATAATTCATAGCGTGCGCCGCAGTCGTTCGCAGGCGTTCGCCGATCAAGCTTCGGCGGCCGCCGCGCAGTAACAAACCATCGCTATATATATATTGGTAAGGAGAATTGACTCATGGCTGGCGTAACGAAAACGATTGCGGTGCTCAAGGGCGATGGGATTGGACCGGAAGTGACCAGCGCCGCGATTCAAATCCTTGAAGATTGCGCGAAATCATTCGAGCACAAATTTGAATTCCGCGAATTTGCTTTCGGCGGTGCGGCCATCGATCAGTTCGGCGATCCATTGCCCGCTGCAACACTCGCGGGCTGCCGCGCTTCGGACGCCATCCTTCTGGGAGCGATCGGCGGCCCGAAGTGGGATTCGTTGCCACTCGAAAAACGCCCCGAAGCGGGCTTGCTGAAAATCCGCAAGGAACTCGGCCTCTACATCAATCTTCGTCCGATTCGACTCCGCCCCGCGCTTCGCGGAATTTCGCCGCTTCGGCGCGAACGTATCGCCGACGTCGATTTTGAAATCATCCGCGAATTGGCTGGCGACATTTACTTCGGCGCCCACGAACTGCACGGCACCGGCGAAAAAGCCTACGCCCGTGACGTCGCCGAATATTCCGTCGCTGAAATTGAGCGTATCGCTCGCTATGCCTTTGGACGCGCCGAATCCCGCAATCGCCGACTGGCTAGCGTGGACAAAGCCAACGTACTGGCGACCTCTTCCTTGTGGCGTCAAACCGTCTCACGCGTCGCTGCCGATTATCCTAACGTCACTGTCGAGCATCTCTACGTCGACAACGCCGCGATGCAGCTCCTGCTGAAGCCTGCGCAGTTCGACGTGATTCTCACCGGCAATATGTTTGGCGATATTCTCAGCGACGAGGCTGCCGCCCTCGCCGGCTCGATCGGATTGATTCCTTCCATGAGCCGTGGCCGCGACGGGTTCCCCGCGCTCTACGAACCGATTCACGGTTCGGCGCCGACTCTCGCCGGAAAGGATATTGCCTGCCCGCTGGGTTCGATTTTTTCCGCGGTCCTTATGTTGCGAGAATCCTTCGGCCTCGAGCTCGAAGCGCAATGGATCGAGTCCGCGATCGACCACATCCTGGACCACGGTTTCCGCACCATCGATATATCCGAGCCGTCGGCGCGCAACCTTACCGCCTCCGAATTCACCGGGCACATCCGCGCGGAGCTTCACGATGCGCTCGTACACTCCGAGCGCTACGGTTGGGGCGTCTAGTATTTTCTGATTGCCCGGCGGAATAAATTACGGTTGTCCCTGAGTTATCCCTGACAAGACCAGGAATCTGTTTTTTGCAACGTCAGCGTCTGCGGAGCACCAGGCAGCTGGCGATCATGTCGTGCAGCGCCTGTTTCTTTTCCGTGAATCCCGCCATGATGTAGCCAATCCCCAGCGGAATTAGCCCAGTAATGATTTTCGCGAAAAACCTTCCACTGGCCCGCCCGAAGCTTACCGGCTGATCGTTCAAGTCCGTCACGATCAATCCCAAAGCCATCTTCCCCAGCGTCCCCTGATACTCCGAACTTTCCATCCAGGCGTGGTAGATCCAGCTCACCACGGCCGTCAGCAGCGCGGCGATCAAAATCATCGAGACAAACGCCACCGGAAATTCTCCATTCCCGTCCTGCAGTCCCTGTATCATCGCGCGAAAGTAATTCACTCCAATTGCCGCGATGGCCAGCAACGCCACCACTCCGAAAATTACGCCAAGCACCATGTTGTCGATAATGTAGGCCAGAAAGCGCAGCCAGAAGCCGGCGTACGCCGGTGGCACAAAAATCGTCCCGCTAGTCGGCGTATATCGAGCCACCGCTCCCGGCGCCGCAATCGCAGCAGGCGCATAGCCGGAGGTTCCGGGCGCAGCGCCCGGCGCGGCAACCGGAACTGCAGCAACCCCTGCCGGCGCAACTACGCCAGTCGCTTGTCCGCACCCGCTACAAAATATTGTGTCGTTCGTTAACTGCGTCCCGCATTTCGAACAGTACATTTCGCTCCTGATCGCCAATCGCGATTGTTACAGTTTCCGCAACACCAAGCAGCTGGCGATCATGTCGTGAATCGCTTGCTTTTTCGCGGTGAATCCGACGCAAATGCAATCGACCAGGAAATACGTACCGCCCAGGTACGGAATCGAACTTACTCCGCGACCCGCCCAAAATCTCCCGCTCGCGCGGCCAAAACTGATCCGTCGACCTTCGAGATCCGTAACGATAATCCCCAGGGCTTTTTTGCCCGCGTCGCTTGCCAGGCGGAACTCTCAAACAAGCCCCAGTAGAGCCATGATGCGATCGCACTGATGAAAAGTATCAGTACAATCTTCGGCCCCATGACAGTCATCAGAGCCGTCGGGTCTTGCCTGCCTTGAAAATCTTGCGCGTGCCGGAACATATCGATAAAAACTAGGAAAAATACGGGCATCAGCGGAATGGCCAAAACGATGCCATCGATAATGGCCGCGACCAGTCGCAACCAGAACCCGGCATACCCGATATTGGCTTGTGCCTCGGGAACGGGCAGGTTCCCCGGCATGGCGTAACCCGGAACGGCGGCTGAAGGAGCCACACCCGCAGCGCTGGCCGCGGCCTGGCCCACCGCATAGCCTGTTACCGGCTGCCCGCAGGCGCCACAAAAAGGCTTGCCTTGCTCGACATTCGCTCCACATTTCGCACAGAACATAGCGCTCCTTAGGGCCGGCGACCGGCCTTTGCTGCTAAAGTTTTCGAAGCACCAGCGTTCCCGCAATCATGTCGTGCAGGGCTTGTTTCTTCGCGGTGAAGCCCGCCATCAGGTATCCGATGCCAATCGTCAGTGTTGAAAGAATCTTTGCGAAATAACGACCGGTCGCCCGGCCGAAGCTGATCCGTCTTCCTTCGAGATCGGTCACCGTAAGCCCCAACGCTTTCTTCCCGAGCGTCGCTTGCCACACCGAACTCTCCATCAGCGAAAAATAAAGCCATTGAATCAGCGCGCTGATGATGGCGATCCGAAACATCAGTCCCAGCATCGGCATCAGCGCGGAAAAATCCTGCGGCTGTCTTCCTCCGCGAAAAATTCCTCCCATTCCCATGCCCATTCCGGTTCTGATGCCGAAAGGTAAAAAGAGAATCTTGCGCACGGCGAGGAGGATTAGGCCGTCAATGATAGCCGCGACAAACCGCAGCCAAAATCCCGCATAACCTACCGTCGACGTGGGCTGTATTGCTACTGGAGGCTGCCAGGTTTGTACGGGAGGAGATGGAGTAGCTGCGTAGGTATCGGCTGGCGAAGATGTCGAAACCGGAGTTGCGACCGCAGGTTCGGCAGTCTCGCCCGGGTTCGCCTGGCCGACGGAGTAGCCGGCGACGGGCTGGCCGCAGTTCGAGCAGAAGGTCGCCCCCGCCGGAACGCTCGCGCCGCATTTCGAGCAGAACATCGTGCCTCCTACGTCGCTAGCTCGGCCGTTCGCCGCTTGGCTGCGCATCGTAGCGAACCCGCCTGTAACGGGTCAACACCGAAATCGCATTCTGCGCATGTCTATCACTTAGTATGTCGCCGCTTTGCTCACATTGCGTCATCGTCACCGTCTCACTTACACTCAAGCGATTTCATCTTGATCGTCATCGAGGGTAACCATGCGCATCCAATTCAGCACTTCCGCCAAAATTCTTGCCGGGTCTTTTCTCGGGCTAGCCTTATTCGCCTCGGGATATGTTGCCGGCCAAAATCGCTTCGGCCAGCCCAAGACCATCCTCCATGTCGTCGAGCTGAAATGGAATCCCGCCGCCACCGACGCCGATAAGCAGCGCGCCATCGAAGGCATTAAAGACATGGCCGGAAAAGTCCCGGGAATCAAGAATATTTGGATCAAAGGCGAGCGCATGCAGCCGCGCGATTTCAACGCCGCCTATGCCATTGAATTCCGCGACCGCGATGCCGCCGACGCTTACGCAGAGAGCAAAGTCCACGCCGCCTGGGAAATGCAGTACGTTCCGCTGCGTGAAGCCAGCGTTTCTATTCAGGTTACCAATCCATAGTTTTTGCTACTTCTCGGGCTTTTGAATCGCCAACGACTTTTCCGTGGATGACCAGCCGTCACTTCAAAATTTCCCTTCGCGATTCGAATCGCCGGTGCTAGGCTGCCGCTGCGAGGGCGCCCCAGTGGCCTTCGGATCGCTTTTCCACCCGCTCCAACCGGCCATGCTTTCAAAATTGTGAGGTGAATTACATGAAGAAACTCGTACTCGCCACCATTGCCGGTTACGTTGCGCTGATGGCCACGAATTACGTCGTCCACAGCATCTGGTTAATGAGTGACTACGCGGCGATCCCCGCCAGCCATCGCTCGCCGGAAGGCATGATGCACCGTTTTTGGGCCATGCTGATTGGCCAATTTTTTTTCGCCGCTCTGTTCGCCTATATTTATCAGCGCGGCGTCGAATCCAAGCCCTGGCCAGCTCAGGGCATCCGCTACGCGATCCTGGTCACGTTCCTCACCGTGGTCCCGTACTCGCTCAGCGATTATGTGGTGTACATTGTCCCTTACCAGCTTGTTATCAAGTGGATGGTTGCGGGCGCCATCCAACTCGGCATCATGGGTTTGATCGTCGCGGCCATTTACAACAACCAGCGAACCTGAAATCGAATTCGCAGCTTACTTCAGTTCTTGGGCGGAGTTTTGTCTCCGCCCGCGGCAATGTCTTTCTGACGCGCCAATTCTTTACGGAAGTCCGCTTCTTTTTGCGAGACGTACTCCTGGTAGCCAGCCGGATCAACGAACGGATTTTTTTGCGCTCCTTTCTCTTGCGCTTCCCGTTTCGCCTTCAAATCGAAAAACTGGCCGTGTGCGCCGAGGAATACATCGCACGGCAGCGACTTCCAAATTCGAAATGACTTTTCGTAATCGTCGGCGATTCCCAGATAACTCGCGGGGTGGTCAGGTCGAGCCACGAGTTTGTAACCATCCAGCACGCTCGCGCTGCAGAAAAAAACCACATGGTAAAGCTCGCCCGCTTCCTTAACGGTCATCGTCCACGTCGTGCATCCCCGCGTGTGCCCCGCGGTCCGGTGAGCGGTTAAAGTGGTTCCACCCAAGCTCACCGTCTCGCCGTCGTGAATCACCCGATTGGGCGTTATCGCCGGGAACAAATCGGCATCGCCAAAAAAGAAATCTCCGTGCCCGCCGCGCGTCAATTGTTGGGCATCGCCATCCATGGCGACCAGTTTCGCGCCGGTGTCTTTCTGGAGCTCAGCGAGACCGCCCGCATGGTCGAAGTGCGCGTGTGAATTTAGCAGGATCTTTACGCTGCTCAGTTTGAATCCCAGCGTCTTGACGTTCGCTTCAATCTGCGGCGCCGTTTGCGCCAGGCCCCCATCGAGCAAAATGTCCCCATCCGGTGTCACGATTAGGTAAGAAGTAACATCGGAGGCTCCGACGTAATAAATATTTCCGATAATCCGAAATGCCGGCACCGGAGTATTCCATTCAACCAACTCCTGCGCGGTTTGCGGGTGCGCAGCTTGCGAAGCAACCAGCGCGAGAAAAAACACGACCGCTGCGCGAAAAAACGAACTGACAATTTTACCAATCAGCATTGTTCTGTCCTTCTCCAGCGATTTCGTTTTAGGTGAGGTCCATAAGCAAAGCACGATCGCCCGCACTCTGCATACAGCGCAAACCGTATTGATGACCTAACAGTGAAATAGTTAGCCTGATCTTCGGAGGGAAATAGCCATGATCAAGAAAGTGAAAGCAGGATACAAAGTCACATCCGAGAAAGGAAAAAATCTCGGCGGCCCGTACAAGACGCGCGAAGAAGCCGCCAAGCGCCTGCGTCAGGTCGAATATTTCAAACACAACAAGTAAGCACAGCTGTAAGAACAAACACGTTTCATCCCGAACGCAGCGTGCACGCGCGTCGATTTCCACAGAACCGCCGAATATCCACAAGAAGTCTGCTCAAAAAATATTTCATTAATACTTGACCTTTTTCTGAAAGGTGCTATATTCTCCTGATGTCAGCGGGTGTCTGCGAAAGCAGATTCGCGCAGGCAGCACCGGTTTAGCCTTCCTCTTTTCGAGGTGAGTTTGGGTACAAACACCGGGTAGACAGCAATCGAGCTTCGAGCACTTCCGTCCTTAGTGGCCAGCCAACCGCGCGGCCCGCAGGCAGGACGGATTCGCCCGGCGCTTGTTGCCGGGTTTTTTATTGCGCAAAAGGGTTTTGGGCTTCGGCACAGAAAACCTTGGCGCACTCCCCCGGGAGGGGAGACAATCCAGTCGGAAGTTGGTGACAGGATTGAGGTTCTTTGACAACTGAAGGAAGCTGGCACTATGTTATGCGAGTTTCAAGTCTCGCGTAATCATAGTAAACCGCAAATATTTGCTCGAGAGTAGCGCAATGTGGAAAGGCGAATTTACTCCATGCGCGGTGTCGGCCCTTTGCATGAGTGATCATCCAGAGGCCGGCGATGGCGACGTGTTGGGTAAGTTTTATGGTTAAGCTACTAAGGGCGTACGGTGGATGCCTTGGCGCCAACAGA
>Ga0307474_10000356_pt1 | contig 33439 bp, 31 predicted proteins | sample atmos_gasesECM1C_2_FD_203312 | JGI IMG/M metagenome (GOLD analysis project Ga0307474, IMG submission 203312) | Hardwood forest soil microbial communities from Morgan-Monroe State Forest, Indiana, United States - atmos_gasesECM1C_05 | ecosystem: Environmental > Terrestrial > Soil > Temperate... | reverse complement strand
AACGACGGATCCACCCTGCGTAGCGCCTCCGCGAGGTTGACGAAATACAAAGACTTGACCCGCGAGAACATGGTGGCTAGGTCTGCGTGCGGCAGCTTGTGGTTGCCGTCGTCCAAACTGAAGTCATGTTTGTTGTGGGTAACGAAAGCGAAGCGCGTACCGGCGGATGCTTTGGCACGAACGCATTCGTCGTACATTTCGATGATGAGCGCATCGCTGATCGAGTTCTTGTCATGATGGAACGGCGCCCTGTGGTCGATAGCGCGCTGCGCAGCTCGAAGCTTCACCGAATCGGAAGTCTCGAGTGCTGGAAGTGCTGTCAGCAGCTTCTCAATCCGGTCGAGCACCTGGGCGGCTGCGCCCCCAACGATCGGGATCTTATGATCGACATCGTCCAAGTGGGAAAGGACGGTCTTCGTCTTCCGCTTATTACCTCCGGCTTTGCCGACTGCGTCCTTAACCAGCCTGAAATGCGTCGAAAGGCTCTTGGCACTCTCCTTGGCAATCCGGTCTCTGTTGCGTCGAAATTCATCGATGACCACTCGCGGTACGACCAAGGCCATCATCTTTTCGCGGACCATCTGCTCTACGACTCCGAGTAATGCGTGCTGCTTTGGGTCCCGCGCCAGGTCCAACCAAACGCAGGTGTCGATCAGCATCGTAAACATGTCGGTCTCCGGATTGTTTCGCGGAGTTTAACAGTCGCCTTCGATGAGAATCGGGGCTGCCGCGAAGGCCGCGGCAGCCCCGGAGCGGTCAGGCTGTGTACCGCGCCCTGGCGCGCTCGACGCCGGCGAGACGACGGCGGGCATGCTCGACGTACTTCGCCTCGAGCTCGATCCCGAGGTACGTCCTGGCGCAAAGAGCGGAAGCCACTAACGTGCTGCCGGAACCTGCGAACGGATCAAGAACGCAAGCGCCGGCGAGCGAGAAGGATTGAATCAGCGGCTTAAGGATGCTGACCGCCTTCTCGGTCGGGTGCGCGACGTTGCCGGTGTACTCCCAGGGCTGAACATCATCGAGCGGCCGAGCGGGTTTTGCTGGGTGACCCTTGGCGAGGACGTACGCTTGTTCGTGACGAGCGTTGAGGAAGCCGCTACGCGAGGAGTAGCCTTTGTGCCAGACGATATGGCCTACGGCGTTGAAACCTGCGACCTTCCATGCATCGAAGAACGAGGCTACTTTGTTCCAGCCGTAGAAGGAAATGCAGAAAGTGTCGGGCTTGAGAACCCCGTAGAGGTCCGCAAAAGCGCCGAGAATGCTTCCGAGATCGCCGTCGTTGGCGATCGAACGACCCGCTCGGTCCTTATACCGCACGCCATACGGTGGATCGGTGAGGATGAGATCGATGCTCTCGCTCGGCAGCGAGCGAAGAACCTGCCTGCAGTCGCCGTGTATAACCTGATTTTGCGTCAACATGATGTTTTCTCCGAGTGGTTGTTCGAGACGCGGAGAGGCAGAGCCCTGCGGACAAGCCGAGTCGTCACCGAAGGGGCACGGTCAACACGGGAGCGAAGCGAATGGAGCGGGCGGACCGTTGACGACAAGGCGCGCAGGGCTACTGAAGCGCAGAGACTCGAATCAATTTACGGGAGGTGGCTGACGCGGGACCAGGTGCTCTGGACTGCTCGGAGGGCTCGAAATGCTACGATGCGGTCTGCGACAGAGATCAAAAGAGAAACGGACGATCGTATTAAATGCGATCACCGCCGGGAGCGTGAATGCAGACGGACACGCGGCAAAACACTGTGACGGCGTTCTGCGAGGAATGCGTATGGGCTAGGGCCGTGAGAACGCATTTCGCGGAGCTGTTTGAGTCTGGTGACACTCGACACCGGCTCCTGGCAGAAATTGCCAAGACGTTCTTTCAGGATCTGAACATTGTGCTTCTTGAGTACGTGCTGCTACAGCAATGCAAGCTTACAGACCCGGCATCATCCGGAGCTGAGAAGGACAATCTGACCACCAACTATATTTTGAGCCTAAATTGGAGCGGCGAGACGAAAGAGGTGCTCGTCGACGCCAACCGTGAACTACTGGAATTTCGGACGAAGATCAATGATGCTCGGCGAAAATTGGTGGCCCACACAGATCTCCGGTCGCGGCTGCAACTTATGGAACTAGGCCAGTTCACGAAAGCAGCGGAGCAGGGTTTCTGGAGTGCGCTGCAGCGCTTTGCTAATGCCGCGTTCATGGAGGCTTGCGGCGGTCCATTTGAGATTACAGCCACCATGCCCCACGGAGACGCGGTAAGCCTCATCCATGGCCTTGTCGAGGCTGCTGACTACGACGATCTTGTCAAACAGAATGCCGGCTTCCTCATGAGTCGCGTTGGCAAGAGAAGGTACAGAGATGCCTAGTGTCACTACGCCGACCCTAGATACAAAACTGAGGGGCCTTACGGCCCCCTCAAGAGAAGGATGTCGTTCGCGTTAGCGGCTGCGATCCTTTGCGGTTGACGACTTGCTAGCGCGAGCCGTCTCGGCCGTCCGGTCGTCGGTACTATCGGTCTGCGGCGGCAGAACGATGAGCTTGCCGTCTCGCGGGAAGGCTTTGAGCTCGATGTTGAAGCCGATACCGTCCGCGTGTGGGAAGGCGACGCCGACTTTGGTCCAGTTCCGGCCTTTGCCAGTGCCGGTCTCGAACTCCTCGACGATGAGGACATTGAGGTAGGTGGGTTTGGAAGTGCTCATTTCAGATCTCCTGAAGGTTTCAGTTCAACGTCGCGAATCGCGACGGCCGGGTAGAACGTCCGCCATCAAGCGAGAGCCGCCTCGCATCAATGAATAGACCGCGTCAGCCGCAGTCAATGATGCAAGCATTTTGGCTGACGCCTCCTTAGGGGATGTCAATGGGCGGCGAGGATTGCCAGGGCGCGCGTAAGCGCGCTCGTATTACCCTGGTGAGCCCGAGTGGGCGGACGAAACTATCCCGACTGGAGTATTCGAGATCGGTGAACTGTAACCCTCTGATGACTTCCTGAAATGAGCATCCAAAGCCGGCTATCCTGTCAAGCTGAACGTGTCGGCGGGAGTGAGAGGAGCGCCGGCGCGTGCCATCGACGGTGGCGGCAGCGCGTTTCACACCGGATCGCAGCGTTCAGCTCGGACATGCCACGGACGGCGCGCCGATCCGGCGCGCTCAAAGCCCCTCCGGCCCATTCGCTCGTGCCGTACACACAAACGCGCACGGGCATCATCGGGAGACGCGTGAATGCATCGCAATTTAGTTGCACGGCAGGGAGGGCCCGAGCGCCCTCCCCGCCGTCTTCCTTGCTTGCGGCAACAAAGCTCACATGAGCCCCTTTTCTGCGAAACTCAAGACGTCGCCCGCTCCGATGATCCAGTGATCCAAAACACGGACATCAATCAATGCGAGGCCCTGAACCAGCCGGGTCGTGATGAGTTCGTCGGCCTGGGATTGGTCCGCCACGCCCGACGGGTGGTTATGAATTAGCAGGCAGGCGGAAGCGCCCTTCTCCAAGGCGAGCTTCACGATCTCGCGAGGATGAACGCTCGCCCCGTCGATGGTGCCCCGGAAGAGCTCCACGTATTCAATGACGCGGTGGCGCCGATCGAGGAGGATTACCGCGAAAATCTCGTAATCGAGAAATCCCAATCGCATGCTCAAGTATTCGCGCACCTTGTGCGGCGATGTCAACGCTGCTCCGCGGCGCACCCGATGTGCGAGCACCTGCCGAGCTGCGGCAAGGATCTCTTGACTCGAAGCGGGTTCGACGGCGCCGTCGGCGCCACGGACAAATAGATTGTGATTCGACATGATCGCTCTCCGGACTTAGATTTGGCGGAATTGCCTGTCCGGAGGCCTTCCCGCACGGCGCAGCGCAGTGCTCAAGACCCGCCCTGCGGCCCCGGCGAGTAGAGGAACGCGCCTCGCGTGAGCAACGGAGCGTCTTGACGCTAAGTGAGCCGTGGTACCGTAAAAGGAAACAGGCAAGCCGCCCTCTTCTCTTCCTTTGGCGCGCACGGCGCGCATCCGAAGATGTCGCGAAAGGGATCGTCACCCGCGTGGGCCGAGACGATCCGACGGGGGATCGGCTCGGTGAGCTCTCCAGCGAATAGAGCCCCGTCCGGCGACGCCGGATTCGCCCAAAGACTGTTCCGCGTCGGAAAAGACTCTTAAAATTCGCGGAACTTTAGGAAAAGGCGAAAGCGTGCTGCTGACCTATTTCGACGAAGTGAAACCACAGGGACAAGGTCAGCCGTACTACTGGCTCGGCGGTCTCATGATTGCCCCCGACATGCTGCCGACATTGGAGGCGGAGCTCAAATCCCTGGCGGAGGCCTGCTTCGGCGAAGGCGCGGGACTCACTCGCGAGACCGAGTTTCACGCGACGAATATCTGTTCCGGATCGCGCAATTTCAAACCGCTTAGAGACCCGCGCAAGCGCTTTGAGATCCTCGAACAGTTGTTCAAGATCATCGATAAGCCGGACGGCGTTTTCAGGGTCTCGGTGCGCTTGGACGTAGAGAGGATTAGCGACAGCATCGATGTGGAATCGTTGGCACTGATGTTCTTAATAGAGAAGGTCGATAGCTTTGCTCGGGCGCGAAAGACACACGCATTGCTGATCGGCGATCTCGACAACGAGAAGGCGGTCAATCGTGCCGTGCGGAATCTTTCCGAGTATCGCTCCGGTGGAACGGACTATGAGTTCGGACGCAAGATCGATAACGTGATCGACACGGTGCATTTCGCCCATTCGCATCATTCGCGGCTGTTGCAGCTCGCCGATACCTACATGTGGATGAAGCAGCTACAGCATCGCAAGGAGCCGCTGGCGCCACTGCGCGCCGATCTTCTCGAGTTCATCCGTAGGGAGACCGACATTGGGTGGGATCACAAGTACAAGCGCTGGCCGCCCAATTCAGACTAGCGTTCGCGGCCGCTTGTGGACCACGTGTAAGGGGTAAAATTGATAGTAGCCGAGCTCGTCGAACCAGCTGCAAACGAAGTCGAACAATCGTAAGCCGGTTCGCCGCGACAGCGCCAGCGCATAGGTCATGAGCTGCGGGATCGGCTTCTCTGATTTTGCGCCTGGTTTGTAATCGACAATGTGTATGGCACCGTTTCTAACTTGCAGGAAATCGATGTGTCCGGTGATGGTACCGTCGGTCTCGACCGGAATATCGAATCCGGTCGTCTCCTTCAGTTGTGCGAGCTCGCTCGCCTCGAGATAGATCGGTACTTCGACGGCGATCGTGACCGAATCGGTCGCCAGCATAAATCGTTGGATCTCGTCGTGACGCCGTTTGTTGTTGGTGACTGCTTGGAGCACCAAGTCGGCCACGCGGCAGGCGTGATTGCGGTTCGACTTGATTTCCACCGCGTCAAGATTGTATGAAGTCTTCCCTTGGCTCGCGCGAACATCGGTGCGAAATAATTGATGCGGGCACGTATCGGCGATCTCGAGCAAATATTTCTGGATCGGCTGCAGGTGCTGCTGCTTTGGCATGCTCAAGGTTGATTCGAGCTTCGCCTGATGGAACCGATATTCGTAAACTTGCTGATGATGCAGGCGTATCGCACGAATGATGCGATCGGGCCGATAGCGAGTCGTTTGCACATCGCGAAGGCGCGCATAGGTGGTGAGCTCCCGGTACTCGGCCAGCCACGTCGACAAGGTGCGCGGCGGGATGGCGATGCCGAAGCGTTCCTTGATGCGCTTCGCGACGTTCGTTCGAGTGTCGCCGCGGTAGTAGAGCATCAGCGCCTCGAGAATGACCTTCAACGGATAGGTCTTGCCCTTGGCGCGCTGCGGCGTGAAGACGCGATCGCAATCGTGGCAGTACCACAACTGGACCGTCTCGAGCTTCTTGTAGCGCTTGCCCTCGCGGGTGATCTCGGGGCCGTTGCAGAAGATGCAGCGCTCCACGTCCGTGCCAACCAGGCGGGCGGCACGGGAGCTCACGGCGGCGCGATGCTGGGTGGTACTGCGTGGCACGTCGGGTTCCCCCTTGACCCTCCCCTACCCTCAAGAATGTATCAGCGGCCGGGAGGCCGGCAAGAGGGTGACCCCACGAATATGGCATGGCGCCACCCCCCTTCCGACGGTGCCAAATCCGTGGGGTACTTGGCTTAAGGGGCGCCAACCTGCGCTGCTAATTTTGAGGGGTCGCCCAGACGATTTGGCAGCGGTTTTGACGGGCAAACCCCAGGGGTTTGGCGCACGTTCCGCCTCACGGGATTTGCCGCGCTAAGAGGCTCTAAGTGCTGAATTCGTGGGGTTTTGGGTGTGTTGGTGCCTCGGGGCGGCCAGAGCCGGATTTGGTGGCGCTTGGAGGGCGCGGGTGGTAGGGACAGAGCCCGGGGGGTGCTGGCAGCCCCGCTAGGGCAGGAGTCGGAGGGGGCTCTGCATTGTGGGCCGGAGGCGCGGCGTAAGGAGTCCCCGGCGCGGGGAACCCAAGCGGCGTTTGCGGCGTAAAATGGGGCCGGTAGCGTAACTGGAGGGTCATTGTGAGCATCACTACTGCCCTGTTAGTGGCGAGCGCCGTGTTTTCGGCCTTCGTCCTATTGATCAACCTGTTCCGCCGGCCGAGCGGTCGCAAGGAACCGGCGGTCCAGCGCATGGAAGACGAGCTCCGGCGGCTGCGCGAGCGCTTGCCGCGGGACGAGGCGCGGGCCGAGCGTCACGCGCGCGACGAGGCGGTGCGCGAGATCGGGGACCTAAAGGCGCGCATCGCTCGAGGGGAATCGCCATGATGGTCCTGGCAGTAGTATTGACCTGCCTCTTGCTGGCGAGCCTCGCTGCGAACTTTGGGCTCTTCCGGAAATGGGTCGAGTTGCGGGCGCGCCTTGACGAGGCAAAGCGGCAGCTCGCGCGGAGCTCGCGACGCGTCGAGGACCAGCAAGCGCAGCTCGGTGCGGCGCGCGTGCTTCTGGCACTCATGCTTGCGACCTGGGCGTCGCTCAAGGAAGAAAACGAACGATTGCGTTCGGCGCTCGAGCAATCGGAGCAGTTCGGCGAGGCGCTCGGCAAGCGCTATGAAGACACAAAAGCCGAGTTGGCGGTGAGCGAGGTCAACCTCGAAGAGCGCGAAGAAGAAATCAAGATATTCTATTCCGTGGTGGACTCGCTCTCGCACACGATCGCCGCGGAGCGCAGCACCAAAGCCCGGATCAACGCGATTCAGGATTTCATCAAGCGTTGCAAAGAGATGACGCAAAGTTTTCGGAGTCCTGCGTGAGATGCGCGAGCGCTGGCTGTTCTCCTATGTCGTCGATCACGATGAGGGGTATTCGCCGAATCCGGTGGGCGGCCTTTGTACCTTGGCGCATTGCAAGTTCAGCCAGTCGGGGCGGCGGAATTTGGTGGAGCTCGCGCAGGTCGGCGATTGGATCGTGGGCACCGGTGGCAAGAGCACCCACTCCGCTGGGCACGGCCGCCTCATCTATGCCATGCGGGTGACCGATAAGATTCCTCTGCGAACCTATCTGACCGCGCGGCAATATGCCGGCCGGGCGGATCGATTCCCGCCGGCGGGCGAGGATCAAAATCGCTTCGCGCTCATATCCGACGAGTTCTACTACTTCGGCCGCAATGCCATCGATATTGCAAGAATTCCGACGCGCCATCTGGATCATCCGCTCGAGAAGCGCGGTCCTAAGCATCGGCATGACTTTACGGAAGCGTTCATCTGCGACTTTGAGGACTGGATGGCGCGCGAGTTCTCCGTCGGCGTTCACGGCGAGCCCTGTGGCGGAGTGCCGCCGCACTTCAGGCCCCGCCCGCGTCGCTGCGCGCCGGTGCGGCGACGCCTGACCGGGATTTGCCCCCCGAGGCGGTGCTAGAGACGCGAAGAGCGCCTGGCGGGCGCAAGTCAAGGGGGAGAATCGCGGTATTTGCAGCGAAACTGAACTTAGGCAATTCACGCCGGCCTTGTATGCTTTTCGGTCATGGCGAGGGATGGCAAGGTAGTCACAATCAGACTCGGGCCGGAGGCCGCCGCGTTGGTCGAGCAGTGCATGAAAGACGATGTCTTTCCGTCTTTGAGCGATTTCTTCGAAGCGGTGCTCGTGGTGTTTCAAGAACATTCGCAGGCGCTTATCAACTACATCGAACAGGAGGAAGCCAAGGGCTTCACGCATGAGGAAATCTTCGGCCTCTTGAAAACAGAAATTACGTTTCGGCGGCTCGGCAACTGACGCCGCCGCCGCATGTCGGCAATTGAGAATTGCACGGCTAGGGTGAATTGCATGAGTGAGGTGCCGGCATTCGATTGGGGCACCACCATCATCGGCGTGCTGGACATCCACGCCGATCGCTATCGCGGATATCGAACCCCGGACGAGAGAATCGCCGGCGCGAGGAGGATTGTCGATTGCGCAGGAACCATCGTCAGCTTCAACGGGTGTGGCCGCGACTTGTTGGAGTTCTCCAAGATACTCGGCCTACCCCCCGAGGCGCACTTGCCACTCAAAGGCACTCATTGCGACATGATGCCGATCACCTCGGCCATCCGCTGGCCGCCGGATCCCGGCACGGCGCCAATTACCGCACCTAACCTCACGGAGACGTACCAGCACTACTTTGGCAAGGTGCCTCCCACTTCGCCGCCGCATGTCACCGATGGGTATGAGATCTCCAATTGGGCTGGACTGCAAAATCGCGGCCGAGCTATGGACTCGCTGGCAGCGCGGTGAGCTGGAATAGCAGCCGCGGAAGCAGCGCCGGCGTATCATGCCCGCCGGCGTCCTGAGGGAGCAGCTATATGTCAGTTCGTATTCCTGCGGTGGAGCTGTACCAGATTCAAGAGAAGGATCTTCGTAATGCCGTTGCCGAGTTTAGAGAAGGGGTTCTCCCGCCGACATTTAGCGACTCCACGCGCTTCGATCTGCTCGTGGATGGATACAAACGGTATCCTCCCAAAGCAATTGTCGCTTTAGCGGCGCGACGACCCCTCGGTCGCGTCCTCGCGTCAAGCGAGTTCTCCGGAGGTGAATCCTCTACGGCATTCCGCTTGCTGCTGGAACGCGGATTTGAGTTCGCCACCAAATTTACGAATGTCGCCGAGCTCGATGCGACTTTCTCGGTCGGTCGCAACAAAGAGACCGAGTTCGTCCTGGTCGAAAGTCGTGGACCGGACCGGAACACGAACTACGCCGAGGGATTGGATGCGCTCCTTCGTGGTCTTGCTGACATGGATGCCTCGATCGATGACATTACTATCGATTCCGTGGAAACACGTCACTTGCCCCTCGATCAAAGACGCGCCACGCTCCCCAGGCAGAGCTATCCGTTCCGCCTTCGCTCTATCGAAGATCTGGCTGCACTGCGTCGGGACATCACGCGTGCGGCCGCCGCAACCGGGCGCAGTCCCAACGCAACAGGCCCCGGAAATCCGACGAAACGCCTCCGCCTAGTATTTTCGGAGCCCGACGACTTGGAGCTCTTCAGCGTCGCGACTCTCCTTGCGCAAAACCGCGGGCTTGCGGTTGCCGGAACAAAGGGGTTTACTTTTCGCGCGCGACCTCCGGCGCCCGATGGAGGACAAACGGATACACGGAGGGCGATGGAAGAGACGGACGTTACGCATATCCATTACCAGATGCAGTCGGCGCTTTATGGCTCCCTGGTCGCGGTGCACGGGTCCGACAAGGTGAGCTGCGAGGGAGCTACGTCCTCCGGACGTCCCGCGGATACAATTGTTAGGCTAGACGATGGTTATGAGATTTTCGAGATCAAGACTGCGCTTGCCGCACGCGATTGTGTACGCCAGGCGCTGGGCCAGCTACTTGAATACGCGTATTGGCCCGGTTCTCCTGACTTCAAGGCACTGTGGATTGTCGGTCCGTCGCCGATAGGCAATGAGACACGAGATCATCTCGATGGTCTCCGGGAGCGTTTTGGGATTCCGCTGGGTTATCGTCATCAGCCCGTTGAGACACCATCGTCTTAGGGATCGACGCTACGGCCCGGATCAGTCGGCGACGGAAGGCCATCATGACACTGGATGATTGCGATACCTTGTTTGCGAGAGTCCAAGCCACGACGTCGCCGGCAGAGCTCACTCCCCTTTTCGAGCAGCTGCTCGCGGCGTGCCCCGTCATCCGGGTTGGCGTTACACGCGGGAGCATCTACTGGCGCGCACGCCCCTGCGGCCCGGAAGGCCATGCCAATATCCGAGATGTCACGTATCCACCTGCGCACTTGGCCGCGCTTAACCGCCTCAGTGATCAGAAGCAGCCGCGGTTCTACGCGTCGGCGCGCAAGGAAACGGCGCTGTTGGAGCAGGCGGAGTGCAAGGCGGGAGGCCATTTCCATGTGCTAGGAAGCTGGGTGAAGTACGGGCATGAGATCCGTGCGCTGGTATTGGGTGAACAGCATCATGTCTACAAGATGGGCTACTGGCGGACGTTCGGGGTCGACCCGGGCAACACACTGAGCCGACAAATGAACGCACGGCCACGCAGTGAGGCGCTGCCCGCGATCTATATCGATGCATTCTTGGGCGAAATCCTGTCGGATCCGTTGGCGCGTAACTCGGATTACGTACGGAGTCGGGGCGCTGCTGTCGACGATCGCGAGCAAGTATCCTGTGGACGCCGTTTTCTACCCGAGCGTAAAGGACGAGTGGGGCACGAATATGGTGATCACACCCGAGGCGGTGGAGAGCCAGATGGTCTACTGTACTTCCCAGGTAGTGAGGGTGGACCGATGCCGCAGGTTCGGCGTGATGGAGACGTCGTTGGTGCGGCAAGCCAACGGCATTGGGCCCGACGGAGAGTTTCAATGGCTGCCGAAATCGGACCCCAACCAAGAGATCATCTTCGGGATGACGAAAGAAGAACATGAGTTTGGATTGCGCAACGCGAATAGCCGCAATGGCTTATTGGACCTGAAAGCGTTCCAGAAGTCCTAGTCCGGGCCTGGGATTTGCGCTGTGATCCAATCGAAGGCTAGATCCGAGCGATCGGCGTTCATCTTCTGAGTCAATGACGATAGGTGGCGTGACGCTTTCGTCGAACCGAGCATTTCATGCTCGGCCGAGAGGGCTCACGCCTTGAGTCTCGATAAGAGAGCCTGGAGTGATTTGAGGTCTGCCTCCATCGCGACGATCGCGGTATAGAGGGTGGAGACCTGTTCATGGGAGGTCTTCAGCGCGTTGTCGATTTCCTTGCTGTCCTTCTGCGTGAGTGGGACTTTCTTTGCGCGCGTGCGTGCGATCGCGCGCTGCGTGGCGGTCAAGTTCTTCCGGGCGAGCGCGAACGTCTCGCGTTGCGACTTCAATAACTTTTTGAAGTTAGCGATTTCGGCGGTGACTTGGTTCCGTTGACTCATGGCATGACCTCCGTGCGGCAGTTCTCTTACTCAAGTTCAAGACTTAGCCGTTCAAATTTCATCTTGGGATAGAACTGACGCGTCACCGCCTCGATGCTTTTCGCAATCCACAACGGACAGAGCGGCGAGGTGCTCACGGACGCGTTGCACGCCGTCAAGTCGAGCTCCGCACCGGCCGAATAGTTCACGGTGTCCTTGGTCGTTAGCCGCAGCGCAAAGCGAAACTCCTCATCAAGACGGAAGAAGCGATGCTTGTGGAATGCCGGGCGCCGGACCGTCACGGTCGGGCCTGCCTCGTCGTCCGTTTCGACCTCAAACAGCGGTCGTTCGTAGTCGACGTAGCCGTACAGAAACTCGAAGTTCTCGAGGCCGCGGTCCTTGGTTAGGAAGTTTCGCTTGACCCAAACTGTGTCTTGCAGTTGCTTCAACAATGCCGGCCCGTCGCAGGTAATGCAGACGCCCTTATGACCCCCGTACGAGCGCCACATCAGGTCCGTTAGCGCTTCACCCGCGTGCCAGCACGATACAAACCATCGTTCTGGCACCTCGTCGGAAAACTCATCGTCCAACTGGCTGGCCAGTATGTCTTCGGCCTCTTCGACGAACTTCGAATGATCCAACTCCCCCGGGAGCGAAAACTCCGGTTCATTACATTTTTCTACGAGCTCTTGCTTGATGGCGTCACTCAAGGAACCGGGGAACGCGCAATCGTACGGGTCATCGTATTCGGTTGCGCGCGGGAGATACAATTGTCGTGTCGTGAGGATGGAGAGGTACTGCTCCAGCGGCATGAAGCGGACCAGGCGGGCGGGCGGCGCTGAGCTCGTGAATTCGCGCTCGATCGTGTAGTCCAGCCAATGTCCACTCGTATCAATATACTCGCGGATATCGCCGCCGTGATCGTCGTCGTCTATGTCATCGCTCACGATCCTTCCTCTTGGCTATTGGGCCATTGTGTTGTCTCGAATTTTGACATAGGAGGGTCATGTGCGCTGCCACCCTCGATCCTCAGCATGTTCCGGGGCGTGGTGGGCCTGCGAAGGCTAGCGAGCCAATCCGGCGCGGCGGAAGGCGGAGAGTAGATCGGGGGCGGCACCGCCTAAGGCCCGGCCGATGTGGTGTGGTTTTCAAGGTGGGCACCGCGGTTGACGGGGCCGGTGTGGTACGCTTCAAATCCTAATTCTCCGATTGCGCCTCAACGACAGGGATTTCTCTGATGAGCGCCGCCCCAAGAGTCGCCCCTTTCACACGGGTGTCGGACATCCCAAGCCTCGCAACCCGACATCGACTGGGCAGAGTCCGATTCCACGATTGGTGGCACCAGTGAATGCCGAGAAGACCAGCGTGAGCGAGCTTCCAACATGGCTCCGCGGCGTCATGACTCCTGTCGTTGCTGTCCTGGCGGTGCTCTCCATAGTCAACCAAGCTTTGGAGCTTATAGCCAAGGAGAGTTTTGCCCTATCGCTATACGCTGGCTCTTTCCTCATATCTGGCGCTTGGACTTGGCACGTGTTTACGTCCAAAGAGCAGTCGGCACTCGACCCCAAGACAGCACGCTATTCCTATTCGATGCCCACGCGTGTGTTTTCTGCAGTCTGCACGGTGGTGCTGCCATTGGTCATTAGCGCCCACTTGATCTTTTCTACCGACACCCAAAAAAGCGACTTGCAACTGGTGGATCTGACGAGCACAAGGCAAGGACTTGATCTGAAGCTTCGGAATATCGGCACGGACTCTGCTTTTGTCCACCACGTGTGGTTGCTATTTGAACCCAACGGCAACCATGGGGCTCCCTGCGAGGCAGATATTCGATCTAATAGAAGCTATGACTATCCGTTCTCGGTGACGCTCGCTCAATCTACCGTTAACCTTGATACGTCTGCAGTGCGTAAAGCTGCGGCGAGTATTCGCTCCGATGACGAAGCAACCTTCCCGTATCGAGTCGCATGGCAACTCAAGCGCTTGCTTAAGCGTGCCGGTCGAACCGACGCTCTTGATGGAGTCCATTGGGCGGAGTCCCCGATTTCCGTATCTCAGGAGGTTCCTCCTCATGGGGTCGACCGATTTCTCGTTCGCATTGTGCCTGAGCCCCCATGGCAAATCGGTTCGGAATGTGATGGAGGTAGGCAGTACCATGGGAAGCTTGTAGTCGCTTATGACAACTCAAAAGTTCTTGTCTCAGATCCGTTCAGGTTCACTTTAACAATCCATCCGCGATTTACTCCACCTCCAGATGCTACACCGTAGTGCTTGCGTCTGCTGCCTTGGCCTTCGCAGCAGATCGGGCACGTGCTCCGAGCCGGTGGCGCATTTCGCGCTCACTGGAACGCTTTTCGAACGGTCAGCGACACCGTTCGACCTACGGGATCGAGGTAGCCCGGCGCGAAGGCGAGCGGCGTGACACCTTCCGAATCCTGAACGGATTGGCGGCGGTCGAAGAGATTGAGCACCTGGAACGCGACACGCATGCCGTGCGCCCAGGAGTGATCGTGGGTCGCCGGCAGGCGACCGAGGTCGGCGAACAGGCGTAAATTTACCGTGCTCAGTGCCGAAAACTGCAACGTGTCGGGGCTCAGTGCATCGCCGGCACCCACGGTGGTCGCGCTCTTCCAAGTGCCATTGAACCCCGCCCCGAAGCCATCCCGGTACACCAGTGCGGTCCAATCGACTTGATGCCGCGGTTGGCCGCCGGCGCCATTCGACGGTGCGCCGTTCAAGAGATTTAAAATGGGGGTGCCGTCCCGGATCCGAATCTCGTCTTTCAAGTACCAGGTGTCGAAGACGGAAAATTCAAAGCGATTGGGCGTACCGCCCTTCGCCGAGTTCCCAAAGGGAAGCCAGGCGTTGAAACCCCATTTCAAGTCATTCAAATTCTGGCGCTGCAAATTCACCGACCGGTTGTCGACCTCGATGAGGGTGCCGTCGGCGTCTCGTATGAAACGCTCGGGAAAAGCGAGCTCGACATCGGCCGTGAGCGGCGGCAGCGTGCCGACGGCGTCGCGAGTTCGATGCTGCTCGTAATGCGCCGAGAACGTCGTTTTTCCTAAAAAGGGGCCTAAGGAAGCGCCGAAGCTTGCCACCCTGTCGTCGGTCGCATGGAGGTTCGGCACCCCGCCCGATATGGAGGTCACGTACACGGTTTGACCGGTGACGAAGTCGAACATCTCGACGTTCGGTGTGAAGGTCTCAGGCGCCAGTACCTGTTGCACCGTCGGCGGCGTCTCGTGGTCCGTAAAAATGGCATTCAAGTGCACATGGCTTAAGGGAGTCCAATCGAGGCCGTAGCTTTGGCTCAAGAGCGTGCCAAAGTCGGAAACGTTGTCGAGGGATAGATTCACTGTGGCCGAGAGGTCTCCTGCGCTCGTCCCCACATGGTTGTCGCGACTGGTAAGCGGCAAGCTGGTATTGAAGCTCGCGCTGCGATCGGTGCGCACAAGATTGCTGCGGGCGAGGGGTGCGCCGGGATAGGCATCTTCGCTTAAAAAACCTTGATAGCCGAATCCTGCCTTCACGTTGGCGACGACGCCGCCCGCGGGTAGGCTCGCGATGCGACCGCTCAATGAGAGTCGCAGACCCCCGGCATTTAGCGCCGAGCTGGTGCGATCAACGGTCAAATTACCGGCATCGTCCAGCCCGATACCGCCTGACGAGTCGGTAGTGAGCCGCGAATAGGACCCCAACGCGCCCCACACGAAGCGCCCGACCTGCCCTGTGACTTGAAGTGCGACGCGCGCGGTACTCGCGCTAGTTGATTGCTTAAGAGGCGTAGGCGTGTCTGCTACGTCCACGAGGCCCTGCAGTGATTGGGTCGTCGTTCGATCGAAGGAGCCCTCCAGCGATGAACTCACTCCGGCGATTGTGCCGCTCACCGTTGCGGCGACTTTGCCTTCGCTTTTATGGGGTTGCAGGGTGCGAAACAGGCTGTCGGTTTGATCAATCCCACGATCGCTTTCGAGTACCTTGGCAATTTTTTGGAAGCTGCCGAGCATCGTGACGCGCGCCTCATCCTCCAAACGCACGAGGGACGCATCGACTTGAGTGGTGCGATCGCCGCCTTCGGTCGCCCCGCCTTCCGACGCCCGCGTCGGAACGGCGCGGTAGTGCTCGCGCAACACGAAATTGAGGACGCGCTGATTCTCCGAGAAGCCGTATTGCAGGGCGACCGTTTCGGGCAGCACCTCGACGCGCTCGACGGCATCGGTGGGGAGGTTCGCGAATTCGACAGCACCCGCCAAATGCCCGTTGATGAGCACGACGGGCGCGCCGTCGCTGCGGCTGCTGCGGGTCAGCGGTTTCAGCGCATCGACCAAATCGCTCAGTGTGTCGACTCCGTAGGACTCCAGTTCCGATGGGGACAAGTCGAGAAGCGGCGCCATGCCGCCGATGGTCAGACCCCGCGGTGCCGTCACCGTTATTTCGGGAGCGGGGGAAGTCGGCGCCGGCGTTTCTGCAAGAAGAGGCGCGACGTGAGCAAGCATCATTGCACATGCCAGGCCAGCTAGTCCGATGCGCGTCAAGCGTCATGACTTCCTATCAACCGGACTCTTGCCGGCAAGAATCTTTTTGACCATGCCGTCGAGTTCTTGTTCGTTTGGCGGATGTCCGAGCTTCCAGCCGTTGATGATGATGGTGGGCGTTCCATGAACATCGAGCTTGGCCCCGAGGGCCTTGCCTTCCTCCACACGCGGCATGGGATCAGTCCTCTTGATGCACGCATCAAACGCAGGGATGTCCGGCACGCCCCCGGCCGTCGCATAGTCATCCCACGGCTTCAACCCCAACTGATCCTGACCCTCGAAGAGCTGATCATGCACGGATTCAAACCGTCCCTGCTCTCCCGCGCACTCCGCCACTCGCGCCGCGGGCATTGCGAACCGATGCCCTGGGATAGGGAAATGTACATACGCCATCCCAATCGCCTTCGGGTACCGAGCCTCTACTGTCCTCAGAGTTTTATAAAAGCTTCCGCAGAATGGGCATTCGAAGTCCGCGAACTCGATAAGTGTCACCGGGGCTTTAGCAGGCCCGAGTCGCAATCCCTTTCCAAGGTCATCCCGCCACTGGGAAATGAAGACTGGCTTCGTCTCAACGCGCCCATCCGTGATTGCAGGATTCACAAGCTCCCGCCGAAGCACGGTGGCGGTCGTAATGACTGCGCACAACACCAACATCACAGTGATTACCACGTCTAATCTAATCTTCATGGCATTTCCGAAGAATTGCTGTTTTCCTGTGGGATACGCAGCCACTGCAACCTCGATCTTGACGCCATACTTCCGAGTCCGTCGAGGGTTCCGGGGTAAATACCCTGGAACCCTCGACATCAGAACCGCTCTCCAGAGGCCGAGCCGTGAGGCGCATTTCAACGTTCGCAGCTAGGCTTAGTCATAGGTGTGTCGCGCAGTTTGTTAGGTATAGTTGCACAACAATGTACTTTCAGGATTGCACCGACTAGCAGGGCCAACCAGACAAGTGGCGCCACTGACTGTACAACCCGGCGGCGTATGCTGCGCGCAAAGCGCATCAAGTTGCGCTTGAGTTAGACCCTGACACGGAATACAGGCGCTCGTCGGATTACACGTTGAGGCCTGGGCCGGTAACGAGGTCGTCAAGCTCAACGCCCCCACACCATTTGCGATCACGATAAGAGCAAGTGCCTGCATTTTTCGATTACTGATCATCATCTCGTTTCTCCTTTAATGGACCATTGGAAACCGGTAGTTGAAGCATCTCCATCAAATTGGTGAATCCCATTTTTTCTTGTATTTGCCTTGTCGCGCGTCCGCCCCGCACCCAAAACTGTAAATGGCCGACTAATTCCCTCGCAAATTCCGCGCTGGCCCATAGCGCTCGAGCATCCGGTCGCTTGCGATACCCTTAAGCCAAAAATCGAACCATTCCAAGTTTCGCCGATAACTATCCGCAATTAGCTCGGGCTCTGACGTGTTGTGCGCGGTACGTGGGTAGACCACGAGTTCCGATGGGACATGATTCAATTGTAGCGCTTCGAAAAATGGCCGGCCCTGAGACTGTGCCTCTGATTCAATTCCAAACTCCAGGAGGGTGGGCGTCTTGATTGACCCTACTCGCTCGCTAGGTGAGTCCCGCAACAGCCGCGGCCATATACTCGGATCAAATGGGGACGAAGCCCCATACATGTGCGCCCAAGCTATCGCGTTCGGAGCACTTGAATAGCGATCAACGGGGTTCAGGAACACCGCCTCATGAATGGATGCTGCGCGAAACAAATTACTGCGAGCCAGCGCATAGGCTGCGACCCCTCCGCCATAGCTGTGCGCGGCGATGCCAATACGCCGCGGATCGACGCGACCCTGCCGAATCAGATGTTCAACACCAGAGATTATGTCCGTCGAAGGAACTCGATTCATGCTGTGTTCCGCATCAAAGGCATTGGCGAAGCTCTCGCCGAATCCAGGGCGCCCGCGAGTGTTTGGAATGAATAAGGCATATCCGCGCTTCAAAAACTCCGGCCATGGGAAGATCCCGCCCACCTCCGAGTTAGGAGCCACAACCTCCAACGAATCGCCCATGATGGGCCCGCCCACAACGTCAACAATCAGCGGCCAGGGCCCTGCCCCACCGTCGACCGGTGTCAGCAGGAAGCCCTGCAATCGCCACTTGCCGTCTGAACTTGGCCAGGTAACGGTCTCCGTCCGTGAAAAGGGGCGATCGTTTAACTCTGGGTTCAGCTGCGTGATTTGCTCTAGAGTTCCCGACGACCGTCTCCACGCGAACAGATCTGGAACGTGGTTGAAATCGCTCCCCTGCACGACAAGGATGTCGGCGTTGCGCGCACTTACTAGCGGGGGCGCGGTGTCGCCGCCCACGTCGAACCCCTCGGGCACCGCCACATCTCGCAAAGTCCCAGTTTCGGCATCGATAGAGTACAAGCCAAAATGGCCGCGCACAGGCGCAACGAAGTAGAATTCCTTGCTGTCATGCGACCAGCCACCAAGACGAACGGATCTCGCCTTCGGATTCGACGACATTGCGAAAGTTGGCGCCCAATATCGCGCGTGGTGCCCGCGCAGGTCCACGAGGCCGACTTGAGAGTTGTATCGCCAGTCCATTTTGCCCGCGAGTGTTTTGAACGCGATCGTCTTGCCGTCGGGCGACCAGTAAGGCTGCAGGTCAAACCCCGGTTGCGATAACAGTAAGCGTGGGACATGGCCGTCGATGCCGACGATATAGAGATCCGACCACATGTAGCTCGTTTCCCGCCTGATGTTCGATCCTTTAGATGCGGAGAAAACGATCTCCCTACTATCAGGCGACCAGTCAATTGAATGTCCCCAGACTTTCATCACTTCAAGTTCTTCGGACACTAGCCGAGACACTTCATTCGAGAGAAGGTTTAGCCGTATCAATGTGGTCGTCGTGGGCGCGGAAACGACGCTTGGAAGCGCCACGTTCGGTGCCAAATTCCAGCCACGCTGAACCTCAACACCTTGCGACGGATGTTCATCCGCCCGTCCGGTCACGACTACGACAAGTGCTGCGAGAGTGCCCGCCGGATCTACATGAATCTCCGACACGTTGACGGAGTGACAGTTCGGAAATAGATTGCATAACGTTGAAGCCGCGAGCAAAGTGTGATCCGAAGCAGTGTGCAGATCCCATCGATGGATGTCTCCGTGCGTTGTTACGTACAGAAAGCTTGAACTGTCTGGCATCCACTCGTACGCATCGCCTCCATCTATCGGCAGCTCCGATTCCTTCCTTTCTTCGATTGCGAGCGTTCGCAGGTTGGAGCTCAGCGAATTACGACTTAAGTCCGCCTTGGCAATTGTGTAGAGCAGTTCCGATCCGTCTGGCGAAATTGCCACTCCCGAGACTCCGGATCGCTCAATGAACTCCGTAATAGCAAACGGTGCAGCACTGGAGGTGTACCCTTCAAAAGCAAGCGGCACCGCGACGGTCATCGCGAGGGCTGCGCAGCGCCGTAGCGAGCTCATTTTGTCCATCTCCGTTCTTGGAGCTTGGTAGCTATCGTCTCGCTCTCTCTCCTTACCACTTCTTGGTCACTGTCAGTGCAAACGCGCGCCCGAGCGGGTTAGCGTTGATTGGGTCATAAGTCAGATTCCCCGCGGAACCTGGAGTCAGCGCATAGGGTGGTGATCGATTGAAGGCATTCACGACGTCGAGGCCCACTCGCAGGCCGCTGGTAAAGTGATGATCAGCGGCCGCAGTCGTCGCGTATGCCAAGCCTAGATCAAATGTCGTCCACGATGCGATGGGACATCCGCTCGTACCACAACTCAGATCGTTCTCGTTCTGATAGGCATTCGCGTAGTTCACCCTTCCGTAAGCAGCGAGCTGTTGCCATTTCCAGCCGAGCATCGCCTTGGCTCGAAATTTCAAGGGATCCGAAAGCTTGTTTAGTATCTCAAACGATGGAGCTGACGGTGCGACTTGCTGCTGGTATTTCGTCAAGAGCGTCCCGTCGAGCGTCGCGGTCCATTGACCAAACTCAGACGTCGCATCGTATCGAACATTGCCGGTTACACCGCTGACGTCCGAAGCCGCCGCATTCACAAAGCCGACCTGCACAATCGCAGCGATTGCCGCGGGTGTGCCAGGAGGCATCGGATACGGGACTTGATGACTCGGCGGCACCGACGCGTAAGCGGCGTTGATTTGAGTCGGGGTAGGGTTCAACGTAATTAGGGAACCTAGTTCTCCTGCATTAGCAAGGAAACCGCTGAAGCCGAATCCGCTACTTGTCAGCAGGTGTTCGATTCGGTTCGTGTAGTCGAAGTGGAAATAAGAGAGGCTGCTGCTCAAGCCGTATACAAAAGTGGGCTTGAATTCGATACCCGCATTGAATGATTTCGATCTTTCCGGCTCGAGATCCGGATTTCCTCCGTCAAGTAAAATCGTACGTGAAACGCCGGAGGGCGAGGATGGATTGCTTTCTGGATATAATTCCAGATATCGGCCTTCCAGGAGATCCTCGAAAGTGGGTGCTCTGAAGGACTTCGAGTAACTGGCGTGAAAGGAAAGTCCATCAACCAGCGTCCACTTTAGTGTCACCATCGGATTGGTTGTTGATCCAAAATCGCTATACCTATCGTAGCGACCGGCGCCGTCGATGGCGAACTCACGGACCAAGGGAATGCCATTGTCTTCACCGACTACAGGAAGAAGTATTTCGGCGTAGCCGGAGTCGATGTGGCGCTGCCCGTTCTCGTACGATGGAGATGGCACTCCTGAGACAATCGGATTGTCCGCCAATAAGTAGCTCTCAGTTCTGAATTCACCCCCAATTGCGACCCGAGCGGTTCCCCCTGGCAGCCCAAATAGTGAGCCATTGATACGCACTTGCCCCGCTGTGGATTTGTTCCTTTCCTCTCCCGCATCTGTCAGCGGATACACGGAGTAGTCGTCCTGGTATTGAAACCTGTCTTCGGCGTAGTTACCGGATAGCGTGACGCCCCAATCGGCCGAGAACTCGTAAGCGAGTTGCAATGAGACGGATGGTTGCAATTCGGATCCCAGTGCGCTTGCCACCCCAACATAAGACCCGAGGTTGGAATAGCTTGCAAATTCGCGATAGGGAATCAGCACTTGAGAGGAAAGCGAGAGTTGATCTGTGATGGTTTGACGAGCGGACACATAGAGCCGGTAATTCCTGTCCTCGGGAAGCAGGTAGAGCGGACCGGCCAAGTCCGAGGTAAATGAACGACTATCCGCGAGCAACGGACTGTCCTTCTCATAGTCGAAGTTTGCAATGACGTTGCCGGAATCCCATGATGTTCCAGCCAATGCATAACCGCCGTAGTTGGGCGTCTTTCCGGCACTAATGCTCGTCAGACGCGCGCCTGTTTCGAGGCCGTTGAAATCCTTTCGCGTAATGACGTTTACAACACCGCCAACGGCGTCCGATCCATAGACTGCAGACGCCCCGTCCTCCACGATTTCTACCCGGTCAATGGCGCTTGTCGGGATTCCGGAAATGTCCACATGCGAGCCGTAGCCCGTTGGAGCGAGCCTCTCACCATTCAACAAAATGAGAGTCGTACCTACTCCCAACCCAAAAAGATTGACGCCTGAGGCGAAGCTCGGATTAAACTGATATCCAGCGCCGATTCCCAGGGTGCCGTTGGACTCCTGCGAAGAACCATCCTTGAAATTCTCGGGTAGTTGTTCGAAGGCTTGGTCTAACCGGGTGTAGCCTTGATCGGCAAGATCTTGGTTCGTAATCGTCTTGATCGGTGATAACGGGGCCACACCACGGATGTGCGTCCCCGTCACTACGATCTCTGTGAGGCCCTGGTCTTTTGCTTTCTTCGATTCTTCCGCCGTCACAGGGACCGCTTGATCTTGCGTAGTCGTCGAATTGCCTGTGGAAGCCGCGACCGGATTTGTCTGAGCCACAAGAGACCCCTGCCCGCTCGCGATCTGCGACGAGGTAGGAGCGCTGGTGGGTACGGTGCGCAGGGTGTTGGGATCGCCGACGAGGATCGCGCCGCTCGGTGTGGTCGTGAACTTCAGGCCGCTGTCTTTGAGCAGGAGTTTCAAGGCCGCGAGCGGCTGCATTTTGCCGCGGACCGCGGTAGAGAGCTTTTGCGACACCACCTCGGGCGCGAACAGGATTTGCTGTTGACTTTGGCGGGCGAATTCGTTGAGTGCGGTGCTTAAATTCTCGGCGCCAATGTCGAATTGGCGCAACGCCGGCTCCTCCGCACGCGAGGTCGCGGCAAGAAGGCAACAACACAGAAATACCATCGATAGTACGGCGCATCGCGCGCCTTGCGTGACTGTTCGCATCCCGACACACCCCCATTTCCATTGCGCCCCGTTGGCGGGTCGCTTGTGGGAGAGTAAGACGGGCATGTCGGGAAAAGCCGTACCGCGATATTAAGGGCGTGCTTTGAGGACGACCGTGCGGTCATCGGCGTGCTCGATCTCGAGCGGGAAATACGTGGTCACGGCTTCCACGAACGTTCGGGTGGCGCCGGTGGCAAACGCGCCGCTCAAGCGCAGATCCCCGAGCTTGGGGTCGGCGAGTTTGACCCGCGTTTCCGAATAGCGGTTGATCTCCTCGACCGCGTCGCTTAATCGCGTGTCGTCGAAGATGACCTGGCCGCGGCGCCAACTCGTTATCCGCTCCGGATCGGCCGGGCGGACGTGATCGGGGGTACGGTTGTCGGTGATCAATTGCTCGCCGGCCGTTACGGTGGTGGCAATGGGCGAGTCCGGCGTCTGGCCTTCAGCGCGCACGGTGCCCGTCAGCATGGTGACCTTGACCTCCTCGCCCTCGATGCGCACATCGAAGGCGGTGCCCACTGCGACGAAGCGGCGATCTTGCGCCTGAACGACGAAGGGTCGCGCCGCGTCCTTGGCCACTTCGAAAAGCGCTTGTCCGCGAATGAGCCGGACAGACCGCACAGTTGCGCTGTAGGTCACGGACAATTCGGTCTGCGTATTCAAGGTGATTTGCGAGCCGTCCGCGAGCGCGAAGGTAAGCCGTTCGCCGGTGGTCGTGACATAGCGCCCATCGCCGTGAAAGTGGGTTTTGCCTTTGATCCAAGCGATTGGGGACAAATCGAAGCCGGCATAAGGAGCCAAGCTCGCGACCGCGGTCCCCAGCGTCACCAGGATCAGGGCCGCCGCGACCCAGCGTAGAGGGCGCAACTCCCCGGATGTTTTGCGCGTCAGGCGCAGCGCCGTCTCGTGCCTTAACCCAAGGATCTCCGGATCAAGAGAGGCCGCTTTCAATTGCGCCCAGGTGCGGTCGATGGCTTGATACGCGGCTGCGTGGGCGGGAGATTCCGCCAGCCACATCTTCAAGGCGTCACGGGTATCCTCGGAGACGTCATCGGCATTGACGCGCTCGTGCCAGAGGGCGGCCACTTCGCGCACGGATTCACTGATGGGGGTTGTCGCCATGGGCTACTCCCCAGCGTCCTGATCGAGCGACAAGCTTAAGCTCGCCAGTGCTTTGGCGATGTGCTTCTCGACGCAGCGCACGGAAACGTTTTGCAGACGGGCGATTTCCGAGATCTTCAAGCCCTCGAAGCAACGCAAGGTCAGAATATCCCGCGTGCGCTCCGGCAGTCGCTTCAACGCGTCGGCCACGCAGGCGAGATTCTCGCGCCCGAGAACTACGCGCTCGGAGGACACCTCGGCGCGTGGGTCGGTTGACGCCCGCTTTTCATTCAAGTAACGATTGCGTACCGCCAGATGGCGGTAGTGATCGCGCAGGGTATTGGCGGCCGTCTGAAAGATGTAGGCGTCGGGGTTCTGGATCTCCCCCGTCTCGCGCGATTGTGCCAAGCGCAGAAAGACCTGCTGCACGAGGTCTTGCACTTCGGGCGCATCGTGGGTGCGCTTGCGGAAGAAGCTGGCGAGCGGCGCGTAGTAGCGGCGGGCCAGCGTATCCAGTGTTACCCGGACGAAGTCCGTCTTGTTTGGCGCATGCTCACGTGAAGCATCGGACGACATGAGATCACCTGACGATTCCGGATGACCATGGGCCACCCGCGGGGCTTAGTCAAGGCTCGATAAACTTAATATGAAGGGGCGTTCGGGTTTTGGCATCTGGCGCGTCTTACTGTCGCCCTCCAGGGTAGGTTCCAATAATTGCACGTCAACGGCCGCCGTCAGGGCCGGCCACGGCCAATGGTCCATTCGGTGGGTCGTTTGGGGTCGCAGTAGCACCAGAGGGCATGGTGGCCGGTTGGCATATCACACCATTCGATCAGCAGCTGGTAGCCGTAGAGACGCTTGGACGCCTCGGGGTGGTAATCGCCCCACGCGGCGATCGGTCCGCGCTCCGTCGACCAGGCGGCCCAGGGGCGCCCCGAGGCCTCGGCGGCGCGGATGTGCCTGCGGTGCTCTGCCGGCAGCGAGTTCATGTCTGTCAACCGCGCTCCCAGTTGTACGCCCACTGCGCCGGTGAGAAACCCGGCGAGAAGGGTCTCGACGTCGGATCGGGACAGATCGAAGTTGATTCCGATCGGGGGGCACACGAAGACGGGTTGGCCGCTCTCACATCGCGCAGTAGTCGGGCGACTTGTGGGCCCAAGCATGTTCTGCTCTCATCTGCGCTATGACGCACAGGGGCGAACGACTCGATGTGTGAGCCGACATCCGCGTCTCGCCGATATGTCCCGCCAGTCCGATGAAGCCCACCCCTAGAATGCCGGCGGTGGCGAGGGAAAGAAGGACGAGAGCGAGGCGAAATCGGCGAATCCTGGATGGCTTAGCCGGCGGAGCCTCGCGGTATACCGCGCACGGTGCGTGTCCGCCGGTCGGGGCCCGGGGGTTTAGCGAGATCGCGATTGCGTACCAAATCATACCGAGTGTCCCTCGTCCGATCCGATCATCACGACGGCAGCAAAAGACGGACCCGCGACGCCTTTGAGATCGTCGCGGGTCCTTTGCCTAAGTAGAGGGACCGGGATATCCCCGGACGGGCACTAGTCCAGGCGTTTCTTGTAGCCCATATAGTAAGACGCACGAGTCAGGGATTTCTGTATGTCGACGGCATCAAAGCGGGCGCCGCCGTCGCCCAAAGCTCGGCACAGGCTAGCGTAGATCTCGAGCCGAGCGAGGTGGTTGAAGGCGGGGGCCAGGTCGCGCCGAGAAATTACCCGAGGACTGAGCTGGAGACATTGTCGAGCTCGATTGGCACGCCGGCGGTGCGCTTTGCGATCCAGTCATTCACCTCGGCGGTGACCCAAAGCGATGCGTGCCCGACTTTCCTTGGGCGTGGGAAGGCGCCGAGCGCGATGTACCGATAGATCGTGGTGGTGCGGAGTCCGATGCGAGCGGTGACCTCCTTGATTCGGAGGAACTGGGCTGGAGTCGATACTTCCGCGACCCGGGTCTCGCGCCGGGATGCCTCTAGAGCCAGCCTCTCGACCAGCGTCAGCAAGTGTTGAAGCTTGGCGTCGAACTTCTGGATCGCGTCCCAGAGTGTTTGTTGACGCGCGATGTCCTTCATCAAGGCTTGATGAATGCGGCTGTCTAATAGGCGGTAGCTCGTAGTTTCACCCACCGCCGACTTCGCGGGTGCGACGGCCTCTCGAGGTTCGTCAGGGGTGCCTGCGAGGCGCGATACTCGCGCGATCTCACTCCCGGGCACAAAGGTCCTACGCCCAAGTTTGAGGACCCGGAGCCGGCGCGCGTTGATCTCCTTGTAGATCGATGCGTTCGAAATCCTTAAGTAACAGGTCGCCTCCGCAATCGTGTAGCGCTGCGCTACATCCACCGGCGCGAGCGCCCGCTTGTCTGCCGATTTCTTCATTACGGGAAGGCCTTTCGAACCGTCAGCGACACCGTTCGGCCGACGGGATCGAGATAGCCAGGGGCGAAGGCGAGCGGCGTCAACCCCGCCGAATCCTCGACCGATTGGCGGCGGTCAAAGAGATTCAGCACCTGGAAGGCGACGCGCATGCCGCGCGTCCAGGAGTGATCGTGGGTCGCAGGCAGGCGACCGAGATCGGCGAACAGCCTTAAGTTGACGGTGCCCAGAGCAGAAAAGCTCAAGGATTCGGGCGCGAGCGCATCGCCGCTTTCGACGGAAGTCGCACCTTTCCAAGTGCCGCTGAGCGCGGCACCTAAGCCGTCCCGGTAAACCAGTGCGGTCCAATCGATTTGATGGCGCGGTTGTCCGCCAGCGGCGGTCGACGGCGCGCCGTTCAGCAGATTTAAGGTGGGGATGCCGTCGCGAATCAGAATCTCGTCTTTCAAGTACCAGGTGTCGAATACTGAAAATTCGAATCGATTGGGTGTGCCACCCCTTACAGAGTTCTGGAACGGAAACCAGGCGTTGAATCCCCATTTCAAGTCATTTAAGTTCTGACGCTGCAAATTTACCGACCGATTGTCGACTTCGATGAGCGTGCCGTCGACATCGCGGATAAAGCGCTCGGGAAAAGCCTGCTCGACACCGGCCGTGAGTGGCGGCAGTGTGCCGATAGAGTCGCGGGTTCGATGCTGCTCGTAATGCGCCGAGAACGTCGTCTTGCCTAAAAGCGGCCCCAATGACACTCCGAAGATCGCTACCCGATCGTCCGTAGCGCGAAGATTGGGAGCGCCTCCCGTGATCGAGGTCACGTACACGGTTTGACCGGTGACAAAGTCGAACATCTCGACGTTCGGTGTGAAGGTCTCAGGGCTAAGGACTTGCTGAACCGTCGGCGGCGTCTTGTGATCGGTGAAGATGGCGTTCAGGTGAACTTTCTGGATCGGCACCCAATCGAGGCCGTAGCTTTGGCTCAAGAGCGCGCCGAAGTTCGAGACATCGTCGAGCGACAAGTTGACGGTGGCCGACAAGTCTCCTGCTCCGGCCCACACGTGGTTGTTGTGACTAGCGATGGGGAGGCTCGTATTGAAGCTCGCGCTCCGCTCGGTGCGCACAAGATCGCTCCGGGCGAGCGGTGCGCCGGAATAAGCATCTTCGCTCAAGAAGCCTTGATACCCGAATCCGGCCTTGATGTTCGCGACGACGGCGCCCGCGGGTAGCGTCGCGATGCGGCCGCTCAAGGACAGTTGCAAACCGCCGGTATTGAGCGCCGAGGTCGTGCGATCGACGGCCAAATTGCCTGTATCGTCAAGCCCGATCGCGCCCGACGAATTGGTCGTGAGGCGACTGTAGGACCCCAAAGCGCCCCACACAAATCGCCCCACCTGCCCGGTCAGCTGGAGTGCCACGCGCGCGGTGTTCGTATTGGCCGATTGCTTGAGCGGGGTCGGCGCATCCGCGACATCCACGGCACCCTGCAACCCCTTACTGCTGACACGATCGAAGGAACCTTCCAGCGATGAACTGACCCCGAGAATGGTGCGGCTAACGGTCGCTGCGACTGTGTCCTCGCTTTTCTCAGGCTGCAGGGTGCGATAGAGGCTATCGGGTTGATCAATGCCTCGATCGCTTTCGAGCAGCTTGGCGTTGTTCTGGAAGCTTCCGAGCACGGTCACGCGTGCGTCGCTATTCAGGCGCACGAGGGACGCATCGAGTTGGGTGGTGCGGTCCCCGCCTTCGGTCGCGCCGCTTTCCGACACCCGCGTCGAGATGGCGCGATAACGCTCACGCAGTACGATATTGAGAACTCGCTGATTTTCCGAGAACCCGTACTGCAGGGCGACCGTTTCCGGCAGCACCTCGACGCGCTCGACGGCGTCACTGGGGAGGTTGGCGAATTCCACCAGACCCGCCAAGTGCCCATTGATGAGCACGACGGGCGCTCCATCACTACGGCTACTGCGAGTCAGGAATTTAAGCGCATCAACCAAATCGCTTAAAGTATCCGCCCCATAGGATTCCAGTTCCGATGGAGACAACACGAGAAGCGGCGCGATGCCACCGACCGTGAGGCCCCGCGGCGCCGTCACCGTGATTTCTGGAGCGGGCGTGGTCGGCGCCGGCGTGTCCGCAAGCAGGGGCGCGACGTGAGACAGCAGCATCGCCGCAGACGCCAAGCCGAGGGTTCCACGTCGCATCGAACGTCATGACTTCCCATCGACCGGCTGCTTCCCGGCGAGTACCCGCTGCACCATCTTCTCGAGTTCCTGCTCGCTGGGCGGATGCTCCAATTTCCAACCATTGATGATGACCGTCGGCGTGCCGTGCACGTCGAGTTTGGCCCCGAGTGCCTTGCCCTCCTCTACGCGCGGAATGGGATTGGTATTTTTGACGCACGCGTCGAATTCCGTCATGTCCGGCACCGCAGCGGCGGTTGCATAGTCAACCCACGGCTTCAATCCAAAGTGATCCTGCCCCTCGAAGAGTTGGTCGTGCATCGCCTCAAAATGTCCCTGGTTTCGTGCGCACTCTGCAACACGCGCGGCGGGTATCGCGAAGCGGTGCATTGGAAGCGGGAAGTGCACGAAGGTCAGCGCGACTTGGCTTGGATATCGTGCTCGCACTTCCTTCATTGTTTGGTGGAATGTCCCGCAAAACGGACATTCGAAGTCTGCGAATTCGACAAGTTGCACCGATGCTCCCGTCGAACCTATCCTCTCACCCCTGTCGAGATAGTTGTGCCAATCGGGCAACCACACGGGGCTTTTGGCTGCTACCGGGCCCACCGTGGACTCCGGAGATCCTCGCATTTCGCGCCGAACCACGAGACCTGTTGTTATAAGTGCGCAGACAACAAGCGTAGCGGTCACGACAGCATCGAATTTAGACTGCATGGCGCTTCTCTACAGCGTGCGAGTTCCACGAAGGGCTACAGCTGGGACGCCGCCCCGGTTGCACGTATTCCAGCTGTGTACAGCGACCGGAGCGACGCCCATGTTTGCTAGGTATACGAGCAAACGACTGGGGGGAAACCGCAACCCGGTTCTCCAACCGCGCAAAAAGCGCTTGCAACGGTACAACCCGGCTCAACGCCCGCGCAGATATTATTAAGTTGCGTTTGATTGAGGTCTTTGCACTGAATGCAAACCACTTGAGTCGTGCAGGAGCTTGCGAGCGCAGGAATTGCGGTCATGAAGTTCATCGCGATAGCGCCGTTTAACATTGCACCTAAGGCAAAGAGCTGAATTTTTCGTTGGCTTGTCATGAGTTTGATCCTTTTGGTTGGAGCCTAATAAACACCAGAATTTCCGCAGTGATCGAAAGGCCACGCAGGCTCTTCGATCTCATCCACTGATTCCAGAACTTTCCCTCCCCTCTAACGTATAAACACGAGATACAGTAGGCCAGCTATAAATCTTGTTGGGCGAGCCTCTGGGCCACCAGCACCATATCAGTACAGCCATTCGGAAATCGGCGCCGGTCCGTACCGGTCGAGCATGCGTTGCGTTGGTTTCCCTAGCACCCAGTAGGCGAACCACTCGAGATCTCGCCTCGCGGCATCGTAGAGCAACGCAGGCTCTGTCGTACCGTGTCCCGAGCGCGGATAGCTGATCAGTTCGCTCGGAACGTTGAAATGCTTAAGTCCCTGGAAAAGCGCGTCACCGTCTTTGATCAGACTATCAGCGCCAAACTCGAGCAATGCGGGCGTTTTGGCATTTGCCACCTGGTAGATGGGTGAGAGCCTTCGAAGCCGATCTGCATCATCGTCGTCGAACGGCATACCCTTCCCAAGCTGTCGCGCGAATTCGATGAACGGCGGATTACTGGCAATCGCGAGACCTTCTTCCATCATGTTCAAACTAACGCCTTCATTCACGAAGATCGCCTTAAACCGAGCGGTGTGCGTCAACGCGTAGGCCGCTAGGTATCCTCCCCAACTGTGTCCCGCCAACGCAATTCGATCCGGATCAACGATTCCCGTTTCAATCAAACTATCAACGCCGGCGAGATCATCTTCTAGTGGTCCCTGTCCGGGGTTCCGCTCCGCCTCCCACGCCATTTGAAAGCCCTCGCCAAACCCGCCCCGACCGCGCGAATTAGGCACCAGGACTGCCACGCCATTGTCGACGAGAGCATGTATTGGATACGACCACCCGGTTCGAAAACGCGGGGACACCATAGTCGGCCCCCCTTCCGCGAACACGAGAAGCGGCAATGGTTTCTGTGGCACGGCTTTGGGCAGTAACAACCATCCGTGTATCGACCAACGCCCATCCCGGCTGGGCCACTCGATTTCGCGAACCTGAACGTCATCTTGAGAGAGACCCGACTTTGCCGCTGTCACGCGCCGCGGCCGGAACCTGTCTGCGGGCGAAACATAAATGTTCGGTGCTTGAAAAAATGACTCTTTCAAGAAGACTATTGCTGAACTACTACTGCTCTGGTACCGACCGGCATAGAAGTTTTGATCGTCACCTTGGGTGAAACGACTCAGGTGTCCCTGAGGAATCGAGAGCTTGAACAACTGTTTTGACAGATGATACGGAACCCGTATCAGAAGGGAGCTGCTGTCTGGTGACCAATCAATCGGTACTGCTTTAAATCCCGAGATTGATCCTAGCTCGTCGTATGCGGGATAGGTCAATTTATCATGCGCGACTTCGTAGAGCCCGATGCGCCCCTCTGCCAGATATCGCACACGACCACCTTGAGATTGAAAGGCAATCCACCGAGCGTCTGGCGACCACAGGGGTCCGCTATTATAACCAGGCGGCAGCGGGATCTTCTTGGTTTCGCGCCCCAACAGATCCGCGATGTACAGATCGTTGTACATATAAGGCATGGATGTTCGTTCAGCCGGACTTCCGGCATATGCGATGCGCTCTCCGTCTGGAGCCCAGTCGAAGCTATCGACATTGATGCTATTCGGACTGACCTCTTTCCATCGCCCACTCTTCAAATCGTAGATTGCAAGTTTGCTCGGAGCCTGATTGGGATCCAACCCATAGGAATCGGTTGCGCCAAGCTCAATTCCAGATCTAATCTCCGTGTTCCTCTGCCCAGTGATAATCATGGCGACCCTGTTGCCGTCTGGACTCCAGGCGAATGTTTGTATGGCTTTCGGTTCAAATCGCTCGCCACAGCAATCCACAGCAGCGCCCTCTGGCTTGATCTCCACGCTTGCGGTCCCGTCGGTTGGCTGAACGACAACCGCTTTTTCGGTGAGATATGCTAGTTTGCGCCCGCTCGGCGAGAACCGTGGTTGGAAGCTCATGCTATTGTTGGGGCCTCCCACTGGCACCGCGATTTCTCGAGCCGCCGCTGGGTCGTCCTTCTCGATTAGCCACAGACTGATGGTGTTTATATTGCCGTCGATGTCGGCATCGGTTCGTGTATATGCAAAGCGAGAACCATCTTGGCTAACCGCAATGTTCGATTCGTCCTCGTATTCTCCGCCTATGATTGTCGATTGGATGCTCTTATTCATGATCGCGAGGCCCTTTTGAACCCACACGTCACCTGAGTTCACCTGCGCAAGCGCGGTCGTCGAGACCGTCAAATATGTGAAAGTCCACGCGGCAGCAAGCCTTCGGCGATGGGGTCTGGGCAGCGGCCCGCATCGTGCTTGCCCCCATTGCCACCCAAGCATCACCGAGGGGCCTCGCCGCCCCACCGCTTGGTAAACGTGACCGAAATGCTGCGCAAAAGCGGGCTCGCGTTCACCGGGTCAAATCCGTAGTTAATAAAAGCGCCCGTCGGGACGTATGGAGGTTGACGATCAAACACGTTGGTGACCACAACGGCAAAGCGCGCGCCGCCGAGCCAAATGGGATAGATGGTTTTTGGTACCGAGTATGACAACCCCGCATCTACTGTCGTCCAGGAGCTGACTCGGCAACCACTCGGACAATTGGCGTCTATCGTATTAGTGTAGGCGTTGGCAAAGTTAACTCGGACATTTGCCGCCAAGCCATTTAGATCCCAGCCCGCATTCGCCTTCGCGCGAAATCGCAACGGATTGTAGGTGGTATTATCAATAGTGGCTGCCGGTGCCGTTGCTGTTAGGCGCTGTTCGTACTTAACGTAGTAGGTCGCATCGAGGTCCGCGCGAAAGCGGCCGTAGCGCGTGTCGACGCCAGAATAGCGCGGCGTAAGATCGACGCCGCGGATGCGCGTGGACGCTGCGTTAACCAATCCCACCGTTGCAAGGGCCTTTATGTCGCTTAGAGTGTATGGCGCCGCCGCGTAGTTGCCGCCGGCGAAGTTATAAACCGTGCCCGCACTATTGACGATGCTTTCCACCTGGGCCAGAGACGGGTTCCTTTGGAAAAAAGAACCGAGAGTAGCTTCATTCTCTAGCGTGCAGTAGTAGCTACCGGTAACGCAAAGCCCTTCTCCCTGTAAGTTTACAATCTGATTATTAAAATTGATGGAAAAAAATGACGCATCGAGCTTCAGGCCACTTACAGAACTGGGGGCGTAGGTGAAGCCGAAGTTGAAACTCTTGGCGGTCTCAGGTTGAACGCTCGGATTTCCATTGTCGTATTTGACTAGCGCGAGTGACGATCCCGCTGGCGAGCTCGTATCGGCGGAGGGTGCGACAAGCGTAAAGTTATTCAAGGTCGTAAGATCATTTAGAGTGGGCGCCTGAAACGACCTCGCGTAGGTGCCATGCACCGTAAGATCGTCCGCGGGCGTCCAGCTGATCCCCAGCTTGGGATTTGTAGTACCGCCAAAGTCACTGTAGTGGTCATAGCGCCCCGACAAATCAACTCTCAGTTCCCGCGTGAAGGCGTTGGCGTTGCCAGCACCGATGATAGGTACCATCAGTTCGCCATAGACAGAGGTCACGTGGCGCGAGATATCAAAAGAGCCAACTATTGGCGTAGATCCCGGCGCCCCGGAGCTTTGTGTGAAGTCGTATTTCTCCTCGCGCTCCTGGGCTCCGATTGCCACGCGGGCAGCGCCGCCCGGCGTGTCGAAAAGTTTGCCGTCTACCCTTGGCTCGATGGAGATGACCTGATAGTCAACGGGATATGTACTGTCTCCGGCACTGTACGGTTCAGGAACTGTAATTGAGTTTGTATCCTGTTCTTTTGACCATTGCCCGATGACTGTGGCTGTCCAATCGGAGGAGATGGCATAGTCGAGTTGCGGGGATACGCTGTATTGATCGACTTTTCCGGAGGCCACGTACGGTGCCGGTAAGTCGAAAGTATTATTTTGCGCCTCGTAATCCCGATGCGTGATGAGCGTGTCCATCGACAGATTCAGGCGATCGGCCAATTGTTGGTGCACTGATAAATAGATGTGCTCTGCCTCATCCTGAGGCGATAAGGCCCAGGGATCTGGCAACATGTCGGCGAACGAACGATTGCGCGCGAATAGCGGGTTATCCTTCTGATAGTCGGCACTTGCAATAAATCCCCCCCCATTCCAAGAATATCCGCCCACTAGATCAGCACCGTAATCGGGCGTTTTGCCTTCGCTGATACCTGTCGTGCGACCGCCGATTTCGAAACCGGAGAAGTCGTGCTTGGTAATTACATTAACGACACCTGCCACAGCATCTGAGCCGTACAATGCGGAAGCGCCATCGGTGAGTATCTCGACTCGATCAATCGCGCTCACTGGGATCTGAGAGATGTCGACGGTGCTCCCGAGTGCGGTGGGCGCGAGTCGGCGGCCGTTGAGCAAAACCAGCGTGGCGTTACCCCCCAGTCCCCGCAAATTTATTCCGGAGGCATAGGTAAAATTATTCGATGACGCTGAACCGCCGACACCGTTCGCCGGATTGGACGACGGTGAGGTTCCTCCTCCCTGGAAGTTTTGCGGAAGCTGATCGATCACCTGGGCAAGCG
>Ga0307474_10000355_pt1 | contig 33480 bp, 32 predicted proteins | sample atmos_gasesECM1C_2_FD_203312 | JGI IMG/M metagenome (GOLD analysis project Ga0307474, IMG submission 203312) | Hardwood forest soil microbial communities from Morgan-Monroe State Forest, Indiana, United States - atmos_gasesECM1C_05 | ecosystem: Environmental > Terrestrial > Soil > Temperate... | reverse complement strand
GCGGTCGTGGACGGGACCGTCGCCCAACCGATCGAGGCTCAGCTCGTCGGCGTCGACAAGATGATGTACATGAAAAGCGTGAGCGGCGATGACGGCAGCTACACGCTGACGGCATCGTTCGAGCTCGGCACAGATCCGGACATCAACACCGTCAACGTCAACAACCGGGTGCAGACCGCCCTCTCCAGCTTGCCGCAGGATGTTCAACGGCAAGGCGTCACTGTCAAGAAGCAGTCTTCCGCGCTCCTCGGAGCGATCGCCTTCTACTCGCCGAAGCACAGCCACGATCCGCTGTTTCTGTCCAACTACGTCACCATCAGCGTCCTTGACCGGATCAAGAGCATGCCGGGCGTGGGCGATGCCATCCTCTGGGGCCCGCAAGACTATGCGATGAGGGCCTGGATCCAAACGGATCGCCTAACGGGATTGGGTCTCACGGTCGGCGACATCATCAACGCGATCCAGTCTCAGAACGCCCAAGCGGCGGTCGGCCGCATCGGCGCGCGCCCCATTTCCGATGATCAGCAGTTGCAACTTAACATTCAGACGAAGGGCCGCCTCGCCTCAGTCGCCGAATTCGAGAAGATCATCATCCGCACGAATCCGGATGGATCGGTGCTTCGCCTTGGCGACGTGGCGCGTCTTGAGCTCGGCGCCGCCAATCTCGATCGCGACACCCGCCTCAACGGCGGGCCGGCGGCGATCGTGGCCATCTTCCAGACGCCGGGGGCAAACGCAATCAAGACGCTCAACGACGTCCGCGCCCGCGTCGCCGAGCTTGCGCAAAGCTTTCCGGAGGACATGGCCTGGAAGGTCACCTATGACCCGACGGCGTCCGTCACGGCCACCATCGAGGAAGTCCAGAAGACCCTGATCGAGGCCTTTGTACTCGTCGTCATCGTCGTCTTTTTGTTCCTCGGCAGCGTGCGCGCCACTCTCATTCCGACCATCGCCGTCCCGGTGAGCCTGATCGGCACCTTCATCGTCCTGAAGGCGATTGGTTATTCGGCGAATACGGTTTCCCTGCTCGCCGTTGTGCTTGCGATCGGCATCGTGGTCGACGACGCCATCGTCGTGGTCGAGAACGTCGAACGCGTGATGGAGGAACATCCCGAGCTATCGCCGGGCGAAGCGACGAAGCGCGCGATGGCGGAGATCACCGCGCCGATCATTGCCATCACCCTTGTGTTGCTATCGGTGTTCGTTCCTATCGCCTTCATTCCGGGCATTTCCGGCGAGCTATTCCGGCAGTTTGCCGTGACGGTGTCGGTTTCGATGCTCCTCTCCGCGATCAACGCGCTCACACTCTCTCCGGCGCTGTGCGGTGTGCTGCTTCGGCCGCACCATGGCCCACGGCGGGGCCTCATCGGCTGGGGCATGCGATCGATCGACAGGGTGCGCGATGCCCATGGTGCGGCAGTCGCGCGCATCGTTCGCTTCTCGGCGATTGGCCTGGCGATGGTCGCCATCGCGGGGGCAAGCATTGTCGGCCTCAACAAGGTTACGCCTACCGGATTCCTGCCTGAAGACGATCAAGGAACGCTGTTCGTCGTCGTCCAATTGCCCGGTGGTGCGTCCGTCGCACGCACCACGAACGTGGTCCAACAGGCCGAGGAGATCCTGAAGAAGGAAGAGGCCGTCGCAGACTTTATTTCTGTGGTCGGTTTGAATTTCATCGACAATTTCTCGCAGTCGAATGCGGCTTTCATGGTCGTCAGGCTCAAACCATTCGAGGAGCGCAAGGAGGCCTCGCAGGGTGCGCACGCTCTGATCGGCCGGCTCGGCGAGAAACTCCGGCAGATTCAGGGAGGCGTTGTCCTCCCGTTGGCGCCACCGCCCATCATCGGACTCGGAACGGGCGGCGGATTTTCCTACGTGCTGGAGGACTTGCGTGGCGGCGACCCGAAAGTCCTTGCCCAGACCTTGCGTGGGCTGGTCGTTGCCGCAAACCAGAATCCGCAGCTCAGCCGCGTGTTCACCACATTCTCCGCGACCAACCCGTCGATCTATCTCGATATCGACCGGGACAAGGCCCAGATTCTCGGCGTGCCGCTGAAAGCGGTCTTCCAAGCGCTGCAGGCTTCGCTTGGCGGATACTACGTCAACGACATCAATCTGTATGGCCGGCGATGGCAGGTCCAAGTCCAGGCGGAGGCGGAGGATCGCAGCAAAGTCGATGACATCTACCGGATCAATGTGCGCAACAACGAAGGCAAGATGATTCCGCTGCGAAGCCTTGTCGAGGTCCGCGTCGTCGTCGGCCCACCAGCGTTGATCCGTTACAACAACATCCGCGCGGTGACCGTGCTGGGAAGTCCGGCGCCGGGCATATCGTCTGGGGAGGCTCTCAAGGCCATGGAGCAGGTCGCGGCGAAGACGCTTCCGGCGGGCTTTGCCGGCGAGTGGACCGACACCTCCTTCCAGGAAAAGCGCGCCGAAGGCAAGACCGGGATGATCCTCGGCTTTGCGTTGTTGTTTGCCTATTTGTTCCTGGTCGCGCTTTACGAGAGCTGGACCATTCCGGTGCCCGTGTTGCTCTCGGTGTCGGTGGGCGTGCTCGGCTCATTCGTGGCCATGGCGCTCGGCGGGCTGACCCTCGACCTCTATGCCCAGATCGGCATGGTGGTGCTGATCGGTCTCGCAGCAAAGAACGGCATCCTGATCGTCGAGTTCGCCAAGGAAAAGCGGGAGCAAGGCGTCGATCTTCTCGACGCGGCAACCGAGGGCGCACGGCTGCGTTTTCGCCCGGTCATGATGACATCGTTCGCCTTCATCCTTGGACTGTTGCCCTTGGTGATTGCGACCGGCCCGGCGCAATTGGCGCGGCCGCGACGTCGGCACGCCCGTATTCGGCGGAATGATCCTCGCTTCCTTCGTCGGCATCTTTGCCATTCCGCCGCTCTATGTCACGTTCCAGGCCATCCGTGAAAAGCTGAGACCTGCGGCGCGCCCACAGGTTCAGCAGATGAGCCAGACCGAGACCTCCAAATCAGCAACGGCGGCCGCAGCCGAATAGCTGAATAAATGATGAGCGTGCACCTTCGTGACAGCGACCAACCGGAAGGTTTCGATGAAAGCTCCGGCGCTACCCGGATGTATTGGACAACGCCTGAGATCTCCTTCGGCTGCGCTCGCCGTATGCCGAGCAAGCGATTTGAGGCCTTGGCCGCCCTAACCGGTCCGAGTTGCCTCGATCGTCGCGTTGAGCGCCAGTCGGTTGGTCCGGCGATATCATGGATCATCGCAACGATGCTCCCGATCTTTCGGGCTCGGACAGATAATTCGCGGACCGCAAACGCGCCTTGACTTCTACAGCTTCGCGAGTAGCCCGCAAACTTCCAACCGAATGCGCAAGTAATCGCCGAAAATGTTCTAACCCAGGAGATTAGAAATGAATACTGCAATCCTTTCCGCAAGCGCCGGATTGATCGGCTCACTGATCGGTGGAGTGTCGACATTTGCCGCTTCCTGGGTCACACAGCACAAACTGCTCGGCACCCAAACGCGCATGCAACATGCAAGACAACGCCAGAAACTCTATTCCGAATTCATCATTGAAGCGACGAGATGCTTGACGGAAGCGTGGAACCACCAAGCCCAAGGACCGGAGGTTGTCAGCAACCTTTACTCTGCGGTTGAGCGAATGCGGCTGGTATCGTCGAATAGGGTAGTGAAATGCGCCGAGGAAGTGATGCGCGGGGTCATCGCAGCCTATGCGGAGTCCAACAGAACATTCGATGAGTTGAGGCAGCGCGTGCAGCAGAGCAGTGAGGAACACGAACCCTTGAGGGAATTTACGGAAGCCTGCAGGCAGGAATTGAACTCAAGAGTCAAAGCCCTAGATACGTTGTTAGAGGTAATACGGGAGGTCGATCGGGCGCGCGCCTAGGAGGCGCACCTCAATCAGCACGCTCGGCGACTTTCACGATGGGCCAGCCGATCTCCGTACGCCACGCGCTCTCGTCCGAAGTCTCCAGCGGTCCCACCAGGTAGTGTTCCCGCAAGGGGCCGTCCGCGGCACGCTCATGACGCGCCACGTGAGTGGCCAGGGCTCCATAGGCGAGATCAATGCTTCTATGCGAGCCTGCGTGCACGATTGTCGCAAGCTCGACCTCTGGCGATTGGTAGGGTCGCGCCCGGCCGATAGTTTCGATGGGCCCATCACAGGGAATGTAGATCGTTGCCGCCCCTCGCCCTTTGGCGAAGAGGTCGTCCGAGAAGAGCCCGCCGGCCGGGGCGACGGTTCGTCTTCCCTGGGTAATGAGGGTCGAGTGCAACTCTGCCAACGCGCCCGATAGCCATGCCACGGCGTGCCTTGCATCGACGCGCTCACCAATGGCGGCGCCCACCATCGGAGCGATGTGGCGATGAGAAATGATCGCGGGGCCCGCAGGTGACCCGAGCAGTCCGCGCAGCTCCAACACAGCGCTTCGCGTTCGTCCCAGCTCATTTTCGAGCCGGCTCAAGTGTGCGGCTATAATGGCGCTGCGGGTCGAGCCGTCAGGTGAGGCAAGCAGTTGCCTGATTTCATTCAGAGGCATCTGCAACTCACGAAAGCGCTTGATCATCTGCGCTTGCGGAATCTGGCTGGTCAGATAGCGCCTGTAACCGGTCTGAGGATCGACTTCGGCCGCCGCCAGGAGGCCCGTGTCGTGATAGTGCCGCAACGTCTTGATCGTGAGCAGCGTGGCTCGCGAAAAGTCCCCGATCGTAAGCGTAGCTGGCACAGCTGGCATTACCCCAGTCTGCACTCTCCCCCTCCGGCAGAGTCAACCCTAAAAAAGAGCTTGAGTCTCCCACTGCTGGAGACTGCAGAATTAGGTGGTCGCCAGCTCATCGGGCGCGCCGACCAGATTCGCGGCTTCTATGCTCAGTTGAGCGACGAGCATCGCGGAGGGGAGGCCTCCTGGCAGAGACTGTCAGCGGGCGCGTTAGATAGGCCGCGACGCTTGGCACACCTGAACAACCTGGTTTCGCAGGAGACATGCCATGTTCGCCGTGTATGCGAAGGAAGCCAATGCCACCAATCCGCTCGCTTCCGTCGTGGTTGGCGAGCGACCTGAGCCGGTCGTGCCCGAGGGGTGGGTTCCGGTCCGCATGACCCATGCCAGTCTCAACCGCCATGACATCTTCACGCTGATGGGTGTTACCGCGCAGAGGGAGCCGATCCCCTTTCCTATGATCCTGGGCAATGACGGTGCCGGGCTGCTCGACAATGGCACGCCCGTGGTGATCTACCCCTTGATCGGAAGCGACGGCTGGCGAGGTGACGAAACACTCGATCCGGCCTGGCATGTGTTCAGCGAACTCGTTCCAGGGACGATGGCCGATTATGTCGCGGTTCCCAGGCGAAACGCGATTCCAATGCCTGAGGGGCTTTCTCTCGTGAATGCCGCGCTCCTCGGCACCGCTTGGCTAACCGCGTACCGCGCGCTGTTCACCAAATCAGGACTCAAACCCGGCGAAACGCTGCTGGTGCAAGGCGCGAGTGGAGGCATGGCGACGGCGCTCATCCAATTGGGACGCGCGGCCGGGTTCAAGGTGTGGGCGACGACGCTGAACGAGGAGGGCCGAAAGATCGCGTTGAGGCTCGGCGCCGATGCCGTCTTCGCGACCAACGAGGAGCTGCCTCAGCGCGTCGACGCGGTTGTGGACAATGTTGGCAAGGTCACATGGGCACACAGTTTGCGGTCATTAAGGCGTGGCGGCACCCTCGTCGTGAATGGCATCACCACCAGGGGTATCGCGGAGACGGATCTGCGGCGCATATTTGTCGACCAGTTCGACATCCGGGGCACCATCATGGGTACGCTGGAAGAGATGAACGCCATGATCAGCTTCATCGTTACCACCGGCTACAGCCCGAGGTTGGCGCAACGATTCCGATGGCGGAAGCCCGCGAGGCGATCGGCTCGATGATCGCAGGCAATACAAGGGGAAAGACGGTATTCACCCGGTGATTTCGCCCACTATTTCGAAGCGGACCGGCTGCAATGAAGTGAGGAGATACACGCTATGTCTAGCTATCTTGTTTATATTTGCCAGGCGGTGAGGGACCGGGCGGGGCTCGAACGCTACTGGCGCGACTCGCCGCCGACCTACCCCAACAATAATGTCGATGTCCTTGCAGGGTATGGCCCGTGCGAGCTGCTCGACGCGGATCAGGAGGAGCGCGTCGAGGGAGTTGTGATAGCCGAGTTCCCTCCCTTTGAGCAGACAGTCGAGTGGTTCAACGGCGATGCCTATGTCCGGGCCCGTAAGGACCGAACGAATGACAATGACTATCTTGGCATGGTCGTGGACAGTGGGGTCGCGCCTGTGAGTAAACGCAGCGTCGGCATGGCTGCCTATGTGGTCTTTGTTTGCCGCGAAATCGTGAACGAGGCGGAACTCAACTCCTATCAGCAGCGCGTGAACGAAACATTGGCGGGGCACAATGCTCGAATCTTGATGGACCGCGGCCGGTTCTTGATTCTGGAGGGACAGGGCCCAGTGCAGGGAGTGACCGTGTATGAGTTTCCCTCAAAGGATGCCGCGCGAAGTTGGTACGACAGCGCGGCCTCTCGGGAAGCTCGGCAACATCGGAAAATGGGTGCAAACTATCTGGTAGTGCTGGCAGAGGGCGGCGTGCCGCCCGTCGAGCAGCGGATGCCACACACTAGGGCCGCTGGCTTTTCAGCGCCCCGGTAAGCTCTTCGATCATTGCGGCTCGGCGACTCGTCGATTCCGCGATCCCGACCAGCTCGACAATAATAAATCCAACCATCTGACGGCCCGTCCCGAGGCGGCGCCCTTGCAGAGCTGCGTCAGCACAGATGGCCCGGAGATCCATCGGAACGGGTGGCCCGAATGGTGTCGGAATCCCGGGCCGAACAGATCGGTATCCACAACAAGTGAGGAAGCAATGGAGAAGAAAATATTGGTGACCGCAGCCGGCGGCAATCAGGGCAAGATCCTGATCCCGAAGGCGGCGAAGGCCGGATTCACCGTACGTGCGATGCGTCGCTCAAAAGACGCGGACGAACTGCTGGCGATGGGCGCATCCGAGGTTGTAATCGGCGACGCCAGCCATCCGAATGATGTCGCAATGGCGATGGAGGGCGTCTCGACCATTTATCATGTCGGGCCCACGGTCCATCCGGATGAAAAGGCCATGGGTCTGGCGGTCATTGAGGCCGCACAGAGCTCGGCGATGGCGCCGATCTCCGACACCGCCAGGGCGATCTGATCGGCCGCGAAGGCCACCGGCTCGGCGTGAAAATTTCTGCCGGAGGCGATCTCCCCGGTCTCGACCAGGAACAGTGGATTGTCGGTGACGGCGTTGACCTCGACCATCAACGTGCGCGCGGCTTGCGCTAACAGGTCGGGGGCGGCTCTCGCCACCTGGGGCTGGCAGCGCAGACAATAGGATCCTGCACGCGCTCGTCGCCTTCGAGATGCGACAAGCGGATGTCGCTTCCCTCCAGCAAGGCAGTGTTCGATGATGTCGCGGCGAACGCCCGAGGCGCCTCGTCCCAGCGAGATGATCTTCAGCGCCATCATCAGACGCACGATCGGTTCGGGCGTAGGCGCCCCTACCCCACAGCAATGCGACACGATGAGATTGCGCTGTAGCAGCGCCGTCTGATTGGGAGGAATGCGTTTCGACGCCAGCTTCCCGAAACCAGTATTAATGCCATAGATCGGCGCTTCTGCAGCCGCGGCCTACGCGACGATAGCCGACGCAGCCTCGACGCGTGGCCAGAATGACCCGTCGAGGATTACCGTCGCGCCGGCGAGCACGCGCGCAAGATCGTCGAGATTGACGCTTCCAGACGAAACGACGATCGAAGCTTCCGCGCGGCTCATCGGCCCCTCCTAGTCGCAGCATTTCCGAGACGCCTTTGCGACTGCCCCGATGCGACACATACACGAAGATGTAATCGGCACGTCGGCCAGCGCTATTGCGGATTCCAGCTTAGGTCTGATCGCCTCCAATTCTTCAACTGCATGCCGAACCTCCAGACACTCCGTGAGACCGTGGAGCGCCCAGACATTGTCGGGGTGCTGCGCGCAGCGCTGTATTCTTCCGCTTAGTCCCAGATCGTCACGATAGATCTGCTCGGCCTCACTGAAATGCCCTTGCTCAGCCAGAAGCGCTGCCAGCGCGTGCCGCGGCGGATGCATCCATGCCCACGGTTCGACATATTCCAGATGATCGTCGCGATCGACGGCTTCGCGCAGGCTCGCGAATGCCTGCGCGTAATGTCCCATGTGATAGTCCAATTCGCCGTCCAGCATTTTCTCGCCCACCCCCAGGATGGCGCGCGCGCTGTTGTTGAAGACCTTCCGGTGTGAGGGGATGCGGCTCAGGCTCTGATGAAACCGTGTGCGTTCTGCCGCGGCTTCGGAAAATTGCTTCAACGTCGCGTGCGCAACTGCCTTGGCATAATGATGCATCGCCGTCGAAACCGGATAGAGATCGGGATCGTCGGGCGGCGGTTCATCGATGATCTCCTGCCAGCGCCCGAAACGCACCAACACGTGCGTTCCCATCGAATAATAGCCCTCAAGGCTCGTCGAAAATTTTGGACGGTCTCTGACGCCCAGCACCTCCTTTGTGATCAGGCCGCGCAACTTGTCCGCAGCCACGATCGCATCGCCGTACCTGCCCATGAACATGCACGCATGCATCATGAGGAGAAGATCGTGAGCGCATGCGGTCGTGTAGGGCGTCAGCGGTCCCGCATAAGCGAGATATTTGTCGTTGCAGGCGATCGCCTTCTCGCTGGCTAGCCTTGCCTTCTCATAGTCGCCGACGAGCATATGGATATGCGCTGGCATGTGATTGAGATGTCCGGCCTCCGGGCACAGCGGCGCGAGCGCCTCCGCTGATGCCATCGCGCGCTCCGGTTCGTTCGACATTTCGAGAATGTGGATATGTAGGTGCAGGAGTGCCGGATGTTTTGCCGCACCCGCTTCAAGAGCGCGCTCGCAGACGGACAGCGCCTCAAGAACATCCGAATTTGGCGCCGGCAGGCCGGTGCGGACATCCCACAGCCGCCGCGGGGTCCGGGTGATGAGGGCTTCGACGAACAGCGCAATGACGTCATGATCATGCGGATGGCCAGAGTAAATTCGGCGCACCTCCGCGGCATATGCATCGTCCCAGAGATCGTATTGCTCGGGTGGAACGGCATGCGGCTTCTGGACCCGGCGGCCCTGGGCCTCGACGAGCCGGTTCTCGAGCGCCGTCGCGCGATGCGCCAGCGCGCGCGCCTTCTCAATATGCGCAAACGCGGTGCTGGTGGCGGCATTTGCTTCCCGCTCGCCGAGATCGCGCCAGGTCAGGTTGTAGAACGGTCCGCAGCCATAGGCGATGCCCCAATGGGCCATCACGCAATTGGAATCGAATTCCAGCGCCTTGCGGAAGCATTTTACGCCCTCCGCCTTGTTGAAGGCGAAACACCAGTTGAGGCCGAGGTCGAACCAGCGCTGCGCGTCGGCGGACGTCGTGGAGATTGTCCTGGAATGGTTGCCGAGGTCGAAACGATCCATCCGCTGGCTCCAGTGATTGTCAGGTTTCCTCGCCCCAGCGATGGACGATGCCGACATCGATGTCGAAGAGGTCCAGGACACGACCGACCGTTTGATCCACCATGTCCTCGATCGATCGCGGCTTCGCATAGAACGCGGGGACCGGCGGCGCGATGATCGCGCCCATTTCCGACAGCGCCGCCATCGTCCTGAGATGGCCGGCATGTAGCGGCGTTTCACGCACCATCAACACCAGCCGCCGCCTCTCCTTCAGCGTGACGTCGGCGGCCCGCGACAGCAATGTGCTGGTCGCGCCGGTCGCGATCTCCGACATCGATCTGATCGAGCACGGCGCGACGATCATCCCGGACGTGCGAAATCCACCGCTCGCGATTGCAGCGGCCATGTCGTCGATGCGATAGGCCGTGTGCGCGGCGGCCTTGACCTCCGCGATCTTCACATCGGTCTCATGGGCGAACGTTATTTCGGCAGTCTTCGACATCACTAAGTGGGTTTCGACGCCGGCATTGCGCAGAAGCTGAAGCGTGCGGAGCCCGTAAATAACCCCTGACGCGCCGGAGATACCGACGATCAGCCGGCGCTGCACCTGGCTCGGTCCGTCCATCCGCCTGCTCCCTCTTCGATATTTCGTAGTCGGTTCAGCGTTCGGACAATCCCGCTGCGACCGTCGACGACAGTCCAAACCGATCAGCCTGCTCGATGGCGATATCATAGCCGGCGTCGGCATGACGCAACACGCCGATGCCGGGATCGCCGTCGAGCACCCGCTTCAACCTTTCTGCCGTGGCTGGATTGCCGTCGGCGACAATGGTCAGGCCGGCGCTGACGCCACGTCCACCGAGCCCATGAATGGCGACAAGGTCGGCGCCGCTGGAACAATTCAACAGCGCATTGAGGATCGGCCAGTCCGCAATCGCATCCGACCCGTCCTTCATGTTCTCGGTCTCGCGATGGGGCAGCGCAGCCGAACCGGAATCGAGATGGTCGCGGGTGAAGGCGACAGGCGCGGAGATCTTGCCGCTCGCAACGGCCTCGTTGACCAAAAGCGCGAGACGGCTGCGCTCGCCATAGCCTAGCCAGCCGATGCGGGCGGGCAGCCCCGTGAACTGCACGTGTTCGCGCGCCAGCTTGATCCATGACGAGATCGGGTGGTTCGACGAGAACGTCTCGAGGATCATGTCGTCGATGGTGTAGATGTCTTGCGGGTCTCCGGAGACCGCGATCCAGCGAAACGGCCCGATCCCCTGGCAGAACAGCGGCCGGATATATAGTTCGACGAACGAGCGCACTCGGAACGCATCGTCCACACCGGCCGCCCTCGCCTCGGCGCGCAGGCTGTTGCCATATTCGAACGCGATCGCGCCGCGATCCATGAATCCGAGAATTGCGCGAAGGTGCGTGGCGACGGACTGCCGCGCCAGCGCGATGAGCCGGGCCGGATCGTCCTGTCGCATCGCGCGCGCTTGTTCGAGCGTCAACTCTGCCGGCACATATCCCTTCAACGGATCGGGAAAGGTCTGGTCGGTGACAATGTCGGGAACGATCCCGCGCCGGGCCAATTCGGGCAGCACGACCGCGGAGTTCGCGCAGAGCGCCAGCGCCAGCGGCTCTCTCGCATCGCGCGCGGCATGCCAGCGCGCAATCGCCTCATCGAGATCGCTGGTCGTCGCATCGCAATAACCGCTGGCGATGCGGCGATCGATCCGCGCCGGATCGACCTCGATCACCAGGGTCGATGCGCCGGCAAGCTTTCCGGCCAGCGGCTGCGCGCCGCTCATGCCGCCGCAACCCGATGTCAGAAGCAAGCGGCCGGCAAGCGTGCCGCCAAAGTGCTGGCGCGCGACCGCCATGAAGGTTTCGTAGGTGCCCTGCAAGATTCCCTGGCTGCCGATGTACTGCCAGGCCGCAGCCGTCATGCCTGGATAGACGGTCAGCCCCATGTCGTCGAGCTTGCGCCGGCTATCCTCGCCGCTCCAATCGCCCACGAGATTGCCGTTGGCCATGATGACCAGTGGCGTGGTCGCCTGCCCCGGAAACACGCCGATCGGCTTGCCCGACTGCATGATGAGAGTCTCATCCTCGCGCATCTTCGCGAGTGTCGCCACGATGCGATCAAAACTTTTCCAGTCGCGCGCGGCACGCGCGATCGACATGTAGATCACCAGATTGTCCGGAGCTTCGGCATTCTCGAGGTTGTTCTCCAGCAAGCGCAGGATGGCCTCCTGCCGCCAGCCCTTGCAACGAATCGCCGTGCCGCGCCCGGCCTTCACGTCCTTGCCGCGGCGTACAGGGATGGTCATGCGTGGGCCTCCTCAACCAAAGGAACCCAGCCGGGCTGGGCCCTCACGCGCGCAAGCCACGCGCCGATCTTTGGGAAGCGCTGCATATCGTAACCGCCTTCATGGGCCATCGAGACATAACCGAACACGCCGATATCGGCGATGGTGTAACGCTCATCGACGAGCCAGGTATGGGTCGAGAGCCAGGCGTCCAGTTTCTCCAGCGCCGGATAGGCGATTTCCTGAAGAACGGCGATGTGTTTTTCCATCTGATCGGCCGTCCCGCGCATGCGATAGAAGCGCGGCAACGCCAGGGCTTTCAACAGATCGACCTGCTCGAAGGTCAGCCAGCTCGTCACCTCCGCGCGCAGCAAGCGATCGTCCGGGAGAAAGCGCGTCCCCTCGGCGAGATACAACATGATCGCAGCCGACTCGACGATGGTCCGGCCGTCCTCGAGCTCGAGCACGGGAACGCGCGCAAAACGGCTCTTGGCGCGGAACGTCGGATCTGATGTCGCGCCCTTGGCAAGGTCCAGCGTGACACGTTCAAAGGGAAGGCCGAGCTGGGTCAGCAGGATCCGAACTTTCCAGGCATTTCCGGACAGACGGCTATCGTAAAGACGCAACATGATCGCAAAATCCCTTTCTTAGAGATAGGAGCGCATATCGACGCCCATCGCCTTCTCGACCTCCGGGAATACGGCCGGATCGAGCGCGCCCTTGCCGACCGGAAATTTCGAGCGGTGCGCCACGATGACGGCGACACGGCTTCCGGGCTTCGACTCCGAAATCGAAACAACATCGCCGGTCGCAGGATCGAGCGTGCCGATCATGTCCGGGAAGGTCGCGACCCGCTTGCCGCCGAAGTCAGCCGTCATGAACTCATTATAGACGCCCAGCACGGCTTCGCCCTTGCTGCCGTGCACCTTCATCTGGCCGAGGTCGAAGCCTCCGCCATAGGTCACGCTGTTCTCGGTCACCTCGCCTTCGACCAACAGCTCGCCGCGGAGAAATTCAACCGCGGCGCGGACGCGATCGGCGCCGGTCGCTGCCAGCATCGCGCGGCCGAGATCGAGCTGAAAGCTGATCGCGCCCGGTGCGCCATTCTCCCTGATGAAGCCTGCGCTCAGGGGACCGCGCGCCGCATAGATCAACCCGCCATTGATCACCGCCGCCTGCCGCATCAGATTCGAGGTACGGACGATGTCGCCCTCGGCGACTACGGCAAGCTCGTTCTTCTCGGCCTTGCTGCCGCTGCAACCGATTTGCGTGATCGCAATATCGAGCCGCGATGCCAGCCCCATCCCGCCCATCTTGACGGTCGGATGGCCGCGCCCGTTCGAAGCAGCGTCGACGTAATCGAGCCCAAGCGCGGCTGCGACCAGCCAGGCGTTGAAGCCGGGAACATGCCCGCAGATCACGCCGGTCGGCGGCGTGTCCAGCCGGTCGATCAAACGCCGCGCCGCATTGATTGCGTCGCGGGGCCGGATCGCCCAATTGGCAAAGCCCGGCGCGCCGACCGCAGTTGCGGTGATGATCGTCGCGCTTGGGTCGAGCTCGTCAACCGCGACCAGCCGGACACCGCCATAGTCGAGCGCCATCTGGCCAAGCCCGCGATTCTTGGCGACCGCATTGCGGCCGCTGCCACCCGCCGACAGGAACAGTCCGCCGACCAGTCCCGCTTCCACATCATCCGTCGTCAGCATTCGCGTCATTGCTTTTCCTATGATTGAACGGGTTCGTTCATGCCGAGGAACGTTGCGAACATCGAGCCGGCCGCCTTGGCCTCGGCAGCCGTGCCCTGATAGACCTGCACGCCCGACGACATCACGCAGACTCTGTCGGCCACTTCGAGCGCACGCACAGTGTTCTGCTCAACGAGGACGACGGTCAGGCCCTCTCGCCTGAGCTGTGTCAACGCATCGAGGCACAGATCGACCATCTTCGGCATCAGTCCGAGCGACAATTCGTCGACCAGCAAGAGCCGTGGCTCGGCCATCAGCGCCCGTCCAATCGCCAGCATCTGCTGCTCGCCGCCGGAGAGCGATCCCGCCAGTTGCGTGCGCCGCTCGGCCAATCGTGGAAAATAACCGAACACGCGCTCACGCTTGGCCGCGTTGCCTGACGATGGCCGGGCGTAGCCCCCGACAGTCAGATTTTCGTCGACCGTCAAATCCGAGAAGAGCTGTCGTCCTTCCGGCACCAGAGCAATACCGAGGCCGACCCGGTCGACGGCGCGGCCGCACGTGATGTCCGTGCCCTCAAGCAGGATGCGACCGCCGTGAATATCGACATGTCCCATGATCGCCATGATCGTCGAGGTCTTGCCGGCGCCGTTCGGCCCGAGCAACGCGAAGATCGAGCCGGCAGGAACGTCGAAGCTGACCTCGCGCACGGCTTCCACCGAGCCATAGCCGCAACTCAGGTTTTCAAGCGTCAGCATGGCTCACCATCCCGCCACCGACATAGGCGTCGTGCACGACCGGATCGGCCATGACTTCGCGCGGTTCACCGTCGCCGATAACGACACCGTTGTTCAGCACGATTAGGCGGCGGCAGATGCGCATGACTTCCTCAAGATTGTGCTCGACCAGCACGACCGTTATGCCGCGCCGGTGCACCTCGGAAATCGTCTCGACTTGTCGCGAGGCCTCGGCATGATTGAGGCCCGCGAGCGGCTCGTCGAGCAGAACCAACTTAGGATCGACGGCGAGCGCCCGTGCCAGTTCGAGCCGTTTCAACTGGCCGAGCGGCAGCGCACCGGCGAGCTTGCGCTCGGTGCCGGCAAGGCCAACCGACGCCAGAATTTCCATTGCGCGATCGCTTTCCCGGCGCCGGTCGGTATGCAGCAATGCGCGCAGCGGACTGGATGTGTAGCCAAAGCCCACGCCCAGCACGACGTTGTCGAGCACAGTCATCTCGCGGAACGGCCGGGTGATCTGATGGGTAAGCGCAAGGCCGCGGCGGATCCGCGTCGCTGTCGGCTCGTTGATCACATCGACGCCGCCGAGCATGATGCGGCCGCGGTCAGGCCTGAGCAGGCCTGCGATGATGCGGATGAGCGTCGTCTTGCCGGCGCCGTTCGGTCCGATCAGGCCGACGAAATCGCCAGCTTCCACCGAACGCGTGACGCCGCCGACGGCCTGCACGCCGCCGAACCGAATCGCAACGTCGTCGAGCGCAAGCACCGCACTCATGACTGCCTCGCGTGAACGAAAGAGCCGCGCACCAGGCCGGCAAGGCCGCCGGGCGCGAGCCGGATCACCAACACCAGCATGCCGCCGAATACCAGCAGACGATAATCATTGACGAAGCGGATCGCCTCAGGCAGGAGCGTCAGTCCGATCGCTGCGGCGACGACACCCCAGGTCGAGCCAATGCCGCCGATCACGACCATCGCCATCAGCATCACCGAAAAGATGAAGTCGAAGGCATCGACGGTGATGAACTGGGTAAAGAAGGTATAGAGCCCCCCGGCAAGGCCGGCGAGCGCGGTGCCGATCCCGAATGCCGCGAGCTTGTAGGCGCCTGCGGCGATCCCGAGCGTGGTGGCGGCCTGCTCGTCCTCACCGACGGCGCGAAACGCAAAGCCCATCCAGGAGCGGCTGACATAAAGGCTGAAGGCGACCGTGGCGCAGGCGAGCGCCAGAATCAGGATCATGTTGCCGGATGCACCGAGCCCGGTCGGCGGGATGCCGCTGATGCCCATCTCGCCGCCGAGCCACGACTGCTTGCGCACGAAGCCGACGAACAGAAAGTTGACGCCGATCGTGGTTACGGCAAGGAAATCGCTGCGAACGCGCAGCGAGGCGAAGCCGACAATGATGCCGAACAGACCGCCGGCGACCAGCGCCGCAAGCAGCGCCAGCGGCACGTTCGCGATCTTGACCATTGTCAGTGCCGCAGCGTAGGCACCCGCCCCGAAGAAAGCGCCATGACCGAGGCTGATCTGGCCGCAGAAGCCGCTGATCATATTGAGGCTCACCGCCAGGATGACGTTGATGCCGATGATAGAGACGATGCTGATGGTGTAGGCGCTCATGCCGTCCGCGCTCCGATAAAGCCCTGCGGGCGGATCATCAGCAGGATAATGAGAGCGAGGAAGGCGATGGCGTCGCGATCGAGCCAGGTGCCGATGAAGATCGTGCCATAAGACTCGACGAGGCCGAGCACGAGGCTTGCAATCAGAGTGCCGCGCACGCTGCCGAGCCCGCCGAGGACGATGATGGCGAGCGCCTTGTAGCTCACCACAAAGCCGATCCCCGGATCGACAAGATTGTCGAGCAGTGCGACCAGTCCGCCGGCCACGGCCGCGAGAGCTGAGCCGATTGCGAAGTTGAGATAGCGGACCTTGATGGGATCGATGCCGAAACTCGCAGCGATCCGCGGCTTAGATACCGTGGCACGCCAGCCGACGCCGATCCGCGTACGCGTGGTGAAGAGATGCAGACCCAGGAAGATAATCGCCGCAGTAACCACGATCGCGATCTGGACCGCACTCACGGTGACGCCGGCGATGTCAAACGTCGTAAACGAGAGCGCGTTCTGGCGGAACGTGACGCCTTGTTCGCCGAACACGATCCGGAATGCGTCCTGCATCAATACCAGGAGACCGACGGATGCGATCATCGGTACGTCGGGACGATAGTCGAGCAGCGGTTCATAGAGCAGACGATAGATCGCCATGCCAAACAGCGGCGTGACGATGAGCGCCGCGGCGAAGCCGAGCGTAATGCTGCCGGTCGCATTCGCCGCCAGCACGGTGGCATAGGCGCCAAGCGCAAACACAGCGGCATGCGCGACATGCAGGATGCGCAAGAGGCCGTAGACCAGGGTAAGGCCGACCGACATCATGGCGTACATACAGCCGAAGCTGATGCCGGTGACGGCCAGATCGATGTAATACACCGGATCATCCTTGCTGGCGGGAGCGTACCCGTCCGCTCCCGTCTTCCGTTATTTCTCAGGCGGCGCGAACGCGTTCAGATCGGTGATGCTGCCGGCTGGCGCGAATTTGCCATCCTTGATCGCATTCACATGGATCGGCATGATGATCTCGTGCAGACTGTTGAAGCCGTTCATGTTGCCTTCGAGCAGCATGAAATCCTTGGTCGCAGCGAGCGCGTCCCGGACCTTGTCGGGCTCGGCGCTGTTGGCGCGCTTGATGGCGTCAGCCATCAGTCTGACCGCCGAATAGGTGATGGCCGCGACGCCCTCCGGGGCGTAGCCGGCGCGCTGCTTGAAACCGGTGAAGAATTTTTGCAACGCCTCATCCTTGCTGTCGCGATCGAAGCTGTCGATGATGTAGGTGCCTTCGGCGGCGGGACCCGCGATCTCGATGAACTTCTCGGAATCAAAGGCCTGCGAGCCGATGATCGGCACGGTGATGCCGGCGGCGCGGAGCTGAGCGACCAGCGGGCCGCCGGTGAAGAAATAGCCGGTGGCGTAGACGCCGTCGGGATTGTCCCGCTTGACGCTGGCGACGATCGAGCCGAACTGGCGATCCTTCAGCGAGTAGCTGTATTTGTTGAGGACCTCGATGCCGTATTTCGGCGCCGCTTCGAGAAAGCCATCCATAGTGGCCTGGCCATAGTCGTTATCCATGGTGATGGCCGAGATTTTCTTCAGCCCCAACGTTTTGCCGATATAGAGCGCCGTGGCCGCGCCTTGCGGCGGGCCGAGATGCACGAGGCGGAACATGTAATCGCCTGCGCGCGTGATATCCGGATGCACGCCATAGGCCGCAATCATCACGACGCCCGCCTTCTGGAACACCGGTGCCGCGGCGCGCCCGGATGCAGAATAGCTGCCGTTGACCACGAGCTTGACGCCATCTTCGCCGATCAGCTTGTTGGCCGTGAAGATCGCCTGGTCAGATTTGGCCTGATCGTCATAGGTGACGAGTTGCAGCTTCTGCCCAAGCACGCCGCCGGCCGCGTTGATATCTTCGACCGCCATCTCGCCGGCGATCTGCGCCGACTTTCCGTCGGTCGCCGCGGGCCCCGTGAGCGGCACCTGAAATCCGATCTTGATCTCGGCGCGAGCTGGCATCGTGCTCGCCGCCCCCAGCATGATGAGGCTCGCGAATACGGCCAAGGCCTTCGCACCGAACGCCGACGGCTTGAAGCTTTGTGTCAACATGGCTTTCTCCAAACAATGTAGGTTGATCGTTGCCGTCCCTAGATCAGCTTGTGTTGGCGAAGGATATCACTCGCCCGCGCCAGCGCCACCGCCGGCGGCCGGGCGCGGTCCCAATCACTTCGGTCGCCTTCCCTGCGCGTCGCATCGACGCCGAGCTTGGTGATGGTGCCGCCGTACTCCAGCGGCTCAGAGCGGTCTGCACGCACGGATGGGATCACGACATGATCGCGATCCGGCCTCGTCCGCGTCGCGCAGGCCCATTCGACCTCCTGCGGATTCCAGGGGTCGATGTCGTCGTCGACCACGATCACCTGCTTGATCAGATTGACCGCAGCCCACACCGCAAACATCGCCTTGCGCGCTTCGCCGGCGCGCGGCGTGCCGAGCGAAACCACCGCGTGCAGGCGCCCGGCGCCGCCGACACCGACCGCCACCTCGCGTACCGACGGTACCGCGCCCCGCACCGCGCGACACAGCCCGGCCGCGATTGCGACCCCGCCGAGCAGGCAGTGCTCCGGATGATAGCCGGGCAGAATGACCTGAAAGATCGCGTCGTGGCGGCGGGTCAGTCGCGAGAACGTCGCGACGATGCCGGCGCCATAATTCTCGTACATGCCGTGGAATTCGCTGACCGGCCCCTCCATGAAGGGCTCGCCGGCGTCCAACGTTCCCTCGAGCACGCATTCGCAATGGGCCGGCACCAGCAGATCGGATTGGGTGCAGCGGATCACCTCCAACGGCTCGCCGAGCAGCGCGCCCGCGATCGGAAGCTCGTCGTCACCGAGGCCGAGGTAGAGGCAGGCAGCGATCAGCACCGCCGGATGGTTGCCGATGCAGACCGCGATGTCGAGCGTCTCAGCCCGGGCGTGCGCTGCGCGCGCCAGTATCGACAGATGATGGTTGGGCGCGATGCCGACAAAAGCCTTTTCGCCGCCGATCGGCATCAGGCGGGCAATCGACAGATTGGTCTGCCCGGTCGCCTTGTCCTTCGCCACGATCGCGCCCGCGGTGATGTAGGGACCGCCCTCCTTCTCGAAGAAGCGCGGGATCGGCAATTCGTCGGTGAGGGACGGCTTGACGACGATCTGTTCCTGACACGGCGCGGAGGCGACGATCCGATGCGGCAGCGGCTTTTCGATCGCCGCAATCAGTGCGGCCTGCATCGCGCGCGTCGTGCTGCTCATTCCCAACGCAAAGCGTGGCAACGAATTGAGCAGATTTCCGACGATCGGCATGGCTATTTTGCCCGCGCCGCCCTTGATGTTCTGAAACTGCAACGCCGGGCCATCGTCAGCTTGGGCCAGACACGCCCCGACTTCGTAATCAAGATTGACGTGGTCCGGAATGGTGACGAGGTCGCCCGCTTCCGCCAGCGCCGACAGAAAGGCCCGCATCGACTGCCCCGAGGAAGTCGCCTCTAACTTAGCGGTACCCTTTACGCCAGCGATCATCGTGCCCCGTCGGAATGCCTCAAGGTGGTGAGACCTGACTCCGATCATATCGGCCGGCGCTGCCGGGTCCATCGCTCTATCGAGCAAACGAGGGCATAGGGAAAAGCGAAGGCCGGATGACGCGGCGCGGACGAACGACTAAGCTGACCCGACGTTGCCCGAGGTCACATGGTCGAACTGCGCACCCTTGCCTATTTCTTGACGACCTGCCGGGCAGGAAGCTTTGCACGCGCCGCCGCCGAGCTCGATATCGCGGTATCGACGCTGAGCACGACGCTGAAGACGCTCGGGCAGGATCTCGATCTCACACTGTTCTGCCGCTCCAACAACACGCTCTATCCGACGGCGGCGGCGCGTGCGCTGATGCGTGCCGCCGAACCGCTCCTGATCGCCGAAATGTTCGCGCGCCGCCACGTCATGGCGACAACCGAGGCGCGGTTGAAGCATCTGGTGGTCGAGATCAATTTGAGCTTCACGATCGGCGGGATCAGCAAATCCCTTCGCCTCGCTATAGACAGAATGGCAACCGAACGGACCGACGTCTTCGTCGACCCGCAATGGAAAGACGAGAAGGACCTGCCGCATCTTCATACGCCCGCCAGCGACTGGAGCGACTTGGATCGGAGTCACATCACCATCGGGTTCAGCGACACCAGCTCGCGCCGCCCCAAGCAGGACACGATCTTGCTGTCGGACCCCTGGGTGTTTGCGTCTCGCCTGCCGGCCGGCACACGCAGCCCGCCTCACGCAGCCGAGCTGATCGCCGGGCGCATCGTGGTGCCCTTGCTCGCGCCGCCGCTGGTCGAGCAAGCCGACCGCTACTTCAGTCGCCACAAGATCACGGGCGTGCGCTTTCTCAACGATCATCCGGGCGACCTGCCACGTACGCTCGACGATTATCCGGATGCCGCGCTGTTCGTGCCGCGGAGCCTGATTTCGGCGCGGCTCGGGCTTTCCAACGTCGCCCTGGTCGCCCCCGATCATCCGCTGGCAATGGATGTCATTGCCCGCGCGGCCAAACCGAACGCCATCACCAATTTATTCGTCCGCCACATGAAGCGAGCGTTTGCCAGCGACCAGGCAGCCCGGGCTGAACGCCCAGTCATCAGCCTGCGGCAGGTTCACTATTTCAACCTTATCCACCGCGTGCGCCGGGTCTCCGCCGCTGCGCGCGGGGCAAATATCAGCCAACCCGCGCTCAGCGAACAGCTTCACAAGCTCGAGGCGTCCCTCGGCGGCGCACTGTTCGAGCGCAACGACGACGGTGTCGTGCCCACCGCGAAGGGCGACCGCTTCGCGCGATTTGCCAGCCTAATCGAGGCCGGATTTCGCCGCCTTTCGGCGAGCGACACCGGCGCACCGCTCGGGCAAGGGCGGCGCATCGCCGTCGGCATCCTGCCATCGGTCAATGAGCACGGCTTCCTCGTCAATCAGATCACCGAGGCAATCATCGAGATTCAAGCGCGCTATCCCGCCCTGAAGCTCGTCCTCCAGGAGGCGCCTAACGGAACTTTGCAAGATTGGGTGATCCGTGGCCTGGTCGGGGTGGCGATCGTCGAGACGACGTTGCCTCACATGCCGCGGTTGCCGCTCGGCTCGTCGGAAGGCCTTGCGGCGATCGCGCACCCTTCCCACAAGCTGTTGCCGCCGGGTCCCGTCCGCCTTGCCGAGCTTGCGAAAGTCAAGCTCGCGCTGCCAACCAATCGCTTCGGCCTGCGCCAGTTGCTGGACAACGCCGCCGCCGAACGCGATCTCAGGATTGCGCCTGTCATGGAGGTTGACGCCCTGCCGATGGCCGTGTCGCTCCTGGCGCGACTCCCGGTCTGCACGGTGCTGCCGATCTCGGCGGTGGCGCGGGAAATCGAGCGCGGCGATCTCGTCGCGCACCCGATCATCGAGCCGCAGATCGCGCGACGCCTCTACGTGATCTATTCCGGCGAGCGGACCCTTAGCGAGCCGGAACGCGGGCTGGTCAATATCCTGCGGCGGAAGTTATCGGAGCATGGCAGCGCGCCTTAAGTCGCCTGCAATGATCGGTCCAGCGCCTTGACAGCTTGAAGCAGGACCGCGGCGCCGGCAGCTATGGCGTCTCGATCGGCCCATTCTTCCGGCGCGTGGCTTTTTCCCGCGCGGCACGGCACGAACACCATGGCCGAGCGGCAAATGCGGCTCATGAAGGCAGCATCATGCCCCGCACCACTCGGCAGGTCGGTCTGAGCGAGGGCGAGATCGCGCGCGGCTGCACGCAAAGATGCTTGCAAATCCGCATCGCACGCGACCGGCGGCCCGTCCGAGACCGTGGTGAACGCGCTGCGCCGGACCCGCGCCGCGGTCGCCGCCGCTTTGCTCTCACGATCGACGGCCGCAACGAAGCGCCCCGTCAGGGCCGGACCGGTCGTGCGCGCATCGATGACGAGACGACAGCGACCCGGCACGATATTCGACGCCGACGGTTCGACGGCGAGAATGCCGACGGTGGCGACGAAATAGTCGGAGCCTTCGCCGTCGAGCTCTTCGGCGATACGCCGCACGATGCCGACGGTATTGGCCGCGGCAACCAGCGCGTGGCGCAAATGAAGCGGCGTCGTGCCGGCATGGTCGGCCTCGCCCTCGAAGACGATCTCGATGCGGCGGATGCCGACGATCGACGAGACCACGCCGATATCGAGCGATTGCGATTCAAGGACGATTCCCTGCTCGATAATTCGAGAAAGGCGCGGATGTCGGTGCGCTGGGCTTGATCGAGCCTGTCCGGATCGCCGCCGACCCGTCGCAACGCGTCGCGCAGTTTCTCACCGCGGGGGTCGACCAGATCGAGCATCGTGCCGTCGAGGGCGCCGGCCATGCCGCGGCTGCCGACGGAGGACAACCCATATTCGCTCGGCTCCTCGGCCAGGAAATCGATCACCTCAAGGGTGTGATCGAGTCGCGTGCCGGAATCGCGCAAGACGCGCGCGATCTCGCCGGCGATGCCGTCGAATCTGCCGCCGGACGGCACGGTATCGCTGTGCGAGCCGATCGCAATCACGCCAAGCGAGGGGTTACGGCCCTCGATCCGCCCGATCAAATTGCCTGATGTATCGATCCGAGTAGCCAGGCCGGCGTCCGCAAAGCGTTGCGAGAGCAAGGCGCGGCCATCAGGGAACAGCTGCGTAAACGAACGTCGCGTATAAGGCCGCGCCGGTTCGGTGATCTCAGCCAGCGCCATGATATCCCACCAAAGCCGATCGGCGTCGAGCGGAAGATTGGATTTGGTCACAGGCCGCGCCTGTCAGTGCGCGCGCAACGGACTGACAAAACGCCCGCTGCCGGGCTTCGCGGTCACGTCCCCATTGGCGGCCACGCATTCACCGCGCACATAGGTCTCGATGGGGCGGAACGGCAGCTCGATTCCGTCATAGGGACTCCAGGAGACGAAATTGTTTCCGCTCGCCGCCGCGCTGTAGCGATACGGGTCGCGCAGCATCAACACGATGTCGGCGTCGCGGCCGATCTCCAGCGCGCCCTTGACATGGGTGATCCGGAACAGTGCCGCGGGATTTAGCGCGAGCAGGCGGGCCGCGTGCGTGAGCGACAGGCCGCGCTGGTCGAGGCCCTTCAGCAACAATGCGTACAAGGCTTCGAGGCCGGGAATACCCGAGGCGTTCTTCAGCATGTTCGGATCGGTCTTGCGGTCTTCCGACCAACTCACATGATCGGTCGAGACGATCGTGACATTGCCGGTGGCCAGATGATGCCAGAGCGCTTCGACTTCACGCCGCGGACGCAGCGGCGGGTTGATCTTGGCCTTGCCGCCGAGACGACGCACATCGTTCTCTTCATCGAGTATGAGATAGTGGACGCAGGCCTCGATGGTCGCGCCATGTCCTTGCGCACGATAGGCGGCTGCGAGCTCGTATCCGCGGCCGATCGAGCAATGCACGATATGCACGGGGCAGCCGGCGGCGGCGCCGAGCTCATAGACCTCCACTGTGGCAAGCGCCTCGGTCACCGGCGGCCGCGACAGCCCGTGCGCGGTGTAGTCGGTTATTCCCTTGGCTTCGACGTCAGCCATGAAGGCGCGAACCATCTCGTCGTTCTCGTTGTGGATGCCGGCCATCAGGCCGCGCTTACCGACCGCGCCGAAACAGGCGTAAAGCGTCTGCGGCGGTATCCGCGGAAACCGCGTCGGATGAGTGCCGAAGGTCGAGAACTTGAACGCTGCGGCACCGGCATCGACGAGCTCGTCCACCCGCGCCGCCCCCTCGGTCGGATCGACTGTCGCATAAAGCGCAAAATCAACGCGCGCCTGGGCACCCGCTTCTCTGACCTTGGTACGAAAACGCTCCGCATTCGCAATCAGGCAATTGTCGTCATAGGGCATGTCGACAATCGTGGTGACGCCGCCGGCCGCCGCACTGCGCGTCGACCAGACGAAGTCCTCCTGCCCGAGCTGACTGCGGCTGTGCACCTGTGCATCGATAGCGCCAGGCAGTACGAGAAAGCCGGGACCGCCGTGCTTTTCGCCCACAGGCGCCGCGCCGGAGCCAACGGCCTGCACCTTGCCATCGCCGACCAGAACGTAACCGTTGTCGATCAAGCGGTCGGGAAGGACAACCGTGCCTGCAAAAACCCTGTCAGCCATCGTTTCTCTTCTTCATTGGGCAAATAATCACGTCACGTTAGACCAACGTCGGAGGCGCGACTAATCCGGATCGGCCGAAGCTGTCGATAGGAAAAACCAAATGGAGCGCCGGCACTGATCGCGCTTGCAACGCGACGATGCGCGCGCCGATCACGTCCGCTCGCGCGTGCGGTGGCTTGATTGAGCCTTGGGCAGCCGAGACTGAAATCTCTGCAGAGGTCCGGCTTGCTCGCTTCGACGGCTTCGATTATGTATAGACATGTTCGAATGAGAGGTGGCCGGCATGAGCGACCGCGTACTCGCCTTTGACGGGATCGGGCAGGACTTTCCGGCACCGGGACAACGGACCAATATTCGCGTGCTCGACGGAATCAGCTTCGCCGTCGACCGCGGCAAGTTCGTCGCAGTGATCGGCCCGAGCGGCTGCGGCAAGAGCACGCTGTTGCAAATGGCGGCCGGCCTTTTGATCCCGACCCGCGGCGCGGTGCATCATCGCGGCCGCAAGGTGAGCGCGATCAACACCGAAGTCGGCTTCGTGCCACAGCAGGCGCAACTGCTTCCCTGGAAGACGCTCGCCGAGAATGTCGAGCTTCCGCTCTTGCTGCGCAGCGTTGCGGCCGGCAAACGAGGCGAGCGGGTCGCGAACGCGCTCGGCGCGGTCGGGCTCAAGGGCTTTGAGCGGCATTACCCGAGCCAGCTATCCGGCGGCATGCAGAAGCGCGGCTCGATCGCGCGCACACTGGTCTATCGGCCCGACGTCATCCTGATGGACGAACCATTCGGCGCGCTCGATGCGCAAACCCGTATGGTGATGCAGAGCGATCTGCAAAGTCTGTCGATGGAAGCCGGCGCAACCGTCGTCTTCGTCACCCATGACATCACCGAGGCCGTGCTGCTCGCCGACCACGTCGTGGTGCTGAGCCAGCGGCCGTCGCGGATACTCGCCAACATTCAGATCGATCTGCCGCGACCGCGCAACATGTTCGAGCCATTCCGCAATCCGGGCTTCGAGCCGGCCTACGACGCGGTCTGGACTGAGTTCCGCTCACAGATCGACACCGGGCGCGTTCATTGACCGAGACCAAGCCGATGACCGAGATGACCTACGACGCCCCCGAACGCAATGCGACGTCGCGCCGACGCTTCGCTGCGAATGCGGCAAAGCTGCTGCAATGGCTGTTGAAACTACTCCCCGGGGTAGCGCTGCTGTTTTTCTGGCAATGGGCGTCCGGCCGGCTGATCAAGGAAATCTATGTCAGCAAGCCGACCGCCATCGCACAGCGGCTCTACGAGCTGTTTGCATCCGGCGAAATCTATCCGCATTTGTGGACCACCGGTCAAGAGCTGGTGCTTGGCTATGTCATCGGTGTCGCGGGCGGCGTGATCGGCGGCTACACGCTCGGCCGCTCGCCGCGGCTCGCACGCATCTTCGAGCCCTATGTGATGGCCTTCTATGGCGTCCCAAAGATCGCGCTCGCGCCGCTTTTCATTATCTGGTTCGGCATCGGGATGGGATCGAAGATCGCGCTCGCCTCGATCATGGTGTTCTTCCTGGTGTTCTACAACGTGTTCGCCGGCGTGCGCAGCGTCGACCGCGAGCTTGTCAATCTTACGCTGATCATGGGCGCAAACCAGCGTCAGCTCACCTACCATGTCTTTCTGCCGGCGGCCGCTCCCTTCGTGATGCTGGGCATGCGGCTTGCCATTCCATACAGCGTCATCGGCGTGATTGTCGGCGAGTTCACCTCGTCGGCGCAGGGGCTCGGCCTGTTCATTCACGAGGCCTCGTCGACGTATGATCCGGCCGGCGTCTTCGCAGGCATCGTCGTTCTGCTTGCGTTCGTCGCGTCAGCGAACTTTCTCGCCAGCCGGCTCGAGGGACGCCTGCTCCGCTGGCGCTCGCTGTCGGGCGCCGGTCCGATCGATATCTAAGGAACCTGGGAGACAATCATGCGCGCGATGGGCTTGGCGAGATTCATTGTTATCGGGGCCACGCTAACGTTGCTGCCAACTCTCGCGATGGCGCAGCAAGCGGTGCGGATTGGGCTCGGCGCTCCGACCCTGAGTTTCCTGCCGATCTGGTCGGCGCGGGCGCTGGACACGTTCAAGCCGCAGGGGCTGACTGCCACCGTGGTCGCGCTGCCGGGCGGCGATCCCTCGGCGCTGGCGGCGCTCGATGCCGGCGACATCGAGCTCGCGGCGGTGGGCCCGGACACGATGCTGCGCGCCGCGGCCAAGGGCCAGCCGTTCCAGATCGTCTATTCGCTGATGTCCAAAGTCACGCTCCAACTCGTCGTCTCGTTCGCGCTCATGGAGCGCGCCGGCGTAAAGGCGAGTGATCCGATCGAGAAGCGGCTCGCCGGCATGAAAGGCGCGCTCGTCGGCGTCACCGCGCTTGCCGGCGTTCAGGAGATTGCAGCGCGATGGCTCGCCGACAAGGGTGGCCTCGATCCGAAGAACGACATCAAAGTGGCGCAGGTCGGCAACCCCACCGCGATCCAGGCGGCCCTCGAAGCAAAGCGGATCGACGCCTTCGTGTTGTCGCCGCCGGAAGGATATTTGGCCGAGAAGGCCGGCACCGGCACCGTGCTGGTGTCGCTTGGCGATGACTTCCCGCTGCTTGCAAGCCAACCCTATCTCGTGCTGGTCGCCAAGAAACCGATCAGCCTGGCAACGGCCGATCTCATCACCAGGACGGCAAAGGCCCTGCAGCAGGCAAGCGCTGCGGCGGTGAGCAAACCCGACGAAACCGCCGACGCAATCCAGAAGCAATTCTTTGCCAAGGCGGATCCGCAGGCGATCGCGGCCGCACTGAAGATCATGCGCAGCGGCGTCGCCGACGGCGGCAAGATCGACGTCCAGGGCATGCAGAATGCGCTGACCTTCGCCAAGGAAGTCGGCACCAATTTCGGCAAGGAGTTCGATGCGAAGGCGTCCGAGGACGATTTGTGGACGAACCGCTTCGTCGACGCGGCAAAGGCCAAATAGCTAACTGCTCGGCGTAAACCGCACGATCAGATCGTAGAGCGGACCGGGATGGACCAGGCGAACGGCCGTGATCGGTTCGCCGTCGCGCCAGGTGCGACGCTCGATGATGAGGCGGGCGGCGCCCTCGTCGATGTTGAGCTCATCCGCCAGTGCCTTGTCGGCATTCCCGGCCGAGATGCGATGCTCTGCTTCGGTCCACGGCACGTGGTCGACCAGCCATGTGCTCGGCGGCACAATCGAGAAATCCTGCTTGGCTGCGTCCGGCACCGCGTCCAGATTGAGAGCGAACGGCTGCTTGGCGGCGTCATGACGGCAGCGCAGGGCCAGGACAGGCGTGCGCAGTTCGATATCGAGCCGCGCCTTAAGCGAGGGGATCATATTGCAGACATCGGCGATGTAGGCTTTGGAATCGCCGGCCCGTTCGGGCGGCAGCGCGTGTGCGCCGAGGAAGGGCTGGTCGATTCACGAATGGCAGTCGCGCCGCGAGAGCGACCCGAAAGGCGTCGATCGCGCCGCGCGCGCCTCGATGGCCGAGCATGTCCGCGCCATGCTCGACTTCCACCGCATGGGCATTCCGGTCGTCGATTACGGCAACAACATCCGCCAGATGGCACTCGAGGAAGGCGTCGAGGACGCCTTCGATTTCCCCGGCTTCGTGCCGGCCTATATCCGGCCGTTGTTCTGCCGTGGCATCGGCACGTTCCGCTGGGCTGCGTTGTCCGGCGATCCCGAAGACATCTATCGTACCGACGCGAAGGTGAAGGAGCTAATGCCCAACGATGCCTTGCTGCATCATTGACTCGACAGGGCGCGACAGCGGATCGCCTTTCAAGGCCTGCCGGCACGCATCTGCTGGGTCGGCCTTGGCGACCGCCACCGGCTCGGTCTCGCCTTCAACGAGATGGTCGCGCGCGGCGAATTGAAGGCGCGCCGATCGTGATCGGCCGCGACCGTCTCGATTCCGGATCGGTCGCCTCCCCCAATCGCGAGACCGAAGCGATGCGCGATGGCTCGGATGCCGTCTCCGACTGGCCGATGCTGAACGCGTTGCTCAATTGCGCCGGCGGCGCGACCAGGGTGTCACTGCATCATGGCGGCGGGGTCGGCATCGGCTACTCGCAGCACGCCGGTATGGTCATCGTCTACGACGGAACGCCGGAAACGGCGCAACGCATTGCGCGCGTGCTGTGGAATGATCCGGCGAGCGGCGTAATGCGGCATGCCGACGCCGACTACGAGCTTGCGATCGAGTGTGCAAAGAACAACAACCTCGATCTGCCGAGCCTGGATGGGCGGTAGCTTGCCGTGAAGGTCGTTCGCGCCAGCGATTGCCGGACCACGGCCTGGAAGAATGGCGGCGGCTCAACGACGGAGATCGCCGTCCAGCCAGCGGGCGCCTCGCTGGACGATTTCGACTGGCGGGTCAGCATGGCGCGCGTCCCTCCGATGAACCGTTCTCCGAATTTGCCGGCATCGATCGCACGCTTGCGGTCGTCAAGGGAGGCGGACTATCGCTGACCATCGGAGATACCGCGCCTGTCGTGCTCGACCGCAACTCCGAACCGATGCAGTTCCCGGGAGATGCGCCGACGTCGGCGCGGCTCATAGCGGGCGACATCATCGACCTCAATGTCATGACCAGGCGCGGGCGCTTCGAGCATCGGCTGCGACGCATCCGCGAGTGGGCAAGCTGCGATCTTGACGACTACGACATCGCGCTGGCCGTCGCCTGCACAGGCAAGGTCGAACTGAGTTTGTCCCACGAGAAAAATCACACTTGCCGACGGCGATGCCGCGATCCTGACACGCGCCGGCGACGCCCCGCTCGGGATCGCGCCGACCGCTTCGGCAGACTGCTATCTCGTCTTGCTGCGCGCATGCCGCAATCACGCGGGCTGAGGATAGCCGGCCCCGCGCGCCTCGGCATCCCAACGCAGCATCAGGCTATAGTCTTCGAGAGCAACCGGGGCGAAACCATTGAGGCAAAGCCGCTCTCTCAATCCCGCGCATGCTGGTGCGCTTCCGAAGGTCAAGAGCGTCGCCTGCAAGCGGGAAACGATCTCGCCTGGGCAACCTGACGAGGCGACCAGAAACGGAATCGGCGCGGGATCCGTCGTCGCGACGACCCGGATCTGCGAGCGGAGCTCCGGCTGATGGTGGCGCATCAAGTCCAACGCATAGGCGTCGAGCGGCCCGACATCAATATAGCCGGCAAGGAGCGCTTCGATGACGCGCCGCGGGGTCGTCAGCGGGCCGACACTCTCGCGATAGAGCTTTGCGCCACGCTGCCGGTAATACGGCAAGAGGTGATGCCGCAACGCATTGTAGCCGGAATGGGAATCCGCGACCGTATAGCCGAGGCGTCCGCCAAAAGTGTCCTCGATGGTGCGGAAATCCCTGTCCGCACGTACGACGAGACATGTGGCATAGACCGGCCGTCCGGCAATCGGAGCCTTGGTCGGAATAGGCGCCACGACCGGCCGGGGCCGATGCGCCGCCAGCATGAACGGAAATCCGCACATGAAAGCGCAGCCGAGATCGGGCCGCGACCAGAGGTCGGACAATGGCAAGGGAAAGGCGTGATCGAGAATATCGAGATCGACGCCGCTTTCGCGGGCCAGCCATCCGAACAGCTCCTTCCAGGCGGCTGCCGCCTGCGCATTGACCGAGTACATTCGTGCATTGGCGGCGTAGCGCATGTCCGTATGCCTCGGCCTCCTGATCAGGCAAAGCGCAGACGCTGCCCCACGCCGATGCGCTCTGCTTTCTCCAGCATCGCATGACCCAGCGCAATATCCGACAGCGAAAGCCCGCGATGCCAGAGCAGGTTGGTTTCCGCGTCGCTCTCGCGACCGGGCTTCCGACCAGCAACGATCTGCCCGAGCTCCGCATGCAGCGTGTTCTCGGAGAGCTTTCCCGCTTCGACATGGGCGCGAAGGCTGCCGAACTTGCCGCCCTCGCACTGCCCCCAATCGTCGACCACCAGCTTGGTCATGATATCGGTCAGCGAGAGCTCGATCGCACTCATCGTGCCATAGGGGACGACGAACGCGCCCTTCTTGATCCATTCGGTCTTCAGCATCGGTGTCGGCTTGTCGAGCCGCGACGCCTCGACCACGATGTCGGCGCCTTCCAGACAGGATTTCCAGTCAGCCGTCGCCACCACCTTCTTGCCGAGATCTTGGCTGAGCCGATCGGCAAAGCTGTTGCGGCTTTCCTCGCGGCGCGAATGCACGCGGATCTCGTCGAAATCAAAGAGATGATCGAGCAAGCGGACGTTCCAATAGGCGGTGCCGCGCGCCCCGATATGGCCGAGGATCTTCGAGGTCTTGCGGGCGAGATATTTGGCGCCGATCGCCGTGACCGCGCCGGTCCGCATATCGGTAATGCCGCTCGCGTCCATGATCGCCTTTGGCGCGCCGGTTCGGGGATCGAACAGAGCGAGGATGCCGAGCTCCGAATGAAGACCGAGTTTGTAGTTGTCGACGAAGTCGCCGACAATCTTGACGCCGGCGCTGTCGATCGGAGGCTTGATCGCCCCGCGCAGCACGTTGAAATGGCCATTAGCAGCGCCGGGTTCGAGATGGACCCGCGGCTCGATGACGGTATCGCCCCTGCCCTGGGCTGCCAGGCTCGTCTCGATCGCCGACAGGATTTCCTCATCGGTGATCTTGAGTTCCTCGATGTCGAGACGGTTGAGATAGGCGATGTAGATCGGCGGCACATAAAGCTCCCGTAAATATGTCTATACATTACCTTTGGGGGAGAAGGTGTCAATTGCAGCGGCCTGACGCCCTCAGCGACCCTGCCGCCGGGGACTGTATTTTTATGACCGAAAACAGAGCAATCCTGCCCCTGCTTCGGCCGCAAATTAGCGTGCTGGCCTCCCCGCGCCTAGTGGATCGAATCTAACAGGTGCCCTCGTTTGACGGCGGCAAGGATTTTGTCCGGGTCTGCGGTCCATGTGAAGGGCTTGGGATCTTGGTTGGTTTCGTCGAGGAAGCGGTTGATGGCGGCCTTGGGTTCACGGACGGATCGAAAGACGCCGCGTTTGAGGCGCCGTTTGGAAAGCTTAGCAAAGAAGCGTTCGACGGCATTGAGCCACGATGATGAGGTGGGCGTGAGATGGAAGGTGAAGCGCGGATGACGATCGAGCCATTTGCGGACTTTCGGGTGCTTGTGGGTCGCAAAGTTGTCGAGGATGACGTGGACAGCCTTGTTGGCAGGGACTTGAGCCTCGATCTGGTTGAGGAAGCCGATGAACTCCTGATGCCGATGCTTCTGCATGCAGCGCCCGATGACTTTGCCTTCGAGCACGTCGAAGGCGGCGAACAGCGTGGTGGTGCCGTTGCGTTTGTAATCATGGGTCATGGTGGCGACACGCCCCTTCTTCAGGGGCAGGCCCGGCTGGGTGCGGTCGAGCGCCTGGATTTGGCTATTCTCGTCGACCGAGAGCACGACGGCATGCTCGGGCGGATTGACATAAAGCCCGACCACGTCATGCAGCCTGTCGACGAAGTTGGGGTCGTTCGAGTGCTTGAACTGCCGGACACGATGCGGCTGCAGCCCGTGCGCGCGCCAGATGCACCGAGCTGGCGCTGATGCCGGCCTCCTTCGCCATTATGGTGGCGGTCCAGTGCGTGGCCTCTCCTGGCGGGTCGGTCTGGCCGGCTCCGCTGGAAGGGTGCGGATCAGCGCTCCGACCGCATTCGTGGCGCCTGCCTAGTTCCGCTCCTGCCAAGGTTCCGGGCGACCTACCCGGAGATCCTGCTCGACCTGCGCGCCAGCGACGCCATGGTCGATCTCGCCGACGAGGCGATCGACCTGGCCCTCTGCACCGGTCCGATCAGCAATATCCCGGGACACCTCGCGCAGATGCTCTTCACCTTCCGCTGGGTGACCTGCGCCTCTCCCGACTACCTCGCGCGACGTGGACCGCCGTCGAGTCCGGCGGATCTTTCGCGCCATGACCTCGTTGCGTTCCGCAACCAGCGGACCGGCCTCGTCGACCCTTGGCGCCTTCGTAGGTCCGGTGCAGTCAGTGCCGCTACCAGTTCGGCATCGATCGGCCGGAAGAAGCTGACTGGAAATGGCCCTATTAGATCGCGCCTAGTCTACTTCAGCGCTCGGCCCCATTGCGGCAAGGAAGGTCGGGTCGGCAACCGCTAACTCCGAGCCGTTTCGCGCGCCGATTCACCCAGATACGCTTTTTGTGGAGGCATCGCATATTCCCGCGAAAATGTTTCGGGTGATCGGCGTGGAGGCAGAAATCGTCTATCGCTTCGGCCGCGACCTCGTCCCGAACAAAGGACCCTACGCTCGTAATGACGTCCTCGATGGAATCGTAAGCATGCATCCGGCGATCGAGATCGTCGACACGCGTTTCAAGACATTCGGAGCCCTGGACCCGCTGAGTCATCGCGCGGACCAAGGCAATCATGGCGCACTGACCGTGGGCCCCGCTCTCTCCGACTGGCGGAGCCTCGACCCAGTTCGACAGCCTGTGACCTTGATCATTAATGGTAAGCACATTTGTGATACTATTGGCGGAAATTCCGCCGTCGATCCGGTTCGGCTTCTCGTATGGCTTGCCAATGTTGGAAGCCGCTCGCTTGGCGGTTTGCATGCAGGACAATTCGTAACGACAGGCTCCTGTACGGGGACAATCTTCGTCGATTCCGCTGCGCAAGTCGCCATCGACTTTCAGCGGCTAGGCGCGATGACACTAGCTATCGATTGATACAGGCTTCTGCACAAAATTCGAGGAACACGTTATGAAGCCCGACGTGCTGTTGATCGAGCCAATGATGGCCGAGATCGAGGCGAAGCTTGATCTCGCCTACACCATGCACCGGTTGTTTAAGACCAAAGACCCTGAAGGCTTTCTGCGAGGTGTCGGTGCCCGAATCCGCGGCGTTGCGACAGGCGGCGGTAGTGGCGTGGCTCCTGTGATCATGGATGCTTTGCCTTCGCTCGAAATCATCGCAATCAACGGCATCGGGACCGACGCGGTAGACCTCGCTAAGGCAAAGGCTAGGGGCATCCGTGTCACAACGACGCCGAACGTCCTCACCGACGATGTGGCGGACCTTGGTTTGGCGTTGCTGCTGGCGACAGCGCGCAGCCTGTGCCTTGGTGACCGTTTCGTTCGCGCGGGATCGTGGTCGGGGAGTAAAGCCCTTCCGCTCGGCACGAAGGTGAGCGGTAAGAGGCTCGGCATCTTTGGAATGGGGCGCATCGGACGCGAGATCGCTGCGCGAGCCCTGGGATTCAAGATGTCCATTGCCTATACTGACCTCAAGAGGATGGAAGACCTGCCCTACGACTTCTTCGAATCTGCCGAAACCATGGCCGCAAATGTCGACTACTTCGTCGTGTCTGCGGCGGGCGGGGCGCAGTCCCGCGGCGCGATCGGCAAGGACGTGCTCAATGCCCTCGGACCTGAAGGCATCCTGGTTAA
>Ga0307474_10000353_pt1 | contig 33627 bp, 26 predicted proteins | sample atmos_gasesECM1C_2_FD_203312 | JGI IMG/M metagenome (GOLD analysis project Ga0307474, IMG submission 203312) | Hardwood forest soil microbial communities from Morgan-Monroe State Forest, Indiana, United States - atmos_gasesECM1C_05 | ecosystem: Environmental > Terrestrial > Soil > Temperate... | reverse complement strand
CCCTACCATTACCGAGTTTGAACAGGTGGTCCGTGAGTACAAGCTCACGCCTGATCAGTACCTGCGCTCCACCCGCCTGCGCGAGTGGGCCCGCCGCAACAAGAACTCGAAATACATCCCCGAGCCACTGCTCGAAGCCTGGGGCTTCGAAATCGAAAGCACGCTGTAACCATCGCTTCTGAATTCTGCAAGGGTCGCCGCAGGGCGACCCTTTTGCTTTGTGCAGTAGTTGTCATTCAGCAGTAGTTGTCATCCAGCAGTGATTGTCATTCCGCAGTAGTTGTCGTTCCGCAATCATTGTCATCCCGAGCAACGCGAGGGATCTTGGTTTTGACGCCGTCACAACGATCGGCAGCGATTTAGGGTGGCGCAACGCTTCCAGCGCTGCGACCAGTGCCCTATGATGATTGAGGGCTTCAGCCCCTCAGGACCTGTCGATCCACGCTCCATGCTCAACCTCCTCCAACTCCCGCTCCCCGAACTCTTCGCCCTCCTCGCCGCCATAGCCTTCGCCGCCGGCCTAAATCTCTACGCCACCACGGCCGTCCTCGGCCTTCTGGCCCGCTTCGGACACGTCCCACTCCCGCCCGCGCTCGAACTGCTCCAAACCTGGCCCATCATTGCCGCCAGCACGACGCTCTTCACCATCGAATTCTTCGCCGACAAAATCCCCGCCTTCGACCTCATCTGGAGCGCTCTCCACACCTTCGTCCGCGTCCCCGCCGCCGCGCTGCTCGCCTACGGAGCCACTCGCCAACTCACCCCCGCTCAGCAACTGCTGGCCGCAGCCCTGGGTGCAGCCATAGCCCTAGCCGCCCACGGAGGCAAAACCGCCCTTCGCGCCGCCGTCACCCCATCCCCCGAGCCGTTCTCCAACATCTCGCTGAGCCTAGCCGAAGACGCCCTCGCCATCTCCCTGACCTGGCTCGCCACCCGCCACCCCTACACCGCCGCCACCATCGCGCTGGCGCTGGTGGCAGTAATCATTCTGCTGGCACATGCAGTGATCCGCGCCCTGCGAGCCCTATTCCGTGGCGCAGAGAAACAGCTGGCAGAATAATTTTAAATGTGGGGAGAGCCGTCTCGGCTGTCCGTGGAGCGAAGCTCTGCTTTGGTAGCTTTCCCGACCGTCGACGTCCCACCTCAATACGCGTTCACGACCGTGGACGAGCGGCGCTTTCAGCGCCGCGTAAAGCGTAGGAAATGAACCGGGCTTTAGCTCGTCGAGGACATCCGCCTACATCCCCTTCAAAACCACCAACCAGCGCGCCCAAGCTTCGCTACGGGCTTTCTTATTCGCTTCAATCGTGTTCGCGGGATCCTCGCCCGCCCGCATGAACCCATGCCCCGCGCCTTCGTAAGTCACCGCATCGTACTTCTTCCCCGCCTTCTTCATTGCTTCCTTCGTATCAGGAATGGTGGCGTCGATGCGCGCGTCATCACCCGCATAGAATCCATAAACCGGCGCGGTGATGCCGCTCACGTCCTTCGGCGGAGGGCCGTAAAACACAAACGCCGCGCTCAGGTCTTTGCGATTCGTAGCAAAGCGAAACGACTGTCCACCTCCCCAACAGAAGCCAGCCACGGCCAGCTTTCCGTTCGCAGCCGGAAGCTTCTTCACATAATCGGCTGCAGCATTCAAGTCCGCGGTGATCTGGTCCTGGTCGAGCTTGGCAATCGCTTCCCGCACCGCGTCAACATTCGGAAAGTCGCTGGTCTTTCCTCCCTTCGGACCCATTCCCGAAAGCAGGTCGGGTGCAATCGCGATATACCCGTTGGCCGCAAGCTGGTCGGCCACGCTCCGCGCCCAATCGCTCAACCCAAAAATCTCATGGATGACCACGACCGCTGCCGCTTCTCCTTTGACCTCGGGATAAACCACAAACGCCCAAACCATCCGGTCGCCATGTTTAACCTGCACCCACTCCGCATGCCGCGGAGACTTCTCCAGTCCCACACGCGCCCAGTCCTGCCCTACAGCCGGCAGCGCAAACAACATCAGAGCAATAAAAAGTGATCGCATTCGTTTCATAGCCCAAGAGTCTACGCTGCAAGCCATTTTCCCGACAAATCCTCTCAAAGTTGATCTCGCCCGGCGCATGCCTCGTGGAAGAGCGGCACTTCAGTGCCCCGGGAAACCAAGAAAATCAATAGCGTCCCGTAGGGACGTTCGAACTCCGGCCTCTACACCCAAAAAGGGCACGGCGGGAGCTCACGGACTGCCAACGCGCCAAAATCCTGTCAAGCCCCCAAATTGCCCTATTTCCCTTCATCCCATTGATTCAGAACGAAATATAAACCCCTGCCACGTGTCCCATTTACCCCCTTCCACTTGATATCCTAAACATAGGATCAGAAAACAATGGCGCAAGGCCCCACGGGGCTTTGCGCCATTTCCATTTCAAACTGAAACAAACAATCTGTTCAGCACAAAGAAAAGCGGTACTGGAAATGAGCAATAGCGTCTCCCGGCAATTCAACCGCGCCGCGAAAACATCAGACACGCGCGGGCGTCCCACCCTCCGCCACTCCAAAACATCAGCCCGCGCCAAAAAATCTCCCGCGCCAAAACTCGACGCCAAACTACGCGGCGAACTGGTCGAGATCATGTTCATGCTGCAGGCCTCGCTCCGCGGTCTCATCGTCGCCAAGCCCTACGGAGACAGTCGCCGCTACGATTTCATCACCGACACGGGCACCGGTCGCCGCATCTGGCGCGTGCAGGTGAAATCCACCGCCCACCGCAGTGGCCGCGGATACGTCGTGAACGCCACCTCCCGCCGCCACTCTCGCGCCGTCTACAACGCCTCGCAAATCGACTTCCTCATCGCCTACGCGATCCCCCGCAACGTCTGGTATGTAGTTCCGGTGTCCGCCTTAAAAAGCACCACCTTCCGCGTCTATCCCGACGGATGCCGCCGTCGCGCCCCCTGGGCCCCCTTCGAACAATATCGCCAGGCCTGGCACCTTCTCGGAGCCGCCACCTCTGTCCCCGGCTTCGACCCCGAACCGCTCGTCCCTTGTCTTTCGAAGCGAAAGATCCAATGCCGCTAATCGCAGCCGTGCCAGCAAAATCGTGGAAGAGCGGCGCTTCAGCGCCGCGTAAAGCCTCCCAATGAGGAACAGGGCTTCAGTCCTTTTTGCATCAGCCCCCCCGTTCCCGAATTCAGCGCCGTTCCCGAATTCCTGTCATTTCAAACCAGGCGCCAAGCCCGATGAGGAACCTGCTTTTCTGCTCGTGTGGAGCGGGCACTCCTGTCCGCTGCCTTTCGACGTTGCGTTTGTTCTTGAATTTGAAGGAGCCCAAGCCGTTAAGCACAACTGCGCAGCTACGCCACTCGATGCCGAAACGAAATCGTCCCGCACCCCTCATTCACCCGCACTTGCCCAGCTTCTTCGAGAAGGTAGAAACGATAACAGTTCCACTGCCACTCCTCCTGGCCAGGCCGTAACATCTCGAATCGGTTAAAGCAACCCCGCATGACGATGCTAAATTAACTGAGATCGGCACTCTAGATTAAGCACTCAGAACTCGGTACTCGCAACTCGGTACTGGGTACTAGTTGGCGCTACAATAAACCCATGACCAACCAAGCCTTCGCCGACGTTCCCACCGCTATCGAAGAAATCTGCGCCGGCCGCATGATTGTCGTCGTCGACGACGAAGACCGCGAGAACGAGGGCGACATCACTCTCGCGGCCGAGAAGGTCACGCCCGAAGCCATCAACTTCATGGCCAAGTTTGGACGCGGCCTGGTCTGCCTCACCATGACCGAGGAGCGGCTCGACCACCTCCGCCTCGGTCCCATGAGCGCTGAGAATACATCGCAATACGGTACTGCGTTCTGCGAAGCGATTGACGCGCGCGTGGGCGTGACTACCGGCATCTCCGCATATGATCGCGCGCGCACCATTCAGGTGGCGATCGATCCCGCGACGCAACCTTCCGATCTGGCGCGCCCCGGCCATGTCTTCCCTCTTCGCGCCCGCAAGGGTGGAGTCCTCGTCCGCGCCGGGCAAACCGAAGCCTCGGTCGATCTCGCCCGCCTCGCGGGACTCATCCCCGCCGGCATCATCTGCGAAATTATGAGGGATGACGGCACCATGGCCCGCGTGCCGGACCTGATCGAGTTCTGCCAGCAGCACGATATGAAGATGCTCACCGTCGCCGAGCTGATTCGCTATCGCATGGCGCACGAACGCTACGTGCATCGCGTGGGCGAGGCGCTGGTGGAGACCCAATTCGGTGAATTCCGCCTGATCGCCTACGAAAGCGAAGTGGACGGCGGTGAATCCCATGTTGCATTAATTCGCGGGGACGTCGAGCACAGCGATACGCCTGTGCTGGTGCGCATGCACGCCCACTGCCTCTTGGGCGATGTTTTTGGCGCGACCGGCTGCGAGTGCCACGCAACGCTGCAAGGCTCGCTGCGCCGGATCTCCGAAGCGGGCCACGGCGCGCTGATCTACCTGCATCAGACCTCGCAAGGTTTTTCTATCGATAAGGTAGGCGAGCGCAACGCCTTGACGTTCCACCGCGGCCGCAAGCTTCCTTCCTTGCTGGACAACGAAAGGCAGACGCAACGCGAAATCGGAATCGGCGCACAGATATTATCTGACCTGAACCTGAGACGAATCCGCCTGCTGACCAATCGACCGAAGAAAGTGGCAGCCCTCGAAGGCTTCGGAATCGAAATCGTCGATCAGGTTCCCGTCGAATTAAGCGGGATGCGGGCAGGTGGAACTGCTCGTGGATAGACGTCGCGGGCAAAGCTCCCGCGTCACAAGAACTTAGAAAGGCTTTCGCACCACGACTTCAGCTTCGCGAATGAAAAATTGCGCGGAGCAATGTTCTGATCCGCAGATCACCGGCACCAAACCATTAATCTGCCGCCGCGTGATCAGTCCCAGCATGCCGCAGGAGGGACAGGCCAACACCGCCCAATACGGGTCTTCTTTCTCACCAACTTCGCCGGCATTCTCCAGAACAAAAACGGTTCCGGGCTGCATCGCCTCCGGGATCCACTCGTTAAGGATGTCTAGTTCTCCGACCATGCATTCCTCCTGTGAACCGTTGTGGAGCGGTTGTGAAGCAATTTCTGAACCTGGGCCGCGAGTGAAACTGTCTACGAAGCCTTTTTAGCACGTCGTCGGAGCGATGGCCCTGTTACGGAAGTACTTGCCTTGCGAGCGATGACATCCGCGCGAACCTGCCGCACCGCGTCGCTCAAGCAGATACCCAAAATGGGCTGGTCCGAATTCTTCAGAATGTCGACGATTTGTTTCGCCGAAGTTTCCAGATAAAGGTTCACGCCGTCGGTGAGCAGGTGGACATCGGAATTGCGGCCCACGATTTCGCCGAGGCCTTTGCCGAACTCGCGCTGGAGGAAACGCATGACCTTGCGCACGCCCTGGAGCGAAAACCCCTTGCGGCGCAACTCGCAGATGACTGCCATTTCCATCACATTCTGCAGGGAATAGAGCCGCCGATGACCAACGCGGTCGGGCTTTACAACGCCGCGCTCATCCCACCACTGGAGCTGGCGGGCGCTGACTCCGGTTAAGGCGATTACCTCGTGCGATGGAAAGCTGTCAGTCATTATTCCCACTTCATGTTTGAAACAATCTTCAACTCGAATGTTTCAAACATTGTAGACAGGAGTTGGTGGGTGTCAACAAGAGATTGGTTAAAAGATGGTTAACTAGAAGAGTGCGCGGGGAATAGGCGGTTCCAGCTTGGGCAGCCCATGCCGACAGCAGGTCCCTCCACTACGCCTTCCATTTCCTATAGGAATGGAAGGCGCCGGTCGGAATGACAGGGGTATTCAATTGCGACAGGCGTCATTATGGTTGCGAGAGCCGCCGCCGACGAAGTGAACGATCTCGAGGCGATCTCCATCTTTCAACAGAGTTTGGGACCAGCGCTCGCGGGAAACAATTTCGCGGTCGAGTTCCACGGCGACGCGATCGGACTTCATGCCCAGGATTTCCACAAGCGATGTCAGGGTGAAAGGAGAAGGAATGTCGCTGAACTCGCGTTCGTCTCCGTTGAGGTAAAGCTTCATTTTTGCCGTGCCAGCGCTCCCGTTTTAAAGGCCCTTGAGAGGTTCAAAGAGTTAGGTTCATTGTCTCATGACTATTTCACAGGCAAAGTACCTTCGGGCGGGGGTCGTGGTTCGGTTGGCTTACGCTCCGAGCCGGTTAAGTATGAGATCCCTCGCTGCGTCTGAAAGACGGATTCGCGCGCGATGACGCCGCCGAATAGAATCGGCGCAATCCCGATTCCTACTCGGCTTTGCGCAACATAAATTTGCGGGTGACGGTGCGCCCGTCGTGGTTGGCTTGCACCATTACGGAAGAATCAGGCAGGGCGGATTCGTCAACTTCCACCGAGATGGCGGCTCCGCCCGTGGAGTCAGTAACGGCCTGCGTGTAGAACGGAGCGGCGTCCGGGCGGGCGAAGCGGAAAACGAGGCGGGCGCCGGGCACCGCGGACGCATCTTCGGTCACCCGCAACTGCATCGTCAGATTGCGATTCGCATGGACCGAGGTGGCATTCTCCCAATGCACATCCAATTGCTTGATGGCAGATAAGGTTTCGGTTTCAGTCTTATCGAGGACGCCTTCCAGCTTTCCTTCTTTTATCGCTTCCAGGACGAGGCGGTGCTGATCGCGCAATTGCTGTTCTTTTTGAGGATCGCCGAAACCGGCGATGGCGGCGGAATCGGCATAAGAGATCGCCTTTTTGCCAACGCACCTGCCGCGGACAAAGACCTGCGTCTGGAGCAGTTTTTCACCCTCGCGGGCTTCGCTCTGCACGTGGTAGATAGTGTCGCCGTGCTTTACGTCGGTGTTAAAGCCAAAAATCATAGGGAAACTCTAATCGGGGAATCAATTGATCTGGTCATCGCCCATTGAAAAGCCTTGAACCTGTGAGCTTACAACGTCTATCGAGAGATCAGATCATTTGACTCTAAGCGCCCGGTGAGCCGATCGCATCATCGTCAAATTTTCCCATTCCCCGAATTTGCAAAATGGCTGCGGTTCCCTTGACACTCTCGCGCACCAGCACCTAATCTAGAATGTTTAAGCGATGCTGGCGCGAATTATATAGACCCTCTCCTATGCCCGACAATTACTTTGCTCGCTACCTGCCGTTTCTCATCCATATTCTGCTGGCGAGCGGGATCGCGGGTGCGATTATCTCGCTTTCCTGGCTGATTGGGCAGCGCAAGCCGACTCGGGCGAAGATGTCGCCTTACGAATCCGGGATGGAGCCGGTGGGTGACGCGCGCGGGCGCTTTTCCGTGAAATTCTATCTGGTGGCGATGTTGTTCATCCTGTTCGACGTAGAAGCGGTTTTTCTTTATCCGTGGGCGGTCATTCTGCGCGACCTGAAGCACTTCGGCCTGTGGGAGATGTTTGTGTATATCGGCATCGTGCTGGTGGGATTTTTTTACGTCTGGAAGAAGGGCGTTCTGGAGTGGGGTCCGGATGCGGCGGGGCGGAGAGTGCGTTGATGCCGCTGGCCCACGCTATTACTGATCTGGAGCAACTAAAGGATCATCCCGCGATTGCGCGGCTGCTGGCATGGAATGCGACGTCGATTGCGGACGTGAAGTTCGACCGCGATGAGATGACGATCTGGCTGGATCGGTCAAACCTTCGCGAGGCATGCGCGCTGCTGCGGGACGACCCGGAGTGCGCCTACAATTTTCTTTCCGATGTAACCTGCGTCGATTGGTTTCCTGCGGAACCCCGGTTTGAAGTGGTCTACCACTTGCTGTCGATTCCCAAGAAAGACCGAGTGCGGCTGAAGGTGCGACTGGACAGCGCGAGTCCGGCGGTGGAATCCCTGACCTCGCTGTGGCCGGGCGCGAATTACTTTGAGCGCGAGGTTTTCGACTTATTTGGGATTCGGTTCAATGGACATCCCTATTTACGCAGGCTTTTGATGCCCGAGGACTGGGAGGGGCATCCGCTGCGAAAGGATTATCCGGTGGAGGGCTACCGCTAAGTGGCTCACTTCACGCCTACGCCCGTTCTTGAACCCGGCCAGGATCGAACCATGATCCTGAACATGGGGCCGCAACATCCGTCGACCCATGGAGTGTTGCGGGTGCTGCTCGAGATTGACGGCGAGACCATCGTGCGGATCATGCCGGATATCGGCTTTCTGCACACGGGAATTGAAAAGACCTGCGAGGCCAAGTTTTACCAGCAGGTTGTGCCGTTGACCGACCGCATCGATTATCTGTGTCCCATGACCAACAATCTCTGTTACGTGCTGGCGGTCGAGAAATTGTTGGGGCTGGAGATTCCGCCGAAAGCGCAGTGGATGCGTGTGCTGATGAATGAGTTGACGCGGATCAATTCTCATCTGGTGTGGCTGGGGACGCATGCACTCGACATTGGCGCGATGACAGTCTTTTTGTATTGCTTCCGCGAACGCGAAGAAATCCTGAAGCTATTCGAGATGATCAGCGGGCAGCGCATGATGACCTCGTACTTTCGCGTGGGCGGACTGGCGCTGGAACCGCCGCTCGGGTTCTTCGATCGAGTGCGCGAGTTCGCTGGATATTTCCCCGAGAAAGTCGATGAGTACGAAAACCTGCTGACGGGAAATCCGATTTTCATGATGCGCACCAGGGGCGTGGCTCGCATGAGCGCGGACGACGCGATTGCATTGGGGGCGAGCGGTCCGACGTTGCGCGGCAGTGGGGTGGATTTTGATCTGCGACGCGATATGCCTTACTCGGGCTATGAAAATTTTAAGTTCAAGGTTCCCGTGGCGCAGGAAGGCGATGTTTTTGCGCGTTATATTTGCCGGGTGCGCGAATTGCGCGAGTCCATTGGGATTGTGAGGCAAGCACTGGACGGAATGCCGGAAGGACCGATCAAGGCGGACGCTCCGGGGATTGTGCTGCCCGATCGGGAAAAGATGAAGACGCAGATGGAAGCGCTCATTTACCACTTCAAGATTATTACTGAAGGCTTCGCGGTGCCGGCGGGCGAAGTGTATCAGGCAGTCGAGTCGCCGCGCGGGGAGATGGGCTATTACATTGTGAGTGATGGCACTGCTAAGCCCTATCGGGTGCATATGCGGGCGGCTTGTCTGGCGAATTTGCAGACCCTGCCGACGATGTGCGAGGGAGGGTTGATCGCGGATGTGGTCGCGGCGATTGGATCAATCGATATTGTGCTGGGAGAGATTGATAGATAGTCCTGTGGACATCCTCTTCCCGCGTGGTCGAAAACCTTTACCACAGGGGACACAGAGGATCACAGAGGATTTGGATGATGAAATTTTCCGAAGAGTTCGAGGCGCGGTTTGCGGAGATGGTGCCGCACTATCCCACCAAACGTTCCGCTTTGGTTCCTACTCTGCTTTATGCACAGGATGAGGTCGGATACCTGTCGGACGAAGTGATCGCGGAGCTGGCATCGCGTCTCGATTTGACGGAACTGGAAGTGCGCAATGTGATCAGCTACTACTCGATGCTGACCACCAAGCCGCGGGGAAAGTTCAACGTGCAGGTTTGTACCAATATCAGTTGCATGGTGCGCGGCGGGGAAGAAATTCTGCAGCACTGCGCGAAGAAATTGGGCGTCGGACACAAAGGAATTACGCCCGACGGCTTGTTCTCGCTTGAAGAGGTGGAGTGCATTGGGGCGTGCAGTTGGGCTCCGGCAGCGCAGGTGAACTACGATTTTCACGAGAATTTGACGGCGGAGAAGATGGATAGGGTTTTGGACAGGTACGCGAAGAGAGAAGGCGCAGGGAATTGATGATTTTTGATTGCTGATTGAAAACCCTCAATCCTTCGGGTTCAATCAACGATCAGAAATCAACAATCAAACAATGTTTTATGGCGACATTGGTTTCCCATCCCGATGAAGTTAAGGTCGTCTCCCGGCGCTTTGGCCTGGGCGCGGAGAGCCTTGACCGTTATCTCGAGCTGGACGGTTATAAGGCCGTGCAGAAGGCGCTTGGCATGCAGCCTGACGCGATTGTGAATGAGGTGAAGGCTTCGGGATTGCGCGGGCGCGGCGGCGCTGGTTTCTCGACCGGCATGAAGTGGTCGTTCGTGCCCAAGGTTGCCCCGAAACCAAAATATGTTCTGTGCAACGGCGATGAGAGCGAGCCTGGAACATGCAAAGACCGCCTGATCTTTGAGCATGATCCGCACTCGGTGATCGAGGGTGTGATGATTGCGGCGCTGGCGGTGGGCGCGGCCAGCGGATACATCTATATTCGCGGCGAGTATCGCTATCTGTCGGTGATTATGCAGAAGGCGATCCGCGATGCTTACGCCCGTGGTTTTATCGGGAAAAACATTTTTGGCAGCGGGCACAATCTCGATATTTACTGGCACGGCGGGGCCGGCGCGTACGAAGTGGGGGAAGAATCGGCGCTGATGGAATCGCTTGAGGGTAAGCGGGGCATTCCGCGTATCCGGCCTCCCTTCCCTGCCGTGGTTGGATTGTGGGGCGGGCCGACGGTCATCAACAATGCGGAAACTCTGGCCAATGTGCCACACATTATTCTTGGGGGCGGCGAGTGGTATGCAGGGTTGGGAACTCCCAAGAATGGCGGTACGCGGCTTTTCTGCCTGAGCGGCAATATTGCCAAGCCCGGGGTTTACGAACTGCCCATGGGATACAACCTGAAGAAGATGATTTACGACGTGGGCGGCGGAATCCCGAGCGGGCGCGGGTTGAAGGCTGTGGTTCCCGGAGGTTCTTCGTGCCCGGCGCTGAAAGCGGATGAAATCGACGTAGCTATGGATTTTGATTCGGTCGCGAAGGCCGGCTCGATGCTGGGTTCGGGCGGCGTGGTCGTCATCGACGACCAACAGTGCATCGTGAAGTTTGCGTTGCGGACGATGAAGTTTTATCAGCACGAGAGCTGCGGATGGTGCATTCCCTGCCGTGAAGGTACAGACTGGCTGAAGAAAACGTTGATCCGTTTTCACGCTGGTGGTGGAGTGAGGAAAGATATCGACAACATGCAGTACCTGTCCGAGAACATGCTGGGCCGGACGTTCTGCCCCCTGGGCGATGCGGCGGCGATGCCGACAATCGCATTCGTGAAAAAATTCCGCAAAGAATTTGAAGATCATTTGGAGGGCCGGCCGTGTCCATATGAGAAGGCAGGAGCGGTTGAAGAAATGGCGGCGCTGGCACACTAAGGAAGAATAGCGCGATTGGTCGATCGGCGATTTTGCCAATGGCCCGATCAAACGATTGCTAGTCGTTAAATTTTTATGGCTGACGTAACACTGACAGTTGACGGCAAGAAAATCACGGCTCCGGCGGGAACTCTGCTGATTGAGGCCTGCAAGACCGTGGGCATCGAAGTTCCTTCATTTTGTTATTACCCCAATCTTTCACTGCAGGGCGCCTGCCGCATGTGCCTGGTGAAGATCGAGAAGATGCCCAAACTGCAGACCGCGTGTACCACCGTGGTTGCGGAAGGGATGATCGTCACTTCCGACAGCGACGAGATCAAGCAGGCGCGCAAGTCGATGCTGGAGTTGCTGCTGGGGAATCATCCTTTGGATTGTCCGGTGTGCGACGCCGGGGGCGAGTGCGAACTGCAGGACATGACGTTCACCTACGGCGCCGCCGAGTCGAAGTTCATGGAGGCAAAGAATCACAAAGACGAGCAGCAGTGGTCGCCGGTGGTGTTTTTCGACCGGCCACGTTGCATTCTTTGCTACCGGTGTGTACGGGTGTGCGGCGAGGGCATGGATGTTTGGGCCCTTGGGGTGCAGAACCGGGGTGTGAGTTCGATCATCGCCCCGAATAAAGAAGATCATCTGGAGTGCGAAGAATGCGGCATGTGTATCGACATCTGTCCGGTCGGCGCACTCACTTCCGGCGCTTATCGCTACAAGACGCGTCCATGGGAGATGAAGCATGTGGGAACGATTTGCACGCACTGTGGCGATGGCTGCAAGACCACGCTGGGCGTGCGTCGCGCCGATACCGGCATGGAGATCGTGCGCGGCGACAATCGGGACAAGAGCGGAACGAACGGAGATTTTCTTTGCATCAAGGGTCGTTATGCGTTCGACTTTGCCAACCATGAAGAACGCCTGACGCAGCCGCTGATTCGGCAGGATGGAAAGCTCACCCCCGCGACCTGGGAAGAGGCGTTTGCGCTGATCGGAAATAAATTCGCGGAGGTTCGCGAACGCGACGGCGGAACGGCGATCGGCGTGATTGGCTCGACCCGAGCTACCAACGAAGAAGCCTATTTGCTCTCCAAGTTTTCGCGTGTGGTTCTAAAGACGAATAATGTCGACCATCACCGCACCGCGGACTTCCCCGCTTTGGCGGCAGCGCTTCGTGGCAAGGCCGAGGCGACGGCGAGCATGGCGGAGGTGTACAGGGCTCCGGCGATTCTTTTGATCGGCAACGATCCCACGGAGCAACATCCGCTGTTGGCCTGGCAAATTCGCAACAATGTTCGACTCCATCGCGCCCGGCTATATGTAATTAACTCGCAACCGATCAAGCTGCGGCGGCAGGCGGCGAGTTTCGCGCAGATTGCTCCGGGATCGGAGGTAAATGTAGCTTCCTTCCTCGCCGGAAATGATGGTGCGGTAGACGCGGTCAACAGTCCCTCTCTGAACAAAGAGGGATGGCTGGCCCTGCGCGATCAGTTGCGCGGCGAACAGAATCTCGTAATTATTTTCGGATCCGAAATTCAGGGGAACGACATTGCGAGCCTGGTGAAATTTGGTGTCGGAATCCCCGGCGCAAAGTTCATCTGTTTAGCCGACTACGCCAACTCGCGCGGCGCGGCGGACATGGGCCTGTATCCGGATTTACTGCCGGGATACCATTCGATCGGAGCAAGCAGCCAGTTTCATTCAGAGTGGAAAGACGTGCCGAAGGACGCGGGTCTCGACATGCAGGGCATGATCGAGGCCGGGAAGGCCGGCAAGTTGAAGGCTCTTTATGTGGTGGGCTCGAATCCGATTGGCCGCCTGGGGATCGATCCCTTCGCATTTTCGAATAGTTTCGTCGTCGTACAAGACATGTTCCTTACGGAAACTGCCGTGATGGCCGATGTGGTGCTGCCGGCGGCGAACGCTTATGAAAAATCAGGAACATTCACCAACACCTGCGGCGATTTGCAGTTGGTAAAGAAGGCAGGCGAGGTCACAGGCACAAAAACAGACTTCGAAATGATCGTGCGCATCGCCGACGCCATGGGTTTTGATGTGCGCCAGCTTGTGCCCTTCGGCGGCGGTACCCATGCGGACATGGGCCAGTCACGCGGCGCGCAGTCCGGCGAAGCCGATCGTCATGCAGTATGGCTTGAGGCGCGCGGACTTGAGCCAAAGATGAGCCCGTTTGAACCCACAGCGATTCTCGATGAAATTCAGCGTCTCGTCCCAGGTTATGACGTGCCGCGCGTGAATCTGCTGGCGGGCAATAGCGAGCACACGTCCCTCAGCGCGGCTGGGCCTGGGGTTGCTCACAAATCGGGATCCATTGCGCCGGCGAACGATACTCTTTTCACCTCCGGCACGCTGGGGCGCTATTCGCACGCCTTGAAGGCAGTGCTGGAGACTCACGAAGTCAAGCCCGCGGAAGTCGCAGCGGACTGAGAACCACTCAGCAATTGGGAAATTTGAAATGAGAATTGAAATTCCCGACCTGCAGTGCGACTCGGTTCCAACTTACTCGATTACGAGAATTAAGAAATGATTTTGCCCCCTCTCATTTTCGTCATCGCGTCCGTGATCAAGTCCCTGATCATATTATTTGTACTGCTTACGGCTGTCGCGTACACGGTGTGGCTGGAACGAAAAGTGGTAGGCCACATGCAGAATCGGTGGGGACCCACGCGGGTCGGCCCATTTGGATTGCTGCAGCCGGCAGCAGATGGGTTGAAGTTTCTTTTCAAAGAAGACCTAACGCCCCCGCACGTCTACAAGCCGCTGTTTCTGGCGGCACCGATGATTGCGGTGATCTTTGCGCTGACTTCGATCTCGGTAATTCCCTTCGGAAATTCGATTTCGATTTTCGGATACGACATTCCGTTTCAAATCACGGACGTGAACATCGGACTGCTGATGATCCTGGGCATAACGTCGATGGGTGTTTATGGGGTCGCACTGGCCGGTTGGTCGTCGAATAACAAATATTCGCTGCTGGGCGGATTGCGCGCCAGCGCGCAGATGGTCAGCTACGAAATTGCGCTCGGACTTTCGCTTGTCGGAGTGCTGATTCTGTCGGGCAGCTTCAGTCTGCGCACCATTGTCGATGCGCAGGGCGGTCATTTTTGGGGATTCATTCCACGCTGGAACATTATTCCGCAGTTCGTGGGCTTCTTTATTTACCTGATGGCGGCGTATGCGGAAACCAACCGCATTCCGTTTGACTTGCCGGAAGCGGAAACAGAACTGGTCGCGGGATACCACACCGAATACAGTTCCATGAAATTTGCGATGTTCTTCATGGCGGAATACGCCAACATGATTACAGTGGCTTGCCTGGCAACGCTACTATTTTTTGGAGGATGGCACGGACCATTGTTTGGACCGCCGCTGTTGCGGAGCCTGCTGCCATTATTCTGGTTTGCCGCCAAGGTTTTTTGTTTTCTATTTCTCTATATCTGGGTGCGCGGGACGCTGCCGCGCTTCCGTTACGATCAATTGATGTCGTTTGGCTGGAAGTTTCTGCTGCCGCTTGCGATTGCGAATTTAGTTGCGACTGCAATCGCGGTGGCGTGGTGAAAAGCAGTTGCCAGTACCGAGTACCTGGTACCCAGTAAACCGGGAACGAGGTCACGGCCAGGTACTGGGCACTGGGTACTTACTATGAATTTTCACCTGATTCTATTTTTGGCATTCGGCGCGGTTTGCGTGGGCGGGGCGATCAACCTGCTGGCGCAACGGCACCCGATTAATAGCGCGCTGTCGCTGATTGCGGTGATGGCGGCGCTGGCCGGCGAGTATCTTCTGCTCGGCGCGGAGTTCGTGGCCGCAGTGCAAGTAATCGTCTATGCCGGCGCGATCATGGTGCTCTTTGTCTTCGTCATCATGCTGCTGAATGCGGGCGAAGAAGAAGAAACCAAAGGGAGCCGTGTCGCCGTTCTTTTTGGTGTGCCGGGAATGTTGATCGGCGGCGTGCTCATGGCGTGGGTTGTGCTGCGGCAATCGGGGACGGAGGCGGTGCCGATTGGCGCCCTGCCGGGGCATCCAGCAGATATCGCGCAGCTTCTGTTTCACGACTTCCTGCTGCCTTTCGAGGTTACCTCCATATTGATTTTGATTGCCATCATGGGCGCTGTGGTCCTGGCCAGCAAGCCGGAGCCTATGGCGGGGAAGGTGCACTGATGGTGCCGCTATCGTACTACCTGCTGCTGAGCGGATTTTTGTTTGCCTGCGGCGTGGCTGGATTCCTGATCAAGCGAAACATTATTACGATCTTCATGTCGATTGAGTTGATGTTGAATGGCGTGAATCTTTCGTTCGTGGCGTTTGCGGCTCACTGGCACGCGTTAGCGGGACAGGTATTCGTTTTCTTTGTGATGGTCGTGGCTGCGGCGGAAACGGCGGTGGGACTCGCGATCATCATTGCCGTATATCGCACGCGCGAGACCTTGAACGTGGACCAGGTGAACCTGCTCAAATTATGAACCCGGCGCTCAATTTATGGTTGATTCCGGTTTTGCCGCTGGCGGGAGCTGCGATCAACGGCTTTCTCGGGAAAAGGTCCTCGCGGCAGGCGGTGACGACCGTTGCGCTCGTCTTCAGTGGCACCGCGTTCGCAATGGCGTTATGGGTCGCGATGCGCTTTTCGTCGATTTCGCTTCCCTATCAGGAATTTTTCGCGCATTGGATCCGCTCCGGAAGCTTCAGCGTCGATTTCGCTTTTTATCTCGATCAACTCTCACTGGTGATGTTGCTTGTGGTTACGGGTGTCGGATTTCTGATTCATGTCTACTCCGTCGGCTACATGTGGGACGATCCAAGCTATTACAGATTTTTCAGCTATCTGAATCTGTTCATGTTTTTCATGCTGACGCTGATCCTCGCGGGTAACTACCTTCAGATGTTTATTGGGTGGGAAGGGGTTGGGCTGGCATCGTATTTGCTCATTGGTTTCTGGTTCACGAAGGATTCGGCGGCATCGGCGGGCAAGAAAGCGTTCATCGTCAACCGTATTGGCGACTTTGGATTCATGATCGCGCTATTTCTGCTGATCAAGCACTTTGGATCGCTCAACTTTGATCAGGTATTCGGTGCGGTGACTCCGCTGCCCACCGAGGCTGCGGGCGCGGGAATACTCACCGCGATTGGGATATTGCTGATGGTTGGGGCATGCGGCAAGTCGGCGCAGATTCCGCTTTACATTTGGCTGCCCGATGCGATGGAAGGTCCGACGCCGGTATCCGCACTGATTCATGCTGCGACCATGGTGACCGCGGGGGTTTATATGGTTTCGCGCTCGCATCTGATTTTCGAGCGCGCGCCCACTGCGCTGACTGTGGTTGCGATTATCGGAACGCTGACGGCGTTTTTCGCCGCGACCATCGGCATCACGCAAACCGATATCAAGAAAGTCCTCGCCTACTCGACTGTCTCGCAGCTTGGCTACATGTTCATGGCTTGCGGAGCGGGAGCGTTCTCGGCAGGCATCTTCCATCTGATGACGCACGCGTTCTTCAAGGGACTGCTTTTTCTGGCTGCGGGTTCGGTGATCCATGCGGTCGGCGGCGGCCAGGATATGCGGAAGATGGGCGGGCTGAAGTCTTTTATTCCGTGGACATTTCTTACGATGGGCATTGCGACTCTGGCCATCGCCGGAATTCCGCCACTGGCGGGCTTTTGGAGCAAAGATGAAATTCTGTGGAAGGCTTACCAGGCTAGCCCGGTTTACTGGGCCGTCGGCGTCGTCACGGCGTTCATTACCTCGTTCTACATGTTCCGCCTGCTGTATATGACTTTTTTCGGCGACTATCGCGGAGCCGGGGTGGATGCGCACAGTCAGGGTTCTCAAGCGCACGATGCGGATGCGCATGATGTGCACGGGCACGGACTGCCGCATGAGAGCCCGATGGTAATGCTTGTCCCGCTGATGATTCTGGCGCTGTTGTCGCTGGTGGGTGGACTGGTCGGTATTGGCAATCGCTTCGAACAGTTTCTGGCTCCGGTGTTCGGAACTGGCCAGGGCGCAACCGAAGCGGTTGAAGGCGCAGGTCATAGTACTGAACTGCTGCTGATGGGAGTTTCAGTGTCTGTCGCCCTGTTGGGTTGGTGGCTGGCTTACCTGCTCTACTACAAGCGTCCCGAGCTACCACAGAAGATTGCTGACTCTCTCGGTGGCTTCTATCAGACGGTCGTACACAAATACTATGTCGACGAAATCTACGCTGCCGTTTTCGTCAAGCCGCTGATCGATGGCTCGACGCGAATTCTTTGGCAGGGCGTTGACCGGAACATTATCGACGCGGCGGTGAATGACGCCGGCGACGGCGCGCGACATGTTTCGGACGAGGTCCGGCACATGCAGTCGGGAAACATACGCTCGTATGCGGGATGGATCGCGGCCGGCTCGGCGGCGGTGATTGGGTTCATGATTTGGATGTGGGTAAAAGGGTGATGAGCATCGAAACTCTCAGCTCCATGATTCTGACGCTGGTGACCTTTACGCCGCTGGCGGGTGGATTGCTGCTGATAATGATCCCGCGACGAGACCGGGATATTCGGGTTTTCGCGCTGTTCATCTCTCTCATTACGTTCGTATTTTCTTTGCACTTGCCGCTGCATTTCCAACGAGCGCAGGTTGATTTCCAATTCCAGGTCGACCGCCAGTGGGTTACGACTCCGAACATTCATTACCACATGGGAATTGACGGGATTTCACTGTGGCTGGTTGTGCTCACGACATTCCTTACGCCGCTGTGCATCTTGATCTCGTGGAAGTCGATTCATGAGCGAGTGAAAGAATTTTTCATCCTGCTTCTGATTCTCGAGACTGCACTAATTGGAGTCTTCACTTCGCTCGACCTGTTCCTCTTTTATTTCTTCTGGGAAGCCACTCTGATTCCGATGGCGTTGCTGATTGGCATTTTTGGCCACGAGCGAAAAGTTTATGCCGCGGTGAAGTTTTTTATGTACACGATGATCGCCTCGGTTTTCATGCTGGCCGCGATTCTGTGGCTCTACGCGCACACGGGCAGTTTTGATTTCGTGACGATTCGCGATCAGATCGCCAGCGGAGCCGTGCCCGCATTTCCTGCGGCCGCGCAGTGGTTGTTTCTGGGATTCTTTCTGGCGTTCGCTGTAAAGGTGCCGTTATTTCCGTTTCATACGTGGCTGCCAGACGCTCACGTCGAGGCGCCAACGGCTGGGTCAGTGCTGCTCGCGGGCGTTCTGCTGAAGATGGGCACGTATGGATTGCTCCGGCTCAATCTTGGCCTATTTCCGGAGCAGGCGCGGCACAACGCTCCCTGGATCATGGTTCTGGCTTTGATCGGAATCATCTATGGCGCACTGGTGGCGATGGTTCAGCCGAACATGAAGAAGTTGATCGCGTATTCCTCGGTGAGCCATTTGGGATTTGTTGTGCTGGGAATATTCAGCTTCACCCAGGCAGGATTGAATGGGGCAATGTTCGTGATGCTCGCCCATGGAATCTCCACCGGCGGGCTGTTCATGCTGGCTGGAATTCTGCATGAACGCCGCCACACTTACGAGATCACTGAATTCGGAGGACTGGCTGCACCTATGCCGATGTACGCGATGTCGTATCTGGTGATTGTGCTGGCGTCGGCGGGCCTGCCGCTGTTGAACGGATTCATCGGCGAATTTCTTGTGTTGAGCGGCGCCTTTCAGGATCGAGCGGTGTACGGAATTCTCGGCGCGACGGGCATTATCTGGAGTTCGATCTATCTTCTTTGGATGTATCAGCGAGTCTTCTACGGCAAGGTCACGCATCCAGTAAATAATTCGCTAGGTGATCTTTCGGGGTTCGAGAAGATGGCAGTGTGGCCGTGCGCCGCAGCCGCGCTGGTGATGGGCGTCGCTCCGATTGTGTGGCTGGGGGCGATTGATCCCGCGGTGCAGTCGGCGCTGACGCCGTTTGTGCGAGTGGCAAGCCGGATGGTGGGTCAACAATGGTGACGCTCGCAATCACTGAGGGCTACTCACGAATGTTGCCTCAAGGGGCGGACTATGTCCGAATCCTGCCGGAGATTATCCTCTCCATTTTCGGCATGATTGTGATGGTGCTTGAGCCGTTGGTTGACGAGGAGAAGAACCAAAAGGTTATCGGAATCGTCGCTCTGTTCGGAGCATTGGCGGGGCTGGGAGCGACGTGGTTCATGGCGCAATCCCCCGGGTTGGCTTTCTGGAACATGGTGCAGGTGGATGGATTCAGCGTCTTCTTTCACGTGCTCGTGATTGCGATCGCCGCTATTGTCATTCTGAGTTCTTACGAGTACATGACGGTCCAGCGTATTCGCGCCGGGGAGTACTATGCGCTGATTCTGTTCGGTACCGTCGGCATGGCGCTGATGTCGTCGGCGGTTGAGCTGGTACTGATTTTCATTGCGCTTGAAATTTCTTCTATCTCTTCTTATGTGCTGGCCGGCTTCCGCAAGCACTACGCTGCAAGTGCCGAGTCTTCTCTGAAATACTTTCTGCTCGGATCTTTCGCCACCGCGTTTTTTCTGTACGGAGTGGCGTTGATGTTTGGGGCGACGGGCTCGACCAACATCGACCAGATCAGCCGCGCGCTGCGCGCTGGGCCGATTCCGTTGCTGGCGTTTGTTGCAGTAGCGTTCATGTTCGTGGGCTTGGGATTCAAAGTGGCCGCCGCGCCATTTCACATATGGACACCGGATGTCTATGAAGGAGCGCCGGGCCCCGTGGTTGGTTTCATGTCGACCGCGCCCAAGGCGGCAGCGTTTGCGGTTCTGTTGCGGATTGTTTTTGTGATCGATGTGCACGCCATGCTCTGGGTGATCTGGATTGCCGCCGCATTTTCAATGACTTTGGGCAACGTGGGCGCGCTCGTTCAAAACAACGTTAAGCGTTTGCTGGCCTATTCCTCGATTGCGCATGCGGGATATTTGCTGATTGCGTTTGCGGCTGAGCCAAGCCTGGGAGCTTCGGCAGCGATGTTTTACACCGCATCTTACGCTGCTATGAATTTGGGCGCGTTCGCGGTGGTCAGCCATTTTGCCAATGTGGGCGAGCGCTATGTCACTTTGGAAGATTATGAAGGTCTGGGCCGCAGTTCCCCAATGCTGGCGGCGATGCTAACGGTATTTCTGCTCTCTTTAATTGGAATCCCGATGACCGGCGGATTCTTCGCGAAGTTTTATGTATTCAGCGCGGCTGTGAAGGCAAACTTGATCTGGCTGACTGTGATCGGTGTGCTGAACAGCGGCATCGGAGCCTACTACTACCTGCGCATCCTTGTGATGATGTACATGCGCGAATCGCGAAAGGAAGTTCCTGTCGATCAACCTACCCTCGCGCTTCGAATCGCAATTGCGGTTTGCCTATTAGCGACCATCTATCTGGGCATTTTTCCAAACTGGACTTTACGGTACACACAGGATTCTGCGCATGAGCTGATTCCTCAGGCGCAGCAAGCTCCGGCATCCCCCAATCTCGCTTCGCCGGCAAAGCTCTAATCAACCGTTCAAGCTGCCTTGCGGATTTCATTTCTGTTTGGCTCCAGAATGGGGAACTCGACATAGTGCCAGGAAACCGCCGCGACTACGAGCGTGATGACAAAGGATATGGCAGCCCTCGGAATGGTCGAATGGAGATGTTCTCCTACCTTCAGCAAGACGGCGAGGTGGTAAAGATAAAATGTGTAGCTGATCCTGCCCAGATATTGCACGTAGCGCGCGGTCAGGATTCTGTGGAACAGCCCTTTGCTCAGGCTGAGCGCATAAACGAGCGCGCTGCCAAACAAGAAAACGCTAAAGGTGTAGCCAAGAGAATTGAACACAACACTATTTGCTCCCGTACGAAAAACAGGCAACAACGAAAATAGCCCAAAAAGTGTGAGCGCGGCCACAGCACCTGCAACGGCTGCGTCGCGATGCCGTTCAACCCATTGAATATCTCCGGCCTCCGATAGCGCGATGAAAGCGCCAACGGCAAGCGTGTCTGCTCGAAATACCGTCAAACAATAAATAGGGAAATGATTCGTAAAATGCGGAGTGAAGATGGCGCGGAGGATTGGAGAAACGATAATCACGGCGCACGCTATTCGCCGCAAAGTGTCCTTCGTGCAAAGAAGGACGATCCACGGCCAGACAAAATAAAACTGTTCCTCTACGGCAAGCGACCACAACGGAGTCAGAGCCGCAACACTCACTTTTCCGAACGCGAGGGGGAAATTCGCGCCGAAAAATGCGTACCAATACCAAATATGCGACCAATCGACCGGAAACAACAGGCTGACAACAAGAAGGAACCCAGCGTAGGCCGGAATAATTCTTCGGAAGCGACGCCAATAAAATGGCTTCCAATACTCATCGTTTGCGCTGCGTCGTTCCTTAAGGCGGAGAAGTATGCCTGTAATCAGGTATCCGCTAATGACAAAGAATAAGTCGACTCCCGTCCAGAGCAACGGAATGTCAAGAGCGTGCGCGCTAAAGACCATCATGATTGCCGCAGCTCGAAGACCATCCAGTTGAGGTATGCGGCTCAATTATCTCCTTGGACGCCAGGCAAACGCAGCAAGATTACTTTGGCAAGTGACAAGTATCCCACGCCGTTTCATGGAGCGTCATGAACGAGCGGAACGAATCGTACCGGATCGCGCGGAGAAATCACGGGATGCCCGTTCACGATGCGTATGAATTGCAGGTGCTGAGAATCCTCAGATCCGACCGGTACTATCATTCGACCTCCTTCGCGAAGCTGTGAGATCAGCGCGAGAGGCAACTCCGCCGCCGCTGCGGAAACGAGGATTGCGTCAAAGGGAGCAATCGATGGAAGACCAAACGAGCCATCCCCAGTAAAGGTCTGCACTTTGACATAATCGAGCCGCGCGAGAATCTGGCGGGCCTTGTCGGCGAGGGCGGGATGGCGCTCGATGGAATAGATTTGCGCCGCAAGTTCCGCGAGGAGGGCAGTTGCGTATCCCGAACCGCCGCCCACTTCGAGAACCTTATCTGTAGGCGCAATCTGGAGGGTTTCGAGCATGAGTGCAACGATGTAGGGCTGCGAGATGGTCTGGCCTTCGCCGATGGGAATCGGGTGATCCTCGTAGGCTTGGGCGCGATAGAACTCGGAGACAAATTCGTGGCGCGGAACTCGGAGCATGGCGTCGAGAACGCGCGAGTCGGAGACACCGCGGGCGCGGAGCTGGGATTCGACCATGAGTTGCCTGAGGGCGCTTGGGTCGAACATTAGGGGTTACAGACCTACCTTGCCGCGGCTTTAAAGCCCTGTTCCGACGATCGCCGACGCGCACGCTGAATTATTTTCTGCGGTGGCGAACGCGCAGGTCGAAGCTGACCACGCCATTCTGGTCGCGGGTGCCGACGACAGACACGTTGCGATTGACATAGTACTCCCCCTGAATGATCTGCTGCGAACTCTGAGAAACATTGGTCGAGTAAGTGAGGGAAAGGTTGTTAGCGAACTCCTGCTCGATGGTGACCTGCGGTCCGCGGGCAGTGGGGTTGGTTTCCGTGGTCAGTCCCTGAGGATCGATTTTGATATTGCTGGCGCCGAAGAGCCGCTGCAGACGGCTGCTGACGGTGGAGTTGAGGGCCTGACTGAGGATAAGAGCCGTGGCCTGATCGGAGAAAGCGCTCTGACCAGATTGCTCCTGCAGTTGCGTGGATTCTTCGTTGGTGCGACCCAGCGCAAGCAGAGCGATGATGTCGGATTTCGGAAGCGGCGGCTCGGAGCGGTAGTTGATTGCCAGGCGATCAGGCGTGCCCGTCACCGTAATGTTGAGATCGTAGTTGCGGACGTGCGTCGAGGCTTGCAGATTCAGTTGAGGTTCAATCGCCACAGGGTTGGCAAAAGTAATGTCGCCGCGCTCGAGCGTGAAGCGGGTTCCGTGGAATGTGGCTTGACCCTCGAGAACGTCAACGCGGCCGAGGACGGCAGGACGGGCGGCCGAGCCGCGCAGACGAAGGTCGGCGTCGCCCGAGAGGCGGGCGATGGCGGTACGCATCTGCAGTTCCGGAGCGGTTTGCACGCGGATATCGAGTTTTACATTGTTGAGAGGAGAATTGGCCGCGGTAACGGTTGTGAACTGGCGGCTGCGCTCCAGATACGCGCTGAAATCGAAGCCCGGCGTCACGGCAATTTTATTGATGCTGATACGGCCAGAAACAGTCGAGGCCGAGCGGTTGCCCGCCCAATTCAACTCTGCGTCGGCTGTGGAGCTGACACCGGGGGGGTAACGCAAGCGCACATCCTTGCCAGTGACGGTCAGGTTGAAATTGAGTTGGTTATTGAAATACGTTGCGTCGCCCTTCAAGTCGAGCGTTCCGCCACCGGTGCGGCTGGTGAGCGTCACGATATGCATGTGGTCGCGAGTGAAAAAGAGTGAACCGTTGAGTTCGCTCAATCCGCTGGGCAGGCCGGCATAGGAAATCGATCCATTGGATATTTGAAGAGTACCCTGCGGCTGGGGATCGTCCTGTGTGCCTTCGACCGTAAGGTTCATGGTGACCACGCCGGACGAAGCAAAGTCGGGATCGAAGGTGGAGAGTAATTTCAGATCGACATGGCCATCGGCTGTAAGATCGAGTTCGCGATCGCCTGCCAGCCGCATGGTCCCGCTTGCAGTAAAGTCCGTTCCTGCGCCTAAGAGGTGAAGCTGGCGGATTTCCAGCGATTGGTTGGCGACCGCGAAGCGAACGGGATCCTGATTATGCAGCTTTACGTTTTCGACATCGAGAAAGAGAGATGTCAGGGTGCCGTCTAGTGTCCACTGCTCGGGATTGAGAAGTGGACCTTTGACTGCGACGGTACCGGCGACCGCAGAGTGGCCCGTCAGCTGGCCGCGGAAGTAGCGACGCCAGAGGGCATCCAGATCGAGCTCGTCCATCGTCAGGGCAAGATTCGCAGGATATCCGTCGCGCAATTGGACACTGCCGTCGAGCACGAGCGAGCCGTGCTGAAAGTGGGAATTGCCGGTGAGATGAAGCTCGCTTCCCCGTGTGACTGCCTGCAAGTCAACATCACCAGCAAGTTCATGGCCGACCATGACGTCCGTGAGGTGAACTTCCGCGTTGATGGAAGGCGCGTCGGGCGTGCCGGAACCCTTGACCCTAAAGTCGGCGTGCCCCTCGGTAGAGAAACGAATGGGATTCAGTTGATGAATTCTGGCGAGGTCGAAATTGTTTCCTGCAATGTCGAGTTCGAAGGCGCGCGTTGAAGGGTTGTAGCTGGCGCTGCCCGTGATGACAGAATCATCGTGGAAGAGATGCATGCCGTCGAAAGCGATTGTCCCGCGCGTGGTGTGAAAGTGGGAATCAAATTGCTGAATGGCCTCGCCGTAAGCAGAGGCATTGGTGAGGTGAATTTGCCCATCGCCACGCGGATCGGAAACAGTTCCTGAGGCTTGCACAAAGAGATCAGCCGTTCCGGTCACAGGATAGTTGTAACCAGCGATAGCCTGGATGGCGGCGATATCGACGCTGCGAAGGTTGGCGTGCAAGGTGAAGGTGCTGTCACCAGTCAGATGGCCGTGCTGCAGCGAGGCGGATGCGTCGAACTCGGCGGATGTGTTGTCACGGCGTAGTGAGGCATTGTGCAGAGAGAACGAGTCAAAAGAAACCTGCACCGAAGAGGAGAGCGAATCCCAATGAGTCTGAAATGGTTTTGTACGGGCTGTGGCGGGCAGGTCGAGGTCGAAGTCATCGACGCGGATAGTGCCGGTGAGTTGCGGGGAGTAGAGAGAACCGCTCATGTCTCCGTTGAAACTCGCGCTGCCATTCAGCGTTACAGGAAATAATGCCGGACCGCGAACGACAGCGAGGAAAGGCAGCCAGTCGGCGAGACTGGAAGTAGTAACCGAGAGTTTAACTGCTGAAGTCGAAGAAAGCGTGCCGGAGGCGCGAATGTGGCTGGTGGGAGTAGTTAGAGTGAACTGGGGCAGGTCCAGGACATCATTCGTAGCGTGGTAGACGCCGGCCGCATGGCCGTTGATTGCAAGCTGACCATGACCGGAATTGGGCGATGCGGCGAGATCAAGCCCAAATTGTATTTCTGCGTCGCGGGGCGTTCCTTTCCAGCGAGTTTCCAGAGTGCCTGAGGCTGAACTGGCAGGATGCAATTGGGCAAACGGGTGAGCGGCGGCATTCAGGGCGAGGGCTATATCCTCAGCTGAAAGATCGCGTAGATGAAGAAGAATAAATCCGCTTTGGATCGGTGGTAGCGCTGGTTTGACGACTTTCTCGCGAGGCCGACCCGGCGGCGGAGCGGATGAGATCGTGGCAGTTTCAAGATTCTTTCTCGTTGCTGCGGAAAGGTGCTGAGAAGGAGCGCGCCACTGGTTAATTTCAGCATCCCCGTTGAAAGCGCCGCCGAAGATTTTACCCTGCAGCCTGGTGAGCTTGATTTGCTGGTCAGTCACTGAGTAGTCGGAGTTGAGGGAAGCTCTTGCGAAAGAGATTTGATCATTCTGCCAGGCGAGATCGCGGACACTCAATAAACCGTTCCCGTCAAAATGTTCCAGCGACCAGTCGCCGTGTCCTCGGAAGTCAAGCGTACCCGCGCGAAGATCAGGTCGGCGTGTGATGGATGCGACTTCCGTTAAGTCGAACTGGGCATCGTAGGAGGCCTTTAGTTGCGGATGGCGAAAGTCTGAAACCTGGCCGTTAGCGGAGAAATGCGAGCGCCCGGAATTCCATTTAAGGGAGGTGATAACCGCGGAGTTGGAAGCCAGGCTGAATTCCATGGCCGTCATCCACCCGAAGGGGCGGCAGTCGAGGAGCTTGGTATCGACCAGGCCGAGCAGGAGGCGGCCATCGTAGCGCCGTTGCAGGAAGGAATAGTCCATTTGCAGCGTAGTATCGCGGGCGGAAAAATCGAGAGGAATGACTTGATCATCCCAAAGGAGTTTGCCGTGGCGCAGTTCGAAGTGATCGATCGAGAGGTCAAAAAGCTTTTCGACCGCCGTCTGGGTGCCCTCGGCGGGAGCCTTACGGGGTGGGAAATTTGTGGTGCCGTCCGGGTAAAACACGACATGAATGACCGGCTGCTCGAGGACGATTTGGTTGAAGGCAAACTCGGAGCGCAGCAGCGAAATAATCTTCAGCCGGGCCACAATTCCATCCGCGTGGGCCAGAGGAACATCCTCCCCGGACTCGCGGCCGTGGACGGTGATGCCGCGAACCTCGGCCTGAAGGCGAAACGGAATCGTATGGATGCTGGCAATTTCGGCGCGTCCTCCGGTGATGCGTTCGACTTCCGCGACGAGGCGACGTCGCACTAAGGACTGAAAAGAATCCGTATTGATGTAGATCAGCAGGCCCAGAACTGCGAAGATGCCGACTGCCCCGACGTAAAGCAGATATTTCCACCAGCGGCGGCGAACAGGTTTAATGGCGGCCTCGGTCACTGAGACTGAACTCCCGGGTCGTTGACAGAGGGAGTGACACCGGGAAAATGTACGTGCCCTTCGGAGCGCAATGTTTGCAACCAGGAGACCAGCAACTCGCTGACTTTCTGCTGGGTGAGCAGTTCACGAATGCGGGACGAAACCTCGGCGAGCGGCACCTCGGAGACGCCGGACTGTTTCACCTTCGGGACAAATTGATCGCGGTAGTAGGCTTCGATCGACTTGGAATCGATCTGTACACTGGGGCGAAGGCGGGCATCGACGAGCCGCATCACGTCAATCTGCTGCCGTATGTGGGCTAGAAGATCGTTCTCCGCGAGGTGGTACTGTGCGAGCAGCGATTGCCAGCCGTCGGGCGACGCTGCCTGGGGATATTGCTTGCGGGCTTCGGCCAGGCGGGCGCTGACTTCCGCGTCGGTAGCATGTGCAAAGTCGGCGGATTTCATCTGCTCCCGGAGGAGTTCCTGATCGATTAGGCGATCGAGGACGGCGCGGCGATCATCGTCGGTGAGTTGGCCGAGGGTACGGTTACTGAGCAGAGCTTCGTAACACAGGGCTTCGTCTAAATCGGATTGCAAGATGACGTGACCGTTGACCGTGGCGATGATGCGATCGACCACCTCCGCAGCCGCATCCGGCAAGCCGGAGAATATGGTGCAAAAAAAAGCAAGCGACATGACAATCGCGACAGCGCGAGTATGAATTCTGGATCTCAAAATGGCTGACCTATGCTGAAAAAGACGTTGAAGTGATGCAGGCGCTGCGTCTCGAAATCGCCTGTGAGCTTTCCATTCTTGTCGACAAGACCCTGAAAGTAATACGTCGGATTCAAATTGTATCCGAAATCGAAGCGCAATGGCCCAATCGGAGTCTTATAACGCAACCCAACTCCCATGGCATGCGATGTGTAATCGTAACCTTTATTGTCGAAATAAGTCATGCAACCGGTGTTGGGTTTTCCCTCGGCAAGCAAGCACTGGGATGGATTGGGTTGATGCCAGCGCGCTAGCCCCTTCAGCAGATCGTGGCCGGCCGTGAAGACATTGCCCATATCGTGAAAGACCGCGAAGCCGAAACCCTCTCCCAGATAGGGCAGGCTGACGGGAGGAAGGCGCAGTTCTTCGCTGTTGACGAAGAGGGCTGAGCCCCCCACGGGAAAACCGGAGTCGGGATCGCGAGGTCCTGCCTGATTCAACCCGAAACCGCGGTGGGAGTTGCCCCCGCCCGCGAAGAAAACTTCGGGCAGCGGGATTACGGAGATACCGCCGCCACAGGAGGTGGAGAGGTTACTGACCTGGCATGCACCGGCGGGAAGGACTCTGGTGCCGCGATAGACCTGCTCCAAGCCGATAGAGGTAGAGCGTGCAAAGACGAACTTGTGGTTGGGGCGCCCGAAAGCGTAGTAGGTTGAGTCCTGCGCGAGGGCGCGACCGAAATCGGCTTCGGAACCGAGATAGCTGGACGCGGCGAAGCCGTCGAGAGTGAAGTATTGTCCGCGAGTGCTCTCCAGCGGATTGTCTCGCTTATCCCGAATAAAAGTGAAGCCGGGACCACCGACCACTGCCGGCAGGGAAAACAGACTAAATTCGGCAGGGGAAAAATCTGCGGCGAAGTTGCTGGCCTTTACGCGGCGGTAGTCGAAACGGTAGGTAATGGACGTGGCACGATTGGGGAGCTGTTTCCCGATTTCCTGGCGAAGATCGATTTTGCCTTCGAGGCGTTGCGATGTGAACGTGGCGACATCGAGACTGTTGTCGTAAAAGATCGTGTAGAAAAGTTTGAGGCCGTTGCGGTTGAAGAGCTTGGGAATTTCATAACTGACAAGCCCTCGTTGTTGCAACCTGCCGACGTGAGACTGGAAGATCAGGGTCTGATTGCGGCCCCCGATGTTCAGCCGGGTGACATCGAATCCGACGCGCGGGCTTACGCCCGTGGATCCCGCGGGAGAGTTGGTCCCGGAGGGCAATCCGGTTTCAAACTCCAGGCCAATGCCGTAGGTGAAGGTGTAGCGCTTGGCTTCCTGCACCTGGATGAGGACATTTTTCTGGGGGTCGGAGCCTTCGGGATTCTGCACAGCGGTATCCACCTGGCTGAAGATGCCGAGGTCGTAGAGCTTGGTCTGCGTATCGAGGACATCCTGCTGGCTGAGAGGCTGGCCAGCCACCACTTCAATTTCGCGCTGCACCACATAGTCCCGCGTATGGTCGAGTCCAGCAACAAATAGCTGATTGACGAAAAACTGCTCGCCCTCTCGGATGGTGTAGGTTACGTCCTCACGGTCGGGCTGTCCTGGGGATGGTTTGGTCGTGATATCGAGCGTGGCGTTGGAAAATCCGTGGTTGAAGTAATAGCTCAGGATGGCTTCGCGGTCGTTGGCAAGGCTCTGTTCGGAGTAAGGCTGGCCCTCGGCCGTGCTGAGTTCAGGGAGCGCATGAACCCCGATTTTTTCATTGCCAACAATCTGAAATGCACCCACGAGGGTTTGCGGGCCTTCCTCGATGCGGATGTGAACCGCGAGATGGTTTGCGGCGCCGCGATAGTCGTCATCGACTTTGGTTTGAATCTGAGCGTGGCGAAATCCGTTGGAAACGTATAAGGCCTGCAGGCTGGCGACATCGCTCTTGAGCAAAGCTCCGCTGTAACGTCCGTGAGAAAAAGTCCTGGCCGGCTGAATTTGCAGCCTTTGGCGCAATGTTGCCCGAGAGAAATATTTGTTGCCGGCAATCTCGATAAGTTCAAATTTGTGAACTGCTCCCGGATCGATGTTGTAGATCACTCGAACTGTGTCAGGAGTAGTTTCTTTCCGATAGTCGACGATAGCGTCAAAATGCCCGCGGCTCTGGAGGTAATCGAGAAGATTGCGCTTGCCTTCATTGAGCAAATCGTCGTCGAGCGCGTTTTCCTCGTAGACAGGAACTTCACGCTTCAAAACCCCACGAGTGACGTGGTATCCCTGAGCGAAGAGAATAACGACAGGGCCGGGCTCAATGAGATAGGTGTAGTCCACAGCGTTGGATTCGGGACGATACTTCTGTTCAGCGATGGAAACTTGCGCCAGGACGCGCTGCTGCTTCTGAAACTTTTTGCGCAGACGCTGAAGCGAATTGGTGACGCGGGCCGCCGTGACGTGCTCGCCGGGGTGCATTTTGGAAATATCCTGCAACTGGCCCTGGGAAAAGGCCGAATGGCCGATGCTCTTTACTTCGCCGATATGGGCTGGTTCTCCCGCCGTAATGTGAAACAGGATATCGACCTGTTGCGTGGTTTCGTTGGATGTGCTCTCGGCAGTGACTCGGGCACGGTAGTAGCCGTTTTCCTGCATGAGTTGACGGATGTTCTTCAGCGCGCGGTCGAGTCTATCGAGGGTGTAAAGTTCGCCGAGCTGAAACTTCGCGGCATTGACGATCTGGTTGTGGTTCGGGCGAGCGGGAGCGCCTTCAACGTCAACCGCGCCGACAAAGAAGTTGAGCGACGTTGTGAAGATCAAAACGACGGCTTCGCCGGAGGGAGTGATTTCCGCCTGGATATCGGCGAAGCGTCTGGTCGCATATAAGATGCGGATGCTTTCGCGAACCTGGTCGCGACTCAGGGGCTCTCCCTTTTTTTGCGGAAGCATCTGGAGGATACGGTCGCGATCTGGTGCACCGGGCAACTCTACCGATTGCACGGTCCGTCCCACATAGGCTGACATTGAGGGCAGAGACGAGGAAGGCGGCGCGGATTGCGCATCTTGCGTTATTTGTGGAAAAGCCATTGCGGACGTCCCGGCAAGAATGGCCGGAGCGAGTGCAGCCGTGATCCACGTGACGATTGACGCGTACCGTCTCAGCAAATATTGTCCTTGGGCCGAACGTTTACCTTCGATGAAGCGGCGGCAGGCCCGCGTTGTATGCCATCCTGAGGGCGAAGCAGTCCAGCCACTTATAATAAAGGTTTTGCGGAGAAAAGCTGGTGACCTCCTTGAGGCAGGCGTGAAGAGAGAAGGAATCGAGGAACGATACTCGCGGCAGATTCTGTTTGGCGGAATCGGCGAGGCTGGGCAGCGGCGGCTTGAGGCTGCGCGAGTTGCCGTTGTCGGATGCGGGGCAACGGGCTCCGCACTGGCTTCACTGCTGGCTCGCAGCGGAGTGGGACTGTTGCGGATCATCGATCGCGATTACGTCGAGATCAGCAATCTGCAGCGGCAGTCTCTTTTCGACGAAAAGGATGCCGCGGAATCGCTGCCGAAGGCCGTCGCCGCGGCCCGAAAAATTGCGGAGTTCGATTCTGAGATTGTCGTGGATGCCCGCGTGGAAGATGTAGTTCCGGCGAATATAGAAGCACTGCTGGAAGGCGCCGATGTAATTCTCGACGGGACCGACAACTTCGAAACTCGATATCTGGTGAACGACTACGCCATAAAGAATTCCGTGCCGTGGATCTATGCCGCAGCGGTCGGAAGTTATGGCGTAACGCTGAATGTGCTGCCGGGAAAAACGGCCTGTCTGGCCTGCATCTTTCCGGATTCGCCGCGAGGGATGGTTGAGACCTGTGAGACTTCCGGAATATTGAATACAGCGGTGCAGGTGGTTGCGTCGATTGCGGCAACAGAAGCCATGAAGTTGCTGGTGGGCGGGACTGCGCGCAATCAACTGCGTGAGACTCTTTGGTCGTTTGATGTTTGGACAAACCAGCATGCGGAGATTTCTGCGGCGAATCCGCGACCGGGCTGTCGCGTTTGTGGAGAGCGGCATTTCCTGCATCTGGCGGGCGAAGGGCGTCCGCATATCACCATGTGCGGAAGGAATTCGGTGCAGATTCATGAGCGCGCCCGGCCGATTGATTTTGCCGAGATGCAACGACGGCTCGCGAGCCATGGCGTTGTGAGGCACAACGAATTCGTGCTGAAGTTCTGGCAGGACCCATACGAAATGACCCTATTCCCCGACGGGCGCGCCATTATTAAAGGAACGACCGACACCGGCCTGGCACGGAGCCTGTATGCGCGCTATGTGGGCAGCTGAGTAGAAGATCCGCAAAAAAACTTCTGAGCCTGGCAGGGCAGTATTCAACGAAATTGCGGCTGGCAAGTATTAAACACATTCCGGCCTCAGCCCCGAATCTGAAAAAAAATTAACCGATTATTCATAACATTTTGTTGGTCCTTCCTTGAACCCCGTCTATAGCCTTTGCTATAAGGACGGGTTCCCCTGCAAGGAGATCCGCACGTGACCACTCGCCGTTGCTTTTTTGGGCTATTTGCTTCGACGTTGTCCTGCCGAATTTTGGCCGCAGTTTTCACTCTCACCCTCTGTTCGCAACTGGTCCTGGCCCAGCAAACGCTGGGTGCAATGAACGGCACTGTCACCGACAGCACTGGCGCCGTAGTGCAGGGCGTTAGCATCAAAGCGCGCGCCCTGGCCACCAACCTGGAATTGACAGCCACCAGCAAATCGGACGGCTCGTTTAGCATCCCCGACTTACCGATCGGCGTGTATGAAGTTACATTTGGCAAAGAAGGGTTTCAAACGGCGTCATATCCCAAAATCATTGTCCAGGGCAATCGCACGGCTACGGTGAATGCGCAGCTTAAGCCTGGAGCCGTATCGTCGACGATCACGGTACAGGCTACGCCTCTGCTAAACCAAACCGACACAACCACCGGTTACGTGCTGGACAGCCTCGTCATTGACAATTCGCCGCTGGGCACAGGAAGCTTCACGCAACTGGCCATTCTCAGCCCGGGCGTAAACGCCGATTTGTTGAACACCTCAGGAACGAACGCAGGCTTCGGAAATCAGAGCATATGGGCCAACGGTCAGCGCGACTCGAGCAATAGTTTTTCGTTTAACGGGGTCAATGCCAACAATATATTTAATGGGAAGTCTTCCAGCCAGCTTACGTCCGGGCGGGTGGCGGTCAACGTTGGCGAGGGTAGTAATGCGCAAACCGGCGAGATTCAGACCAGCACCTCTGTTTATGGTGCGATCGGTCAGGCGCTGCCGACTCCTCCTCCGGAAACAATCCAGGAACTCCATGTGAACTCGGCGATGTACGACGCCTCGCAGGGTGCAAACAGTGGCGCGCACATTGAGGTGATGACCAGGTCCGGCGCCAACCAAATTCACGGAGGTGGCTGGGAGTACTATCAAACCGGAGGATGGAACGCAAATCCGTGGTTTAACAACGAGGCGGGGTTCCCGACGCCGGCGCTGCACCGCAATGTTTTTGGAGGGATGATCGGTGGACCCATCAAGCGGGACAAGCTTTTCTTTTTCGCCTCCTATCAGGGGCAGCGCGTTAAAGATCAACTGTTGGGGAATTCGCTGATCGCAGTCCCCGCTCCGTTCCAGAGCGGCTCCACACTGAGCGGCCCCGGACTGACGAGCGATCGTTCTGCGGCCGGGCTGGCAAACTTGGTTAATCAATCTTTTGGTGGGTGTTCGGCAGGCCCGTGTTCGGCGGCCAACATGGATCCCGTTGCCCTAAAGATCATGCAGCAGACCGCGCCCGGTGGCGGCTTCTTAGTTCCCAATGCCGCTTCAGATCCCAATCAACTCAGCACCCTCCAAAGCCTCTTTGCCGACGCCACGATTCAAGGGCCTCCGGCCGACTTCAGAGCAGACCAGGTGATCACGAATCTGGACTACAACTTCAGCGCCAAAGACCGTCTGGCGGGGAAGTACTATTATCAGAGAGACCCCAACACCAACACATTCTCCAATAGCGCCACGCTCGGCTTCCCGACAACGATGCATGCGGGAAGTCAAGTCGTATCCCTCGACAACACGACCGTTCTTAGTCCAAACCTGAGTTGGGAACAGCGCCTCGGATTTATCCGTGAAGTGGCCTACGCCGGCACCAGTCAGTTCCTCACGCCTTCGAGCGTTGGGATTAACCTGGCTGGGGATAATCAGTTCCCGGAAGTTAGTATCGCGAACATCGATGGCGCGGGCGACTCGCTTACGATCGGTCCTTCACAGTTCGCGAATGCCGGAATATTCCAGAACAATTTTGGCGGCAGCAGCAATCTTGGTTGGGTACATGGCCGGCACTCAATCCAGA
>Ga0307474_10000352_pt1 | contig 33673 bp, 29 predicted proteins | sample atmos_gasesECM1C_2_FD_203312 | JGI IMG/M metagenome (GOLD analysis project Ga0307474, IMG submission 203312) | Hardwood forest soil microbial communities from Morgan-Monroe State Forest, Indiana, United States - atmos_gasesECM1C_05 | ecosystem: Environmental > Terrestrial > Soil > Temperate... | reverse complement strand
TCCTTGGCGGCTTTCGGACGACGGCCCTGGTGCTCGCCGCTCCATCTCGATGGGCCGTCATCCGAAACCCTTAACAGCAGCCGACTTTCTGCGCCTTTATGAGTACACGGCCGAATTAGGATGCTATTCGCGCTAGACGATAGACTGACATGGCCTTGCTGACGCCTTGAGCTCCGCCTCGCTCTTTACCACCGGGTACGGCGCAACAATTCCGCTTCGGCCGGCGCGCCGTAAACTTCTTCGGTGATGCAAGTCCCCCCTCGCTCTCGAAAGCAGATGTGACGTAAATCGCCGAAGGTCGCGCGGACGCACCACGACCGGGTTGACACCTAGTATATCGATGCCTAGTATAGCTAGGTATTTAATCCTGAGAGGTTCGGCATGCCGATCGCCAAAGTTTACGTGCCCGAGGGCACGCTCACGCCGGAGCAACATCGCGCAATCGTCCAAGGCATTCACGATGTCATCAATGGCGTGGAGAAGCGTCCGCCGGATGGGCAGACGTACGTGCTGATCAGCGAGGTCCCGTCCGGCCGTTGGGGCAACACCGGTGCCCTGTACCTGCCCCGGACCTAGCGGGCCCGGGCTCTCCGATTGCGCGCGCGGCGGTTGATGGCCGCGCGCTGCGACGATCACTATCATCACGAGGTGTCACATGCGTCCGATCAAAGAATCCAACCGCACTTCGGAGCCGTCCAAGACCGCCGACGGATCGAACCGTAGGGATGTTCTGCTGACGGCGATTGTCGCTGCGGGAGCAGTGGCCGGCGCACCCGTTGCGCGGGCTGATACGGCCGCGACGGGAGCTTTCGGCGCACCCTTGGTGGAACTCCATGTCCCGGCCGGCGTGCTTTCGCCCGAGCAGAAGAGGGATATGATCAAGGGAGTAACCGACGTGCTCGTCGGCGCGATCAGCCTACACCCGGATCAGACGAAGAAACTCTGGGTTCAGATTTTCGAAACCGCCGAAGGGGGTTGGGGCGTCGGCGGCCAGGTCTTCGTGCCACGCGGCAGATAGCATCCGCGGCGGACGACAAACGTCGCGATCCGCCTCTTGCCTTGACTCCCGGAGCCGCAATCCATAGCAATCCGAGGTATGGAAGGCGAAATGCTCAAGGGCCACCTCGATATGATCGTGCTCGCGGCGCTGTCTGCGGGCCCTGCGCATGGCTACGCGGTCATTGAGGAGATCAGGCGCAGAAGTGGGCAAGCGTTCGACCTTCCGGAGGGAACGATCTATCCCGCCCTGCATCGTCTTGAACAGGCAGGCTTGCTCGTCAGTCGGTGGACGACGTCCGAATCCGGGCGTCGGCGTCGGGTCTATGCACTGACCCGACGCGGCGATCGCGCGCTCGCCGAACGCCGTGCGCTGTGGCAGCAATTCTCCGACGCCATTGGCGGTCTCCTCGAGGGAACTCGGCCATGCAAGAAACCGGCCTGATCTTCGACTATCTCGAATCGCTCGCGGACGCGCTCCGATTCGATCAATCACTGGCACGGCGTGTGCGGCAGGAAGTCGAAGATCATCTACGGGAGGCGGTCGCTGCCGATCCCGCGGGCGACAGGCTCGAAGCAGAGCGCCGCGCGATCGCGAATTTTGGCGACAGTCATGCCATCGCGGCCCAGTTCGCGGTCATCTCGCTTGCGCAGCAGATCAGCAGATTTGGCGTCGCGATCATCCTCCTCATTGTCGGAGTCCTGGCGGCCATGAAGGTCCGCGTCGCGTGGTATGCCGTCATGCAGTGGACGACCCGCGACGACATGAAGGCCATTGGTGAATTCGTGGGGCTGATCGACCGCTATGCATTCTTGTCTTCGGTTGTCGTCGGGATCGGTGGCTGGGCCTACATCAGCAGCAGGCGAACTTCTCCAGTCCTCGATGCGGGATATCGCAGGCAACTTCGTCGTTCCTTCATGCTCTGCGTTGTCGCGACGACGGCGCTTGCCTTGTCGGTCCTCAGCGACGGTGTGTTAACGGCGCTCCGCTTGCTGGCAATGGAATTTCACTTGGGCTCGCTCCTTCCGGTCTTCTCGATCGCGATCGAAGTCGCATGCGTCTGCGTCCTCGCTTGGCACATACGGAGCATTACGCGGCGAGCGACATCCCTGACCACCTTACTGAATGCGTGACTCGCTCCACGGTCGACGGGAAGCCACAAGATCAGCTAGGCGTGGAACGCGGTACAGGCCGGCACCCGCAAAACGCCACGTGGACGAGCGGCGCTTTGTGTAGCCGTCAATATTGCAGTATGAGGCAGGAACCTTGCGCAATCCGGGAGGACACCGAGCGACGTAACAGATAGCCTGGGCGTCATGATCCACGGAGTCGGGGCAACGAAACTACTTCAAACGATAGCCACGCAAGTAGGCCGTCATAGTCCAAATGAGGGCGAAAACGCCACTGCCGTGGCCGGCCTCTCTAATCCGCTACAAGGGTATGATCCTATAGCCGGTCGGGCCGACTAAATTAGGATGCTATTCGGGCTAAACGATAGACTGACATGGCCTTGCTGACGCCCTTGAGCTCCGCCTCGCTCTTTACCACCGGGTACGGCGCAACAATTTCCGCTACGGCCGGCGCGCCGTAAACTTCTTCGGTGATGCAAATCTCGTCGCCATCGGCAAGGTTTTGCACCCGCGCTGCGATATTGACCGTCTGGCCAAAATAATCGAGCCGCTCGTTGAGCGTGACCGCGATCGAGGCCCCCCGATGCACGCCGATTTTCAGGATGAAGTCACGCTGCGGGCGGTCCCGATTTAGCAGATCCACGGCCTCGCGCATATCAAGCGCCGCCTGCACCGCATCGGCCGAAGTCGAAAACGCCGCCATCACGGCGTCACCGATCGTCTTGGTGACGGCGCCATTGTGTCGAACGGTCGCGTCCAGAAGATGCTGGAAGTGCCGCTGCACCTGAATGTAGGCGTTGAGATCGCCGATCCGCTCGTAGAGCGCCGTCGAGCCCTTGAGATCGGTGAATACGAGGGTGACGTCGAGAACCGCAATGCCCTCTGTCGCGCTGATCACCTCTGAGCGGAAGAAGTCGCGAAAGGTTTGTGTCAGCAGCAGTCGCTTGCCGGACAAGGCTGGCGCGAACTGAAGCCTCGGGCGCTGATCCGTCGCCGACGGAAGCTGCAGGATGCCGAATACCACCGGCAGCTTGCCAGCGTTGCGAACTTCGAACACGACCTTGCCGGGTGCGATGTCTGCTGGGGCGGCCACGCACTTGCCGGCCTCGAGCATGACCGGCACATGGGGTGCCGCTACACCCGCCTGCCTTGCGACCGGGAAGAGAAATTGGGCGTCGCTTTCGAAATCCTGGCCCAGAAGCGCGCCTTCGGCGGCATCAACCTCGAGATTGGCCACGGAACCCGGCTCTATGCGGGTGAGCACCCTCACCAGCCCCTTGGCGACCTCGCTCCATGGCACGCCATCGGGCATGAGGCCGCCCGGCGTCATCTTATAGTGGAAGACGAAATCCCAGGCCGAAAGCGCATCCGGTTTATGGAAGCGGATGCTGCGCACGCCGGGCGAAACCGTAAACGTCACCGCGATGTAATCGTCGAGCGCGGCGTCGTAATCGGTTTGACAGAGGTGGCAGTGGAAATGCGTGTGCAGTTTGCGCAGGCTTCGGAAGCTCTCGACAACGTCGGAGCACGTCGGACAAACGAGCAGCCAGTCCATGTCGAACAGCCCAGCCACGCAGGCATGGAGGAAAAGATCGATGCCTTCAGCTTCGGCAATCGATTTCTCTGTGGCGAACTGGATCGGATTGATGCGGTAGAGTGCCTCGTCCGAGCCTGAGCGTAGCAGCATCTCCAGCCGCGAGACGACGCGCGGACTCCAGGATTTGGCCGCTTCGAGCACGACCAAGCGCTCTTCGAGCTTTTTTTCGTCGATCATCGCATACACCGCTATAAAACCTCGATCGTGAAATTTGGACCTAAGAGTCTCTTGAAACCGCGTCCGCCAGATGGTCCAGGATATTTCCCCAGCCCTTGGTATGACCTTCAAGAATTGCCGGCGTCGGTAGACGCTCGTGGGTCAGCACGAGGTCGGTTTCATCGCCGCGCGGATTGAGTTCGACGGTTACCAACGTATTCACATCGTTCGTCAGCGGGCCAATCCACGTGAACACAAGCTTGCGCGGCCGGTCGACCAGCACATAGGTGCCGGATACTTCACGGCTTGATTCCTCCGATGACATGACAAGGCTGAAGGCTCCGCCTGGGCGGAGGTCACAGCTCGCCTTGCAATGGACCGCGCCCGGAAAGGGGCTCATCCAGCGAACCATCAAATCGGGTTTGGTCCACAGGTCGAAGATCTGATCCGCGCTAGCCCCCACGCGCCGGCGTACCTGCACGATCGGGCCCGTCGTGTCATCGCGAACCATGCTTGCGATCCTTTGGCCCCAACTTGTGATCCTTCTTGAGCTCGCGCAGCAGGCGCTCCATGTCGTCTAGCCGCTCCTTCCAATAGCGGCGCGTCCGATCGATCCAGCCATCGACCTCGTCCAGCGAACGGGTATTGATGGAGAGAAAGTGGTCGCGCCCTTCCCTGCGCCGCTCGACCACGCCGCTCGCTTCCAGCATGCGGATGTGTTTCGACACCGCGTTCAAAGACATATGGAATGGTTCGGCGACCTCGGTCACGCGCGCCTCGCCGCGTGAGAGCCGTTCGATGATCGCCCGCCGCGTCGGATCGGCTAATGCGGCGAACACCGCGTCGAGGCGCGCAGTGCGCGAAGCGGCTTCCTTACGGGCTTTGATATCAATCATGGCGATTTGAAAATATTCTACCCAAAGGTTGACCATCGGTCAAGCCGACGCTTATTCAACATAGCGGTTGAGTAATTCATCTTTGATGACGAAGGAGAGCCCGCCCTCCAAAGCTTCGGCGCGGCCGACGAAGATGGGCACTACTCGTTCGCCCCGTGGCGCTATGATGCAGCGGCCGACCAAACGACCCGGCCACATAACGGACTGCGATCTTGCGCTACGCCTCATGGACAGCTGTCTTCCCGATCTCGCGGATGGTCCGGTTCCCTTCGATTGCGGCCATTTCGATCAATCCCGGGAACGCCAGCGCCTCGAGGTCCAGCAGCAATTTGCGTGGAACACCATGTGTGCCCCGATTTTGAACGAATGAGGGAGGATGGTCGGACCAGGTTGTGCACGAATAAGGGGAGCGTCGTGATGAGGGTGGCCAAGCTTCTTGCAATAGTCGCTATACCGGCATTGTTGTTCGCAGCGTCCAGCCCGCTTCTCGCTAACGGCGGCGGTGGTGGCGGCGGTGGTGGTGGCGGTGGTGGTGGTGGCGGCGGTGGTGGCGGCGGCGGCGGTGGTGGCGGAGGTGGCGGCGCCGGAGGCGGAGCAGGTGGCGGAGTTGGCGGCGGCGCCGGAGGCGGAGTTGGCGGCGGTGCCGGTGGATCGGGACATGGAGGCGGAGGCGGAGTTGGCGGCGGCGCCGGTGTAGGAGCAGGACATGGCGGCGGTGCAAGTGCGGGACATGGCGGCGCGACTGGCGTCGGCCACGGCGCGGCCACGACCCCGGGGCACGCGATGCAATCGGCGTTTCCAAGCCCACACGCGCGTGGCGAGCACCATGGCGCATCAAGCTTCAGCCCAGGACACGCGATGCACGCGGCGTTTCAAGCGGTGTTTTCAGGCCCACACTCGCGTGGTGGGCATCACGGCGCGTCGAGCTTCAGCCCGGGGCACGCGATGCAAGCAGCGTTTCCGAATCCGCACTCGCGTGGCGAGCACCATGGCGCATCAAGCTTCAGCCCAGGACACGCGATGCAAGCGGCGTCTTCAAATCCGCCCACCGCGCATCAGGGCGCGTCAAGCTTCAGCCCAGGGCACGAGAATGCGTCGACAACAGTAACGTCTCCGCCTGTACCGGCGAGTACATCCGCGGCCCCTCCACCGGTCCAGACATTGGAATGAGCTATTATTATTGAGCGGGCGCGGGGCCTGACCGTCCCGCGTCGTCTATTTGGCGCGATAGAACTCTACTGCATGCGCCAAGATTACGATGCTGGCGCGCGCCGATCAGCGACGACCAGGTCAGCGGCGGAAGTGCAGCGGCGAGCCAGTCATTGGATTTCTGCCTTGTAAGGCGATAGGTTGTTGTCAGTCACGGGGCCGCCAAGGCATTGGCGAAGGCAGGTCGCAAACTGTTCCATCTCAAGCGTCCGGCCGCCGCGTCGCTGTGTAGCGGGCATAGAGCGTCTGGACGCGGTCCCGCCACATCGCCACGAACGCGCCCGAGGTGAGGCGATCGACCGACTCCCATTCGCGTTTGACCGCCGGCAGCGTGTTGCCCCAGATGGCTCGCTTGCACCATCCCTCGCCCTTCGCCATGCCCTCGTGGGTTGCGCACATCGACTTCCAGGCAATCTGCTGCGGATGGCTAACGTGTTCGGCGGCTCCTTCCCAGCCCTGCTGGTGGATCAGATAGAGATTGGCGAACGTCAGCTTCTCGTGCGTCATTGCTTCGAATAGCGCAGCCTCGGTGACGAACTTGTAGGCGGCAGCCATGGCATTGTCGCGAGAATTGAGAATATCGCCCGACCCGTATTCGCTGAACTCAGACTTGCTCAGCTGGAACAGACCTATATAGGAGCCGGTGCGTTCCTTGGGATTAAAATCGGATTCGATTTTGGCAACCGCCTTCATGAAATTGGCATCGACGTCGAACGCTTCGGCCGCGCGTTCGATCTCCTGGACCGGCGTTCCGAGCGGAACGTCTCTCAATGCCGCCAAGGCGATCTTCGCGGGTTTCTCCGGCGGGGGAGTTTCCGAGTAGACGTAGTACTTCAGATACGGCAACTCGCCTTGGTCCGGATTGGGCGAAGCAGCGGGCGGACGGTCCTGCTGTGAGGTCGCCTCGTTCTTAGGCGGCGCAGCTTCAAGGCTGGCATAGGCCTGCATCATTTGCCCTTGCGGCAGCGAACTGGTCACATCGGACGGCATCACCCCGTCCGGCGCCGCGTCGCTGAATGCATCAGCAACCCTCACATTAGCCGATCTTGTATCGAATTTCGCCTCGATGACCGGGGCCGGGAACGCTGCGCCGAGGTTTGTCAGCACGGTCGTCACGTTCAGCGGGATGGTGCTGAATGCATCAGCAACCCTCGCATTCGGCGTTGCGATGCTCGAGCCCGATGCCGCGATCTGATGAATCGCGACAAGCGAAGTCGCGGTCAGCGCGCCGGCAATACAGCTTGCTTGCCAAATCTTCAATGTCGCCAGCCGCACCGCCGCGGCTTCCCCATTCAATTCCAACTACAGATGATCCCCGTGTTCAGTCTGGGGCCCAATCCAGCATCGACGTATCTTTTCTTTTAGATTTGCCATAACCAAGGCGTGAGCATGGACGGCTCGAATTTCTCAGCGGCTGTTGCGGCCAAGACGCAATGGACAGCAACGCTGACCAATTTCGGAATCCATCTTTTTGTCCGTTTGCTTTGTAAGCGAACGCCTCAAGACACCCATGACCTCACGGCCAAGCTGGCGGCCGATGACCGGCCGCCACGGGACTTTTCAGCAACTATAACGTTGACCGAAGTAGCGTTCTCGAGCGGCTCTTCGGCCTCGCCAACCGGCGCTTCCGTTCGAGCCGCGGCGCGTACCCGAACTGGTTCTTGAAGGAGCGGGCGAAATGGCTGATGCTCTGAAATCCGCAGGCGACACTGATTTCGACGACCGGCATGCCCGTGGTGCGAAGGAGTTCGGCAGCCTTGTTTAGCCGGACACGAAGATAGCAGCGATTGACGGTTTCCCCGACCTCCGCAAGGAACACTCTCTGCAGCTGACGCAAGGAAAGCCCCCCGAGCTTGGCCAGGCGCTCCGCCGACGCCGGCCTTTCGATACGAGCCTCCATTTCGGCCAGCACTTTCAGAACGCGATCGTCATTGATGCCGAACCGTTCGCGCAGCGTCAGCCGCTGCGACTTGTCGGCTGGCCGAGGATCCGTCCTGATAAACCATTCGCTCACCCCCGCAGCGAGCTCATGCCCATGTTCCCGCTCGATCAGTTCGATCGCAAGGTCGAGCCCCGCCGTGCCTCCGGCGCAGGTCAGCCGCATGCGATCGATGACATAGAGCGAAGGTTCGATCGCGAGCGTCGGAAATTCGTCGGCGAATTGCGAACGATGCGACCAATGGATCGTCGAACGGTAGCCATCGAGCAGACCTGCGCGCGCCAGCAGAAACGGCCCTCCCGAGACTCCCGCTATCCTGACCCCGCTACGCGCCAATCGGCGAAGCCAACTGAACGTTCTTCGATCGTTGAAGGTCGAGGGATCTCCTCCCGCAAAAACGAACAGCGTGTCGCATTTCAACGGATCACCGACGGCCCGATCGGCCAATACGCTGGCTCCGTTCGACGCGCTGACTTTTCGGCCATCGGTCGAGATGTGTGTCCACCGGTAGAGAGCGACCTTTGCTAGGTCGTTCGCGGCCCGGAACGGCTCGACGATGGATGCGTAGGACATCAACGCAAAGCCATCGACCAGCAATAGGCCGAGATCGCGACATCCTGGGATGTCGTTTTTAGGAGCCATTGTGTCGCGAATAGGCGCGCATGAGCGCTTCTTATCGCTTATTTTTCTCTCAGATCAACAATATTTCGTAGGCGGCCCTCATATGGCAGCTTTTTCGGCTCTCAGCCTCCTGCGCAATGCGCTGAGCGGACATCAGGGGTGGCAGCGAACCTGGCGGGATGCCGCTCCCCGCCCCGAATACGACTATGTCATTGTTGGCGGCGGCGGCCATGGTTTGGCGACGGCCTACTACCTTGCGAAAGAGCATCGTCAATCCAGCATCGCCGTCCTCGAAAAGGGCTGGATCGGTGGAGGAAATGCCGGCCGAAACACCACGATCATCCGGTCCAACTATCTCCTGGACGGCAATGCCACTTTCTATGAACGCTCCATGAAGCTTTGGGAGGGGCTTGAACAAGACCTCAACTACAACGTCATGGTCAGCCAGCGCGGGGTGTTGAACCTTTACCACTCTGACGGCCAGCGGGACGCATTTGCCCGGCGCGGCAACGCCATGCGAATGCACGGCATCGATGCCGAGTTGCTCGACGAGATGGGGGTCCGACAGCTCGCCCCGTTCCTCAATTTCGATCATGCGCGTTTTCCGATCATGGGCGGTTTGCTTCAGCCCCGCGGGGGTACCGCGCGTCACGACGCCGTGGTCTGGGGATTCGCGAGAGGCGCCTCGGATCGCGGGGTCGATATCATTCAGAACTGCGAAGTGACCGGCTTCATCAGAGGCGGAGGGGCGGTCGTCGGAGTGGAGACCTCGCGCGGGCCTATCCGGGCCAGAAAGGTTGGGCTCGCGGTCGCCGGAAACTCCTCGCGCGTGGCCGCGCTCGCTGGGTTGCGGCTTCCGATCGAAAGCCATGTGCTTCAGGCGTTCGTATCGGAAGGTCTCAAGCCCGTCATTCCGGGGGTCATCACGTTTGGCGCGGGCCACTTCTATATCAGCCAGTCCGACAAGGGCGGACTCGTGTTCGGCGGCGACATAGACGGCTACAACTCCTATGCGAGCCGAGGAAATCTGCCGACGGTCCAAGATGTCTGCGAGGGCGGGATGGCGATCATGCCGATGCTCGGACGTGTCCGGCTCCTGCGCAGTTGGGGCGGCATCGTCGACATGTCGATGGACGGGTCCCCGATCATAGATCGGACTCCGATTGATGGGCTCTATTTTAACGGCGGATGGTGCTACGGCGGGTTCAAAGCCACGCCAGCGTCAGGTCTTTGCTTCGCGCATCTTCTCGCAACAGACAGCCCGCATCCCGTCGCACGGTCCTACAGATTCGACCGGTTCCGGACTGGAGAGGTGATCGACGAAAAGGGCCAAGGCGCCCAACCAAATCTGCACTAGGCGACACGAATGCAAATCCCCTGCCCATACTGCGGTGAACGCGACGCACACGAATTCGTTTATCGCGGCGACGCGGCGCCGACACGTCCCGACTCGGAAGCTGCCTTCTACGGCTACGTCTATCTGCGCGACAATATCGCCGGGCCGGTGCGCGAATATTGGTATCACGCACAGGGCTGCCGAAGCTGGATCGTCGTGCAGCGCGATACCCGCACTCACGAAATCTCGGGCGCTTCACTACCGCACGCGGTGATACCATGAGCCGCCGAGCTACGGGCGGTCTGATCGATCGCAAAAAGCCCCTCTCCTTTCGCTTCGACAACCGCGTCTATTCGGGATTCGAGGGCGATACGTTGGCTTCTGCCCTTATCGCCAACGATGTCCGGCTGGTCGGTCGTTCCTTCAAGTATCACCGTCCACGCGGCATCATGACCGCTGGCCACGAAGAGCCCAATGCGCTCGTGACGTTACGGTCCGGCGCCCGTTCGGAGCCCAATACCCGCGCGACAACCGTACAGCTTTTCGGTGGGCTCGAGGCGGTAAGCCAGAATCGGTGGCCGAGCCTTTCGCTCGACGTGATGGCGATCAATCAGCTGTTCGCTCCAGTGCTGGTGGCCGGGTTTTACTACAAGACATTCATGTGGCCTCCGAAGTTCTGGGAAATGCTTTACGAACCGCTGATTCGTCGCGCCGCCGGGCTCGGCAGGCTGTCGATGCTACCCGACCCCGACACGTACGACAGCGCACATGAATTCTGTGATCTGCTGATCGTCGGCGCCGGGCCAGCGGGGCTTTCGGCCGCGTTGACGGCGGGACGCGCGGGCATGCGCGTATTCCTGGCAGAGTCGGACTGGCTCTGTGGCGGGAGGCTGCTTGCCGAACACCACGTTATCTCGGGAGGATCGAGCGCCGATTGGATTACGTCCGTCTTGGCAGAACTCGGCAGCATGCCGCACGTCAAGGTGATGGCCCGGACAACCGTATTTGCCGGCTATGATGGCCGAGAATACGCCGCCCTCGAGCAGGTTTCGGACCACCTCCCCGAGCCGCCGCCGGGGCAAGTTCGGCAACGCCTTTGGAAGATCCGAGCCAAGCGGACCCTGCTCGCGACGGGCGCCATGGAACGCCCCCTCGTCTTCGACGGCAACGACCGACCAGGCGTCATGCTGGCTTCGGCCGTTTCGACATACCTCAATCGGTTCGCGGCGATCCCTGGCAAGGAAGCGGTCGTCTACACGACGACCGACAGCGGTTGGATCACGGCACAGCACATGATCGACGCCGGCGTGAAGCTCAATGCCGTCGTGGACACGAGAGTCATCGTCTCCGATGCCGCCAAGCATTTCATAAAGTCCAACAAGATCGATTTCTTCACCGGCGCAAGGATTCAGAGCGCCCGCGGGCGCTCGCTGAACGCCGTGGAGATCCTGAGCAAGGAAGGCGAAGTACGTCGCATCGCCGCGGACCTCCTCGCGGTCGCCGGTGGCTGGAATCCAACGATTGGCCTCGGAAGTCATCTCGGACACCGACCGGTCTGGTCGAACGAGATCCAAAGCTTCGTGCTGGAGCACACTGCGCCGGGGCTTGCGCCGATCGGTGCAGCTTCTGGACGATTCTCGCTCTCGAGCGCGGTCGCGTCCGGGCACAGGCAGGCAGAGACCATCGCTGCCGACATGGGATTCAGAATTACTCCTGCCAGAGCTCCGGTCTGCGGCGATGATCCGGCCGGCGTTGATCCCACTTGGGACGTTCCTCCTCACCGCGGCAAGGCGTTCGTAGACTTCCAGAACGACGTGACCGATCAGGATGTTCGAGTTGCCGCAACGGAGGGCTTCGTCTCGGTCGAACATCTGAAACGGTACACGACGCTTGGAATGGCGACCGATCAAGGCAAGACCAGTCAGCTCAACGGTCATGCCCTGCTCGCCGCCGCGACCGGAAGGCAGATCGATCAGGTCGGAACAATACTGTCCCGGCCTCCTTACGTGCCGATCGCCATCGGTGCGCTTGCTGGCCACCATCGCGACCGCGAGTTTCGGCCAGAACGACGGACCGCGAGTCACGCTTGGGCTATCGCGCGCGGAGCGACCTTCGTGGACGCCGGCTTGTGGAAGCGCGCGCAGTGGTACCGGCAAGCCGACGAAACGGATTGGCTGCAAACCGTAAACCGCGAAGTCAGCAAGACGCGAAACGGAGTCGGCATTTGCGATGTTTCGACACTCGGAAAGATTGAAGTCCACGGTCCCGATGCGGGCGCGCTGCTCGACCGTCTCTACATAAATACGTTCGCTACCCTCGCAGTCGGCAAAGCGCGATACGGCGTGATGCTCCGGGAGGATGGGTTCGTCATGGACGACGGAACAACGACCAGACTTGCCGAGGAAAAATACTTCGTTACGACCACGACAGCGAATGCCGCGAGAATAATGCAGCACATCGACTTCGCACGCCAGGTTCTTTGGCCAGAGCTCGACGTACAGGCCACTTCAGTGACGGAGCAATGGTCCACCTATTCCGTGGCAGGCCCTCGTTCCCGTGATCTCCTGCAAAAGTTGCTTCCGCACGTCGACCTTTCCAATGAGGCCTTTCCTTACATGGCGGCGCTCGAGACCGAGTGGTCCGGGCTTCCCATGCGTCTCTACAGGCTCTCGTTTTCGGGCGAGCTTGCGTATGAGATCAGCGTGCCCGCTACCGGCGGCGATCATCTCATCCGCGCTCTGTTCGCAGCAGGCGAACCGTTCGATGTGGTTCCGTACGGGACCGAAGCGCTCGGCGTCATGCGAATCGAAAAAGGGCATCCGGCTGGAAACGAGCTGAATGGTCAGACGACCGCGACCGATCTGGGCATGGGACGAATGCTTTCAACCAAGAAGGACTTTATCGGCCGCATCATGGCGAACCGCCCTGCCCTGACCGATCAAGAGCGGCCTCGCCTTATCGGGATTCGGCCGACGCGTGCCGACCGACTTCGCGCGGGCAGCCACTTGCTCAAACGCAGTGCATCGCCCATCGCGGCGAACGATGAAGGTTATGTCACGTCCACTGCCTACTCGCCCTCTCTCGGGACCTGGATCGGGCTCGCGCTATTGAAGCACGGTCCGGAACGGCATGGCGAAGTGGTACTCGTCCACGATCCCGTGCGAGGCGGCACGATTGAGGCGGAAGTCTGCAACCCCGTGTTCATCGATCCGGAGGGACTCCGTGTCAGAGCTTGATTTTAAGCCCCATATCGCGGTCTCGGACGTCAGCGTCGCCACTATCATGGCCCGCAAAGGCGTGAGCATCGAGCAACTCACTCAACCGATCGGCCTCAAGCCGCCCTCCGGCCCGGCTCACGCCGAAGCCAAAGGACTAAGGTTGATCGGCACGGGTCCTGGCTCTTGGCTGGCGCTGCGGGAGGATCGTGAACAGGGGTGGCTCGCCAGGATCGAACACGCGCTGAAGGGCTTGGCATCCGTTTCCAACCAATCTGGCTCCTATTGCCTGTTCAAGATCGGCGGCCCCGGCGCCCGCCGATTGCTGCAGCGGGGCGCATTCATCGATCTTCATCCCGACGCATTCCACGCCGACTCCGTCGCAACCACTGTGATAGCCCACATCGGGGTCACCTTTTGGCAAGGCGATAGCAACGAGGCGTTTGAACTCCTGACCTTTCGAAGCTACGCGCACAGCTTTCAAACGTGGATCGAAAGCGTCTCACGCACCCGCTAGCACCATCCGGGAACAAACACAGATTGGAATTCGAACGTGACCAAACAACAAGCACGACGTCCAGCAAAGGCGCGGGCAGCGAAGTCATTTGAGGCACAGCCGCTCCTTTCGGGCTCATCAGCGCCGCTGCATGCAACGCCCACCCTGGAGTCCGAGATTGGCGCGGAGGTTCGCCGGCTTCGGAAAGGCTTGGATCCCTGGATCCAACCTCGCGTGCAGATTTTCAGCTATTGCTTCGCCGGAGCGGCGGCCGCCATTCGCTTCACGACGTCGATCACGGTCTCCGGACGGTCCAGTTGGACATCGTGGCCGCTGCCTTGCGCGACGATCAAGCTACCCTGCGGAGAAAGGTTGGCGAGTTGCTGCTGGAGCCGCATCAGAGTCGGCTCCCACTGCCTGAAGTAGGGGCCATGATCGGTCGCGGCGATCACGGTGAGCGGCACATCCGGAAACGGACCAGCATTGCTGACCTGCCGATTGCTCTCGGCAATACCCTCCTCCTCCAAATAGGCCGCCGTCCCCGGCACAAGCCTCGCACGCGTCTTCAACTCGTTGGGCGCCTCGGCGCTGGAGGATTCCAGCAATATGATACCAGATACTTCCTTCGGGTACTTTCGCGCGAACATCTGCATGTAGAGGCCGCCCAGCGAATGCCCGACCAGGATATAGGGCGGGTGGACGTCGGCCGCCGCGAGCAGCGCATGCAGCCTGCTGGCTACCTCGTCGGCCGTAATCGCGGCGCGGGTGTCCCTGAGCTGCGAGCTCTGGCCGAGGCCGGCGCGATCGTAAAGCACGACGCGCGCGAAGGCTGCGATCGGGCCGGCGACCGACTTCCAGGTGGTGGAATCGTTGCCAAGGCCCGCTTCGAAGACGACCGTGGGGCCAGACTCGCCGATCGTTTCAAGGTGCAGCGTGTCACTGCCTACGGTGACGAGCGCGTCGCGGGCCGGCGCCACGACCGAAGCGAGAAAAACGAAAATGGTCGCCAGCAATGGGCCAACCAGGGTGATATGTCGCTTGGTCAAAGCCGGTTCCGAATCTGGCACGCGTCTAGCTCGCCGAAGGTTGAGTCAATTGGGAGGCCGACGCCAATATAAGCGATTTCTCCTGACCAGAGCAGTCGGCCGGTTGTGTGCTCGGCGTCAATGCGCGGAGTGGCATCCCTGGAGGCCAGGCCGGCAAATATTCGCGTGCGTCGTCGACGAGCATACGTGTCCAGAAAGGACTAAGCCTGGATGGCGCGCCACGGCCGATGAAGATGGGCACTACTGTTTCGCCGTGGCGTTATGATGAGGGCTCCGACGCCGAGATCGTGACGACGATCACCGGCGGCCGCTGCCGAGGCACGCCAACTTCGAGGTTGAGCATATGAACCAGGTTATGGCATATTATGCCATAACCTGGTTCCGCTTTCAAGCGACCTAACGAGGGTGCCGATGCCTACCAGAAACGTCGTGCTGACGGAGCGTCAAGAAGAACTCCTTGAGACCCTCGTCAAGTCCGGGCGCTACCAGAACGCTAGCGAAGTGCTGCGCGATGGGTTGCGGCTCGTGGAGCAGCGCGAGGCAGAGGATGCGGGCAAGCTAAAAGCATTGCGGGCAGCGGCTCGCACAGGTATCGGGGCATTGGATCGAGGAGAATTCAGAGAGTTTGGAAATATCGAGGAGCTGCAAGCCTATTTGAACGACCTTTCGGAGAAGATCATCTCCAGAACAGCCGAATAGAATCCTCATGTCCGAGCACGGATGGCGGGTTCGTCTCGGCGCTGCCGCAGAAGTCGATTTTGCCAACATTCTCAAATGGACTACCGAGAATTTTGGCGCGCGACAATCGCACGTCTATCGGGACACGCTCGTTCTGGCGATTGGCGAACTCGCCAACGGCCCCGATGTCGTTGGCTCCAAAGCCCGGGATGAGATCATCGTAGGTCTTCGCACGCTCCACGTTGCGCGACCGGGTCGCCGCGGAAGTCACTTCCTGATGTATCGGGCAGCGCCAAACAGCACGATCGAAATCGTGCGGATCCTCCACGACAGAATGGACCTTCGGCGCCACCTTCCATCTGTCCCCGACGAGAGCACAGAATAGAGCTCCCGGAGCACTGCCGGGAACGCCAGCGCAAATTTGGATGCGCCAGCGTGCTCTGGCGAAATGGCGCGCCCGTCGAGATTCGAACGTGTAACCTGATGCTTCAGCGTTGAGCGTCAGGTTATCCCTGCCCTCCATTTCCATTCCCATTGCCGTTCTCGGCGTCCTCGCCGATATGCTCGACCGAGACCACATGCTCGTCCGCGGCGGTGTCGAACACGATCACGCCTTGCGTCGAGCGGCTGGCGATGCGGATGTCCTCGACCGGGCAGCGGATCAGCTGGCCCTTGTCGGTGACCAGCATGATCTGGTCGGAATCCTCCACCGGGAACGAGGCAACGAGCTTGCCGTTGCGCTCATTGACGGACATCGCCACGATGCCTTTGCCGCCGCGGCCGGTGGTGCGGTACTCGTAGGACGAAGAGCGCTTGCCAAAGCCGTTCTCGCTGATGGTCAGCACGAACTGCTCGGCTGCGGACATCTCGACATAGCGCTGCTCGCCGAGCTCGATGGCGCCGCTGGCGTCCTCGGCATCGCTTGACGCCTCCTCCTCTGCGCCGCCGCGGCGCACGGCATTGGCGCGGCGCAGATAGGCGGCTCGCTCCTCGGAATCGACATCCATATGGCGCAGGATGGTGAGCGAAATCACCTTGTCGCTATCCGCAAGCGCGATGCCGCGCACGCCCATTGAGGTGCGGCCGGTGAACACGCGCACATCGGTGACCGGGAAGCGGATGCACTGGCCGCCGGCGGCGGTGAGCAGCACGTCGTCGCGCTCGGTGCAGATCTGCACGTCGACGATCTGCTCGCCCTCATCGAGCTTCATGGCGATGATGCCGGAGCGGCGTACGTCGAAGAAATCGGACAGCTTGTTGCGGCGGACATTGCCGCCTGTCGTGGCGAACATCACGTCGAGCTGCCCCCATGAGGATTCATCCTCCGGCAGCGGCATGATGGTGGTGATGCGCTCGCCCTGCTCCAGCGGCAGGATGTTGATCAGCGCCTTGCCGCGCGCGTTGGGCGCTGCGACCGGCAGCCGCCAGACCTTCTCCTTGTAGACCTGGCCGCGCGAGGAGAAGAACAGGACCGGCGTGTGCGTGGAAGCCACGAACAGGCGGCTGACGAAATCCTCTTCGCGCGTCTGCATGCCGGCGCGGCCCTTGCCGCCGCGGCGCTGCGCGCGATAGGCCGACAGCGGCACGCGCTTGGCGTAGCCCGCATGCGAGACGGTGACGACCATGTCCTCGCGCTGGATCAGGTCCTCGTCCTCGACCTCGCCTTCCTGCTCGATGATTGTGGTCCGGCGCGGCGTGGCGAACTCCGCCTTCACCTCGGCAAGCTCGGCCTTGATGATCGCCTGCACGCGTGCACGCGAACGCAGGATGTCGAGATAGTCGTTGATCTCGACCTTCAGCTTGTCCAGCTCGTCGGAGATTTCCTCCCGGCCGAGCGCGGTGAGCCGTTGCAGCCGCAGGTCCAGGATGGCCTTGGCCTGCTCCATCGACAAGCGGATGGTGCCGTCAGGCGACAACTGGTGGCGCGGATCGGCGATCAGCGTGATCATGGCCTCGACATCGCGCGCCGGCCAGTCGCGCGACATCAAGGCGTCGCGCGCGGTGGTCGGATCGGGCGAGGTACGGATCACGCGGATGATTTCGTCGATATTGGCAACCGCCACCGCAAGACCGACGAGAATGTGAGCGCGGTCGCGGGCCTTGTTCAGGAGATATTTGGTTCGCCGCGTCACCACCTGTTCGCGGAAGGCGATGAACACCGTCAGGAGATCCTTCAGGTTCATCGTCTGCGGCCGGCCGCCGTCGAGCGCCAGCATGTTGGCGGGGAAGCTCGTCTGCAATGGCGTGAATCTGTAGAGCTGATTGAGCACCACGTCCGGCACCGCGTCGCGCTTCAATTCAACGACGACGCGAAAACCTTCGCGGTCGGATTCGTCGCGCAGGTCGGCGACGCCCTCGATCTTCTTCTCCCGGACCAGCTCGGCGATCCGCTCGACCATGGTCGCCTTGTTGATCTGGTATGGAATCTCGGTGACGATGATCGCCTCGCGCTCCTTGCGGATCGTATCGATCGTCACTTTGCCGCGCATTACGATCGAGCCGCGGCCGAGATGATAGGCTGCGCGAATGCCCTGCCGGCCGAGAATGACGCCACCGGTCGGAAAATCCGGTCCCGGAACGATATTTATCAAGTCTTCGATGGTGAGCGCCGGATTTTCGATCAGCGCAACGCAGGCGTCGATGACTTCGCCAAGGTTGTGCGGCGGAATGTTGGTCGCCATGCCAACCGCGATGCCGCCGGCGCCGTTGACCAGCAGGTTCGGATATTTCGCCGGAAGAACTGACGGTTCCGTCTCGGAGTTGTCGTAGTTCGGCGTGAAGTCGACCGTGTCCTTCTCGATATCGTCAAGGAGCGGAATAGCCGGCTTGGCAAGCCTTGCCTCGGTGTATCGGTAGGCTGCTGGCGGATCGCCATCGACGGACCCGAAATTGCCCTGGCCGTCGACCAGCGGCACGCGCATGGAGAAATCCTGCGCCATGCGGACCATCGCGTCGTAGATCGACTGGTCGCCATGCGGATGATATTTACCGATGACGTCACCGACGACGCGCGCGGATTTCACGTATTTCTTGTCCGGCGTATGCCCCTGCTCATACATCGAATAGAGGATACGCCGATGCACCGGCTTCAACCCGTCGCGCGCGTCAGGCAGCGCACGCGCCACGATCACGCTCATGGCGTAATCGAGGTACGATTTCTTCATCTCATCGAGAATGGAGATAGGGCGAATGTCGGAAGGTCCCGACGGCTCGCCGGGCTTTTGGTCGTCGTTGTCAGACAAGGGGAAATCCGGTCAGTTTGTCAAGGAATCATATAGCGCATGGGAGCGGTTTTCACCACCCCCTTTACGCCCCGGAACAGCGCTGTTCCCCTCGTTTTTCCAGTGACTTACGCGACCTTCGGGAATCTTGAAAGCGAGCCTGGTGCGCGATGAAGTGCGGCCGCAAAGGCCGCTCTAATCTTCTAAAGCTCTTTGGAAGCGAATTGGCCGTCTTGATCGAAAACTTACAGCCGCCGATCCGTTCAACTGAAAAGAGCCGCCAGGACCAGCCGCACCGGGCGGAAAATAGACAAACATGACCTCGGGAGATGGTGCAGCATCCATCTGACTGGCCAACTCGCAAGTCATTTCGTTGTTGCGAGCTGTTCGTCGAACCATTTCTGGAGTGTGGACGGTTCAGCAGCCCCCTCGATGGTCGTGACGTCCCCGTTGCGGGAAATCAGGAGCGTCCTCGGTATATCGCCCTGCCAGGCGGGATCGATTTCATAGCGCAGTCTTTCCGCAAAACCGTCACTGAACATCCAGTTCTCGGCCATGGAGAGGCCGGCTCCCTGCAGCATCGACAGCGCCGCCGCGTCCGAATTCGGAACCAGGTCGGCATCGATGGTTACGACATCGATGGCCGGATGCTGCTTCTTAAACTCACCCAGTTCAGGGAGTTCGACCTTGCACGGTCCGCAAGTTACACCCCAAAAATGCACCAGGGTTGGTCGCCCGGAATGCGAATGCAGGATCTGCCGCCAGCTTCCCCGCTCGAAGGATCTTAGTTTTGTTTCCTGGGAAGCAAGCGCCGCAGCAAGACCGGCCAGCAAAAGCGCCGGCGCCAATACCATTCGCTTCATGGCTCACCCTCGATCGATTGCAGGCGGTAGCCGTCAGCCTTCGTCATCCACGACAGGTAATATTGCCGGCCATCCGAAACTAACAACGGGTGATCGGATGAGTCGGATGTGGTCGCAATCGTGCGGGGTTGCGACCATGTTTTGCCGTCGTCGGCTGACGTCATGAGATCGACCGACGTCTTCTCGCCGTCGAACTCCTTCCATGCGATTGCCGTTCCCTGCGGCCCGGTGATGACGTAAGGCCGTGATGGCGCCCTGGCTGCCTGTCCGATCGGCATCGGCTCGGAAAACGTCTTTCCGCCGTCGCTCGACCGCGCATAGAACAGACCCTTTCGAACAGTGCCGTTCGTGTACCACACGACGTGGTACGTTCCGTTCGGCCCGATCGACAGGCCAGGTCCCTGATGCGGGCATGCCGCAATCTGCCAGTCATCCTCGCTGACGCGATGGACGTCTCCCGGTGTTCCCTGATCAGTGAACGTCACGATCGCGTGGTCCCGGATGCTCCCCTCGAAGATGTTCCTGAACACGATCACGGGATGACCCGACGGGTCTAATGCGAGGCCCAGCCGGCAGCATTCACAAGTGTTGTCGACCGCCATCGTGGCCTGGGAATACGTGGCACCACCGTCCTTCGACGTCGAAAAAAACAGGGCAGCGCCATCGTATTTCTTGCCCGCCTGCTGAACCGGGACGCGATTGCGCTTGTCGAGCCACGCCGCAAACAAGGTGCCGGCGGTATCAAAGGCGAGCGCTTCGAAGCGCTGGCTCTCGGTATTGTCTGTGATCGGCCGCGGAGCAGCGAATGTCTTCCCGCCATCACTCGACCGGCTGTAAAAGACTTCTCCGTTGAAAGCCTTGTCACGGAAAGTAGAGAAAGCTACCGCTATGTCGCCTTTGCGATCGAGCGCAATCTTCGGACGCGCGTCGGGACCCCAATCCAGATCAAGCTTGCCTTGCGTCACCTGAGCCGGAGTGGAGAGCGTGCGCCCTCCATCTTTCGAGCTCGCGACCGACACCTGTCCGCCTGCGATCCATGCCAACCACAGCCTGCCGTCTTGGCTGAAGGTGGGCGTAACCTTGGAGGCACAACGCAGTTCGGTCGTCTCACAAGCGGCTTCTGAAAAATGATTGTGGTTCATCTCGGCCCGGGCGCTGCCCTGGGTAAGCGCCAATGCGAGGGCGAGAACGGATATTCGATGCTTCATGGTCTGTTCCTCGATGGAAGATCACCGGAAGGCGATCCTCATTCCCGCAACGAGGGCCCGCGGTGAGCCCGCATAGATCGAGCCGGTCTGGGTCGCCGCAAGCACGCTGCCGGGGTTCTGGAGTCCGGCGGCCGTCACGGTATCGGCGATATTGTTCGCGGAGGCGACATAGGTCTTGTCGAAGACATTGCGTACCTCGAAGAACAGGGTGAGGTGCCGGAAGTAGCCGGACGTGAGGTCTGTCATGTAGTGCAGATTGAGGTTGACGAGGTCATATCCCGGCGCCTTCAGGAAATTGGCGTTGTCCATGTAGAAGGAGTCCTTCCAGATTACCTCGACGAAGCCGCCCAGGCCCCTCAATGCTCCGTGGGGCTCGTCATAACCCAACCGCGCCGTCAGCTCGTTCGGCGAAATTCCCGGAATCTTGTTGCCGACTCGGTTGAAGCTGAATCCGCTGATGCTTTCGATGTAGTCGGTGTAGATTTCGTTCAGATAGGTATAAGCCGCCGTAAGCTGCCATCCTTCGGAGAAGCCCCATTGGGCCGCGAGTTCGATGCCGCGATGTTCTGAACGTGGCGCATTGAAGGTGTAGCTGATGCCGGCGACCGGCGTCGCTTGCGAGACCAGTTCATTGTTGAAGAATTCGTAGAAGGCCGTGGCGCTCAGCTTCACAGCCTTGTTGGGCGTCCAATCGGTGCCGACGTCATAGCCAAGGTTGGTCTGCGTCTTGAGGGCAGTGTTGTTGCCGGACAGGCCGGTGGGAAGCACGAACAGGTTGCTGACTTGCGGTGTGCCGTAGCCGGTCGCGACGCGCGCGCGCCATTGCCATTCGTTGTTGGGTTTGTAGACCAGCGCCAGCTCAGGTGCCGTGTTCTGATATTGCGGCGCGGCGCTCGTGACGGTCGTAACAGCCACCGTCGGATTGTTCACCGTCGGATAAGTGTAGGCGGTGTTGACGCCGTTAAGAGTCGTCGTTTCCCAGCCGATGCCTGCGATCGCAGTGATCGTCGGATTGAGCTTGAGCTCCTCCCGGGCGCGCAAGCCGTAATTGGTCGTTGTGCTGAGCAGGTTGCTCTGGACCAGGCCAAGTGCAGCATTGCCTCCTGGCATGACATTGCGCGTCTCCCCCGCCGAGGTAAGCGTGTTGTACCAGCCTCCGAAGAACGAGGTCGAATCCATTCCGAACAGTTCGCCACGCTTCGTGACGTCGCTCATAAAATTATAGGAGGGATAGTCGCCGATGGCGGTCGTCGAACCGGTCGGCTGACTGATATCACGGTCGTCGAACACGAATTGGTTGCGCCAGGTCGTCGTGTTGTCAAAATCGTGTTCCCATCGACCGCCGACGATGGATCGACGGTCGTCGCGACCGAGCCCCGCTTCCACGGCGGTAGTTGTCAACTTGGTGCCGTTGAAGCCGTTGTTGAAAAGCGAGACCGTTCCGCAGCCGAGCGTGGTCGGTACCTCGCACCCGGCCTGGAACGGGTTCTGATTATACTGGTTGAGTGACAGCCGGAGCGGCAGACGCGTGTACAGATCGTTGTTGATCAGCTTGAAAGTGAAGCGATCATCCGGGGTCGCCCGCAAGGTCGCGAGGAAATTCACTGTCTGGGTGTTGAACCAGCTATTCTGGATGAAGCCGTCGCCGCGTGCATCGCTCGCGAACAGCGAGGCCTCGAAGTTGCCGACCTTCTGGCCGGCGGTGACGTAGTTATTGAGATAGCCAAAGCTACCGCCCTCGGTCCCGTATTCGATCCCGTTGATGGTGCCGCCCGGCCGCGTCTGGAAGTTCAGCGCGCCACCTGTGGCGTAGTTACCGTACAGCGCGGACGAGGGCCCCCGAATCACGTCGATAGCGCTGTAGGCATGCGGGTCAATCAGGTCGGTTCGCGATAGACCGTCAGGCTGGGTGACAGGGAAACCGTCGTCAAAGATCACAATGTTGCGAATGCCGAAGCCATTGCGGGCATTGGAGCCGCGGATCGAAATCCCGATGTCGCGGGGGCCATTGCCCTGCTTCATCGATACGCCGGGGCTGTCGCTGAGTATGTCGGCCACCGAAAAGGCTGGCTTGGTGTCGAACTGACTGCGGGCGATCGTGGTCGCTGTCTGACCGGTCGGTGCCTGATTGAGATTGGCGCGTGCCTCGCCGGGCGTGGCGTTTGCAGCTGCCGTGGCCTGGTTAGTCGCCGGCGCGGCCGCCGTTACTCTCGTCGGCTTCGCCTGCCGAGAAGCCGAGGCCGTGTGGGCTTTTGGCTTGGCAAGCTTGGGACGAACGGAAGCTGGCGCGTCGACCGTCACCGGCGGCAAGGCTTGACCCCCGGTTTGAGCGCTGACCATTGGCGCCGGCGCCACAAGCGCAAGCCCAATGGCACAGGCGCTCACGCCGCACAGGGCATGAACACGTGACATTTCCTAAAAGACCTTCCTGGCGGCCGCGCCTGGCGCTGACCGCAAACACAAAACCGGGCGGCGCGGCCTTGGCCGAGCCGGTGGGCTCAAATTTGGGTTAGTGCACTAGGAAGGAAACGGCGGGGCTCGCGCTTGAGTATTAGAGCCGCACCGGAAATCAGAGTGGTCAGGCGACTGATCGTGCCATGCCACGACTGCCGGTTCGCGATGGGGTACCGCGAGGGCCACTGGCGTAGGTGTAGCGACCGGTGCGCTGGAGCTCACAAGGCAACATATGGCGCATCCGCTGTCGTGCTCGCTATGTTGACCGCTGTGATCTGCAGACTGATCCGTAGCGAGGCCGCTGCTGTGACAGATTTCAGCGATGCTCAGTGGATCGGCGGCAGCGACGGCAGCCGCCCAGCATGCGCCTATCGGGGCAAGGACTTGCACCAATAAAGCGATGAGGAAGATCGGCAAATACTTCTGTAGTCGGGCCCGCATCTCGAATGTCCGTGAGCGTGACCCATAGATCACGCTGTGAACGACGAGTCGAGCGCCATGACGAAAAACGGCGCCAAATTATTTCGTGTAAAGCTGGCGATATCGTGCCGATCGGCTCGCGCCCAAAGCACTGACTAGTATGATGGCGACAGCCACGACCATCCAGTTCTGGAACGTCACGCCCACGAGCGCGAAATGCTCTGCGGGCCTCGCCCATTCCTTGGGGCTTCCAACGTTGAAAGCTATGAAGAAGCTATCCTAGCTAGAACGGGATGTCGTCGTCCATGTCGTTGCTGCGTGCGCCCGCTGGCACCGCGCGACGCGGCGCCGGCCCCGACGACGGCCCGATCGCGCCGAAATCGCCGCCGCCACTGTCGTCGCCGGCAAAGCTGCTACCACCGCCGCGGCCGTCAAGCATAGTCAGATTGGAGTTGAAGCCCTGCAGCACCACTTCGGTGGTGTATTTCTCGGCACCGCTCTGGTCGGTCCATTTGCGCGTCTGCAGCTGGCCTTCGACGTAGACCTTGGCGCCCTTCTTCAGATATTGCTCGGCCACCTTGGCGAGCCCTTCGTTGAAGATCACGACGCGATGCCACTCGGTCTTTTCCTTGCGCTCGCCGGTGGCGCGGTCGCGCCAGGTCTCCGACGTCGCAACGCTCAAATTGGCGATCGGACGGCCGTCCTGAGTCCGCCGGATTTCCGGATCCTTGCCAAGATTTCCGACCAGGATCACCTTGTTCACGCTTCCCGCCATCGCCACTCTCCAAGCTGAAAAATTGCCGGGCCGACCGGTCATCGGCGGCCATCTTTGCCGCCGACCCTATACGCTCGCCGCGCGCGACCGCCGCGCCATTCCGCAATTATCCCCACATATAGCAGCCTTGTGACGCGCGTTCCAGTTTTGTTCCATGCATTGCCGCGAGATATCGCCACTTTTCAGCCCATCGTTCGCCCTGTGCCTTGAACTCTCATCCACCGCTAAAAATTCATTGCAAAACATTCATTTAGGCGGCGGGCACTTCTCCGCCGAGTGTGGCATTTCAGAGACGGTGACGGCGCTTGAATCGGCTATGGTTGCGGCTGACAAATTTGATCGTATGGGCGGTCGCGACTGACGTGAAGGCGCTTTTGGGGACCAACGGAAGCGCAAGAAAAGCCGGGGAACTGGGATGAAGAGGCTTCTGCTGGGAGCAGCCGGGTTGGCGGCGCTAAGCGCTGCGCCCGCGTGCGCGGCGGATTTGACTGCACGGCCCTACACCAAGGCGCCGGCGATGGTGGCAGCGATCTACGACTGGAGCGGCTTCTATATCGGCCTCAACGGCGGCGGCGGCTGGAGCCACAACTGCTGGACCAACACCGCGACCCTCGCTGGTCCCACCGTTCCGAGCGCGTCCGAAGGTTGTCACGACGCAAGCGGCGGCATGATCGGCGGTCAGATCGGCTATCGCTGGCAGTCGGCCAATTGGGTGTTTGGCGTCGAAGGCCAGGGCGACTGGGCGGACATCAAGGGCTCCAACGTGAGCGCGGCTGGGCTGGCGGCCCCGCTGAGCGGCGTCACCAACCAGACCAAGATCGATGCGATCGGCCTGATTACCGGCCAGGTGGGCTATGCCTGGAACAACGTGCTCTGGTATGTGAAGGGCGGCGGTGCCGTCTCTCACAACACGTTCACCGGCTTTAGCACCGCAAGCGGCCTCTTTCTCGACTCGGCGGACGAGACGCGCTGGGGCGGCACTGTCGGCACCGGCGTGGAAGTCGCCTTTGCCCCGAACTGGTCGGTCGGCGTCGAGTACGACCATCTGTTCATGGGCACGAAGGCGATCAGCTTCCTGACCCCGGCCAACGTGTTTACGCGCACCGACAGCATCAAGCAGGATCTCGACATTGCGTCGGTCCGCGTGAACTACCGCTGGGGCGGTCCAGTCGTCGCGAAGTACTGATTTTTCGCCAAGATGCGAACATCGATGAAAGGCCGGCTTCGCGCCGGCCTTTTTGTTTGTGCTTGTTTGTGCGCGCGTTGTTCGTGCGCAACCGCATCGCCGATCGCATAATTTTCGCTTGGCTGTAGCTTTCCAGCAACGTCGTTTTTACGGCCGATTCAGGAGTCCCTGCCATGAGTCGCGCCGATCGGCTGCCGAGAAGCGGTGGCGACGGGGAATAATTGGCTGGGAGAACACGAAATGAAAAAGGCCTTGCTTTTAGGCGTTAGTCTGGCGGCGGTGGGTACCGCCCCTGCTCTGGCGGCGGATCTCGCGCGTCCTTACACCAAAGCGCCTGCCTATGCGCCGCTCCCCATCTACAACTGGGCGGGCTTCTATATCGGCCTCAATGGCGGTGGCGGCTCCAGCCATAATTGCTGGGACCTCACCAGCCTTCGAGGTGTTCCAGTTGCTGTCGGCTCCGTGCCAGAAGGCTGCCACGACGCGACCGGCGCCCTGGCTGGCGGTCAGATCGGCTATCGCTGGCAGGCGTCGAACTGGGTGTTCGGCCTCGAAGCCCAAGGTGACTGGGCGAACTTCAAGGGCTCCAATGTGAGCTCTGCATTCGTACCGGCCATTACCAACCAGACCAAGATCGACTCGATCGGTCTGTTCACAGGCCAGGTCGGTTATGCTTGGAATAACGTGCTCTGGTACGCTAAGGGCGGCGCGGCGCTGACCCACGACAAGTATAACGGGATCGCGACCGCAACCGGGTTGGCGCTTAGCCAGGCCAGCGAAACCCGCTGGGGCGGCGTGGTCGGTGCCGGCGTGGAAGTCGGCTTCGCGCCGTGCTGGTCGGTAGCGGTCGAATACGACCATCTGTTCATGGGAAGCGGCAACAACAGCTTCACATCGTTCGCCACGGGCGCGGTGACCCGCACCGACAGCATCAAGCAGGACGTCGACATGGGCACGGTGCGGATCAACTACACCTTCGGCGGCCCGGTGGTCGCGAACTACTGATCCTTACGAGACGACAGATTGTCGAGAAAGGCCGGCCTCGCGCCGGCCTTTCTACGTGTTCGCCCAAGCGACATCCGATCGTCACTTCAGGTTGAGTGCTTTAGGCGCAGTTGTGGCTTTTAGGTGACGGCATTTGGCGCATAGCTCGTTTATAGCCCTCCTACTGTTAATGATTCAGCTGCTGGCTCGAGACTGGTGGCCTGAAAAAGAATGGGTTGAAGAAAATGAAAAAGGCCTTGCTGGTCGGAGTTAGTCTCGCTGCGCTCGGAAGCGCTCCCGCTTTCGCTGCGGATCTTGCCGCGCGCCACGTCTACACCAAGGCGCCTGTCGCCGCGCCGATCTACAATTGGGGCGGCTTCTACGTCGGCTTCAACGCCGGTGGCGGTTGGAGCCACGACTGCTGGACCATAACGGCCGTGGCCACGACCGCGGTTCCGGCGACCGGTGAAGGCTGCCAAAACGCGAGCGGCGGTCTCGTGGGCGGTCAGGTCGGCTATCGCTGGCAGGTGACGAACTGGGTATTCGGCGTGGAAGCTCAGGGCGACTGGGCGAACCTGAAGGGCTCAAACACGAGCTTGGTCGGAATCGCCGGAAACGTCCCATTTGCGAACCAGACCAAGATCGACGCAATCGGGCTTTTCACTGGCCAGGTCGGTTATGCCTGGAACAACGTTCTCTGGTATGTGAAGGGCGGCGCGGCCCTCACCCACGACAAATACAATGGGATCACGACAGCCGCTACTGCCGCTGGCGTGCCAGCTGGTATCCCCTTCGATCAAGCCAGCGAAACCCGCTGGGGTGGCGCAGTCGGAACGGGCGTTGAGGTTGGCTTTGCGCCGGGATGGTCGGTTGCAGTCGAATATGACCACCTGTTCATGGGCAGCCACAGCCTCAACACCACGTTGCTCGTGCTTCCTGGCACCATCTTCCGCACGGAAAGCATCAAGCAGAACGTCGACATGGCCACCGTCCGCGTGAACTACACCTTCGGCGGCCCGGTGGTTGCGAAGTACTGACCGTTCGCGAACAAAGAGCGTCTCGACGAAAGGCCGGCCTCGCGCCGGCCTTTTTGTTTGAGCAGCCTCATTTCGCGCGCTCTGCTGCTGCCTATTGCCGCCAATCGCACCCGGGGACCGTGGAAACCGTTGATCACTTGCACGCGGCACTGGAAATTGCTTACCGTTCTTCCTACGTTCCGAGCATCACCCCGATTGGCGTCTGATCTCGGCTGAAGCAGCGAGGCGCGCCCCTTTTTAGATGCGCGCTCCGTGCGCCTGGAATTGCCGATATGGATGAAATTCTGAAAGCGCGACGCCAACAGAGTCCCAGCTCGCTCCGCGCCATCACCATTCGCGGCGCGCGCGAGCACAATCTGAAAAACATCGACGTCGAGATTCCCCGCGACAGGCTCGTCGTCTTCACCGGCCTGTCCGGCTCTGGCAAATCCTCGCTCGCCTTCGACACCATCTATGCCGAGGGCCAGCGCCGCTACGTGGAATCGCTCTCGGCCTATGCGCGGCAATTCCTGGAGATGATGCAGAAGCCTGATGTCGACCAGATCGACGGGCTGTCGCCTGCGATCTCCATCGAGCAGAAGACGACGTCGAAGAACCCGCGCTCCACCGTCGGCACCGTCACCGAGATCTACGACTATATGCGCCTGCTCTGGGCGCGCGTCGGCGTGCCCTATTCGCCCGCGACAGGCTTGCCGATCGAGAGCCAGACCGTGTCGCAGATGGTCGATCGCGTGCTGGCACTGCCTGAGGGCTCGCGCCTCTATCTGCTCGCGCCGGTCGTTCGCGGCCGCAAGGGTGAGTACAGGAAGGAGCTTGCCGAGTATCTCAAGAAGGGCTTTCAGCGCGTCAAGATCGACGGCACGTTCTACGAGCTTGCCGAGGCGCCGAACCTCGACAAGAAATTCCCGCACGACATCGACGTCGTGGTCGACCGCATCGTGGTGCGCCCGGATATCGGCCAACGCCTTGCGGAGAGCTTTGAGACCGCGCTCAAGCTCGCCGAAGGCTTGGCCGTGATCGAATATGCTGACGCACCCGCCGCGGTTCCCGCGGAGGAAAAGAAGAAGACCGCAAAGATCCACGACAAGAGCGGGCCGGAGCGCATCCTGTTCTCCGAAAAGTTCGCCTGCCCGGTCTCCGGCTTCACGATCCCCGAGATCGAGCCGCGGCTGTTCTCCTTCAACAACCCCTATGGCGCCTGCCCCGCCTGCGGTGGGCTCGGCGTCGAGCAGCATGTCGACGAGGACCTCGTCATCCCCGACAAGGAAGCAACCTTGCGCAGGGGCGCGATCGCGCCCTGGGCGAAATCCTCCTCGCCCTATTACGTGCAGACGCTGACCGCGCTCGGCAAGCACTATAAGTTCACGCTCGACACCAAGTGGAAGGACCTGGCGAAGAAGACGCAAACGGCCCTGCTGCACGGCTCCGGCGAGGACGAGATCAAATTCTCCTACGAAGACGGCGTGCGCTCCTACGACACCAAGAAGCCGTTCGAGGGCGTGATCACCAACATCAACCGCCGCTATCGCGAGACGGAAAGCGAGTGGGCGCGCGAGGAGCTGGCCAAATATTTCGCCGACGTGCCCTGCGAGGCCTGCCACGGCTACCGGCTGAAGCCGGAAGCGCTCTGCGTCAAGGTCGGCACAAAACATATCGGCGAGATCTCCGAGCTCTCGGTGAAACGCGCCGCCGAATGGTTCGAGACGGTGCCGGCGGCGCTGAACGCCCAGCAGAACGAGATCGCCACGCGCATCCTGAAAGAGATCCGTGAACGGCTGACCTTCCTGATCGATGTCGGCCTCAATTACCTCACGCTGTCGCGCTCCTCCGGCACGCTGTCCGGCGGCGAGAGCCAGCGCATTCGGCTGGCGTCGCAGATCGGCTCGGGCCTCACAGGCGTACTCTATGTGCTGGACGAGCCCTCGATCGGCCTGCACCAGCGCGACAATGCGCGGCTGCTCGAGACGTTGAAGCGGCTGCGCGACCTCGGCAATACCGTGATCGTGGTCGAGCACGATGAGGACGCCATTCGCCTCGCCGACCATGTCCTCGACATCGGCCCCGGCGCCGGCATGCATGGCGGCCATATCGTGGCGCAAGGCACGCCCGCCGAGATCATGCGCAACCCGAAATCGCTGACCGGCAAATATCTCACCGGCGAGAATTTTGTCGCAGTGCCCGAGCGCCGGCCACCGAACCATCGCCGCACCATCAAGGTGGTGAACGCGCGCGGCAATAATCTCAAGAACGTCACCGCGGAGATTCCGCTCGGCCTATTCACCTGCGTCACGGGAGTCTCCGGCGGCGGCAAGTCGACGCTTCTGATCGACACGCTCTACCGCGCCATCGCGCGCAAGCTCAACAATGCCAGCGAAGGTGCGGCGCCCCACGACCGCATCGAAGGGCTGGAGCATATCGACAAGATCATCGACATCGACCAGTCGCCGATCGGCCGCACCCCGCGCTCCAACCCCGCGACCTATACCGGCGCCTTCACGCCGATCCGCGAGTGGTTCGCAGGGCTCCCCGAGGCAAAAGCGCGCGGCTACGAGCCGGGCCGCTTCTCCTTCAACGTCAAGGGCGGCCGCTGCGAGGCCTGCCAGGGCGACGGCGTCATCAAGATCGAGATGCACTTTCTGCCCGACGTCTACGTCACCTGCGATGTCTGTAAAGGGAAACGCTACAATCGCGAGACGCTGGAAGTCCTGTTCAAGGGCAAGTCGATCGCGGATGTGCTCGACATGACGGTCGAGGAAGCCGCCGAGTTCTTCAAGGCGGTGCCGCGCGTGCGCGACACCTTCCAGACCCTGCACCGCGTCGGTCTCGACTACATCCATGTCGGACAGCAGGCCACTACGCTGTCAGGTGGCGAAGCCCAGCGCGTCAAGCTCGCCAAGGAGCTGTCAAAACGTGCGACCGGCCGCACGCTCTATATCCTGGACGAGCCGACCACGGGGTTGCACTTCCACGACGTGAAGAAGCTCCTGGAAGTGCTGCACGAACTGGTCGCCCAGGGCAACACGGTGGTGGTGATCGAGCACAATCTCGAGGTCATCAAGACGGCAGACTGGGTCATCGACCTCGGCCCCGAAGGCGGCGACGGCGGCGGCGAAATCGTCGCCTGGGGCCCGCCGGAGGATATCGCCAAGGCGCCGCGGAGCTATACGGGCAAGTTTTTGGCCCCGGTGCTGGCGAAGGCGAACAAGCCGCGGAAGGCAAGCGGTGCGAGTGAGGCGGCGGAGTGAGGTAGCATCCAGTTTGTGAAGGGGGCGCCAGATGAGCAGGAAATGGCGATATGTGAATTATATCTATCTCATCGGTGCGCTCGCCACCGAAGCCACGATGATGGTGGGGCGCATATCAAAACGGCGTCTTCCAACGTGAACACGCGCGGCGCGACCTGGCTATCGTTGCCCTCATGCATTTGGCCGTTGCTGCTCTCTGGCCCGTTTTGATAGGCACTTTGGCGCTGGTGTATCTTGGTATTCTTCCTCCGACGTTTCACATCAGCCTGTAGGGATGGCTAGAGCGAAGCGAAACCCATCGCACCGCTGCACAAAAATGGTGGGTTTCGCTGCGCTCCGCCCACCCTACGATTCCGTCACGCCGCCTTCACAATTCCCACCATCGCCCCCTTCCCCCGCACCTCCGCCTCCTCGAACTCCGCCGCCGCGATCGCCCGGTCCAACGCCGCCCGCAGCTCCTTCGCCGTCTCCAGCGTCAGCTCGACTCCGGCGCGTGCCCCCGGCTCCATCTCTGTGTTGATGAAATCCAGCGTGATCACGTCACCCGCCAGTGCGTGGCGGGCGTGGTCGTAGGCGACCACGCTGTGGGTGAGCGGAAACCATTCGTCGCCGCGCTTGGCCATGCCGTCGGCAGCCGCGATCTCGATGATGGATGTGCACATGACCGCCTCCTACTTCGAAAGATGCTTGCCGAAGAAGGCAAAGACCTTGCCCCAGGCATCCATGCACTGCTCCACCCGGTAGATCGGCCGGTGCCAGTAGAAGAAGCCGTGGCCGGCGCCGTCGTAGCGGTGGAATTCGTAAGACTTGCCGTGCTTCTTCAGCTCGGCCTCGTGCTGGTTCACCTGTTCGGGGCTCGGCGCGCGGTCGTCATTGCCGAAGATGCCGATCAGCGGGCACGAGAGGTCCTTGGTCATGTCGATTGGAGCTGTCGGCGTCTTGTCGTTGAGCTCCTCCTTACCCATCACCACCCGGCCGCCCCAGAGCTCGGCGCAGGCGTCGACGTCGTTTTTCCGGCAGGCATAGATGAAGGCGTGCCGGCCGCCGGAGCAGGAGCCGAAAATACCGACCTTGCCGTTATGACCCGGCTGCGCGCGCATCCATTTCACGGCCGCCTCGGTGTCGCCAAGCATCTGGGAATCGGCAATGCCGCCCTCGGCGCGCACTTTTGCCGCGACATCGTCCGGATTGCCCGCGCCCGCGCGCTCATAAAGGTTGGCGCAGATCGCGAAATAGCCGTGATGCGCGAAGCGCCGCGTCGTCTCGATATAGAACTCGCTCCAGCCCGGCAGATGATGGATCAGCACGACGCCCGGAAAGGGACCACCGCCGGCCGGTTTTGCGACATAGGCGGTGATCGGCGTGCCCTTGTCGCCCGATATCGTGACGTTCTCGCAAATCATGCCTCGGTAAAATGACATCCTCTTGCTCCTGCTCTTACTCCCAGGGAGTCCCTATGGTGCGCGGCATTTTGTCAGCATCCTGACGCGCGCGGATGGCGTAAAGCATAGTCCATTCCGTCGTCCTTCGCACAAAAGGCGCAATGTGCTTTTGCTATATGTGCCCTGCTCCGCCCGCGCCTCATGTAGTATTCCTTGCCCTATTCCCTCATCATCTTCGATCTCGACGGCACGCTTGCCGACAGCTTTCCGTGGTTCCGGCGCCATGTGAATGGGGTCGCCGACCGCTTTGCTTTTCGCCGCGTTGCCGATGAAGACGTCGAGAGCTTGCGGCATGCGGGCTCACGCGAGATCCTGGCGCGGCTGGAGGTGCCGACCTGGAAGCTGCCGGCGATTGCTCGCCACATGCGGCGGCTGAAATCGCAGCACATTGCGGATATCCCGCTCTTCCATGGCGCAGACGTGATGCTGCGGACGCTCTCCGACGCCGGCTTTCGCCTTGCGCTGGTCAGCTCCGACAGCGAAACCAATGCCCGCCGGCAACTCGGCGAATTGGCCGCGCTCTTCTCCCATTTCGATTGCGGCGCCTCGGTCTTCGGCAAGGCCGCGAAATTCCGCCGGGTCGTCCGGCGTGCCGGCCTCAAACGTGAAGCGGTGATCTCGATCGGCGACGAGGTCCGCGACATCGAGGCCGCCCGCGCCGCCGGCATCGCCTGCGGCGCTGTGCGCTGGGGCTTCGCCTCCACGGAAGCGCTGCAGGCGCTTGGGCCTGATCTGATCTTCGAGCGGATGGAGGATATTGTGCGGGGGCTACGTCCCGCGACCTGATTTGCCCGCCGGGCAAAATCAGCTCGATCTTGCTGCTGGTCGCGCCCGCATCGGTCTGAATTGGCCTCCGCGCAAATCGCAAATTGCGCAGCGGAATCAAGCCGGCTGACCGGATCAAGATACGCGCACAAAAATATTCCGCTTTCGATTTTTCGGAATTTGATGTTCACTTCGCCCGTTCCGCGCCGATGAGGGGCGTATCGCGATCGTCACGAACGTGGCGCTGAATGCGGTGGACGGGGATGCGCCGACGACGACCGGCATCATCTCCGTACGGCGAAGTTGCGTGGTCCTGTCGCCCCGACGCTGGCGACAAGTTGGCGACGATGCTGACGCATCGCGCCGATGACGGTGGCAAACGAGCATTGGTTCACCGAGGAGAGCGCCTATAAGCCGTAAACCACTGCGCAGGGAAGGCCGGTTGTCACCGCCTGTACCTGTGGTTCACGCGCTCGCGCAAATTTTCTTTGCGCGGGAGCCCCGGGTGCAGCGGCCACCCGGCCTTCCCTGCGCCCTCAGACTTCTCGAGGGTGGGACAAAAGCAAAGCTCGGGCGCAAATCGCGCTGCGGGAACGCGGGTTCATGTCTCTCCCCCGTCATTGCGAGCGAAGCGAAGCAATCCAGGGCCTCGCCCACGACTCTGGATTGCTCACATGGGGAATGTGTGTGTCAAGGATGAGCAGTCACCTTTTTGTTCGACTGCGGCCACCTCTTCGTCCCGACCGCGGGCTGTGCA
>Ga0307474_10000351_pt1 | contig 33685 bp, 35 predicted proteins | sample atmos_gasesECM1C_2_FD_203312 | JGI IMG/M metagenome (GOLD analysis project Ga0307474, IMG submission 203312) | Hardwood forest soil microbial communities from Morgan-Monroe State Forest, Indiana, United States - atmos_gasesECM1C_05 | ecosystem: Environmental > Terrestrial > Soil > Temperate... | reverse complement strand
AACTCGGATGGAAATCACAGCCTATAATCTTCATTGGCGGCTCCTTTCGCCCCGAGTCTTGGTTCTTCGCAAAAACTCAAGTCTACTCGGCGCCCGCAAGGAGCCGTCGTTGTTATCCAATCAAGCGCAGCCAGGGATCTGGGGCTTTGCCCTGAAAGACGACCTGGATCAGCTCACAATCGGCAACGCGCGTATGCGCTTCTTGGTCGCTGCGAAAATCGCATTGCACAAAGCTGGCGCCAGCGGGGGCACTGGAGGCTCGCCTGCTCCCGTCGGCGTCTCTGTGCTCGGAACTGAATAGGCTTCGATCAGCGGGGCCTCATTCATACGAATGGGCGCATAGTCGTCGAAGTTCCCTTGCACTACGCGTCCCTTGTCGATCGTGATCTGTGCGCGTAAAGCGTTGGTGAGCGCATAAATCACACCGCCCTTGATTTGCTGTTCGAGGATGTTTGGATTCACGACCTGCCCACAATCCATCGCCGCCACCACACGGTGCAGACGCGGTCGACCGTTCTCCATCGAGATCTCCACTACTTCCGCCATATACGTGCCGAAGCAGCCGAAGCAGGCGATCCCTTGATAGTGTCCAGACGCCAGCGGTTTTCCCCAGCCAGCTTTTTCCGCGGTTAGCTGCAACACGCCGCGCATCCGTGCGGTATGCCAAACCGTGTCGAAATATTGGATGTCTTCGTCCTTCGACAGTAAGTGCAGCCGGTATTCGAGCGGGTCTTTTTTTGCCGCTGCGGCAAGCTCGTCGATAAAGGACTCGCTGGCAAACCCCGCCTGCAAAGCGTACACCGAACGCATCCAGGCCAACGGAACGGGAGTTTCGGCCGTCACGAATTCAACCAGGGCATCGGGAAAAGAATAGATCAGTGCGGCCTCATCAGGAAGGTCTGGATCAACGCCATTCGGGGTGGGCAACCCTTTCTGCCCGCTGATGGAAGGCGCGACAATGCGATGCGAAAACGCCAGCGGCCAACCCTGTCCATCGAGCACCGCACTTAATTTGTGGTAGCTCGCCGGCCGATAAGTCGAATTCCGCATGTCGTCTTCCCGCGTCCAAAGAACCTTGACGGGTATGTTCGCCGCTTTCGAAACCAGCGCCGCTTCCACGCCGTAGTCGTGCTCCAATCGCCGCCCAAATCCTCCACCCATCAACATGACGTTGACTTTTACGTTATCCGGATCCAGCCCGATCGCCTGTGCCACCGAGTCACGAACGTCCTGGGGCACCTGGGTCGGGGCCCAAAGCTCGCAATTCGATCCCCGGAAGTGGGCTGCGCAATTGCCGGGCTCCATCGCAGCGTGCGCCATCATAGGAAGCTGGTATTCGGCTTCGATGCGGCGTCCGGATATTTTCGACACGTTACCGGTGGAATACAAGGTCACAGCCTTGTTGGACTCTGACTTCCTCAATGACTCGAAGATCGCGGTCGAATTCAGATCTTTATTCGGACCTTCATCCCACTGGACATTCAGCACGCGCCGGCCTTCCATCGCGCTCCATGCGCTGTCGGCGACAACCGCCACAGCGGATTCACTGATCTTTCCCACGTAGCCGACGCTGGAAATCTTCTTCGACTCCTTGTCATCGAAGCTCGCGACTTTGCCTCCGATCACCGGGCATCGGGCCAACACCGCGTACTTCATGCCGGGAATTCGAAAATCGATGCCAAACTCCGCCTTACCATCGACCTTCGACGGCACATCCAGCCGTGGCACAGGCTTGCCGATGATTTTGTAATCCTTGGCCTGCTTCAACGGCACATCGGTTGGAATCGGTAGGGTGCTCGCCTTGCTCGCTAACTGCCCGTAGGTGAGCCGGCGATTTGACGCCGCGTGAACCACTGCACTGTCTTGCGCTTTGCAGCCAGACCGCGCAACACCCCACTCCACAGCGGCAGCGCTGATCAGCATTTCGCGCGCGACTGCTCCAGCCTTTCGCATCGGATCCCAGGTAGTGCGCACGCTCGCGCTGCCGCCGGTGGTCTGGTCGCCATAGAGTGTGCTGGCACCCGCTTGTTCAATGGCAATTTGCTTCCAGTCAGCCTCGAGTTCCTCCGCGAGAATCATGGGCAGCGAAGTGCGCACTCCCTGTCCCATCTCGGAGCGCGCCACGACGATAGTGATCTTTCCGTCCGGCGTGATCTTCAAATAAGCATTGGGTGCGAATGTGTCTTTCGCGCCGCCGGACGAGTCTCTGTGAGGTAGGTAGAAACCAATCACAAGTCCGGCGCCTGCGGCGACGCCAGCAGTAAGAAATCCGCGACGGGACAGCGGGCTCATTGTGAACCTCCCGAGACTGCCGCCCGATGGATCGCACGCCGAATCCGGTCATAGGTCCCGCAACGGCAAATATTACCGGACATCGCCTGGGTAATCTGCTCGTCGGAGGGCTGCGGAGTCTTTGCCAGCAAAGCCGCCGCAGCCATGATCTGGCCCGTCTGACAGTACCCACATTGCGGAACCTGCTCCTCGATCCAAGCCTGCTGCAAGGGATGCAACCCTTTCGCAGACAAACCCTCGATGGTCGTGATGTGTTTCCCCGCGGCCTGCGAGACAGGCATCGAACACGAGCGCGCCTGGGAGCCGTCCACGTGAACCGTGCACGCGCCACACAGACCGGCGCCACAGCCAAACTTCGTCCCGGTCAAATCCAGCGTGTCACGCAGAACCCAGAGCAGAGGTGTCTCCGGCGCAACCTCGAGCTTCCGCTCAGTGCCGTTGATGTGCAGAGTAATGGCCGACATATTTACAGAGCCTTTTGATATAGACAGACATCGTACTTAAAAAGGAGGAAAAGAAAAATGGAAAACAGTTGAACGCTGTGGTACCACAGACGATCATCCAGTGGCCGGCGGCGAAAAGGTTTTACTTCAGTTGCTGCAGCTTCGTCGAGGCTAACTGCGCGGCTTCGCTGGTGGGATTTTCTTTCTGGATGGTTTCGTAGATTCGTTTGGCTTCGCCGGGCTGATTGTCTGCCTGATACGTTGCGGCCAATTCCATTTCAGCCATCACCTTGCCGACGGTACTGGTAGGTTTTGCGGCCAGCTGTTTGTAGAATTCAATGGCTTGCTTGTTACGGCCGGTATTGCGATAAACCGAGGCCAGGGCCATCTTGGCCAGCGCCGCAACATCGCCATCAGCTGATGAAATAACTTTCTGGAATTCACGCTCAGCCGCCGCATTGTCGCCTAGATCCGCCGCCGTTACCCCTAGAAAATAGCGGGCGAACTCAGCCGCATGGGTATGAGGATATTTGTCGACAATCGCTTGGAACTGTTTGTGAGCCGCAGTAGCACGTTCGGCTACACTGGCAAAACTCGGCGCATCCGACTGAGCGGGCATATTGGGAGGACGCACCGGCGTATCCAGGGTGCGCACGGCCACGCCCATGTCGAGGCTGGCCTTTTGATCCTGCTGGCCCAAGTAGTACCAGGAGCCGACGGCCGCCGCAGCGACCACCACCACGATCACGGCTGCGACCATCAGCTTGTTCTTGTGTTCAACGGACCAGTGCGCGGTTCTCTCCGCCGCGTCGATGGTGGCTCGGCTGAACCGGTCCTGTTTCAGTTGATGACGGGTTTCTGCGCGCACGAACTTCCCTTCTGAATATGTCAGGGTGGGATTTGTAATTTCTTAGTCTAACAGGCAAAAATCAGCAGCGTCAAAGGCCAGCGTCTGCCGCATGCGCAATCATCCTGATTGGGCGGTCGTTCCGAGGAAGATTCAGTGACTCTTCAGGCGGACTAATCCGATAACGATATCAACCACTTTTTCGACCGCTCTCACAAACAAGACGACGATGACATCCCCGGAAAAAAGATAAAGCGCCCATCCCGCGGCCGAGCCAACAACCACGCCAACGAGCGCATATTTCCAGGATTTACTCACCCGAGGTCCGCGCCGAAGAGTAAAAAACGTGAGCCGCCAGCACCACGGCGGCTCATCCACTCGGCTCTCACCAATTGGGCAAAGCCCATTTCAGCCGGCGTACAACGCTACCTCTGGGATTCTTCCAGCAATCCCTGCTCCGCCTTCTCCTGGCACTCGATGCAATGCCGCGTCCAAGGCACCGCTTCCAGGCGCTTGGCGTTGATCTCCTTGCCGCAGGAGATGCATTCGCCAAAACTGCCTTCCCGAATGCGCGACAGCGCTCCTTCGACCATCTGCAGCAGTTGGCGGTCGTTGTTGCTCTGGTGAAAGAGAAATTCTTTGGTGTAAGAGCTGGCAGCGCGGTCGGCGATATCCTGCGCCGAATCCTCATCGACCGTGCGCCCGTCCTGCTCCGTACGCGAGACCATGCGCCGCAACTCATGCTGCCGCGTTTCCAGCCTCTTTTTGAATGATTCCAGTTTCTTTTTGTCCATGGATAATAACTTCAATTCTTATGACCCTGCCTAGCTCGTCTGAACCCTGAAGGCCAAACGAAGATGATATGCGCCTAAAATGAGATGCGTCAACTGGCCTCGGAGATTCGGCGGTGGCTGAAATACTGTGGTGATGGGGGCGCTGTCCGTGCGAATAGAAATCAGATCTTTGATGCCGGGTGCATGGATCGATCACACCGCCGGTTTCTAAAACTCATCCACGGCAGTTCACAATCATTGACCTGAACCGGGTTGAGGATGTGATGGTTGACCCTCGCGACCCTTGCAAAGAACGCAAGGGCCTGACACCCGGCAGCGTCGCTTTATCATTGACGGCTGGTTGCAGCGTGGAATCCCGTCTTTTTTCTCGTCTGCTTTGGCCCGAATTGGGACTTGGATTCGCCGTTTGGTACTGGGGACCCCCTCCCCCCTCATCGTGTGCAAAATCTAGAAAACAAAGGACTAAACTTATGACTATGTGCTAGATCTTTGGGTTTAAAGGAGTTACACGCAAAATCTAGAGAACATGAGAGTTGCGATTGATGCCGTGACCCGGCCGTCCCGTTTTGGGACTGCGATTGGAACACGCGGACCGATTCCACAGAGGCTAGATTTTCAAAGATCGCTTATTATCTTCCAGATAATGGATTATGATCTAGATTATCTGCTTTAAGGCGTCAAGGCAACAGGAAAGCGCGATTGTGCGCCCCGGTTTGAGAGTCTCGCACCCACCCTTTCCGCAAAGAACGCGGAAAAGGGTGGGGCACCCAAGAAGGTAGGTGGGACCGAGAATGGCTGGGCCAGCCCCCGACCTGATGATGTGACGGTTGACCATCCCGCCCTTTGCAAAGAGCGCGAGGAACGGGGCACCCGGCACATTTCAGGCACAACCGGGGATTCGGTAGTGTTCTAAAATTCAGCCACTACCGGGGATTCGGCGGTGTCCTATTAGTGCGCCGATGGCGGAAACCCGATAGTAATCCAAACATTACCGCTGAGAAGAGCTCCGAGAGTTATAGACACCTTGAGGTGATTTGAAACGAACTCCACGTCAGGGAAACCACCCTGCTTCATCGCGTTGGCTAGATTTGACGCGTACTTCAAAACGGTCAGCTCTGTATCATTGTACGGTGCACCCACTTGCACGCCTGTCACCGTCATCCCTTGCTCAAATTCTCCCGGAACCACTTTGGAGCCAAGGGCTGCCTTGAATTCTTCCGCGTAGTCTTTAGCCTCCGGCGATCCGACGTGCTGCACAATAATCATCCCATCAGGAAAAGAAGCCGTCGCGGCCCGCAGGGTGGCTTTCTGCTGCTCTGTGAGGTGCCGAGCCCTGGGGATGCTTTCCCGGATTAGTTTCTCAATCTCGTCAAACTTGTCCATCACGGCCTTGGGGTCGAGCTGGTCTTTTGAAATTTTGTTCAGTATCTTCAAAAACTGCACGCCTTGTTCGTGGGTAATTCCTTGGCAATTAATTGTGAATTGATTCTTGCTCCCTGTTACGGCCGGGCTGCAAGGGCCACTGGTCTCAGCCTGTCCTGTTGTGGTCTGACTCCAGGAAGGTACAAGGATGAACAGCGACACAAAAATCAAGGCGCATCTCATGGCTTATTCCTTCACTTTGGGGGGCTCGGTTTCTGTTCAGGCTGGGAAGGTTGGTCATAGTTGAACTGGTTCCCGTCCCCGGTCACAGCAGGACTCTGTGCTCGGTGGGTTGTCGCATCGCCAGTCTTTCGCCCGTGAGAGTTCCATGCTGTTAGGCTAAAACCGGAGAGAATGAGCAGCAACGCCACGACGAAGCCATAGTCGAGCAAGAGGCGCACAATCTTGCCTGACGCAGCCTTGCTCACAGGGGGGAGAGTCCCCGATTTGATCAGCGCCTTGTGAATTCCAAAGAAGAGCCACACCGCAAAGCCAATTAGAACCAGTGGATTCGTCAGGTAGGGGGCAACTTTGGAAAATTCCCCGATTGATGTGGGGCCAGCAGCCACGGCATGAATTATAGTCCTCCTTCAGATGCACTAGATGCCGCTCGGACGGGTGGCCCGGGTCTTGCAGGTCCTCAATCCATAAAAGATGTGAGAAACTAACAGGCTGTTTCAGGCAGGACTGCGATCCGGACTGTTGCATTTCGTTCCGACCGGCCATGCCAAATTCCCAAGGAGAAAAACTGTGAAGGGCTTACTGAAGGGCGCAATACTTTGTCTCGCAATCCAAATCATCGTCAGTCTCAATGCCGCTGCTGCAGATCAGGGTGGACCAATTCTCAGCCAGGGTGGAAGAATCACCCTGATCCCCAGGACCTCAGCTCAGCACCCGGTGGCAAAGGTGCCATCCGACGCGGGTCTGGTCAAAATCTATGACAATATCGGCTCCGCGTATCCGAAGGGAACCTACTGGTGCTGCGAGGGAGCGACAGTGTCGGGCCCCAACTCCCCGGGCGGCGTGGAGTGGTGGAATGGCACTTCGTTCACGCCCAGGGCCGACCACACCGTGACCCAGATCAGAGTCGCGATTGGCTACCTCAGCGGGACCAACGAAGTCATTCTGAGCCTCACCAATGACGCCAACGGCCTGCCCGGCACGCCGATCCGCACCTGGGTAGCAAAATCCTTGCCCAACTTCGGTACCTGCTGCGCCGTCGTCGTGAAGACTTACCAGGCGGGCATACCGGTGACAAAAGGAACGCGCTACTGGATCACCGCCACTACCAACGCGAACGACGCCGATGCCTCGCTTGCGTGGAACGTTAACGACACCGACCAAATGGACTCGCATCTCAGCGCTGCCCGCTGCGAAGGGTCGGTGTGCCGCAATAACGGCAAATGGGAGGCTGTTCAGCAATCACCGGCACTGGCCGTGGCTGTATTGGGCCAGTGATGGGGTTGGATTAAGTGTGCGCGCCCGGCCTTTCGTTTCACTTGCGAAAGTGCCGGGCTCTTGCTGCAGCTCTTTCCGCTGTTGTGTCGCCCCCAAAAAAAGCGGCCCCATTGCTGGGGCCACAGTTCAAAAGAGGCAAAGGGTAGGAATGTCAGGAAAGGCGATGCAAGGGGCCGATCCGGCGGCCGGACCAGCTTATTGTGAGAAGTCGAGAACGGAGAGTGAAGGTCAAGCGCGGCCTCTTTTCTTACTTCGGAAGGGAGCACTTGCCCAGCCAAAACGTCCAGTCCGATCTCAAAACCTCGGGCGGCATGCAAGTCATTGCAAAAATGACGTTTGTTGAGAGTCTACAGCTTGGACACGCCGCTTTCCCATCAAGCGATCCGGGGCAAAAAAATGCATATTCCTGCACATTGACTGCAGGACACTACTCTGATTCAGGAGACACCCCAGATTGAAAATCAGGCCTGTGCCAGCAGGCCCGGCGATGAAGATCAAGTCGCGGCTACGAACTCCCCGCGACCGTTCGCAGTTTACCTGGCAGGAAATGATACGGCGGCCAGGGTCCGCTGAGCGCCAACTCGCAATTCTTTAACTGCTTAGCGGCGCTGCTATAACGGTTCTGATACTTCTCCACCGACTTCGAATCGATCAGGTGGGCGATGTCGATCATCATCCCGTCGGTGTTTACTCGTTTGCAACTAATCTCTTCTTCCAGGGGGTTGAACATCTTGTGGACTTGAACCGCCAGCCCGCGCGCCTTGGTCTGACGTTCGCGGTCCTTGGAAGCCTTTTCCCGTAGTTTGATCAGGTAGTCGCCACCCACGGTGTCCGGCAGCACCACGTCGGCCATGGCAGCTCGCAGCGAGCCATCCTTAACCAATACCTTGAGGTGCATCTCGGCTTTGCCGCGCAGCCGCGCCACGCTCATCCCAAAGGCACGGCGGTTGGTTCGTACCGCTTGCCGGAGGGCGTCATCACTGTCGAAAATGGTCCCGAAACGGAATGGGAGGACGGTACCGTTGCGAAAGCACACACTGACTACCCGCGCATGCTCCAGAACGGTGGTGTCTTCCAACTTCCCCCGGTCGGCTGTGCGGTCGAACTCGCTGACTACCACGGCGAACTCACCGCTGGGATAGATCAGGACGGGGGCGCCGTTCACACCTTGAATCCCCTCAAGGACATAAGGGCGCCGCGTGCGTACTCCATTGTTGAGGCTTTGCTGCTCAGTAAGGCAATAAGCGTACCACGCCATAAAACTTTTCTCCGAACCCTAAGTCCGAGGCAGTAGTGTCCACCTCGTGACGAGACAGTTGGTTACGGCTCTTGAAACTGGAAGAAAGGGCGGTACCACGACTGGATCGGACGCTTACCACCGCGTCCTAAGTAACATATTACTTCAGTACTCAGAAAATGCAACCTTTTTGTGGCATGGAGCATCGTTTCGGCGAGAAAAAACTACACTGCCTGGCGAAAATGACCCTTGGTCAATTTTGCCTGGGCTTGACACTTTTCTCCGAGAGCGTCAAACTTCTCCTACACAACTTGTCGCGAGCAGCGGAATTTGTGCGCTTTGTAGGTTATCTGGCCAATTTGGGACAACTCTTTTCAAAGGAGAGATAACATGAAAAAGCTAATGATCTGTGGGTTCGCGCTCGTCCTGGCGATGTCGGCAGCCGTCGTGGCCCAAGACAGCATGAAGCAGGACTCCATGAAGTCGGATAGCTCAGCGAAAGCCGCCACCAGTGTCACGGGAAAGATCAGTGACGATGGCAAGTCTTTCGTGAGCGACACAGACGGCAAGACCTGGACTATAAGCAATCCCGACGCAGTCAAGGGACACGAAGGACATCACGTCACGTTGAAAGCGCAGGCCGACAGCAGTAAGGGCGAGGTTAAAGTCGTGTCGCTGAAGATGGCGAAAGACAATGGCATGAAGAAAGACACGATGCAACACTGAGGCTCGAGCACGCTATATCAGGCCAGCAATCACGCTGGCCTTTTTTGATTTATGTTCCACGAATTTGCAATAACCCAGAAGCCTGCGCGGCTACTTCTTCCTGGCCCCGTTCCCGCCGTTCTTGGCCGGTTCCTCGAGGATCTTGGTTACGACTCGCAGCATCTCGTCCCAGGGCGCGGGCTTGCCCGTCCAGATTTCAAATTGACGCGCCGCCTGGTGCACGAACATTTCAACACCCGGAATCACTTCCGCGCCGGCGGCCCTGCCCATCTTCATCAACCGAGTTTCCGGCGGATCGTAAATCATCTCGAAGACATAGCGTGCCCTGATCTCATCCTGGTTCAAAGGCGATTCCTGCGAGTTGCCCATCCCCACCGGCGTGGCGTTGATAATGACGTCAAAGCTAAGTTTCTTCAAGTCCGCTCGCTTCAGCGTTCGCGCCCGGGCGGAGCGAGCCAGTTTCTGAGCTTGTGCCAGGGTGCGATTCAGGACATAGACTTCGGCTCCTCGCTCCTTGAGTCCGAATACAGCCGCCCGCGCCGCGCCCCCCGCCCCCAGAACCAGTATCTTGGCGCCCTCGATAGTAATCCGCTGCTCCAATGGCCGCAGCACCCCAGCGGTGTCGGTATTGAATCCGTATAGTTTTCCGTCCTGCGCTCGTACCACGGTATTGCAGGCGCCAACCTTTGTGGTGTGCGAATCCGTGTTATCAAGATGCGACAGGATCGCCGTCTTATACGGCATGGTGATGGAAAGACCATGAATCGGGATGTCGCGGACGCAAGCCAGCAAATCCTTGAGGGTCTTGGCGTGCAACGGGACATACACCCCGTTGACCGTCTCCCGACGCAGCGCCGCGTTCATGATTGCCGGCGACAGCGAGTGTGCCACGGGGTCCCCGGCAACCCCGTACACTCGGGTTGCGGCATCGACTTGCTCGATGCGATAAGTGCTGCGCAAATCCTGCGCGGTCACCTGGCCGGGCGCGGTTTTCTCGTCCTGGGTCACAGCGGCAAAGGTGAACACACTGCCCGCGCGGACCCCCAACACTCGGCTGATGATCCCCTGTTCCCCCATGCAGACGCCGATCAGCGAATACCGATCGCTGTTCTTTTCGAGGAACTTCATCATGACCACGTTGTCGTAGAGCGTGGTAGCCGTGCTGACGATCTTGTAGAAGTCGGCCGAAATGGCGACCATTTTTTCCAGAGTTTGTTCCAGATTCTTGGTGGCCTTGAAATCATGGTAGGAAAGGATGAGAGCGGCGCGACTGCGCAGACGCCGCAATTGCTCTGGTTTGCAGTGCGCCGCGCTCTGCAATTCGAGGTCAACTGCCTGGCAGCCGGCGGCGGCAGATTTGGCTAGAATGTCTAATTGGGAAGCTATCGAACCACGGAACTTGCCCCCAGCGGTGACCCGGCGACAAGTCGCGAGAGCGACCACATGGGCATGGTATTCGGCGAATTGTTTGATCTTGGGCAACGCCAACGCGGGCCGGGGCAGATAGTCTAGCCTGAATTCGAGAAAGGTATTATCGCGAACCAGAGCCTCGGCCTTCTCGAGCATCTCCGCGGGATCGGACCCGGTTACGGCCACGCACACGCGGGGCAGCCGCAAGGGCCGGAGGCGAGCGACAAAATTGTTTGGTGCAGCCGTCATCGTTATTTTGAGAGTGGCCGCGATATTACAGGCCTGCAATTCCAGATGCAACTAGGGATTACAAATTTCCCCTGAAAAAACTATTTAACGTATCCCGCATGACACCAGAGTAACCTTGACCGGCCTTGCCGCTGTTGTTACTGTCCGGGCTGTAAGTCCTTTTATTTCGTGCCGTCAACTGAGCCATGGCGGGGGCTAGTTTGCAGCTCGTCCGCGGGAGGTAACATGAAGAAAATACGATTGTTGCTGATTTTGTGTGTAGCCGTTGCAGCCCGTGCTCAGGAGCCGACGGCGGCAAACCATACGGACCTGATCGCGCCCGCTGGTACCGAACCGACTACCGTCAGCTTCCCTTTTGAGCGGATACAAACGCCTACGCCCGTCGACCTCGCTTGCGCTGGGTTCGTCAGCAAACAACTTGTGCCCAATTCCAACTTCGTGGCGGGCGACTTATACACTCCGGCCGACACTAAGAACAGCAACGGAGAAGTAATCTATCTGGCTGGCAAAGGCTACGAGGTTGGCCAGAAGTACACGATCGTGCGCGAGCTGCGCGACGCCAACCGCTACGAAATCTTTGCTGGCCAACACACGCTGTTGAAAAGCATGGGCCAGCCCTACTCCGAATTGGCCCGCGTACGCGTCATCGATACCCGCAGCAAAATGGCGATCGCGGAAATCGAAATGAGCTGCGACCCGGTCAATCCTGGAGACTATGCCATCCCCTACGTCGAAAAACCAGCCACAGCCTTTCATCCTCCATTACGCTTTGATCGCTTCCTGCCTTCCAACGGCAAGTTGACCGCCCGGATTGCGATGGCAAAGGATTTCGACTCGGAGATTGGGCCAGGAGTCAAAGTGTATCTGAATGTAGGCTCCAATCAGGGCGTGAAGCCCGGAGACTATTTCCGCGCCGTCCGCTCCTACGAAGGCGACCTGCACGACCCAACCGACTCGCTCTCGTTCAAAGCCTCTACCAGCGAAGATACACAGGCCAAACAGGCGGCCTTCGAACCCAACTTCTTCACCAAAACCGGAGGCCCGGTAATCCATGTGCGCGATCTGCCGCGCCGCGCCGTGGGCGAAGTTGTAGTCATTTCCACAACACCGACCACTTCGACGGCCATGGTTGTCTTTGCCATGGAAAGCGTCCATCTCGGCGACGATGTGGAACTGGACCAGCCGTAAAGGACTCGTACTCAGCAGACAAGAATTCAGTCATTGGGGGCCCCGCTGCTTGCGGCTTTTCGCAAGGGGTGGGGCGCTCGCATGACGCCGCCGGTCTCGCACTCATCCGCTGTCAGCCTAGCGGACGCAGCTTCAACGATGGAACCAGCTGGTTGCGGCGCCAATCGCCGCCCCAGCCAGCACAAGCCACACGGAATTGACGCGATACCGGATCAACAGGAAGAAGCTTAATCCGGCGATGGCCAGCGTTGTCCAGTCCACCAAAGCAGCGCGGAACAACTGCCACATCGCGACCGCGATGAGGGCCAGTGCGGCAACATTCACCCCATCCAGGACGGCTCCGGCCAGAGGCGACTGGCGTAAGCGCGGAACCAGCGGCCCGCTAATCGCGACGAAGAAGAACGCCGGGAGAAAAATCGCAACCGTGGCCAGCACGGCGCCAGGAACGCCTGCCAGCAGGTAACCGATAAAGGTCGCGGTTGTCGACAGCGGACCCGGAGTTACCTGTCCCATGGCGATGGCGTCGAGCAGTTGCCGTTCGCTAATCCAGCCCAGCCGGGCAACGAGGTTGGACCGAATCAGCGCCACCAACACATAACCGCCGCCAAACAGAATTGCGCCAATCTTCAGAAACACCAAGAATAGCGCCGTCAGACCAACAGGGACGACCACACCAGATCCCGCCGCAACGCCCGTCAAGCCGGTTCCCCCGATCACGAGAACCGAAGAAGCAGACGACCTCTGTCTGCCCGAGCGTAGCCAGGAGAGACCCGTCAGCGCACCGCCGCCCGCGAGCACGGCCAACTGATCCGCTCCAAGAGCGGTCGACAGGACAGCGAGCGCAGCCACCACCGCGAGCCACGTCGACTTCACCGCCGACCGCGCGAGCTTGAAAACGGCCTGCACAATTAAAGCAATCACGATGGGCTTGACGCCATAAAGCACGCCGGAGACCTGCGGCAAAGGTCCAAAGCGCACGTACGCCCACGCCAGCGCTGTGACCATGACAGCCGACGGCAGTATGAAACTCGCTCCTGCCGTCAGCAATCCCAGCCAACCGGCTCGCACCCGGCCCACATGGATCGCCATTTCGGTGGAATTCGGCCCAGGAATGAGATTGGTCGCGCCCAAAAAATCCAGAAACTGCTCGCGCGTCAGCCAGCCGCGCCGCGAAACCACCTCGTCTTCCATCATGGCAATATGTGCAGGGGGACCGCCGAATGCGATCCCACCCAGCTTCAGGAAGAGCCGCGTGAGTTCAAGCAGAGAAGTGGGCTGCGCCGCAGAGATCTTTGGCTGCGAATCTTGGGTCGCGGCTGATCGGTCTTGCAAGTCAAACCTCGTTGAAAAGTAATCCGAGGATTGTAATCAAGAGGCAGGCGAGGTGGAGGACAGAATTAGAACTGACAACCAGGATAGAAGCTTTCCGTACGGGCTATCTGATTTCCCGATCTCCGAACACTTCCGCTGTGAACGCCTCCAGAGTCGCATCGTCTCGCCACGCGTCGCGGGTCAGGCCTGCCTTGAGGCAGGTCTGCTCGATGAAGGTCCGGCGGTCCCATCCATGCTCGACAGGCACCTGAGGCAGAAGCAATCCGCGGTTTCGACCATAAGAAACCACCAATCCGTGCATTCCAATTTCAATTTCTTCCGGCTTGATCGTTTTGAGCGGCGAAAGAATGCTCAGAGAGACTTCCAGTGCCTGGGCTTCCGCGAGGGTGACCGGTGAGAAACGCGTGTCCTCGAAGGCCGCTGCGCGGGCAGTCTCCGCCACCGTGCGGTAGAGAGAAAAAACCGGAAGCACATAACCCACGCAGCCGCGCAACTGACCTTGGAAATAGATAGTAGTGAAAGCACCACGTGGTTCAGAAAAATGCGGTGATGGTGCAGCCAGGGAAACCTCGCGGTGTTCGAGAGCCGAGAGAATCGACTCGTGGGCGAGTTTCAAGAGGATTGCTCGTTCTTCGGGAGTGAATTCATTCGCCCCGGTGGAACGGCAGTTTGTGGCCGGAGCGGCAGCCAGGTTTTCAGGTTGCGGCGACATCGCGCTTCCTCCGACGGCTGAGGACAAACGCGCGGCGGCGGCTCTTCACCACCTGCCGGTCAATCTTCGACCAGAAGGCGACGAAGTAATCGCCTGCCGATACCAGCGACAACAAGACCATGAACCAGATGGCCAGCCGCGCGATCCAATGCACCGGAAAGAAATACCCGCCATAAATTGGCCATTCTTTCCAGCGATGATCAAGAATCACTGCCACCACGGAAACAATCTGCACCAGCATTTTAAACTTGCCCAAATCGCTGGCCTCGATGGCGAAACCTTCGGAAGCCGCAATCGCACGCAAGCCGCTCACTAGAAATTCGCGGCCGATAATAATCACCGCGATCCACGCCGGAACCATGCTGGGATTGAACTGCACCAGGGTAATGAAAGCGGCGGCAATCAAAAGCTTGTCGGCCAGAGGATCGAGCAGCACCCCCATAGTCGTGATCTGCCCGCGCTTGCGGGCAAGATATCCGTCAATGCCATCGGTAATCGAAGCCGCAATGAACAGAGCCGAGGCCAGCAACTCCTTTTCGCCGCCCGTACCCTGGAAACGGTTGGTGGAAAGAATCCAGATCAGCAGCGGAATGCTGCAAATGCGGGTGAGCGTGATGGAATTGGGAAGATTCACGGGAAACATCGCCTGCCGCCGCCTGCGACAGGCAGCGGGACCAGCGATACCAAATTATCCTCCACCACGAAGACCGAAAGCAATGAAGTAACCGCGAAGCTCAGAAAAAGTTGCCCCGAGCTCAACCGCTGCCGTCCGCGCCTATTTCTGCTTGGCGATGATCAGGTCCTTGATCTTGTCATAAGTCGCCTGGGGAATAATCTTCTTACGTAATAAATCAGTCTTCATCTTATAAGGACGCCCATCGACGATCTTCTTGGCATAAGCGTCGCCGATTCCCGGCAGTGCATCGAGTTGATCCGTGGTGGCTGAATTGATATCCAGCAGCTTCGACTTACTTTCGGACTTCGCACTCGACATGGCAGAGTTCCCTGCCATCGATCCGCTGGATTGACCGGCGCTCTGCGCCATCCCCGCGCCGGCAAATAGCCCAAGCGCGAGCAGCGCAACCACAACTCGCATGATCAGACTCTTTCCCACGGTTTCCTCCTTAGAATTTCAGTCTCGTTTCGCCGCTTTGTAGCCCGCCTTCTTGGCCTCTTCCACGGTCATGAACTTGCCATTCTTCGTCTTACCATACCAGCGCCCACCCTTGTGGTAAACGCCGCTATCAAGGTTCACCCATACCTTGCCGCTGGCCTTGGCCGCTGCGACATCGGATGCCGAAGGAGCGTCCGATTGTGCTTTCGCGTTCTTTGATGTATCGCCCGCAGACGTTGCCTGGGAACTCGTGGCCGTCGTTTGAGACGCTGCGCTTGCCGGCGCACCCAACAAAGCGGCTACAAAGCACCACATCACGCCCAGCCTGAAACCTTTCGTCCACACGCAAGTCATAATTCCAACGCTCTATGCGTAGATTCCTCGCTGCCGAATCGTATACGCCACGCGATCAATCGCGAGCATGTAAGCGGCAATCCGGTTGTTAACGCCGTGAGTTTCGGCAAACCGCACCACATCCTCAAATGCGGCCACCATGATGGTTTCAAGCTGCTCGTTGACGAACGACTCTTTCCAGAAATATCCCTGCCGATCCTGCACCCACTCGAAGTAAGAAGTGGTCACGCCACCCGCATTACACAGGATGTCGGGAATCACAAACACGCCCTTGTCCGCCAGGATCTCATCCGCAGAAGCCGTAGTTGGACCATTCGCACCCTCAGCCAGAATCTTGCATTTCACTCGATCCGCGTTGCGGCTGGTAATCTGATTTTCGGTGGCAGCGGGAATCAGGATGTCGCAGTCGGTAACCAGCAGCTCCGCCGGATCCGCCGGTTCGGCTCCCGGAAAACCCGCCAGTGTCCCATGCTTCTGCCGGTAGGCCGAGAGCGCCACAACATCAATCCCGTTCTTGTTATAAAGGCTGCCCGTTACCTCAAGAATGCCGATAATCTTGTAGCCCCCCTGGGACATCAGCAACGCTGCATTGGAACCCACATTGCCGAACCCCTGCACGATGACGCGAGTGGATTCAGGCCGCAATCCCAGCTTTCTGATGGCCTCGTCGCAAACGATCATGATGCCGCGGCCAGTTGCCTCGCGGCGTCCCCGCGAGCCTCCAATATTAATCGGCTTGCCCGTGACCACTGCGGTTACGGTCTGGCGCATGTGCATGGAGTAAGTATCCATAATCCACGCCATCGTCTGTTCGTTAGTATTCACGTCAGGCGCGGGCACATCTTTCTCGGGGCCAATAAATTCGAATAGTTCGGCGGTGTAGCGCCGGGTCATTCGCTCCAGTTCACCGATCGACATCTTATGCGGATCGCAAATAACCCCGCCCTTGGCTCCGCCAAAAGGAATGTTCACCACCGCGCATTTCCACGTCATCCAGGCCGCCAGCGCGCGCACCTCGTCGAGGGTGACGTCCGGGGCGTAGCGAATGCCGCCCTTCGACGGTCCACGCGCGATCGAGTGCTGCACCCGGAAACCGGTGAAGACTTCCAGCGTCCCATTGTCCATGGCAACGGGAATATGTACGATCAGCTCACGAGTGGGATAACGCAGCACCTTCCACAATCCCTCGTCCAGATTAAGTTTCTGTGCGGCCAAATCGAATCGCGCGGTCTGCGCCTCCGTGGGATTAAGTTCCTGTTCGAGCGAAACCGACTTGGTGGCGGTGGTCATAAAGGTCTCCAATGACAGCGATTTGATGATGGCACACTTAAGATAACAATTCGATGGCAACGATCCAAAAAATCGATAGCTCGATGATTGTAATCCGAGAGCCGAGTGTCGTGCCGGTTCTCAGGTGGATTCCCCGGAATTGGCGGGAAACCCAAGGAAGTATAAGCAGCCAACCGCACTGAGGCAAGCGAACGCGCTTGAGCGCCCGCGTGGATACGGATCCGCCGCCTGGTTCGAGCTCAACTCGGGACTTACCTGATCATTACCCGAATTCACTGCTGTCACGATAATTATCGACGCTGCCGATATCGGAGTGGATACAACGTTGTCCCATCCGTTTTTCCGTTTTTGTTCGACCTTTGTTACTCTAGAACGAAACCGTTCTACAGGCCTGCGAACACGAGCACTTGGGATCGTCGTCTCGCCGAATCGATTCCGGCTTCCGCCTTGAGGGAGCTTGAAATCACAGGAGATGTATTCATTGAAGACTTTTGTGTCCCGTGCTCTCTGCTGCCTTGTGCTTACAATCGGGTTCTTGCTCACGTCGGCCGCCCAACAGTCTCCGCCTCCCAATACGCCTGCATCCCAAGAAGCTCAGCCACAGGACAAAACCAAGGACGATGCGGGCAAGAGTAAGCCTGGGCAAACGGGTACATCGAACGATCGACTTTTCTACACATTGCCGAATTTCCTGACCCTCGAAAATACGGGCCAAGTTCCGCCGCTCACAGTCGGGCAAAAGTTCAAAGTCGTGACTCGGGGCTCATTCGATTACATTCTCATCCCCTGGTACGGTTTTCTCTCCGGCATAAGTCAGGCTGAGAACAGCGAACCCGGCTACGGGCAGGGCGCCGAAGGCTATGGCAAGCGTTTTGGAGCCTCGTTTGCGGACGGCACCATTGAGAACTATTTGACCGGGGCGATTCTCCCGTCTCTGCTCCGCCAGGATCCTCGGTTTTTCCAGTCTGGCCAAGGGACATTTTGGCATCGCACCGGATACGCAATTAGCCGCATCTTCGTCACCCGCACCGATTCCGGGCATCAGCAATTCAACTACTCCGAGATTGTCGGCAGTGCGATGTCAGCCGCGATTTCGACCTATAGCTACCATCCCGAAGGTGATCGCACTCTGCCCAACACCGCGAGCGTCTGGGGGACGGAGGTCGGCTATGACACGATAACGATCGTGGTAAAAGAATTCTGGCCCGACATTCGCCGCAAGCTTAGCAAGAAGAAACAGTCGGCCCCCCCGCCAAGCTGATCCCAACTCTCGGGCTTTCGGGATTACAATCGCTTCGCAGTCTATTGAGTCGACAGCCGAGGAACCTGCATGTTTCAAGCCAACCTGCTGCGCGACAAACGTATCCTCATCACGGGCGGAGGAACGGGTTTGGGCAAGGGCATGGCCCACCGTTTTCTGGAGCTAGGCGCGACGGTCTACATCTGCGGCCGCCGCCAGCAGGTTTTGTCCGAAGCGGAGACCGAATTGAGCCGCGGCGCGTTACATAAGATTCGATCTTTTCCTTGCGACGTTCGTGATCTGCCGCGGGTTGAAGAAATGATCGAATCCATCTGGAAAGACGGCCCGCTCGACATCCTGGTCAACAATGCTGCGGGAAACTTTTTGGCCCGTACCGAAGAGCTGTCCCCGGGTGCGTTTGAAGCCGTCCTGGGAATTGTGCTCATGGGCACGATCAATCTCACCATGGCTTGCGGGCGCAGATGGCTGCGAACTTCCCACCCCGGAGTGGTCCTGAATATTGCCGCAACTTACGTATCGACGGGTTCGGCTTACGTTGTGCCGTCCGCCATGGCCAAGGCTGGAGTGGTGGCGCTAACTCGCAGCCTCGCCGTCGAATGGGGAGACCGCGGCATTCGCATGAATGCGATCGCTCCCGGAGCGATTCCCACCGAGGGAGCATTCTCCCGCCTGCTTCCCCGGCCGGAGCTCGAAACGTTTGCCCGCGAGCGAAACCCACTTCGCCGCTTCGGTACAGTCGAGGAGTTGGCGAATCTCGCTGCGTTCCTGGTGAGTGACGGCGCGGGCTATATCAATGGTGAAGTGGTTGTAATGGACGGTGGCGAACAACTGCAAGGCGCTGGTGGATTCAGCGCGGTGGGAAGATTGCTCACCGAGGACGATTGGAAATCGCTCAAACCGCGCAAGCCAACGAAAACTGGCCAGTGAATAATCCCGAATCTTCAATGAACATGCGGCGAAGGCATTACCAGCCATTTCAGCAGCATGTTCACTATCGAAAGCACGATCCCACCAACGAACGCCGCCCCGAACGTCCGTATGTGAAAGCCCGGAACGAACGCCGAAGCGAGTTCCAGCATGATGCCATTGATCACAAACCAGAATAGTCCCAGGGTGAGGATGGTGAGCGGAAAGGTGAGGATTTTCAAAATCAGCCCCAGCGTCGCATTGACCAGGCCGATAACGATGGCGGCGATGAGCGCTGCAGCCGCGCCGTCCACATAAAAGCCGGGCACGACGCGCGAGGTGATCCACACTGCCAGTGCGCTGATTACCCAGTGCAAGAGCATTCGAAGCATGGAGAGATCCTCCCACCTGCAAACAGACTATAGAGCGAGAAGCCTCACCCTAGCAAATCGGCCAGCGCTCGACTCGCTGCGGCTGCGCATGAGATGACAAGCATAAACTTGAAGCGTGGCTCACAAGAGCAATGCCGTTCGTCTTCTCGACCAGCTTGCGATCCGCTACGAATTGCGGGAATACGAAGTTGACCCCGAAAATCTCGCCGCCGAAACGGTCGCGGCAAAGATCGGACTTCCTCCACATCTGGTCTTCAAGACGCTCGTGGCGCGCGGTGATCGTAACGGAATCTGCATGGCCGTGATCCCCGGCGACACCGAACTCGACCTCAAAGCCCTAGCCCTTGCCTCCGGAGATCGCAAGGTTCAGCTCGTTCCGGTAATGGAATTGCAGGGGCTCACAGGCTATATTCGCGGCGGAGTCACCGCTCTGGCAGCTAAGAAGAATTATCCCGTATACGTAGACGAAGGCATCGAACGGTTCGAGACAATTTCAATCTCCGCTGGCATTCGCGGCATGCAAATACTGATTGCCCCGCGTGACTACCTCAAAGTGACAAAGGCGACCCTCGCGGCGCTCGCCTACAGCAAGAAGGAGGGCTCATGAAGACCAGCTGAGCCGGGCTTACGCTTGGATATGTTCCTCAGAAAGAGTGCTATACGAAGGATCGCTGGCAGATCTTGATCGACCTAAAGTTATCTCCGGAGCTGCCGATACTCACAGATAAGGGTAGGTTGAGGGAGGGAACATTATGGCGACTCCGATCTCTGGGGGAACCGCTTTCGACTTTGGCGCCGCGGCGCAAACTTCCGTTGCGCAAGTACAGACGACAACCACAGCAACCGCATCAGTCAAGCAACCAACGAAAATTGAGCCAACAGGAGATACAGTCAAGCTTTCGGATGGCGCGCAAGTCCGGCTGTTGAACACGCAAGGCCACTCGGTCTCGCAAATCTCCGTCATCACCAACTTGTCCGCTCAAGCGGTGGATAGCTACTTGGGGATAACCCCAACTCCAGCCGCAGCCGTCAACGCGAACAAGAAATAGTTTCAGTTCCGCTGGTCTTGGCGGGCGCAATTAGGCGGATGAGGTCGGTCTTCGGGGGAGGACCGATCTCACTGGGCGCCCGCCGCGGCCTTACTCTCCAGCCTTTCAAAAACATCTTCCGCTCGCCGCAGCGCTTCCTGCACATTCTCGCAAATGTTTTCGCGGCCGATCACGTCTTCAAATTCGGCTTGCCGGATAAGCTTCGCGGGTTGCTCCCGGGCACCGCAGAGGATCAACGTCCGCTTTGTCGCATGCAACTCCCGCGCCACTTCTTCCAGCGCGAATAACCCTGTCGCATCGATCGCAGTCATGTTGCGCAGGCGCAGAATCACCACCGGCGGCAGTTCATCCATCTTCTCCATGATCACCGAAAGTTTGTCGGTTGCCCCAAACAGAAACGGCCCGTGAATGCGAAAAATAGTCGCGTAGTACGGGATATCTTTGTCCTGCAGAATGTGTACGCGTCCATCTTCGACGTAGTCGTCGGTGACCTGGGATACGGTCGTAGTGTTGGCCACGCGTCCGATAAACAGCAACGCCGCCAGAATCATCCCGGCCTCGACTGCCACGGTGAGGTCGGCAAAAACTGTAAGCGCGAAGGTAACCAGCCAAATGCTGATATCAGTCTTGGTCAGCTTCAGCAGTTGTGGAATCTCCCGCCACTCGCCCATGTTATAGGCAACCACGAGCAAAATTGCCGCCAGCGCAGACATCGGGATATAGCTGGTCAGGGACGCAGCAAACAAAAGCACGCAGACCAGGGTGAGCGCGTGAATCATTCCCGCAACTGGCGTCTGAGCGCCCGCGCGGATATTAGTCGCCGTACGCGCAATTGCGCCCGTGGCCGGCAGCCCGCCAAACATGGGTGCAAAAACGTTAGCCACACCCTGCGCCATCAGTTCGACGTTAGGATTGTGATGGTCATTGCTCATACGGTCCGCCACCACAGCCGACATCAAAGACTCAATCGCGCCCAGCATCGCAACCGTGAACGCGGAACCGAGCAGACCGTGAATCAGATCGGCACGAAAGTGCGGAATCGCGAAGTGCGGCAACCCGCCCGGAATCCCGCCAAAACGCGTCCCAATCGTTTCGACCGGAAGTTTGAGTGCGAATACCGCGACCGTGCCAGCGACCATGGCTACGATCGGCCCGGGAATGCGGGTCGAAACCGCGCGGCATACCAGCAGGGTCGCCAAAGTGACAATACCCAGACCCGTTGCAGCGTACGACAAGGTATGAAAATTGGCTGCGATGCTTTGCATGCGCTGCCAGAACTCGCCTGGGACTTTGCTGATGTGCAAGCCGAAAAAATCTTTGATCTGCGTGCTGGCAATCAGGATCGCAATTCCATTGGTGAAACCGATCACGATGGGCCGCGGGATAAACTTCACCGCCGTGCCCATGCCCGTCACCCCAAGAATGATAAGCAGGACGCCGGCCATCATCGTGCACATGAACAGTCCGTCCACACCGTGCACGGCGACAATTCCCGCCACCACCACTACGAATGCGCCGGTGGGACCGCCGATCTGCGTCCTCGAACCACCTAACGCGGAAATCAGGAATCCAGTCACCACCGCGCAATAAATTCCGGCCTGGGGCGTGAGTCCGGAAGCAACGGCAAACGCCATAGCCAGCGGCAGCGCAACCAATCCGACGGTGACCCCCGCGATCAAGTCATGCACAAACTTGTTCAGGCTGTAATCGCGCAGGCAAAGAACGGACGCCGGCAGCCATCGTTCTTCCACGTTTTCAATTAGTGAGGTAGTGGCCAGGGAGCACGCTCCATCAGCCTTAATTATGACAGTGCAGAACGTCGGCATTTCGCACGGAGGTGCTACGACGACGAACCTTGGGACGAGCGTGGGGGGACAGGCGAGACGCCCGTCCAGGCCGAGCGACGCTCAGCAGTCTTCATTCATCACGTGGCTATCTTCTGAACTGTGCGGCTTCGTCCCTAGAACAAATTCCACAAGAACTGGTTATAAACATCATGGTGGTACTGCACTTCCGGAGCCTTCACGAACGTTCCCAACAGCCGCGGACAGCGATCGGCTGAAGCCTGCTTCAAGTCCGCGTAACGAGCCTTCACATCTTCGCCGAGCAGCTTCGTCGTCCACGGCGCGTTGCGGAAATTCGCCAGCGCGTCATAGATGTTATCCGGCAAGTAGCGCTGCGCCTGGCGCAGGTTCTTGATCTTTGCCGTGTCCCCATCGAGGCCAGTCTTGAAGATCGACAGCATGACCAGGTAAGGATTCGCGTCCGGGGATACCGAACGCACTTCCACGCGCATGCTCTTCTCATTGCCGATCGGAATGCGAATCATTGAGCCGCGATCCGTGGGCGAAGCTTTGATCTGGTTCGGCGCCTCAAAGTGTGGATCGAGGCGGCGATAGGCGTTGACACTGGCATTCAGCAGCAGACAAAGATCATTGCCGTGAGTGAGGATGCGGTCGATAAACTCCCAACCCATTTTGCTCAGCTTCTCTTCGCCCTTCGCATCCCAAAACAAATTCTTCCCGCCCTTGCTGATCGAGACATTGGTGTGCATCCCGCTGCCGTTTACGCCCACCACTGGCTTGGGCAGGAAGGAGGCGGTGCAACCCATCTTGGTCGCCACCTGGCGGCAGATCAGCTTGTAGAGTTGGATCTGGTCGGCCGCAGCCACCACTTCTCCGTAACCGTAATTGATTTCGAACTGCGAGGGCGCTACTTCAGGATGGTCTTTTTCGTTCTGAAAACCCATGCTGCGCTGAACTTCCGCTGTGGTATCGATGAAGGTGCGCAACACATCGCCGGGCAGCGAATGGTAGTAGCCGCCGGTGTTAACGTAATCGAACTTACCGGTTTCGTGGTAACGACGCTCCGCATCGGGTCCCTGAAACAGGAAGCCTTCAATTTCGTTGGCCGCATTCAGGGTGTAGCCGTTCTTCTTATACAATCCCTCCGCATAGGTCTTCAGAATGCCGCGAATGTCGGCGCTATAGGGTGTACCACCTTTATCGATCACATCCCCGAAAACCAAGACCTTGCCGGGACCGAACACATCGGCAGGCCCCCAGTAGAAGGCCCCCCAGTCAATTCCCAGGCGAAGATCGCTTTCCCGCTGAGCGGTAAACCCGCGAATTGAAGACCCATCAAAAGTGAGATTGTCCCAGCTCTTGATCAGGAACTTCTTGTCATAATCCAGCATGTGCAGGCGGCCTTCCAGGTCGCTGAATAGCACGGTCACGGCCTTGATCCGCTTCTCAGTGCTCAAGTATTCGAGCCGCTCCTCTTGAATCTTCTGAATGGCAACACGACTCTGTCGCTGCTCCTTCGCGTTCAAATTCAGCTCTTCCAGTTCGTCGTACGGGATGGCCAGGAAATTTCGCAGTTCAGTAGGCATGGATCTCCTTATAAGTTTTGCAACGAAACTCAGGTATGTTTCGGGGGATGATCAGAACTTGTTAGGGTATCGCGGAGCGCTACCCGCTGCCAATCAAAAAAGCTTATGAGCCGGATTAAAGGAATCTATTCGTCGGCGCGGGTTAGCTCACGCAGGGGCGGAAGCCGTCGCCCGGTCGAGCAAGGCTCGATAGTGCCGCGACGACCTGCAAGCCCGCAGCCTCTGTACAATCTCTAAGTCTCGGTTAGCCCTTGAAGGATTCACGCAATGCACATAATACTGAATGAAGTCGAAACCAGAGTGCTCGGCTCGCTGGTAGAGAAAGACGTCACCACTCCGGATTACTATCCCCTATCGCTGAACGCCCTAGTCAACGCATGCAACCAGAAAAACAACCGCGATCCGGTCATGAATCTCGACGAAGACGCAGTCCGGCAAGCCCTGGACACTCTCCAGCAAAAACGCCTCGCTGCTCCGACCAGCAGCGCCGACAGCCGGGTCACCAAGTACGAACACCGGCTGCAGGAAGTTTTCAATTTCACTCGCGGAGAGACTGCAATCCTGTGCGTCCTGCTGCTGCGAGGCCCACAAACTCCCGGCGAACTCCGCGGACGCACCGAGCGCATGCATCATTTCGAAGACCTTACTGAAGTGCAATCCACCGTGCAACGCCTGATCCAGCGCGACCCTCCGCTAGTCAGGGTTCTTCCGAGGCAGCCTGGAACCAAAGAAGCTCGTTATAAACATCTGCTGGCAGGAGATGCGGCAGACCCAACTGATGTGGCGCTGGCGCCCACGTCTGCGGCCGTCGCGAGCAACCCGGCCAATACCGATCACATCGCTCGCCTGCAGGATGAACTACTCGATCTCAGAAGAGAAGTTGCCGATCTGAAACAACAATTCGCAAGCTTCCGAAAGCAGTTCGAATAGTTGCTCGGAAGGAGTAGCCGCCTGACCTGTGCGGGGCGGGGTCTCCGACTCGGTCAGGTGCGGAGCACCTGCTTTTCCATCATCTCCGGAACGGTCACGAATTCGTATCCCTCGGACTTATACCGCGCGATCAGACGATCGGTCGCGATCACCGTTTGCGAACGATCGGCTCCAAAAGCCGTGTCGCCGCCATCGTGCAACAGGATGACATCCCCGCCGCGAAGCTGCTTGCTGACTCTGCGCTCGACGTACTCGCTTGGGTTTCCCTTCCAGTCCCAACCCGTGACGCTCCACATTACCGGCTCAAAACCCAGCACTCGTGCGACCCGGAGAGTACTCGGCCGTCGCCCACCAAACGGAGGACGGAAGAGCCGCGAATGCTCACCCACCGCCTCACTCAAGGCCTGCTCACATTCGCCCAATTGCATTCTCGTCTGCGCTGCAGACGCAAAAATCAGATTAGGATGACCGAAAGTATGATTGCCGACCACATGCCCAGCACGCACCAGCTCGCGCACGATATCCGGCCTTTGCTTGACGTATCGCCCGATGACAAAAAATGTCGCCTTCGCATTGTGCCTGGCCAGGATTTCTAACAGGCGTAAGGTGTGCGGGTCGTTCGGACCATCGTCGTAAGTCAGCGCCAGTTGCTTACTTCCAGGCGCCAGTCCGGTGAACGTCCGGCCATACCACTGCCCGCTCGGAGCCATGGACTGGTATCCAGCGACGAAACTGGCACCCACGATTCCGGCAGCGGCAGCAACGCCAAGCATGGGAGAGATTGTAATTGCCGATTGCCAATTTCCGATTGCCAATTCACCAGCGACTTGCATTTACTTGGAATTCGGTAATCGAAAATCGGAAATGCCTGTTAACCTTTTCCTCAATTGCGCTGGGCGCTCAACCGGGATATCCTGCCATTCGAAAGCCCGAAGCTTCTAGCCCATGGCCAATCTTTTCGAACTGCCCCGCTACATCGCAGTGGAAGGTCCCATACGCGTCGGAAAAAGCACGCTGACGCGGATTCTGGCCGAGCGTCTCAACGCCCAGCGCGTCATGGAAACGGAGGACAACCCTTTTCTGCGCGCCTTTTACGACGGCGAACGCGGCGCCGGATTCCAGGCGCAGTTCGCTTACCTGATTCGCCGCTTCGAACAACTCCGGGCGCTCGATCTCGGAGCGCGCTCCCAGAAATCCGTGGTCACAGACTTCGTCTTTGAAAAAGATAAACTCTTCGCCTGCCTCAACCTTACCGACCAGGAACTCGAAACCTATAACCGCTACTACAACCACTTTCGCGAGCAGCTACCCACACCCGACCTGGTGATCTACTTGCAAGCTACTCCCGAGGTGCTGAAAAAACGCCTGAGGAAAAAGAACGCACCGGGAGAGAAGGCGATCAACGAAGAATATCTCGAGGAAGTAATCAAAGCGTACGAACACTTTTTCTTCCACTACACCTCGTCCGACTTACTGATCGTGAATACTTCGGAAATTGATTTCGTGGAGCGCAACGAAGACCTGCAGGAGTTGCTGCGAAAGGTTTCCGCCCCGATCAAGGGTACTCAATATTTCCTGCCGCTGGGAAATCAGGACGCGGCCAGCGCGTGACCGGCGAAACTGCGTTCACTTCTCATGTCGCGGCAGCGAATAGACCGCCAGCGCCTTTCCAACCTTCGAAAACTCGGGATCGGCCGTGACCAACCAAGCGCCGCATTCGATGGCAAGTTCGGCGGCAAAGGCGTCCGCATAACCCAGCGCGTGTTTCTGCTTCAGTGCGCCAGCTCGTGAAGCTCGTTCCCGATCAGCACTAACAACGGACACGGGCATCTCCTGCAACCTGGCTTCTGCTTCCCAGGCTTGCGCTTCACCGTACCGTCTGCATGCGATGTAGAACACTTCGCCCCAATTCACGGCCGACATCAGCAGGGGCAGGTCCAGGTGGGCCGCTTCGCTGAGCAGGCGTCGAACCTTTTGCGCGCTGCCACGACGCTCCTCAAAGAAAGCGACCAAGGCATTCGCATCGAGGACATAGCGTCGCGGACTGCCACGAGATCGCGCAGCCGTCACTGATTTTCTCGCTTGCGTTCGCGCGCGCGCTCCGCGAACAGTTCCTCAAACATGGATGGCTCACCCGGCCCCGGCTTGAGAAATCCCATGATCTCATCCAGCCGCTGCTCCGTGATGGGCGTGAGCACCAAACGTCCCTTTTCTTCAGTCCAGTTTGCAGGGGTCCCCTTTTTCAACCCAAACTGCTCGCGCAATTCGGCCGGAATCACTACTTGTCCCTTGGAACTGATGACAGTGCGATAGGCTCGTGTCATAAAAGGGCAATCCTACCATAAGGTAAGACGAATGGCCAATGTCTTACCAGCGCTTCTTTGCCATCTTTCCTCGTCATCGACAAATCACGGCTCTCCCGTCTACAATAGCTCTAGCCGCATCCAGGATGCGTACGGGCTCTATCCGCCAAGGCGGAGGGGCACTGGAGGACATCGTGAGTGTCACGTCAATTGGCGAGTCTCGCCGCAAGATTACTATCGCTTCCCTGCAAGAGAAAAAACTTCAACATCAACCCATTACCTGCCTGACCGCCTACGACTACGCCAGCGCGCGCCTGGTGGACGAGGCAGCCATCGATATCGTTCTGGTCGGTGATTCCCTGGCGATGACCATGCTCGGCTACCCGGACACGCTTTCGGTCACAGTTGACGAAATGCTTCACCACACCCGGGCCGTGCGCCGTGGCGTGAAAGACGCGCTGCTCGTGGCCGACATGCCCTACGGCTCTTACCACGTCGGCGCGGACGACGCCGTACGCAACGCTGCCCGCTTCATGAAAGAAGCCGGGGCCGAAGTGGTGAAGATCGAAGGCGGAGAGAAACGCGCCGATCTGATTCGCCGCGTAATCGACGCCGAGATTCCCGTCGCTGGCCACATTGGACTGACTCCGCAGTCGGTGAACGTCATGGGCGGCTACAAGGTGCAAGGCAAATCGCTGGCCGCGGTCGAACAGCTCATGCGTGACGCGGTGGCGCTGGATCGAGCAGGCGTGGCTTTTCTGGTTCTCGAGGGCATTCCCCGCGAAGTCGCTGCTATGATCACAGCCGAAGTCGCCACTCCGACCATCGGCATCGGCGCTGGTCCGGATTGTGACGGACAGGTGCTGGTTTTCCACGATATTCTGAACCTGACCTTCACCCCGCAAGCCAAGTTCGTTCGGCGCTACGGCGATGCGGGCAAGCTAATTACGGATGCCGTAGAGTCCTTCCGCGAGGACGTGATCTCGCATCAGTACCCGTTGGATAGCGAGTCCTACCATCTGTCCAAAGAAACGCAGCAGGCACTCGAAACAGTTCTGGCACGCAAGCGGGAGATGCGCCGATAGACGATAATACGGTTGGCATGAAATATCTGCGTCGAAGTATTTTGGCTGTTGCTATTGCCCTGCTGGCATCCTGCGCCAAGCCGCCAGAAGCGCCGGAGGAACCCGCGGCCAGTGCGGAGGTTCGAATCCAACAAATTCCGCCCGCGGATCCGCAAAAATATGCTGACGTGCGCGATATGAAGACCTGGCGAAATCCATACTTGATCGTCCGAGTCGACGGCGTCGGGCTACTGGACGTCCGCAATAACGAACAGCAGATCGTCGACCCGGACAAATTACCGGAAGCGCTTGCCAGGCTACCCATGTCCGCATGGCCCTATGGGCGCGTGGTCGCAATCCAAGAGATCAGCGCCGCAAGTTCCGAGGAAGACAAAGCCAAACTTCGAAAGAACCGGGCGCTCGCTGCCGGCGCATTGGAGAGCATGAAGGTACTCATAAACTGGGTTCCGTCCGCCTGAGATTCGAAATTCCACCTCGCGGGATGAAAATCTGCAAGACCATCGGCGACATGCGCGCCGCTTCGCGTCAGGCGCGGCACGAAGAAAAGCGTTTGGGTTTCGTCCCTACCATGGGAGCGTTACACGAAGGCCATCTCTCGCTGGTACGCGGTGCGAAAGCGAAATCTGATGTAGTGGCAGTTTCCATCTTTGTGAATCCCCTGCAATTTGGTCCGAGTGAGGATTTGGCCAAATATCCCCGGACCTTCGAACGTGATGCCGAGTTGCTGAAAAAAGAAGCCGTCGATATTCTCTTCGTACCCGGGCCGGAAGAAATGTATCCCCCGGGAGCCGTCACCTATGTCACGGTCGAAGGCCTGAGTGAGAAGCTTTGTGGCAGATCGCGCCCGGGCCACTTCCGTGGCGTGACTACGGTTGTCGCCAAGCTCTTCGATATCGTGGAGCCTGACCTTGCTTTCTTCGGACAGAAAGATGCGGCGCAAACCACGATCATCCGCCGCATGGTTCGGGATCTCAATCTTCCCGTCGAGATTGTCGTCTGCCCTATCGTGCGCGAGCCAGATGGTCTCGCGATGAGCTCCCGCAATGCGTACCTCCGCCCCGAGGAGCGGAAGTCCGCGCTGGTTCTGCACCGTTCGTTAACCGAGGTAAAGAACCTATTCGATCAAGGCGAACGCAACGCGGTCAAGCTGATCGAGGCAGGGAAACACGTTCTGGCGCGGGAACCCGCCGTGCGCCCCGACTATTTAGAGATCGTGGATCCAACCACGCTAGATCCCATGCAAGAGCTCACGAGCAGCGCTCTCGTTGCTGTCGCCGCGTTCGTGGGGAACACCCGCCTCATCGACAACATCCTGCTAGAACGAATGTAGGCGCGGGCGTCCCTGCCCTTTTTTCCTTTGTGCACCTTTGTGGTTGATGAATTTAGGACGTGACCGGCAGGTTCCGGACTTTCGCGCCAGAAACGAATTCATTCCCCGCAATCAGGTATCGCAACAGAAGACCTGCAGCCTTAGTAATCCCGATTCGCGGCGTGGTCAGAAGCGAACCAATGCGGTATCCGTCATCTGCGATAAACAGGTCGGACCGCGCGCTGGTCAGGTCTTTCCCGTTGTCCCGTTCCCGCGTAATGCCGAAGGCCTCGGCCAACCGCCCCGGCCCGCTGGTCAGCTTCTTTAAATCGCGGGCAGACTCGAGCGACACGTTACGTGACAAAGCCATCTGTTCCATCCCTTGCAGAGGTTCGACCGCGCGAAACAGAATCCCGCCGGCTACTCCATCCGGCAAACAGGACACATTCAGGCAGTAATGATTGCCGTAGATGAAATAAACGTAAGCACACCCAGGAGGCCCAAACAACACGGCATTCCGCAACGTGCGGCCGGCAAACGAATGCGCGGCGGGATCGTCTTCTCCCAGGTAAGCTTCGACCTCCACGATACGGGCCGCCAGAACCCGGCTTCTTGCTCTCCGCAGCAGCACCTTGCCAAGCAATTCCCGGCTGACCTGGCGCGGATCGCGATCATAGAACGCGCGCGGCAATGGCTTTCGAAGATGCGAAAAGGCAGTGGTCAACGTCGTCGATTCGGGATTCCTTCGCATTCCTAGGTATTGCGCTTTAACACGATTGGTTCCGAGTCGAAGCGCAGCCCATTTCATTATCAATCTCTCGGACCCTTATAATCCAGAGTGCCATGGCGGACAGCCCATCAGTAGTTGAGATCGAAGGCAAACGTCTGAGTTTAACCAACCTGGACAAAGTCTTATATCCCAAGGCTGGATTCACCAAGGGACAGGTGATTGACTATTATGCGCGTATTGCCCCCGTCTTGTTGCGGCAACTTGAGGACCATCCTCTAACGCTGAAACGCTATCCGGGGGGAGTGGACCAGGAATACTTCTTTGAAAAGAACGCGACCAAGCATCGCCCGGATTGGGTGAAGACCGCGCCCATCTGGAGCGAAGGGAACCAGCGCAACATCAATTACATTCTGGCGAACGATCTGCCGACGCTCGTGTGGATCGCAAATCTCGCGTCTATCGAACTTCATCCGTCACTTTCGCTGGCCAAAGACATCGCTTCACCGCGCAGCATGGTCTTCGATCTCGATCCCGGCCCGCCCGCGAATATCGTGCAATGTTGCCAGGTAGGCATGTGGCTGCGGGAGATTTTCAAACACTTTGGATTGCAGAGCTTTCCTAAAACCTCCGGCTCCAAGGGTCTGCAGATCTATGTTCCCTTGAATTCGCCCACCAGTTACGAAGTAACCAAACCCTTCGCACACGCGCTCGCCCGTTTGTTGGAGAACGAGCATCGGGAACTCATTGTGTCTGACATGAAGAAGCAACTGCGTGTCGGCAAAGTATTTGTGGATTGGAGCCAGAATGACCAACACAAGACCACCGTAAGCGTGTATTCGCTGCGGGCGCGTGAGCGTCCTACGGTCTCCACTCCAGTGAAATGGGAAGAAGTGGAGCAGGCGCTAAAGAAGAAGGATGCGACCCTGCTGGTGTTCGAGGCAGGTCAAGTACTCGATCGCGTGCAGAAAATGGGAGACTTGTTCGAGCCCATAATCAGGCTCAAACAGAAGCTGCCAAAGCTCGCCGGGATTGCGGAAATAGAGCCAGTGACGGCGGAAACGGGACTGGAACTGGCGGCACAGGCAGAGAATCCCAAGAAGGCAAAGCGGCGCACGAAGCCTGCACCCGGACGCTCCGCGCCGAAGAAGCGCCGGAAGGTATAATCCCGCTGATCTTTATCATTATTTTTTGTAACTTCGGCTTTGGCGAGAGAATCCATGGCGCAACTCTATGCCGGCACATCGGGATGGGCTTATCCCAGTTGGAAGCCTGAGTTTTATCCTGCCAAGCTTGCCCAGGCAAAATTTTTACAGTACTACGCCACGAAGCTGAACGCGGTTGAAGTCAACTTTACCTTTCGCCAACTGCTAAAAGAGACTGCGGCCCAGAAGTGGATCGAGGCCACGCCCGCCGGATTTCGTCTCAGCATCAAAGCGCACCAAGTCATCACTCACATCAAACGCTTGAAGCAAACCGAAGATTTCATTCCGCGCTTTTTGAGCACGATCGAGCCGCTGGCTCGTGCGGAGAAACTGGGGCCACTATTGTTCCAGTTGCCTCCCAATATGAAGGCAGACGCCATGCTTTTGCAGGAATTTCTGGCCACTCTCCCTCGCGCGGTTCCTTCCGCGTTTGAGTTCCGCCAGGCGTCGTGGTTTACAGACGAGATTTTTGATTTACTCAAGAGTTGCAATCGCGCGCTGTGCGTAGCAGAGACGGAAGAACGAACTACGCCCGACGTCGTCACCGCCGACTTCTGCTACTACCGTTATCGCAAACCGAGCTACACGCCTGACGAACGGCGCGCCATGGTCGACCGCATCCGTGAACACCTGGGGCAAAACCGGAACGTGTTTGCATATTTCAAGCATGAGGAAACCCCGCAGGGGGCGATTTATGCGGTTGAGGTGCTGAAGGAAGTGAGCCAGACGTAAAGACGTTGCTTGCAACGTCTTACTTTAGTTAATGGAATAATCCAATTCGCGAAAACGCAGCGGCTAGACGTAGCCAGGCTGCGTCTCTATAGAATCTGTCTTATTACTTACTTCAATGTCCGATAACACGCATACTCTTCTTTGTGTCTGCAGACGTGAACCTTCGCTTGATCTCCGATTTTCTCGACTACCTGAAAGTCGAAAAGGGACTCGCGCCGCTCACGGTCGCTGCCTATAGAACCGACGTTGGGCAGTTCACTGGATTCCTGAGGAAGCGCAAACGCACGCTGCTGAAGGCGCGTCGCGATGAGGTGCGCGATTTCATTCAGGAACTCTTCTCCAACTCCGTCGACGGAAGATCGGTGGGAAGAAAGCTTTCTGCATTACGACATTTGTATCGTTATTTGTTGCTCGACAAGCTTATCGAACACGATCCCACCCTGAACATTGACTCACCGAAACAGTGGAAGGTACTGCCGAAATCGCTGGCCCACGACGAAATGGAAATCCTGCTGCGTGCACCGGAGCCGGCATCGAAGGGCAAGCATGGTGAAGCGATCGCTCTGCGTGATCGAACCATCCTGGAGGTTTTTTACGCTGGCGCGCTCCGCGTCTCAGAAATGACCGGAGTTAAGCTTGAGGACCTGAAACTCGATTTCGGTTACGTGCTAGTGCGTGGCAAGGGCGATAAAGAACGAATCGTGCCTTTGGGGAAATCCGCTCAGGTAATTCTTGCCGAGTATATGAAGCATTCGCGGCCTGTGCTGGCGGGAGAGCGCACTTCGCCGCTTCTGTTCCTCGGGCGCGGAGCACGCAAACTGACCCGGCAGCGCGTCTGGCAGATGGTTCGGGCCGCATCTTCGAGCGTGGGACGCAATGCCAGTCCGCACATGCTACGGCACAGCTGCGCCACGCACATGGTCGAGAACGGCGCGGACCTGCGCACGGTTCAGACCATCCTGGGCCATGCCGATATCTCGACTACGCAGGTGTACACGCACTTGGCGCTCGATCGGCTGAAGAGCGTGTATCAGAAGCACCATCCGAGAGCGAAGGCGAGATAGGCAGATGATTTGTTCCCCACAGAGACGCAGGAACACAGAGAAAGCAGAATCATTCTCTGTGACTCTGTGGTGAGATTGGTTCTGGCAAACAATGGCCACAAAAGCGTGCGGTACCCTTATTGAGAAATCCATCAACACGTTTCTGCATTCGCTGCGCCAGCGCAATGCCTCGGTTCACACCATCAAAGCCTACACCGGTGATCTGGGCAATTTTGGCGTCTACGTGGGCTCACGCAACTGGCGAACCATCGATCATCTGACGATCCGCGGATTCCTCTCTCATCTCTATGAAAGGGATCTTGACAAAGCTTCAGTAGCGCGTGCGTTGGCTGCGGTGCGCTCGTTCTACCGCTGGCTGGCACAAGAGGGAGTGGTAGAACAGAATCCTGCCGCGCTCGTCTCCACGCCGAAGCTGCCCAAGAAGCTTCCCCGCGTGCCTACGATCGAAGAAATGAACACCCTT
>Ga0307474_10000350_pt1 | contig 33755 bp, 29 predicted proteins | sample atmos_gasesECM1C_2_FD_203312 | JGI IMG/M metagenome (GOLD analysis project Ga0307474, IMG submission 203312) | Hardwood forest soil microbial communities from Morgan-Monroe State Forest, Indiana, United States - atmos_gasesECM1C_05 | ecosystem: Environmental > Terrestrial > Soil > Temperate... | reverse complement strand
ATGCGAGATTAAAGTTTCCACGCCGCCGAGACTTTCCGCCAGCGAGCAGAGCTTCACATGATTCAGAAGAGTGGTGGCGGCCGCCTCCGAGCCCAGGTCGAAGGAAATCATGCCGCCGAAGCCGCGCTGTTGCCGCTTGGCCAATTCGTGCTGGGCATGGGAGGCCAACCCCGGGTATATGGTGCGCTTCACTTTCTTGTGGCCTTCCAGAAATTTGGCCACGGCCATGCCGTTTGAATCATGGCGGTCCATGCGCACGGCCAGTGTCTTGATTCCGCGGGAAACGAGAAAGCAGTCCATGGGCGCAAGGCCCGCGCCGACCGATCGTTGCAGGAAGTAAATCGCGTCCGCGTGCGCCTGGGTCTTGACGATCACCGCGCCACCCGTGCAATCGCTGTGGCCGTTCAAATATTTGGTCATGGAATGCACCACGATGTCGGCGCCTAAGGCCAAAGGCAGTTGCAGATATGGACTTAAGAAGGTGTTATCGACCACGACGATGATTTTTTTCTCGCGCGCCAGGTTCGAAACGGCCGCGATGTCGGTGACGAACATCGTCGGGTTGGTCGGGGTCTCGAGATAAATCATTTTGGTGTTCGGTTTGATGGCCGATTTCACTTCGTCGAGCTTGCTGGTATCCACGTAACTGAACTCCAAGCCAAACTGGACCAGAAACTGGGTGGAGAGGCGGTAGACACCGCCGTAAACCGCCTGCGAAAGAACCATATGATCGCCGGGACGAAGCAGGCGGAACACGGAATCGATCGCAGCCATCCCGGACGAAAAAACATAAGCCGCGTGGCCGCGTTCGAGCTTGGCGACGGTGCGCTCCAGAGCTTTTCGATTGGGATGGTTGGTGCGCGCGTAATCGTAGCCGGTGCTTTTGCCCATCTGCTCGATGACGTAGGTCGACGTCTGATAGATTGGCGCGACGATCGAGCCGGTCAGAGGATCGGGCTCCTGGCCTACGTGGATTGCATCGGTCGAAAAACCCATTCGCTCGCCTCCAAGGGATTGTCTGATGAATGCGGATCACTTACGCGGTAGAACCGTGCCGAATCGACTACACATGATACGTCAGACCGCGCGAATTCCGGCAAGGGCAGGGAACCGGCATGGATTATGCAGCAACACCATTTTGGTCCTGGGCGTAGCGACTTGGCCGGTGTGCTTCGGAGCTTGAGCGACCGCGAAGAATGGAGTACAACAAGGAAGGTGATGAGAATGACTACGGCCCCCCGCCATTTCGGTTGGTTTTTTTCGGTTATCGCACTTCTGGCGACGGGATTGCTCTGCGCGACGGTTTGTGCGGCGCAGTCCAGCGGATCGAACGGAACCTCCAGCAGTAATCCCGGGAGCAATTCAAGTGGTGGATCGAACAGCGCGCCAAACGGCGCGGGCAATGCCGAAAAGCCCCGGTCCCAATCCGGCGGACCGGCGGACGCCGCTAACGACGATCCGACTTCGACTCGCCTGCGAATCCTGGTGATGAATTACGACGGCAAGCCGGTCCCGAGTGCCAGCGTCTACGTTCGCTTCAACGAAGCCGGAGGGTTTCTGCACAAGGATAAGCTGGCGGAAATGGCCTTCAAGACGAACGACGATGGATCGGTTAAGGTGCCCTCGGTTCCGGTGGGCAAAATTCTGATTCAAGTGGTGGGGAAAGGCGTGCACAGTTACGGCAAGTGGTACGACATCGTGAAAGATCAAGAGCCCATCGAAATAAAACTCGACAAGCCGGTGCATTGGTACTGAAAAGTCCTTCCTTAAGATTTAAAATAATTTCTGACAGCCGGGCGCTGCGGTCTTTTCACGCGAATTTTTATTTTGCGAGCAGGAACTGCACAAGAATTGTGCAATCTGCGCAAGGCCCACGCAGCGCGAACGATTTCGCTGCGCCGGAAGTCTTTTCCACACGCTTTTCAACAGAACTGTTGAAAACTTTCACACTACATTCATATTTAGTTTTAGTTTTCGCTTGTCATTTGGTTCGGAAATTGCATTGCGATTTTTTTTCCAAGCTGCGCGCCACGAAATATTTTTTGTTCATCTCGAAGGCGGCGGCACGGTCCCGGCTTGATTTCGTTTCGTTCACGCGTGTTATGATTCGTCGCGGCCATGCCTAACTCGATTTGAATGAAACAATTAATCTTCAATGCCGATGATTTTGGGATGACCCGCGGAGTGAACGAAGGAATCATTCGCGGTCATCGCGAAGGTATTCTGACCAGCGCGACGTTGATGGCGAACGGTTTGGCCTTCGACGACGCGGTTCAAAAAGCCCTGGAGAATCCGAAACTGGGTGTCGGGTGCCATTTGGTGCTGGTCGGCGGAAAACCGGTCGCTCCCCCCGAGAGCGTAGCGTCGCTGCTCGACTTGCAAGGAAATTTGCCGGACTCGCTGGCTGGTTTCGTAGCGCGCGTGACCACCGGAGCGATTCAACCGGACCACATCGAGCGCGAACTGACCGCGCAGATTGAGAAAATTCGCGGTGCGGGCATCGTACCGAGCCACCTCGACAGCCACAAACATACGCATGCGCATCCCTGGGTGATGGAAATAGTGGGGAAGGTTGCGCAGCAATTCGGAATCACCAAAATACGCAGGCCAGTCGAAAACCTCCGAGACTCCTGGGAAACAAGCCGCGGTGAAATACAGTCCGTCTCCAGCCAGATCGTCGCGGCCGGCGCGGTGCGCGTGGTCGCTTCGCGATTCGAGACGATTGCTGAGAAATATAAACTTATCTGCCCGGACCATTTTTTGGGCTTGGCTATGACTGGGCAGCTCGGTCCGGCCGCTTTGCGCCGGATGGCCGATTCGGTGGAAGAAGGCAGCACGGAAATCATGCTGCATCCCGGGATTTGTGACGCCGATTTGGCCGCATCCGGCTCCCGACTCCAACAGCATCGCCAGGACGAACTTGACGGTCTGCTAGACGCCGGCGTACGGGAGGCATTCTTGCAACGAGGGATTCACTTCATCAGCTATCGGGAGTTAAACTAGCGTCATGCGTGATCAGACATCCGCGCCGCCGCGTTTCTCGGTGGTCGTGCCGTTCCACAACGAGCAAGAAAGCGTGGTCGAACTGCACCGGCAGCTTAGCGAAGTGATGACCGGGAACTTCGAGCCGGTCGAATTCATTTACGTGGACGACCAAAGCTCCGATGCGACGCCCGAGCTGCTGGCGAAAATCGCACAGGAAGACCCGCGCGTGGCCGTTCTGCGGCTGAAGCGCAACTACGGACAGACCACGGCGCTAGCGGCCGGTTTTGATTTTGCCGCCGGCGACATCGTCATTTCCATGGACGGCGACTTGCAGCACGATCCTGCTGAAATCCCGATGATGTTGCAAATGATGGACAACACCGGCGCCGATATCGTCAGCGGCTGGCGCCAAAAGCGGGTGGACAATTACGTCCTGCGGCGGCTGCCGTCGCGGGTGGCCAATTGGATGATGGCTAAGCTCTCCGGCGTAAACATTCACGACTTCGGGACCACGTTCAAGGTGTATCGCCGCGAAACGATCAAAGACGTACCGCTGTACGGCGAAATGCACCGGTTTATTCCGGCGCTAGCGGCCTGGAATGGCGCAAAAATTGTCGAGGTACCGATACGAAATATCGTCCGACCCGAAGGCAAGTCACACTATGGAATTTCGCGAACGGTGCGGGTTTTCTTCGACATCATTACCATTCGCTTCCTGATGCGGTACATGACTCGGCCGCTGCATTTCTTCGGCCCCCCCGGATTGCTGGGATTATTCTCCGGCAGCGCGATCATGCTGGGTCTGATGATCAAAAAGCTGGTCTGGCAACAACCGATCTTCGTGGAACACGGTCCGTTGCTGGTTTTGGGCATGATGCTGTGCCTGTTCGGCGTACAAATTCTGGCGGTCGGCTTGGTCGGGGAATTGTTGACGCGGACCCATTTCGAATCGCGGGAAAACCCGATGTACCGAATCGAGTTGGTGCAGGGTAATTTCCCGGCGTCCGTAACTTCGGACGGGGGCGCGCTACCGGTGCGATCGAAAGCGGTCGCCTCCACGCCCGCTGGTGTTTAAGGTGTTGCGGCAGTTTCGTCGCAGCTAAGGAACAGCGTGATGCGCAAAACCATTTCCTTCGTGGTGCCGGCGATTCTCCTCGCGATGGCGGTGTACGCCAGCGGTGATGTATGGAAAACAAAACCGTACACGCAATGGGATGAGAAGGATGTCGCGGCCGTGTTGCAGTCGTCGCCCTGGGTAAAGCTAAACGTATCCCTTCCTGGCACACTGGGCGAAGCGGCGCCCGATTACAATCCCGGAGTTTCCGGCCCGGGATCGATGCCCAACCGAATGGGCTCTCCCTCTTCCGCTCCTCCCACTCCTCAAGTTGGGGCCGGCGACAATCCTGCGCCACAGGCGTCCGGTAAAACGTACAACCTGTTCTGGTATTCATCCCGGACGATCCGGGAAGCGTTCGCCCGCCGGGCAGTATTGAAGGGCACCATGACCGCAGACAACGCGGGTAAGATGGTGGCGGGCAACCCCGAATCCTACGAAGTTTTGGTCAACGCGGCCGATATGTCGGCTTTTGAAGGGCGGGCCGAGGACACATTCAAGGACGAGGCGTTTCTCGAATTGAAGAAAGAAAAAAAGAAAATCAACCTCACCAATGTCGTCTTCCAAAGGTCGTCTGGCAAAGTGGTCGGGGTACTTTTCAATTTCCCAAAGAAAGATGCCGAAGGTCAGCCTTCCATTTCCGCGGACGAAAAGGAAGTCGGATTCAACATGCGGGTATCCGGCGCGTGGCTGCGGGCCAGCTTCAACTTGAAGCAAATGGCCGACTCTCAGGGGCCGGATCTTTGAGCATTATCCACTCGAGGTCCAGAGTAGAATTCGGAATCGACGACAAGACTGAAACCCGCCACAATCCTTTTCAAGACTTTCTCCAGGGCTTTTCAAAGGAGTACCTATGAATCGAACGTTGAGATTCGCAGTGATTAGCGCCGCATGCCTGCTGCTGCCGATGGTGGCGTCCGCGCAGATGTTCGGGCGGTCGCAGGCCCCGTCGTGGCGCGGGGTATGGAATCCGGTGGTCGGCGCCGGCGGCACCTACGAAGTGACCAAGAAAGACGGCACCAAGACCACCATGGAAATGGCGATCGTCGGGAAAGAATCGGTCGATGGCAAGGACGGCTACTGGTTTGAGGTGACGATTCCGGGCACCGAATTGGGCACCATGATCATGAAGAGCCTGACTGTGCGCAACGATCAGGACATGACCAGCACCAGAATGATCATGCAAATGGGAGACCGGCCGCCGATGGAAATGCCTTCGCGAATGACCCAGAATCGCGAGAAGCAGCCGGCGGACATCCGGCAAATGGCCGAGGAAGTGGGGCCGGAATCGGTGACTACGCCGGCGGGGACTTTCGCCACTACGCACTACAAGATGAAGGATGGCTCGGGCGACGTGTGGGTCGCGGACAAAGCCGGCCCGTTCGGCATGGTGAAATTCATCGGCAAGGATAACTCCATGGTCTTGGTCAAGGTGGAGACCGACGCCAAGGACAAGATCACCGGAACGCCGGTGCCGTTCAACCCGATGGCGATGGCGGGGCAGCGGCCCAGCTAGCCAATCTAGACAAAGTCAATCGAGAACCGATCCAAAGGATTTGCCAGGAGCGCCCGCGACTGGACGCTCTTTTTTTGTGGCCTTGCCCTGGCCGACTGGGACTATACTCGCCTCAAATACATAAAAAAGGCGGCGACCGGATGCGGACGGATGAAGAAAAGTTCACTCGCGGGCGAGTGACCATGCGCGAGAAGTTCTCCTCGGACCTGTGGCGATTCCGGGTAGACCCTGGTGATGGTTTCAAATTTGTCGCCGGCCAGTACGCGACTCTGGGCGTGGAGAAAGACGGGAAGCGAATCGAGCGGGCCTATTCGCTGGTGTCGTCGCCCTACGAGAAGGAATTAGAGTTTTTTTTTGAACTGGTCGAGCAGGGGGAATTGACGCCGCTGCTGTTTCCCATTGAACCGGGAATGGACGTGCTGATGCGGCGCATCGCCAAGGGTCGATTCACCCTGGATCTGAAAAGCGGCCACCGCAACCATTTGCTGCTTTCCACCGTTACTGGCGTCGCTCCTTACGTTTCCTACGTTCGAACGCTCTACGCGGATTGGAAAGAAAACAAATTTCCGGGCGATCTTCACTTGTATGTGATTCAAGGCGCGAGTCGTTCGTGGGAGTTTGGCTATCGCGATGAGCTGGAACGGATCGCTGCGGAAGTTCCCTGGCTGACCTATGTAGCGACCATCAGCCGGCCCTGGGAAGACGCGGATTGGGGCGGGGAAGTCGGCCGGGTGGAAGACGTGATTCGGAAATATGTCGACAAGTGGGATCTGGTGATTTCGGATACGACCGGGTACCTGTGCGGACACCCGCAGATGATCGAATTGGGCAACGGAATTTTGATGCGCTGCGGTTTCGACAAGCTGTCGTTGCGGCAGGAAGTGTATTGGATCCCGGCGAAAGAAACTTCCGCCTGAAATCTTCAAACCGGTCCTCGTCGCTGCGAGCGCCGCAAGGGGCCTTGAGACGCTCGCAGGTCAGAGGAACGGTACAAAACTAGTCTGCTGTAGCTGAGTCCGCGGCCGCGAGCTGTTCGAGTGTGCTGGAAATCATCCGCACCGGCGTTTCGACGTGCACGGTTTCGTTCTCGTCCCTGACATCCACGACCAGCGAGCCTCCGATTTTTTGCACTTCGACGTGCTGATTGCGATCCTTCACGTCGACCAGGACGAAATCCTCGGTCGCCTGCAGTTGGTCCAGCGCCGCACGAATCGTTGGCATGTAAGGGCGTAACTGCTGTGAGGCGTCGCCCAAATCGTGACGGGGAATAAAATGCGTTGCAATGGGCACCAGCATCGCCGGGGCGATGACGTAAACGTGGTGAACTTCTGGCTGACGTTCGACCACGTTGACCTCGATCATGCCCTGGCTGCAAATCGCTCCCACACCGGCCAGCATGGTTCCGGTAATACCCAATGCAATTTTTCCTAGCAGTACCATCGCGTCTCCTCCTGGGCCCGACCTGAATTAACCCGAATTAGTCCGAAGTGCTCTTGGAATCGACCCACACGCGCACATGCTGCGAGGCGTCCTGCACCGTGACCAGCAGGGCGTCGCCGGCGTCGCTCAGTTCATGCAGCGCGGCCACGATATTGAGTTCGTTGTCTTTGGCGGTGGAGAAAAGGGCGTCGACTACCTTGAGGGGGATGGTGACGTCGACGTTTTGTCTATCATTCTGTTTATCGGTTTGTTTGCCGTTTTGCTTGTCATGGTCGATGCAGCGCACATGGACAATCAGATTGCCGTTCGATTTGGCGATGCGGACGTCCTGATCCTTCTGCTTCACCGTCACAAATTCGTTGTCCGGCGCGGTGCGAATAGCGTCGAGCAGACCCTTCACGTCAATGCCGTCCAGGTCGGCGCTGCCGATGGTCACGTGACCGTCGTGGAGCTTCCCCTTATTTACGGTTGGCAGGATTTTTTCAGCGATGGACAGCGGCAGGTTCACGTTGACGCTCTCGCCTTCTTTGGCGTCTTCGACCTTCACATGCAGGTACCGCTCCGACGCTGGCGCAGCCCATGCGCTTGTGACCATCCCGGTCACCGATGCCACCAACAAACACACCGCTCCCGCCAACTGAGTTGCTTTTCTCATTTTTGGGAAGCCTCCGACGCTCTTCCTGCCCCTAGATACGGGGGGCTGGGAAAGAAAGTTCCGTGAGAAATGACGAATTTTCGCGAGTCGGCTCGGAGCAGCCGCAGCGGACCAGTGGCTTTGAGCTAGTCGCGTTGGGGTTTGAAATACACCGCCGCCAGCGGCGGGACTTTCATCTTGATGGACCACGGGCGGCCGTGCCAGGGGATGGGCTCGGCCCGGACCCCGCCGGAATTGCCGGCGTCGCTGCCTTCGTAATAAGCCGAGTCGCTGTTCAGAATTTCGCGATAGTAGCCCGCAGTGGGGACACCGACCCGGTAGTCGCCGCGCACTACCGGCGTGAAATTGCAGATCACCACCACAAAATCGTCAGGATTTTTGGCGCGCCGGATGAACGAAAGAATGCTGCCGGTCGCGTCGTTCGCGTCGATCCATTCGAAACCCGACCACTCGAAATCCACTTCGAACAGGGCCGGCTCGCTGGTGTGCAGATGATTCAAATCCTGGATGAGCCGCTGAACTCCGCGGTGCGGCGGAGAATTTTCGAGCGACCAGTCCACGCTGCCTTCTTCCCAGAATTCATCGCGCTGGGCCAGCTCGCTGCCCATGAACAGCAGCTTCTTGCCGGGATGCGCGTACATATAGCCGAAGAGCAGCCGGAGGTTGGCGAATTTCTGCCAATTGTCGCCCGGCATTTTTTCCAGCAAGGTGCGCTTGCCGTGCACGACTTCATCGTGGGAGAGCGGCAACACGAAATTCTCGTGAAACGCGTAGATCATCGAAAAAGTGAGTTCGTTGTGGTGATACTGGCGGTAGAGCGGATCGAAGGCGAAATACTTGAGCGTATCGTTCATCCAGCCCATGTTCCACTTCAGGTCGAAACCCAATCCGCCAACATAGGTGGGGCGTGAAACCGCCGGCCACGAGGTAGATTCCTCGGCGATAGTCAGCGCGCCGGGATGGCGGGTATGCAGCACTTCGTTTAAATGCTTCAGGAAGGCGATCGCTTCGAGATTTTCCCTGCCGCCGAACTGATTCGGGATCCACTCACCGGGTTTACGCGAATAGTCCAGATAGAGCATGGAGGCGACCGCATCGACGCGCAGGCCGTCGAGATGATATTTGTCGATCCAGAACAGCGCGTTCGAAATGAGAAAGTTTTGAACTTCGTTGCGTCCGTAATTGAAGACGAACGTTCCCCAGTCGGGCTGCTCGCCCTTCTTGGGGTCAGCATGCTCGTAGAGATGCGTGCCGTCGAAATATCCCAGCCCGTGGGCGTCGCGCGGAAAATGCGCCGGAGTCCAATCGAGCAGCACACCGATGCCTTCCTGATGGCAGCGATCGACGAAATACATGAAGTCGGCGGGCGTGCCGTAGCGGCTGGTCACCGCGAAATAGCCGACGGTCTGGTAGCCCCAGGAAAGGTCGAGCGGGTGCTCCATGATCGGTAGAAGTTCGATGTGGGTGTAGCCCATGTGCTTCACGTAAGGAATTAATTCTTCCGCGAGTTCGCGATAGGTCAGCCAGCGATTACCTTCGGCGGTGTTCCGCCGCCAGGAACCAGCGTGGAGCTCATAGATGGAAAGCGGGGAATGGAGCCAGTCGCGCGTGGTGCGGGCGTCGATCCAGGTTTTGTCTTTCCATTCGTAACCATCAATGGTGCGGACGATGGAGGCATTCTTGGGCCGAACTTCGCCGGAAAAACCGTAGGGATCGGATTTCAGGCCGACCAGATTGCCGGTACGGGAAAGGAGTTCGAATTTATAAACCTCGCCGTCTTTCAGGCCCGGAACAAAAATCTCCCAAATCCCGCTGGTGGCGCGCCCGCGCATGGCGTTCACCCGGCCATCCCAGAGATTGAAATCGCCGACGACGCTGACCCGCTTCGCGTTCGGGGCCCAGACGGCGAAGTGAACGCCGGAAACCCCGTCAACTTCGCGGACATGCGCGCCGAGCTTTTCATACTTCAGGTAATGGGTGCCCTCGCCAAAAAGGTAGAGGTCGTAGTCGGTGAGCACCGGGGGAAACGCATAGGGGTCAATCAGCTCGAAACGATGGCCGTCAGGAAACGTCAACCGCAGGCGATAGGAATCGGGTTTGACCGGTTGATCCGCGGTCGCGCTGGTTTTGGCCTCGGGCAGCAGCACTTCGAATACGCCAGCCGGATGAATCTGCAGAGCAAGATAAGTCGCCGCCGGCTTTCCCCAAATCACCGCACCCTGCACCGCGCCCGGGCGAAAAAATCGAATCGCCAGAGATTTTTTGCCCGGCTCGCCGATCCAATGCGGCCCCAATATACCGAAGGGATCGGAGTGCTCGCCCTTGGCAATCAGCTCGAGGTCGCGAGCCAGCGGATTTTGAGCCGGAGGCGCCGCGACTTCGGGTTTTGACTTTTGCTTGTCCATGGGGATAGACGATAGCGATTCCTGCGGCGAACCGAAATACCGTCTTTATCTTACCGGAGGCCACAGGGAACACCAAACCACAGAATAATTAGACTTGGCGCGTTCTCTCAGCACCGTCGTCCCTTCCCACGGACCCACGCACAAGGATTCCCAAGTTGGACTTGGGCTGAAAATCTGAGTAGGCTAGCCGCGGCCTCTGGGGCGCAAGCGAGGGCCATTCACGAAGGAGATTTTTTTATGACCCGAATGTTCGGTTCTGCGGTGGTTCTGATGGCGCTGATATTCGCCGGCTTTTTTCCTGGGGCGGTCCAAGCCCAGCAGGCGCCGAAGACTCCCTCGCAGGCTCTGCTCGAAAACTGGAACGATATTGGCAAGCGCCTGGTTACCATGGCTGAGGATTGGCCCGCCGATAAATATTCCTACAAACTCACTCCGGAACAACGCAGCTTCCAGGAAGTCCTGCTGCACATCGCCGGATCGAATTACGACCTGCTGAAGAATGTGACCGGCGCGAAGGTGGGCGACGGACGCAACGATCCGCCCGTAGCCGAATACAAGACTAAAGCGGAGACTGTCGCGTACCTGAAAAAGTCCATCGAAGATGGTGCCGCGGATATCCAAAAAGAAGGCGACGCCGGCGTGTTGAAGCACCTCGACTACTGGATCGGATACACCGAGCACATGGGCGAGCACTACGGCTTGCTGGTCGCTTATTATCGCGCGAACAAACTGGTCCCACCCGAGTCGCGTCCGAAGAAATAGCGTCCGCTCCGCCTCTACTCAGAACCCAATCATTAAAAGACGGGTGGCAGATTTTGACGGCATTTTTGCCGTTAGAGAACCTCTACCCGTCTTGTTGTCTTGAGCTGTTCCCTCCGCGGAAAGCCCCAAAGTTCGTAAGTGTCACTGAATGTGTCGCTTTGGTACGAACGTACCATTGGCGGACAGCCCGCTGACCTCTATACCTAGTCTGTTGGGGGAACTCGTCCGGGCGAAGCGCTCCCGGGTCCTTGGGATATGTCGAAAAACACCGCCACGCTACTGACGGATGGAGACAATTCTGCGCGCGTATCGCCAGGCATCAGTGGCGACGCCAACGGACCCAGCCCGATTGAAGGCCAAGCCCTCAGCCCGCTATCTTTAAACACCAACGCCAATTTCCGGCTGCTCTTCTCCTGCCATCCCCATCCGATGTTTGTGTTCGATCGGGATACGCTGCAATATCTCGATGTAAACGATGCGGCGATCCAGAATTACGGATATTCGCGCGAAGAATTTCTGCGCTTGAAAATTTCGGATATCCGCCCCGCCGAAGACGTGCCGCGCCTGATGAAAACCCTGCGCCATCACTCGCTGGCGATTGCCGCGCAGGGCGTGTGGAAGCACCGCCGCAAGAACGGAGAACTTTTTGACGTCGAGATCTGTTCGCAGGGCATCGGATTCGGCGAGCACAACGCGGTATTGGTATCCGCGGTGGACATCACGGCGCGGGTCGCCGCCGAAACACAGATCGCGGAACAAACCGCCTCGTTGCGCGCGATCATGGAAAACAATCCGATCGCGATCGTGGTGATGGACCTGGAACGGCGCATCCGGATGTGCAATCCCGCTTTCCAAAATACCTTTAAGCACAAGCAAGCCGAAATTATCGGCCAGGACCTCGATGAATTGCTGGCGCCGGAAGCATTGCGATCCGAAGCCCAGGCCTTCAGCGGGCGCGCCGCGTCGGGTGAAACGGTCCGCGCCAATTCGCGCCGACAGCGCAGCGACGGAACCCTGGTGGACGTGAGGATCATCGCCGTGCCGCTGATGGTGGGCGGCCATTGCACCGGCAGCTTCGCGATGTATGAAGACATCACCGAACGGAATCAAGCCGAACGGGCGCGGAGGGAAGCGGAAGAACGGCTGCGGCTGCTGTTCGAAAACGCGGTCGAAGGAATTTTCCAGGCCTCGGTGGATGGCCGGCTTTTGAGCGTGAATCCGGCGCTGGCCCGCATGTGCGGCTATGCGTCGCCGCAGGAAATGATCGCCAGCGGCAGCGACGTCAGCGTGGACTTCTACGCCGACCCCCAGGCGCGCCTGGAATTCACGCGGCGTATGGAAGCGGACGGGGCCGTCGAACGTTTCGAATACCAACTGCGCCGCAAAGACGGACAAAAGATCTGGGTTTCAGAAAATGCGCGGGTGGTGCGCGACGCGGCCGGCGCCGTGGTCGCCTACGAAGGCACCATGGAGGACATCACTGACCTGAAGCGCGCGGAAGTCGAGCGGCAGGTGACCTTCGAAATTATTCGCAGCGTGAACGTCACCGATAACCTCGACGACCTGCTGTATCTGATTCACCAGGCGCTGAAGAAAGTGCTGTACGCCGAGAATTGTTTCATCGCTCTATACGAACCTGCCTCAGAGATGTTTCATTTCCCGTTTTTTGTGGACCAATTCGACCAGGCCCCTCCTCCGCAGCAGGTGGGACGCAGTTGCACCGCTCACGTCTACCGGACCGGCCGCGCCATGCTGATCCCTCAGGGCGTGTTCGACCAGTTGACAGCGCAAGGGCAAGTGGAACTGGTCGGTACACCGTCTCCCTCGTGGTTGGGCGTTCCGTTGCAAACTCCCGCCGCCACCATCGGCGTGCTGGTGGTGCAGCATTACGAAAACGAAAATGCTTACACGGAACGGGACCTGGAATTCCTGGGTTCGGTCGGCGGCCAAATCGCGCTGGCGATCGAGCGTAAGCGCGCGGAAGAAAAAATCCGCGAGAGTGAGGCGCGCCTGAGTGTGCTGGTGGAGCAACTGCCGGCGGCGTTGTGGACCGTGGATAAGAATCTTTGCTTTACGTCCGCGGTCGGAGCTGGCCTGGCGCGGCTGGGTCTGAAACCAAATTTCACCGACAATCTCACGCTCTTCGATTATTTCGGGACTACCGATTCGACGTTCCTGCCAATCGCGGCGCACCGCCGCGCCGTCGGCGGCGAGCCGATGACCTTCCATTCCGAGTGGAAAGGCGGGTCGTATACCTGCCACGTGGAACCGTTGCGCAATCGCGACGGCGAACTGCAGGGCGCCATCTGCATGGCGCTGGACATCACCGATCGCAAACAATTGGAAGAGCAGCTGCGTCAGGCCCAAAAGATGGAAGCGGTGGGCCGGCTGGCAGGCGGAATCGCCCACGACTTCAACAATCTGCTGATGGTCATCCAGGGCTATGCGGATCTGTTGGCGGAACGCTTGCCGCAGGGCGATGCGCTCCGCCGCAACGCTGAGCAAATTCAGACCGCGTCGCAGCGGGCGACTTCGCTGACCCGGCAGCTACTGGCCTTCAGCCGCAAGCAGATGCTGGCGCCGAAAGTATTGAATGTTCATGCGGTGGTCGCCGACATGGAAAAGATATTGCGCCGGTTGATCGGAGAGGACGTCCAACTGGAGACGACCAGCTCGCTGGATCTGGGATTAGTCAAAGCCGACCGCAGTCAAATCGAGCAAGTCATCTTGAATCTGGCCGTCAACGCCCGTGACGCCATGCCAGGAGGCGGCCGGCTGACCATCGAAACCGCCAACGCTGAACTCGACGCCAGTTTTGCGCACCCGCCGGCGGTGCTGTCGCCGGGGAAATACGTAATGCTGGCGGTCACCGACAACGGGTGCGGCATGGATTCCGAAACTCAGGCCCACATCTTCGAACCGTTCTTCACCACCAAAGAAAAAGGCAAAGGGACCGGACTCGGCTTGGCCACCGTCTACGGAATCGTAAAGCAGAGCGGCGGATACATCTGGGTTTACAGCGAACCCGGTCGCGGCACCAGCTTCAAGGTCTACCTGCCGCGCATCGAAGAAGAAACCGCGTTGCCCAGAATAGAAATTCCGGCGGAGGCTAGCGCCAATCCGCGCGGCTCGGAAACCGTGTTGCTGGTCGAGGACGAAAAAGGCGTGCGTGAGCTGGCCCGCGAGTACCTGCAGATGACCGGCTACCGCGTGATCGAAGCTGAAAATGGACATGCCGCGCTCGAATTGGCAGCGATGCACGATGGCAAAATTCACTTGCTGATGACTGACGTGGTGATGCCGGGAATCAGCGGCCGCGAGCTTTCGGCGCGAGTGCAGACCGTACGCCCGGATATTCGCGTGCTGTACATGTCGGGCTACACCGACCAGGCGGTGGTGCATCACGGGATTCTGGAATCGGATGCGGTCCTACTGCAAAAGCCCTTCACCTTGAACGCCCTGGCGTTGAAGCTGCGCGAAATCCTCGGCAATAAATCAGCCAACTAGCATTAGGCCTGCTCTCTTAAAATCGACCTGATATGTTCCTGGGCGGTACGGGTGCGTCTGATCGGGGCATCGCTGAAAGCAGTCTCCAACCTGCGCAATTTGCCCAAAGCTAGAAGTCCAACCCATGCAATCGGTTGCCGCGTATTTCATTAGCAATCGCCACACGAGGATTTGGCGCTTGGGATGCACTTCGGTGATTGTCGCCGCAGCAGACAGACCTTACGCAGCGGCGGACACCAAAGAATCAGGGGGCAATAGGAAATGGGAATGATGAATGCGCAGGGGCAAGCCGAGTCGTATAACGCCGTAACGGAAGAACTGATTTGCGAACGCCGGTTGTGGACGGCGGTGATCGTGCACGCAGTGGAAGACTGGCGCACTGGTAGCTTGCGGGCCCGCCGCGAAGCTCAGGAATTTCTGTTTGAGAACGACAAGGATTTCGAGATGGTCTGTTCCGCGGCCGGCTTGGATTGGCAGGATTTTCGAGCGCGCCTGCTGCGAATCGGCCGCAAGGTGGAAATGGAAGGCCCGCTGACGCTGCCACTCGCGGCCTAGGGCGGAACACGCGACACGGCCAGCCCCGCCGGCTTTCAGGCCGCGTGAACATGGCGTAGAATTTCTCATCGCCCGAACGTCGATCGCGCCGCATTCTGGATCGATGGCGAATGGATGAATTCCGCCAACGAAAATTCAGTCAATCGCGAAAAACAACTGCTCATCTGTTGCGCGCGCACGCGGGTTTCGCCCCAGGTCGCGCAGCCCATTCGCGAAATCACGGCCCAGCCTCTCGACTGGGACCACATTCTCTACGAAGCTGAAGAAAATTCGCTCACGCCACTCCTGGCCAAACACTTGACGGAGTTCGCTCCCGCCGCATTGCCGGCCGCTGCCGCTGAACTGCTGAACAAAACCTGCCGTGCGAACACCGTGCGAAATCTTTACCTCACCGGCCAGCTCATTCACCTTTTTGAGCTTTTTCGCGAAAAGGGCATTGAAGCGGCATCGTACAAGGGGCCGGTGCTCGCCGCGCAAGCCTACGGCGATGTGGGGCTGCGTGAATTTGAGGACGTAGATGTCGTTCTGCGCCAGCGTGATCTGCCGGGCGCTCACGAAGTGATCGTGGGTATGGGATACCAACCAAAATTTGATTGGATTCTTTCGCCGGACGCTTCCGCCGCCCTGGTTCCGGGGGAATACAACTATCGCGATATTGCACGCCGCGCCATGATCGAACTTCACACCGAACGGACTCTGCGCCACTATCCCGTCCCGCCGAACCTGGAGGAATTCTTCCAGAATACGGTCCAGGTCGATGTTGCCGGCCGTAAGGTGCCGACGTTCGGACCCGAATACCTGCTGCCGATGCTCTGCATCCACGGCTCGAAGGATTTTTGGGAACGACTATCCTGGATGGCCGACGTTTCGGAATTGATTCAGGCCTGTCCCGCGCTGGATTGGGATAAGACCTTGCGAGTTGCGGAATCGCTCCATGCCACCCGAATCCTGCATCTCGGTCTGGCCCTCGCCTCGAATACTCTCGACGCGCCTCTGCCGCCAGCAGTTGCCAAGGCGGTCGAGTCGGACGCGATTGCCCAGGAGTTGGAAACGGAAATCATGCAGCGGCACATGCAACGGAAATTCGAGACGCTCGACGCGGCCGGCCGGTTGAGCTACCGTCGCCGCATGCTCGCGGGATATGCCGAAGGTTGGCGCTATGCGCTGCGGCTCTCCGTGGTTCCGGCCGAAGAAGACTGGGTCATGCTGCGGTTGCCCAAGGCACTCGCTCCTCTGTACATCGCGCTGCGTCCTTTGCGCTTGCTCCGCAAATACGGATGGGCGCGCCGTCCCGCTACCAAACCCACCGCCTAGGCGGATTTGCTCGCAACAAATCGGCAACCGCAGTGTTCTCATTTGAAGCACATCGCCGCATCTTTTTTCGTGCGCGCGTCGTGCTTAAAGAGCTACGATTGCGCGCTTTCGGATTTCGATACCGAAATGAAATGCATCCAGCTCAAATAAGGAACATCTAAGTTCTGTGAGCGCAGCCCCCGCACTCTCGCCATATCCAATCGATCAGGAAGCGCGCCGCACGGCGCCGGTTCCGGAGTCGGTGGCTGAGAAGGTTCGAGTCGGCGGCTCGGCGACCATTCGCGTCGTGGCCACTAGCATGTTTCCGTGGATTCGTCCGGGTGATCAGGCCTTCGTCCGCCGTTACGATTTCTTCCAGATCAATTCGGGCGACGTCATCTTGTATGAACGCGCCAACCGGCTCTTTGTCCATCGAGTCATTGGGCGCATCACCCGGCCAGGTCTGGGCGGCGCGGTAAGCCTGCTGGTAGTGAAAGGCGACGCGCTCGACCGGCCCGATGCGCCGGTGTCAGCTAAGGAGTTCCTGGGGCGGGCGATCCGAATCCACCGAGGAAAGCGCCATATCGACCTGCAATCGTTTTCGCAAACGGCAATAGGAAAAATTCTGGCCGGCGTTTCCCGTTTCACTCGCTTCGTGTACCGCCCGCTGCGCAGTCTCCGGTTCAGCAACTCGCGATAGAATCCCGCCGACTCAAAATCGAATTTCTAATGTTGGGCCTTTCCTCGCGTGCGGGTCTTCGCCTCTGACCGTTTGGATTGTTTGGCCCCTCGCGCAGCTACGGCGGTCAATTCGCGCTCATGCACGTAGGCCCATTCACAGAAGACTTGCAACGGTTCGATGAAGCTCTTGCCCAGTGAAGTCAGGGAATATTCCACACGCGCAGCCGAGGTGGGGTAAGCCTTCCGCCATACCAGCCCGGCCTCTTGCAAGTCGCGCAAGATCTGGCCAAACGTTGACCGCGATACCGATTGGAATTCACTCCGAAGTTCGTCGTACAGCTTGGGGCTGCGGTCCAGAACTTGAACGATCTTGATCGCCAAATCATTGGCGAAGAGCTCCAGAATCTGTTCCAGCCCGGCGGCGTCCGCCGACGCACGTTTGGCCCGGGTTTTACCGCGTGACGATTTCATAGGCGAAGATTATCCGTTCAGGCAGGGGCGTCAAGGGAATTTCGAATATTGTGCACCCCATCACCGTTCCACCGACTCTAACAAACTTAAGGCCATTCTAATGGGCGATGGCATCGTCGTCCCCGAGATTACTGGCCATTCATACAAGCCTGGGTCATCCTGATGTAGAATTACGGCTCATCGTCAGGGTCATTGCCCAGCTCAGTGCCCGATTCATCGCTGTTTGTTTACGGCCAGGGATCGCCTGCAATTTTCGAAGGAGGCTCCACCATGAGCACCACAGTCAATACCAGCCCAGCATCGAACCAGGGCAACACCGCCCAGAATCCGCTGAAAGCGCTGCTCAATTTCGGCCAGTCGGTCTGGCTGGATTATATTCGCCGCGATCTCCTAACCACGGGCGAACTGAAGCGGCTGATCGAAAATGACGGTCTGCGCGGCATGACCTCCAATCCGTCCATCTTTGAAAAGGCCATCACCGGCAGCACGCTCTACGCCGAAACACTGAAGGGCCTGGAATCGCGCAAGGACCTCGACGCGGCCGGGCGCTACGAACAGCTCGCGATCAAAGATATTCAGGATGCCGCGGATATTTTCCGGCCGGTCTACGACCAGTCTAAATTCCGCGATGGCTATGTGAGTCTAGAGGTTTCGCCATATCTGGCGCACAAAACCCAGGAAACCCTGGCCGAAGCGCGCCGGCTCTGGAAAGCCGTCGGACGCCCGAACGTGATGATCAAAGTTCCCGGCACACCGGAAGGCATTCCCGCGTTTCAGCAGCTGATCAGCGAAGGAATCAACGTCAACGTGACCCTGCTATTCGCGTTCGATGTCTATGTACGAGTCGCCGAAGCTTATGTGGCCGGCCTGGAGCAGTTTGTGAAGGGTGGCGGCGATCCCAGCCGAGTGGCAAGCGTGGCCAGCTTTTTCATCAGCCGCATCGATACCTTGGTGGATAGTGAGATCGACGCGAAGATCAAGACCACCACCAATCCGGCGGAAATCGCGGCGCTGAAGAATCTGCACGGCAAAGTCGCCATCGCCAATGGAAAATTGACCTACCAGCGGTACAAGCAGATTTTCAGCGGTCCCAAATGGGACGCGCTGGCGGCCAAAGGCGCGCAGACCCAGCGCGTGCTGTGGGCCAGCACCAGCACCAAGAATCCCGCGTACAGCGACATTTATTACGTGGAAGAACTGATCGGCCGAGACACCGTCGACACCATTCCGCCCGCCACGTACGACGCATTCCGCGACCATGGCAAGCCCCGCAACAGCCTGGAAGAAAATGTGGAAGCCGCGCACCAGACCATGCAGGGACTGGAGAAAGCCGGGATTTCAATGAAGGCCGCAACCGATAAGCTCACCGAAGACGGCGTGAAGCAATTCGCCACGGCTTTCGATACGCTGCTCGCTGCGGTGGCCCAACACACCAGCGCGGCATCGGCGGTGAAGAAATAATGAATACGCTCACTTACAAGTTGCCGGACGATTTTGCCAAGGCGGTCGCGGCGAACATCGAAGACTGGAAGAAGAACGACAAAGTGAAGCGTCTGTGGGCGAAGGACGCTTCGCTGTGGACCAACACCGACGAAAGCAAATGGCTTGGCTGGCTGACCGTTGTGGCCGAGCAGATCGCGCAGCACGACAAACTGAAAAAAATCGCGGCGGACATCGAGAAAGCCGGATTCACCCATTGCGTGCTGCTGGGCATGGGCGGATCAAGCCTGTGCGTCGAGGTTTTCGCCAAGACCTACGGGCACGAGCCGGGGCGTCCGCAAATGCACGTGCTGGATTCGACCGATCCGGCGCAGATCCGGACCATCGAAAAGAATATCGACATCAACAAGACGATCTTCATCGTGGCCAGTAAGTCGGGCAGCACGCTCGAACCAAATATTTTCAAGCAATTGTTCTACGATCTGGTCAGCAAAGCGGTGGGCGCAGCCGAAGCCGGGAAGCGGTTTATCGCCACTACCGACCCGGGCTCGCACATGCAAAAAGTGGCGGAGACCGACGGCTTCCGCAATATTTTCTACGGCGTACCGAGTATCGGCGGCAGGTATTCCGCGCTTTCGAATTTCGGCATGGTGCCGGCCGCGATCCAGGGCGTGGGCATTCAGAAATTTCTGGAACGCACCGAGGAAATGGTAATGGGCTGCGGCGCTGCGGTCGCGGCGGACAAGAATCCGGGAGCGATTCTCGGGGCGATTCTTGGTACTGGACAAAAACTGGGCCGCGACAAAGTAACGATTTTCACCTCGGCTGGCATTTCCGATCTGGGCGCGTGGCTGGAACAGCTGATCGCCGAATCCTCCGGAAAAGAAGGCAAGGGCATGATTCCGGTGGACCGCGAAGCGATCGGCGCGTCCGGCGTGTACGGCAACGATCGAGTATTCGTCTACGTGCGGCTGGACGGCAGCTCCGACGCGAAGCTGGACGCGGACGTCGACGCGCTGGAAAAAGCCGGACAACCCGTCGTGCGCATTAACGTCGCCGACAAATACGATCTGGGCCAGGAATTCTTCCGGTGGGAGATTGCCGTAGCAGTCGCTTGTTCAATCATCGGAATCGATGCCTTCAACCAGCCGGACGTGGAAGCCAGCAAAATTGAAACGCGCAAGCTGACCGATCAGTACGAGAAAGTTGGCTCGCTTCCCGCCGAGTCGCCTTTTTTTGAAGGCGATGGCGTCAAGCTTTTCACCGACCCTAAAAATACCGAAGCGCTGAAGCAGGCCGTGGGCAGCGATGCCAGCCTGGTCGGATACTTGAAGGCACATTTGAATCGTTTGAAGGCCGGAGATTATCTCGGTCTGCTCGCCTACATCGAACGCAACGACGCGCACCAGGCGCAGTTGCAAACCGTCCGCCACGCCATCCGCGACAAAAAGAAAGTCGCCACCTGCCTCGGTTTCGGCCCCAGGTTTTTGCACTCTACTGGACAGGCTTACAAAGGCGGCCCTAATTCCGGAGTGTTCCTGCAAATCACTTGCGACGATGTCGCGGATCTTGCCGTGCCCGGGCAGAAGTACACCTTCGGCATCGTGAAAGCCGCACAGGCACGCGGCGATTTCAATGTGCTGGCCGAGCGCAACCGCCGCGCCCTGCGCGTACACCTCGGCGCTGACTTAGCCGCCGGAATCAAAACTTTGCAGGACGCGATTCAGAAAGCGCTGGCATAATCGCAGTCGCTAATGCGCCTCTGGGCGGGACAATCTCCGTTTTATGCCGACCACCTCGCGCCGCGGCTCTAGCCGGGTACAGGATTAATGGGAACGTTCGAATCAGCCGAATTGCTGTCGGGCGCTCAGGGCCGGCCCGCACCGCCGTGCGTCATGGTGATTTTTGGCGCGGCCGGCGATTTAACCAAGCGCAAGCTCATCCCCGCGCTCTATAACCTGGCCAGAAGCCGGCTGCTCCCCGATCAATTCGCCATCGTCGGCGTCTCCCGCGAAGAATATTCCATCGATGAATTTCGCACGCGCATGGCGCCCGAAGCCGGGGAGTACACCATCTCCGAACTGGACCGCGAAACCTGGGACTGGTTCGCCAAACGCCTGTACTACTTGTCCGGCGATTTTCAGGATCCGAAACTCTTTCAAAAGCTCGAAGCGCTCCTGGCAGAAGTGGAAAAAGAACAGGACACCCAGGGCAATTGTCTTTTTTATTTGGCGACCAGCCCCACTTTTTTCCCCATCGTCGTAAAACAGCTAGGCCTCGCCGGCCTGACCAACGAAGTGAACGGAAAATGGCGCCGGGTGGTCATCGAGAAGCCCTTCGGTCACGATCTGGCCACCGCTGTCGCGCTGAACCACGAAATCGGGAAAGTACTCCAGGAAAATCAGGTTTACCGCATCGACCACTATCTCGGCAAAGAGACCGTGCAAAACATTTTGGCCTTCCGTTTCGCCAACGGCATTTTCGAACCGGTCTGGAATCGCCGCTACGTCGATCACGTGCAGGTCACCGTCGCCGAAGAGCTCGGCGTCGAACTCCGCGGAGATTATTACGACCGGGCCGGCGCGCTGTGCGACATGGTGCCCAATCATATCTTCCAGCTGATCAGCTTGACCGCGATGGAGCCGCCGATTTCTTTCGACGCCGCCGCCGTTCACGACGAGCAGACCAAAATCCTGCGCGCCATCCAGCCCATGAATCCCGAACGCGTGCTGGACCACGCCGTGCGCGGGCAATACGGAGAGGGAACAGTCGAAGGCCGGCACGTTCCGGCCTATCGCACGGAGCCGCGGGTGCAGCCTGGATCGACCACCGAAACTTTCGTCGCGCTGGCTCTGAATATCGACAACTGGCGCTGGGCCGGCGTGCCGTTTTACCTGCGCACCGGAAAACGCATGAAAGAACGGCTCACCGAAATCGTGATCCGGTTCCGGCGCCCGCCCTTCATGCTGTTTCGCAAAACGTCGGTGGAAAAAATTCCGCCAAACGAACTGGTTTTGAATATTCAGCCCAACGAAGGAATTTCGCTGAGCTTCGAAGCGAAGGTCCCCGGCCCGGTAGTTCGCCTGGGCGCGGTGAATATGGATTTTCAATACGCGGATTATTTCGGCACCACGCCCTCCACCGGATATGAAACCCTGCTGTACGATTGCATGATGGGCGATCCCACTTTGTTTCAGCGCGCGGACATGGTCGAAGCCGCCTGGACCGTGGTGCAGCCCATCCTCGATGTGTGGAAGGCCTTGCCCCCGCGCGATTTCCCCAACTATGCCGCCGGCTCCTGGGGACCGGACCAAGCCACCGAATTGCTGCGGCGCGAAGGCCGCGAGTGGCGCAATCCCAGCCGCAAACAGATTTCGCGGCGTGATCCGATGTCCCGCGTCGCGGACTGAGTTCGTCAGTGGCCACTCTCCCGCAAGCGATTCGACGATGTTTACACGATGGTCCCGATTGACTCTGACGCGCTTCTGGTCGATTCTTCTGTCGTAATTTCACGCAATCTTTCGAGAGGGAATCGATGCCGCTCAAGGAATACGGCAAAAAACGAAACTTCAAAGTAACTCCCGAACCTTCCGGCAAGAGTTCGTCGAAACCGAAACACGGCCCGCTGATTTACGTCATCCAAAAACATCGCGCGACGGCATTGCACTACGATTTCCGCATCGAATGGAAAGGCGTACTGCTGTCTTGGGCAGTGCCCAAAGGACCTTCGCCGGACCCGTCGGTGAAGCGCCTGGCCATGCAAGTGGAGGATCATCCGATCGACTACGCCGCCTTTGAAGGCGTGATCCCCGAAGGAGAGTATGGCGGCGGGACCGTGATGATCTGGGATCAAGGCACCTGGACGCCGGAACAAGAGGACGTCGACGCCGCGCTAGCCAAGGGCGATCTGAAATTGAATCTGCATGGAAAGAAACTAAAGGGCTCGTGGGTTTTGGTGCGCACCCACGGCTATGGTCGCAGCGACGGAAAATCCTGGCTGCTGATCAAACATCGCGATGAATACGCGTCCACCGACGACCTCACCGCGCTGAAACCGAAATCGGTAGTCAGCAACCGCCTGCTGGCGGGAATCGCCAAAGAAGGTAGCGGCGACGTGGTCAAGGCGGCCACCGGTGATCCCGCGCCCGCGAAACCCGCTGCCGCCAAGCCCGCCAAGCCCGCCAAGGTTGCCGCCCCCGCCCGCGCGGGCCGAAAGAAAACCGGCTAGCTACTCGCGAAATCGCAATCTTTCATATCCCCATGCCCAACTCTATCCCGTTCCGAGTGCAGCCGATGCTCGCCAGCCTGGCTCGCGAACCTTTCCATCGCAAGGGATGGGTATTCGAGGAGAAGTACGACGGCTATCGAATCACCGCATATAAAGAGGGCAACAAAGTTCAGCTGATTTCTCGCAACGCCATCGATCGCGCGTCGCGATATCCCCAGGTGGCGGAGGCCATTCGAGCCTTGCGGCCGCCGACCCTGGTGCTCGATGGGGAAGTCGTGGTGTTTGATCGCGGGCAGGTTTCGCGTTTCCAGCTCTTGCAGCGGGGCTCGGTCGATTCGGTTTTTGTCGCGTTCGATTGCCTGTTTGTGAATGGCCGGGACCTCCGCCGCGAACCGCTTTCGACCCGAAGGGCGGAGCTGGAGAAAGTGCTCGCGCCGCGATCCACTAGCCCGGTGCTGATGGTTTCGAAACGGCTCGCCCCGGACGGTCTGGCCGCCTATAAGATCGCCGCGCAAAAAGGGTTTGAGGGCATGATCGCCAAGGATCTCTCCTCACCGTACGTGGAAGGCCGCTCGAACCATTGGCTCAAGGTAAAAATCCATCAAGAAGATGAATTTGTCATTGGAGGCTTCACCAAGCCCGAGGGTGCGCGAAGACATTTCGGATCGCTCCTCCTCGGCGCCTACGCGGAAGGAAAATTGCACTACGTGGGAAAAGTGGGGACTGGATTCGATGAGGAACTGCTGGCCAGCCTGCACCGGAAAATGCAGCCGCTGGTTACCAAGACGTCGCCATTTGCCGATTGGCCGCGGGAGAAGAATGTTTCGTTTTTGAAGCCGCGCCTGGTGGCACAGGTTTCCTACAGCGAAATTACTTCCGACGCTAAAGTTCGACAGGCCGTATTTCTTGGGTTGCGGGACGACAAATCCCCGAAGGACATCCGGACCCAGGGGGCTTCCTGACCCTCAGAGCGTTTGGGTCTTCGAGCTTTCCGCGACCACGCGCGAGTGCAAGGGATCGAACGCGAAATATTCGCCAGGATTACGTTGCACCAGATCCAGCAGACGCGACTTGCATGTTTCGATGCCTTGCACGGTTTCGATCCAGATCGGCCCGTCTTCAGCAAATTTTCGGAATATGTCGTAAGTCAGCTTCATGTCGTCCTCCGGCTTCGCTTGCGGCATAAATCGCTTCCCACCACGGATAAAAGCAAGCGGTGGGCCAGACCTGACCGCACAACCGCACCCGCTAAGTGATTGAAAACAAGAGGCCCGGCCAGATGTTCTGCGTTCACCTCGGAACTCAGAAGCTTTTCCCGAGCATTTTTTGCGAGGCCCCGTAAAACTTACGCAAGCCGTTTGGAATCATCGTGACCGCGGCTGCGAGCGATTTGCCTGCTATAATGCCGGACTAACAGATGAGTATGCAGCCGGTTGGCCTCATCACTATTTTGACAAGAACGTCTCGCGTTGGTATATACAGCGATAAAGCGATAGGTTGTTGGCGCAACACTTAGTTTTGTGAAGGTGCGCCTAAGGCGCGTTTCCCCGGAGGCCCGATGAAGACGGTTCGCATCCTGATTGCCGACGATCACGATTTAATGCGGCGCGGCGTGAGGACCCTGCTGGAGCCGCATCCGGGGTGGGAAATTTGCGGCGAGGCTACGACCGGCCGCGAAGCGGTGGCCAAAGCGGAAGAACTCAAACCTAACATCGTGATTCTCGATATCAGTATGCCGGACCTGAATGGCGTCGATGCGGCCAAGCGCATCAAGAAGGCTTCGCCGGACACTGAAGTTCTGATTTTCTCCGCCCATTATTCCGACCAATTGATCCGCGAAATTCTCGAAGCGGGCGTGCGCGGCTACATCGTCAAATCGGATTCCGACCGCGATCTGGTGATTGCGGTTGAATCACTGGCCAAGAAAAAACCGTTCTTCACTTCCCGAGCCACCGAAGTGATGCTGACCAGTTTCAGCGACGGCGGACCGAAGCAGGACGTGTCGGAGCCGCTGCGCGACCGCCTGACCACGCGTGAGCGGGAGATCGTTCAACTGCTGGCCGAAGGGAAGAGCAGCAAGGAAGTCGCTTCGTCATTGAACATCAGCGTGAAGACTGCCGAAACCCACCGGGCCAATATCATGCGCAAACTGCAGATTCACACCGTCAGCGAACTGGTGCGTTACGCCATCCGCAACCAAATCGTAGAAGCCTAAAACCTAGCCAGGGATTTCCTCGGGTCACCGATCTGGAGATCGAAGTACGCGACGAAAAACGCATTGTTGCGTGTGTTCCGTGGGAATTACGAGGCTTCGAGGACCGATTTCACCGTCGCCAGCAGATTCCCGAGCGGCGCCGATTTCGCGGCCAGCGCGTGAAATCCAATCATCGTGGTTTGCTCTTTCACCTGCAGAGATTCATGCATGGTAAACCCCACGATTTTCACGTTCGGCGCGGTCTTACGTATTTCCCGGGCCGCGTCCAGGCCGTTCATCACCGGCATGCTCAGATCCAGAATGACCAGATCCGGATTCAGCGCCTGCACTTTCTCCACGGCGTCCTTCCCATGGACCGCTTCGCCGCAAAGATCCCATCCGGCGGAACTTACTGCGGAGCGCAGGCCGCGACGCACGGCTTCATGATCGTCGGCGATCAAAATTCTGAAACGCTTTCGCGCCGCAGCCGACGAATCGTCGCCATTCATAGGGTTTTGAAAGAGTACGGGATGATTGGTGTTATTCGTCTCGCCCAGCAAACTCATCGATGCTGGGGGCGCGGCCAGCTTCCCCACGCCGGTATGACCACTTCCCATTGATTGCGGCACTCCATCTCCATTCTTGGAATAAAAGTAATGACTACTATCCTACGCCTGAGAAATCGACAAAAACAACCCCATTACGGCAGTTTGTGTCGAAAAGTCGCTCCTGGCGCGACGCCTGAAAGAAAACTTTATTCTTCCAAGACCTTGCTCAGCGAGCGATAGATTTTCAGTCCGCCGGTCCGGGTGTAGTGAATGAATCCGAATCTTCTAAATTTATTCATGAAGACGCTGACCCGCGAACGTGTGCTTCCGACCATGTCGGCCAGCGTGTCATGCGTAATGTGAGCTAGCACCAGCTCCTCAGTGCTGCCTTTGTCGTATTGGGCCAGCAGCAGCAGCGTGCGCGCCAATCGGCGCTCGCAGGAATTGAACAGGTGATCGATCAAATCTTCTTCGATCCGGTGATTGCGCGCTAGCAGGTAGCGGATGAAGCGTGCGCAGACTTGCGGCTCCTTCTCCAGGATTTCGATCATCTGCTTTTGCTTCACGACGTTCACCAGAGTGGGGACGAGGGCGATTGCCGAAGTGAGATAAGAGGCCCGGCCACTGATGCACCCTTCGCCAAAAAAATCTCCCGGGCCCAGAAAGCCCAGGATGCCGCAGCGGCCGCGGCGAGAAACGAGCATCAGCTTGACCACGCCCATCTTGATGTAGTGCACATCCGTGCAGCGCTCTTCCTGGGAGAAGATTGTCGCGTTGGGCGGGTACTCAATCTCGCGCGCGGACGGCAATACCGACGGAAAGTCGATTCCACTTATCTTTTTGGATTTCATCGCTATCCCCTGGAGCGGTGGTGCACCTAACCTTACCTCCGGCGCCGCATCATAACCGTTATCGATTTACAAAGCTCGCCCCGCCGCCGCGCCCGAAGCCCAGGCCCACTGGAAATTGAAACCGCCTAGGTGCCCGGTGACATCGACTACTTCGCCGACGAAGAATAGCCCTTTCAGCCTTTTGCTCTCCATTGTTTTGCTCGAAAGCTCGTCGGTATTGACGCCGCCCGTGGTCACTTCGGCTTTGTCGTAGCCTTCGGTGCCTGCCGGAAGCACGGTCCAATTGTGCAATTCGCGTTCGAGTTCTTCGAGCGCGGCATTGCTCCAGGAGACGGGTTGATGCAGTTCGAGCCATTTGGTGGCCAAACGCTTAGGCAGAACTTCGTGCAGCGTTGATCGAACCTGGGCCGCGCCTCGGGCGGGATCTTCGCACAGCGGTAAGAACACGTTGCGCTCTGGCGCCAGATCGATGTGAATCGGCTCTGGCGAATTCCAAAACGACGAAGCCTGCAGGATCGCCGGGCCGCTCAGCCCGCGATGAGTGAACAGCATGCTTTCGCGAAAAGTAGCTCCGTTTGCCGTGGCGTTCACTTCCGCGGAGATTCCCGCGAGGTCGCCGTAATTGCTGCGATCTTTGGCGTTCAACAGCAGCGGCACCAGCCCCGGTTTTGTCTTGCAGATCTTGAGGCCAAATTGCCGGGCGATGTCGTATCCAAACGAGGTGGCACCCATTTTCGGTATCGAAAGGCCGCCGGTGGCAATCACCAAAGCCGGCGCGCGAAACTCAGCAGGGCCAGCCGCGATCACGAAGCCGTCCGCATGGCCCACTTCGGAGATCCGGGCGCTAAGAAAAATCTTTACGCCGGCTGCGCGACACTCTGCCTCCAGCATTCCGGTAATTTGATTCGACGAACGATCGCAGAAGAGCTGGCCGAGAGTCTTTTCGTGATAAGCAATGCCGTGCCTTTCGACCATGGCCACAATATCTTGCGGGGTATAGCGAGCTAATGCCGACTTCGCGAAATGAGGATTTTCCGAGATAAAATTCTCGGGCTGGCAGTAGATATTGGTGAAATTGCAGCGTCCGCCGCCCGAAATCAGGATTTTCTTTCCCGCTCGTTCCGCGTGCTCCAGGACCGCGACGCGCCTGCCGCGTTTGCCGGCTTCGATCGCGCACATCAGTCCGGCGGCGCCGGCGCCGATGACCAGGGCGTCAAACGATTCGATGGTTGATTCCGTAGCCATTTTGTCGCCCGCTGCCGTCTTCTCGGCGACGAGCATTCTAGCAGGTCGTTTTGCGTGACCGGCGCAATCAAGGGTAAAATTGACTCAGGAGATACCACAACAATTTGCCGCCGATTATCAATGCTCAGGGCTTATCGAAACGGTTCGGCGCGGCTCCGCTGTTCCAGAATATTTCGTTCACCATTTCCGAAGGCGACCGCATCGGCCTGATCGGTCCGAATGGTTCGGGAAAATCCACGCTGCTCGAAATTCTTCGGGGCTCCATCAAGCCGGACAGTGGCGACGTCGCTGTGCGCAAAGGCACGCGCTTAGTCTCCGTCACCCAAATCTCTGAATTCGCCGAGGGGTCTACCTGCACCTCGGTCATTGAAAGCGCGCTGGAGCGGGCCGGCGTCTCGCACGCCGACCATCACTTCAGAACCTCTGAAGCCCTCAGCCGCGCCGGCTTTCCTGATCCGGACCTGCCCACCGCCTCGCTTTCGGGTGGATGGAAGAAGCGTCTCGCGATCGTCGAAGGCCTGGTGCAAGAGCCGGACATCATGCTGCTCGACGAGCCCACCAATCACCTGGATCTGGCCGGAATCAAGTGGCTCGAGACGCTGCTGCAAAGCGCGCAATTCGCCTGCGTGGTGGTCAGCCACGATCGATATTTCCTGGAAAATATCGCCAGCGACATCGTGGAACTGAGTCGCATGTACTCCGACGGCTTCCTGCGGGTGAAGGGCACCTACACCAAATTTCTCGAGGCCAAGGAAGAATACCTGCATGCGCAGGGTAAACGACAGGACGCTCTGGCCAATCTGGTGCACACCGAAATCGAATGGCTGCGCCGCGGCCCCAAAGCCCGAACCACGAAGTCGAAATCGCGAATTGATAAGGCGCACGAAATGATCGGCGAGCTGGCCGACCTGAACCAGCGCACCCGCGAGATCAACGCAAAAATCGATTTTTCGGCGAGCAATCGCCAGACCAAGCAACTCGTCACGCTGGACCACGTGGGCTATGCCATCGGCGGCCGCACGCTGTTTGAGAAACTAAATTTTATCGTGCAATCCCAAATGCGCGTCGGGTTGGTTGGTCCGAACGGCAGCGGCAAATCCACCCTGCTGCGCCTGCTCCGCGGCGACATTGAACCGACTGCGGGAAAAATCAGCAAAGCCGACTCGCTGAAAATCGTCTATTTCGATCAGAACCGCGAGCTGGATCCCCATGTTTCGCTTCGCCGCGCCCTGGCCCCGGACAGTGATTCGGTCACCTATCAGGATCGCGTGATTCATGTGGCATCCTGGGCCGCGCGGTTTCTTTTTGCCAACGAAGATTTGAACCGGCCCGTGGGCAAGTTATCCGGCGGTGAACGCGCCCGCGTGCTGATCGCGCAATTGATGCTGCAGTCGGCGGACGTGCTGCTGCTGGACGAACCGACCAACGATCTCGATATCCCGACCCTCGAAATCCTGGAAGAAAGCCTGCTCGAATTTCGCGGTGCGCTGATTCTGGTCACCCACGATCGCTACATGCTCGATCGCGTCTCCACGGTCGTGCTCGGTCTGGACGGGCTGGGCGATGTCGAGCGCTTCGCCGATTATTCGCAGTGGGAAGTCTGGCAGCGTTCGCGCAAAGCGAAGAAACCGGAAAAGAGCGCAGCTCCTGCACGCGCCGCGGTGCCGCCGGAGAAACCGGCGCAGACGAATGGCGCGAAAGCCAAACTGTCCCACACCGAGTCGCGCGAGCTGGCCTCGCTCGAAAAGAAAATCGCGAAAGCGGAGGAAGAGCTGCGCGCGAAACGCGCCGCGCTGGAAGATGCGGAGATTGTCACCGACGCGTCGCGCCTGCATGCCGCCTACGTGCAGGCCGAAGACGCGCAACGCTCGGTCGATGCGCTTTACGCGCGCTGGGCCATTCTGGAGAAGAAGCAGGCATGATCCCGCTTTCGCAGCAGATCATCGCGCTGTTCATTTTGGCCATTCCCATCGCCTCCGTTGCCTGGACCGTGACCCACGAAGAAATCTTTCGCGAACCGCGCGAGTGGTGCGCCGAAAAAAGCCAAAATTGCCACACCTTCTTCGAACGCAAGATTTTCTACATCATGACCTGCGAATACTGTTTCAGCCACTACGTCACCATCGCGTTTCTTTTTCTCACGCGCTACAAGCTGCTCTATCCCGACTGGCGCGGCTATCTGATTGCCGGATTTTCGCTGGTGTGGGTTGCAAATTTGTATATGGGCGTTTTTGGAAGGCTCCGTCTCGAGATCAAACGTGAACGCGTCGAAATCGAAGAGGTCCTTCAGGAAGGCGCGCCCAAAGTTCCGGAAAAAAATCAAAAGAGTTAGAAACGCGTCCAAAATGCGAGATAGTGCAGGCAGCAAAATGCAGGCTCCCTCCCCAACCGCTACGACCACCGCTGAACCCGCTGCCCGCGTGGAGCATTTCGATGTGCTCATCGTGGGTGCGGGGCTTTCCGGAATCGGCGCGGGCTATCGCCTGCAGACGGAATGTCCCAGAAAAACCTACGCGATTCTGGAAAGCCGGAGCGCGATGGGCGGAACCTGGGACTTGTTCCGTTATCCGGGAATTCGTTCTGATTCCGACATGTACACGCTCGGCTTCGCGTTCCGGCCGTGGCGCGAAAAGAAATCGATCGCGGACGGCGCCTCGATCGTCAATTACATCCGCGAAACGGCAAGCGAATACGGCATCGACCAGAAAATCCGCTACGGCCTCACCGTAACCCAGGCGTCGTGGTCCTCGCCCAATGCCGAATGGGCCGTTTACGCTACCGGCCCGGAAGGGAAGCGGCTTCAGTTCACCTGCAACTTTCTTTACATGTGCAGCGGCTATTACGACTACTCGCGAGGTTACATGCCGGGTTGGCCCGGGATGGACCGCTACCGCGGCCGCATCGTGCATCCCCAGCATTGGCCCGAAGACCTCGACGTCACCGGCAAACGCATCGTGGTAATCGGAAGCGGCGCCACGGCGGTCACGCTGATCCCCGCGCTGGCTCGCACCGCAGCGCATGTCACCATGGTGCAGCGTTCGCCGAGTTACATCGTCGCGCGGCCGTCCGAAGATCCCGTGGCCAAATGGATGAATCGCCACCTGCCGGAATCACTCGCTGGAAAACTCATCCGCTGGAAGAATGTGCTGCTCGGAACCTACTTTTACAATTTCGCAAGGAAAAAACCTGAGCGCACCAAGAAAATGATCTTCGAATACGTGAGCAATTTTCTAGGGCCAGAGTACGACGCCGCGAAGCACTTCACGCCGCGCTACAACCCCTGGGACCAGCGTCTTTGCCTGATCCCCGACGCGGATTTGTTTGTGGCGATTCGCGCCGGCAAAGCGTCGATTGCTACCGACGAAATCGAGACGTTCACCGAACCAGGCCTGCGACTGAAATCCGGCGAGGAACTGCCGGCGGACATCATCGTGACCGCCACCGGCCTGAACATAAAACTGCTTGGCGGCATAAAAATGATGATCGACGGCGCCAATATCAATCCGGTCCAATCGCTCAGCTACAAGGGCATGATGTACAGCGACATCCCGAATTTCGCCTCGGCCTTCGGCTACACCAATGCGTCGTGGACCCTGAAATCCGATCTCACCGCGGAATATATGTGCCGGCTGTTGAATTACATGCAGGTGCGCGGATACGACTACTGCACGCCGCGCCGGCGAGACCCGTCCGTCTTGGAGGAGCCAGCCATCACGCTGAATTCAGGTTACCTGCAAAGATCGAATGACCTGCTTCCCAAGCAAGGATCGAAAAAACCGTGGAGACTGCACCAGAATTATGCTCGCGATCTGCTGGCCCTAAAACTCGGCCGAATCAACGATGGAGCCATGGAGTTCACGCGCCTCGAAACAAAAAGGCGCTCAGCCTGATCCGGCCCCGGTTTCATTTTCTGCAACTTCCTGTTATTGCTGGTAGCCTTGTCCGTCTCTTTGCTCGCGAATCGCGGCTGCGACCAGCTCCTTCACTCTGGCCCGGTACCGCGTCTCCAGATCCGGATCGCCATGCGCGAATTTTTCGCGCAGCTCGTCGGCGGTAACTGTTTTCTGTACTTCGTCCAGCGTCAGCGCTCCTTTTTGCAGCGCCTCGTGTACTCCCCGCGTTACGGTTTCAAGCAACTCAATTTCCAGGTTCAGAAAATCCTTGTCGTGAAACGCCGGCCCGTGGCCCGGAATGATCACGTCGGCATCCAACTGCGCCAGGGCCCTCAGGCTTTTAGCCTGCCGGCTGGGCGGAGGAGCGGTGTAGGGAATTGGGTACGACACCGCATCACCGGTAATCAGAACTTTCTCCTTGGGCAGAAAAAGGGCCGTGGTGCCCTCGGCATCGCCGGTCACGCTCATAAAACGAAATTCCCGCCCGCCGTGGTACAGCGTCAGGTGATCTTCATACAACAGAGTGGGATAAACACGATGCAGATTTAGCGATTCTTCCACGAAGCTTTTGTAGTTCAGCAAATCTTCCTCGTCCTGCGCCCGCTGCTCGGGCGTGAGCGCGGTGCCGTCATCCTGTTTGCCCGTACTTATTTTCTGGTCCAGCGCGGATTGTCTTCGCTTCAACTCCGCGCTGAAGCGAAGGGGCCATGAATTGGCTACGGTTTCCATGAAATCCCGGGTCTGCTTTGTGGCGATGATTTCCAGGCCGGAAAATGCTTGCGCATACACTTCGTTGCCCGACCAGTGGTCGGGGTGCCAGTGTGAATTCACCACATAGCGCACCGGCTTGTCGGTGATTTTGCGAATCTCCGCAAGAATCAGCCTGGCGCTGGACGGCCGGGTGTTGGTGTCAAACACCAGCACGTCATTCTGGTTCACGATGGCCACGGAGTTGAGTTGCCGCACGTAGCTGTCCCGCATGGTCATGAACTGATAAATGCCCTCGGCAATTGCGAACTTGCGAATGTCCTTGCCGGCCCCGCTCATGCGTGCCACATCTTTCTGCGCCGCGACCGGACGTACGTGCGTAGCCGCGATCACCAGCGTCAGCAGCATGCTGAAGCTGGCTGCGACCAGCGGCCAGGCGCGTCTTGTTTTGTGGTTCATCGGTTTAAGCCCAAGGGGAGGAAACGAGTGGTCTGACGAACTAGAAGAAAAAAGGGTAGCCACAAAACGCCGGAGCTCGAGCTTCTAGCGCGATCGGCTCAACGGCAAAAACGGCTCAGGGCTCTACTTCGCCCGAAACAAAGCAACCAGGTCGAGCAGCACAAGTACCGCAACCACGACTTCCAGGGCGAACATCCGCCGTTCGTTGAACTGATCGACCATGAATTCGTAAAGTTCTCCTGCGGTCTTCAATTTTTGGTCGACCAGGGCTTTATAGTCATTCACGCCGATCTTGCTGGCCCCGATGTTGTAGACCCTGGCGTAGTACGTGTCGCTGATGAATTTCACGGCGTATTCCGTTCTCTCCGCCAGATCCATGATGTCCAGGCGAATTCGATTCAGCCGACCCGCGCGCCGGGACAATCGCCATCGCGACCAAAAGCTCTCGCGCCCTTCGAGCGAGCTATAGACCTGGGACAGCAAGTTGGTGAGTAGGTCGTCGTAAAACCGGAACTCCAGCAATTGGGTGTTGGCATATTCCAGAATTTCAATGACGGCCGGGGTCGCCTCAGGTGTGTCATAAACGAGGGCAGCTGCCCAACCGACGACCACCAGGTCGTTGGGGTAGTAGGAAAGCGCCGAGCGCACGATTTCATCGCGCTCCGCGGTCGATAGCGAGACAACTTCTCCTCGCACCAATTGGGTTATCTGGTCGGAGTACGGATCGAGGAGTTCGCTGGCGGTGGCGGCGCGGCCGTCCGGTTTCTTGGCCGATTCAACGTCGATGATCAGATAGTCTTCATAG
>Ga0307474_10000349_pt1 | contig 33769 bp, 32 predicted proteins | sample atmos_gasesECM1C_2_FD_203312 | JGI IMG/M metagenome (GOLD analysis project Ga0307474, IMG submission 203312) | Hardwood forest soil microbial communities from Morgan-Monroe State Forest, Indiana, United States - atmos_gasesECM1C_05 | ecosystem: Environmental > Terrestrial > Soil > Temperate... | reverse complement strand
AGTCGTAGTCGTTCTTTGGCAAGGGCGCTACGTCCACGGTAAGAACGCGTTTCTTTAGAGTAAGGTCGTAGACGGCTATCTGCATCGCTGTGAGACGCGAGCTTGGCTCGGTGAAAAAGTGTTTCTTTTGCTCGACCGTGTCTAAGGATATGGCCGCGAACTGCCCATTTTGGGCAACTGCAGTCTTATCAGCCCTGCGAGCGTCGAGAGGACCTAACGAGTAAAACATACCGGCGGTAGTGGCCAAGAACAGGTCTTTACAGCTCCGCACAACCAGCGAACCGTCCGTAAAAGAATCAACAAGTTCGCCTGCGCTAACTTCAGGTTGCTCGGCAGCAAACCGGATCGGCAGGATTTTTCCTCTAGCTGTTCTGCTTTCAACAGGTTCGCGCACGGTAACCGAAAGTTACCGTGCAGCACCCTTTCAGGGGTGGAGTGTCTCCCTTACACCCCGTGCGCAGCACGGCTAAAACCCTAACCCCCTAAACCACCCTCCGGGACCACCACCACGTCACCCCGGACATGCAGTCAGTGGTGCGCAAAGTCAATCACCACAGCGAGCAGCCAAATGAGCGCCGTCAGCAGCCAAAAATAACCTCTTGGCCACTGTCGGCGGACTAGAATGAGTGCGCCCCAAATAACATTTACCACGAAGAAGATCGCAACGATCGGAGCAACAGAAAGAAACCAAATAAACGGCTCTGCTGTTTCGGAGTGCAGTCCCCTCTCTCGCGGTATCGCCCAAGAGCGCGAAGCAAGACATACATAGACAACAGCACCGACCAGGTTCAACGCGAGCAAGGCATAATCTCTGGGCCGCCCTAGACGGCTCTTACAGATCACGGACCCCAAGGAAATCTGCTGCATGAGATTTGCCCTCCGCTAGCTGCCGCCTGGTAGCCTCCGTTTCTGTACAATGCTTGGTTAGGGTCACCCGCGTTTGAGGATTTGAAAAATGCGAAAGCGTTTGCAACCGTGCTCGCCCCCAGTTGGGTAAAACCGGCCCCGTAAAGGTATCCGCCAACTCCGAAGTTCGAGACGTTGGTGTAGCCACTGTAGAAAATGGTATCGCCTGCCGAGTTTGAGGAGCGCTGATAGTCGAAAGTGCCCCCTTGACCAACTGCAGCATTTGCGGCAAACGGGCTAAGACCCCCAGAATTTCCTGCCGCTACGACAGCACTAAAATCGAATGAGGCTGGAGCAAGAAAGCTGACGCTACCAGAATGGCACATGTTGGTGAATGGACCCTCAGGAAGAACCGCCTTTGTAAATGACCCGTTGTTTGCGGCTACAACGGGCAGGGAACATCGTACACACATCATTGGCTCTACCCTACTGGGAAGAACTCATCGTACCGTTAGAAAGGTCTCGCACGGAGATGTCAACGCCGTCGCACCTAACGGCTTGAAAGTCGAAAGCTCGGCGCCCTTTATATGTCAGCTCCAGATGGGTTGGGGTTAACCAGTTCATCCCCACATTCATACCACCGGGTTCGTCTGGTCCATCATGGAACGCCAAAATTATAGTTGGAGATTGGGAGCCTTTTGTCCAGTTGAGGTACACAAACGTCCCAGGATTGCCCGTTCCGATTCCACTCGTCTGGATCGTGCGGGCCGTCGCAATCATCTTCCCATCAGGGGATCGGCTCTCGGCAGACCAATTTACCTTCGGACCGTCGCAACTGGAGAACGAGATGCATACTGCTAAGATTAGAAGCAAAATGCGCTTGCGGGTCGAAGCAGCCCCGACCCCATCTATTCGTCCTGTTCTCTTCAGAATTATTTGTGGCATAGGGTTCCGCTCCTCTGGGCGTTATGCCCTGCTGTAATATTCGCTACGTTGGCGGCAGGGAGCGACCAGAAGAAGCTGTCCATCTGCCGTCCGCTATATTGTGAGGAATTCGACAAGCTGTGATAGAACGCAATTTCGTTGGCTCCAGCTAACGTCACAGAAAGCGGAAACCCTGCGGCTGACATGTAGGCTCCGAAAACATAGTTTCCGTAAGCGGCCTTTTCGTAAGTGCTGCCTGTGGCCATTGGCTGCGCATCCAGATAGCCTCCGATGGAGAATCCATGCGCGAAATCGTAAGCAGTGGTGAAGGGATTGTTCTTCGTACCTTGTCCCATCGCCGCCCAAGCACTTGGGTCAAGGTTGCGTCCAGCATAGTTGCAGGGATTTTGGGGTACCTCGTTGTTTGCGGGCCCGAACTAAAAGACTCCTTTCCCAGCTTTGCCCACGTCAAAGGTAACCTTGATGTCCCTCCACCCTTCAACTCGTTCGGCGATCCCGTACTTCTCGCAGTCGGTACAGGCAATTTTCAGATGTTTATTGTCAAGCCACTCTACGCTGGTGTTGCGCAGACTGACGTCCGCTAGAAACACGCGCTTGCTAGGTCCTAACCACGCTATCCCTAGCCTGGGGTTTCGAGTCCGGAGGGAGATCGCCGTTCCGAACGGGTCGGTAGCTCCGCAGTTGGTCTCCCTTTCAACAACCACATACTGTCCGTCCGGCGAGGGGAGTTCCTTGTACCCTGTTTGCTCGCAACCGCATCCATTCAACGCGAACACCATGAGAATGGTGACTACCGACAGCAGGGTTTCCGTAGGCGGCCTTTTCATAAGTGCTGCCTGTGGCCATTGGCTGCGCATCCAGATAACCTCCGATGGAGAATCCATGCGCGAAATCGTAAGCAGTGGTGAAGGGTTTGTTCTTCTACCATCGTGTCAGAAACGAGTCCGACAATCTTGCTGTCATAGGTGTACTGGTACCCCTATCTGTCGTCAAGGACGTTCTGCGAACCGACGATTGGCGCATTCAGCCAGAACACCTCACTCCCGGTTGTACAAAGTATTTGCACGCCATCTTCGGCCATCCCCGTTTTCTGTTGCGCGGACTGGAGGGAACTCGCGCCGAGATAAGTCTGGCGGTGATGGCTTACAACTTCAAACGTATGCTGAAACTGATGGGCGGAGCGGCCTTAAGAACCGCACTGGCAACCCGCTGAGCCGCCGCGCTCGGCCCGCAACTATTACCAGGTTCCTTCGTCGCAACCCGAATCCAACTGAGTTTCGTAACAGCCTCAAAAACGTAAAGGTGGGCCAGTCCCCGGGCCCAGATTCGTCCGTGTGCGAATCGCTTCAGATTGTACCCGTCAAGGCGAGTGCTACCAATGTTAGGAATGCCCAGATCAGAAGTCCCCAACAGCGCACTAGAATTGGATACCAGGGTTTGAAAATTTGAGTTGAAAAGAGCGTCATCCTCATGAGCCTGCTCGTGTGATACCGAGGCTGTAGGAATGCCACGATCATCTGAGGGCGGAGCAGGCACACACCCCCAAGGAGCGCGAGGGCCAACAATACGACTGCTTGCGCGGAATACCCCAGCCACTCGTCCCACCCGACCCGACCTGACAAAAACATGGATCTATCCTCGTTCGAATAACAAAGAGCTCACCAAAATGCGCCCAATATGCTGCTACGAGAAACGCTCACGCCGAACTGCGGAGAAACGATGCCAACTTGAACGCTTCCCGCCGGACTGACGCATACTCCTCCGCCCAAACCTCCACACACATTCGAGCTTCCCCCCGTCAAGTCGGATGCCAATTGCAAGGGGTTGGGGGTGCCTCCGTTGATAGCCCTAGCGCTCATGTCCCATCCCCAAGTAAGTGATCCGGAAACGAAAGTAAGAGACTTGCCTCCATTTCCTCCCAACCAAGACCAATACCACGTTCCGTATCGGTCACGTGTTACTGATCCCGTCCACCCGATGATCGCGCCTAAGCTGAGTTGAAACTGGACGAAGTCGGCCCCACTACCTGCCCCCCCGACTGCCCCGGTGGCTGGTCCCATGTCAGCGAGAACCGTAGCAATTGGGAAATGATACGTGTCGTCCGGCGAGGTCCAGTACGGCGTCCCGTTGACGAAAAAGGTCGAGTACAAATGCCCACCCTGGACCGAGTAATACGAAATGCTGCCGCTGCCCAGCCAAGAGGTCTCGTCTTGCGACTCCATGAACGAGAGTAGTCCGCCGAAGATACTGCTGCCTCCTCCGCTACAATACCAGCAGACATACGCGGGGTTAATGAGTCCCGTGGGGTCGGTAAAGCTCACCGGGTTGTTGTTGACGTAAGCATATCTGTTCCAGGTCTGCGGATTGCTCGGGTCTACCGCCGCCAGTCCTGCCGGGTCGGGCGTCAGCCAGCAGCCTTGCGTGGGCGATTGTTGACGGTTATCGGCATGATAGAGGTTACGGAACGTCCCGTCTGTCCCCACGTTTTCCCTCCAGGCCGAGTCCCTGAAAGGGACCAGGTTCGGTAGAGTGCCTTTCGAGCTTGGGTGGGAGCAAGAATTTACCCGCGTACATCCAAAGGAAGCCGATCACCCATGTACATGGGATCCACACGAGAAACAGCAGCCATGTCCTTACTCCAAGAAGATAGGGAATAATCAAGCCCGGGAGCCAAGGGAGCCACATTACTGCTCGTTTGTAGTTCTCCGAGACCCTGATTTCCTTTTCGCACACCGGACACAAGAAACTTGGTGTGAATCTCACGTCTTCCAGCCGCACGCGTGCCCTGCATTCGGGACAAACCGATCGGCGGGAATACGTGGATGGCCAGATCATGACGAGCTAAGTGCTGTGCCAGTGCACCACCCAATTCTCAAAACTGGTTCCATATCCATGTGAATGCCTTTCGCCAGCTGTCAATCGTTCTCCAGTTGTTGATTGTCCAGGTTGCGGCAGCGGTCACTGGAACGTTCGTGCATTCCAAAGTAACGCAAACATAGACTTCAGTGTTGTAAAGAGCGACAGGCAGGTAAGGGAGAGTGCCGGCTAGGACCCCCGCAGCGGCCACGACCCCTACGAAGCCGGGCGCATTTTGCCAAGTTCCACGGCATCCGGCGCAGTTGATGAAGTCGCCTCCAACCGGAACATCACCAGCCGCGAGTCCTGGATACAGAAGATTGGTGCTGAAGGGTGAACTCCCGGAGATCGCCTGCGCCGGAGGCTGACAGCTAACGTCCAAGAGACTCCCGCCGCAGTAGACCCAGATGTTATAGCCTGGCCCGCCTGTGGGTGCGTCGCCAGGCGCTGGATAATTGCACTGTCCGAATGAGCACTCGGAGGCCTCCGCTGCGAACGCAGCTTCGCTGGCAGCTCCGTTACTACCAAACCTTCCCCCGACCGTTGGAAGAGAATTCCACAACTGAAAAGAGGTCGGATTGCCTGGGTTGATCATACCGGGACCGCTTCCCGTGTAAGTGTCACCGCCGCCAGGATCACAGCCGCTGCCGTCGGCGTTGCACTCCAGTCCCGTCGGATCGTTGAAGCTCACCGGGTTGTTGTTGACGTAGGCATATCTGTTCCAGGTCTGCGGATTGCTCGGGTCTACCGCCGCCAGTCCCGCCGGGTCCGGGGTTAGCCAGCGGCCTTCGGTGCCCTCATACTGTCGGAACGGAAAATGCTCAAGATTGCTCTCGCCATCGTGGATTTGCCCGGTGAAATGAACGTTGCTGAGGGCGACGTTGCAGTTGAGGTTATCTCCGAACGGGAAGCTGGTGCAGGTCTGAGCCACGCTTCCGCTGAGATTCGTCCACACCCGGCCCGTGCCCAGCATGTCGGCGTGGACGAAAAGCGCCGAGCCGTTGTCGGTCACCCAGTGCCGGTTTCCGGCGTACACTTCCCCGTACCGGATCTGGGTCGTGCCGGCGGGAATGGCGGTGATGGATCGGCCTTGCAGGTCGAACAGATACTCCGTGCCCGTTCCGTTGACCAGGCTGCTGTTGCGCTCACCAAAGGCGTCGTAGGTGTAGATAGCAGTGGTGCCATTGTCGACCTTGACGACACGGTTCTCGGCGTCGTAGGTGTAGCTGTGAAAGCCGTCATAGGTGATGTTGCCTGCCGCGTCATAGGTGACGCCACCACTGGTAATGTGGTTATTCTGGTTGTAAGTATACTGCGTCACATTGGCGACTTGGCCCCAGCGGTTTCCCCAGCGGTCGTAGGCAAAGCTCAAAGATTGACCCCCGGTCTGGTTGGCCGTGGACAGGCGATCAAAATCGTCAAAGCTGTAAGACCAATTTCCATTGACGCTGTCGTTGGCACCAGTAAGCTCCGTAGCGAACCACGTGGGGGTATAACTATACACCGAGTTCCCACTGTAGGATGCATTATAGGACGCCAAAGTGCGATTGTTGTAATACGTCCAACTTTCCTGAACGCCATTGCCCAGCAGATCGGAGGTGGGAAGGCCCAAAGCATTGTAGGTAATGCCCGATACGATGTCGCCCTTTTGCGTCGGGCTGAGCCAATTGGTGTAGACCTGCGTTAGTTGGCCCATAGGGTTGTAGAAGTTGCTCCAGGTGATCGCTCCTTGAATGTCGCTTCCTGTGACCGGTTCGCCAATGTAGTTGTAGCCGTAATTGACGACGAAGTTGGTTGTGCCACAGTTTTTCGGAGTGCATTGCCCGTCGTTGACCGTCCTGCCCATGGCTCCGTAGCCAAATATCCGATTGGTGACACCGCCTACGCTGGCACTGCTGAGACGCCCCTTGGAGGAACCCAACGAGACACTCCACACGGAGGCTTGGTCGTAGGAATAGCCGACTGAAAGCGTGATGCCGTCGTTATAGCTGACCCCGGTCAGCCGATGGAGTGCGTCATGAGTGTAAGTGGCCGTGACTGTGCCCGATGATTGATTGGGTTTTGGTGCAGTCCTCTGATACAGATCCCCGGCTTCTTGGGTGTCGTAGGTATAAGTGGTCACGCCGGATTCCGGGTAGGACGCGCTGAGCAGACGAGATAAACCATCGTATGAAAAGATGCGGGTTTGAGTGCTGCTGCCATAAGCCAAGTTCAGCGCGTTGCCCAACGCGTCGTAAGAGCTGGTGGCAACAAAACCTGTGCCGGAGATGTCCAGACCGCAGCTGCCCGGCTTAGTTCCGTCGGCTTGGGTTGCGCTCGTAACTTCGCAAGTGTCTACCACTCGTCCCAACCCATCGACCTGATAGATTTTTGTGAAATGATCCTGTCCCGGCCAGATGTCAACCTGGGTAGCCCTGCCGGTATAGGTTATGTTCTGGCTGCTGCCTGATGGAATCGAGACGGATGTGGTGCGGCCCAGGGCGTCGTAATAATAGTAGGTCAAGCCATAGGTGGGGTCAGAGGTACTCCTGCCTCCGTCACACGTACAGGTCTTGGTTGGATTCGGTCGGAACTCCGGTCGGCGTCCAGCAAAGACTCATGCGTCATGCGGACATCCGCACAACCATGAACATCTATGGTGATGCCGTCACTGAGGACATGCGCTCCTCACATGAGAAAGTTGTGAGGTTGGCGATGGCGAAGGTCTGAACTGATTTCCGAATGATTTCGTTATCGCTAACTTGCTGAAAAGATGGTGAGCGCGGAAGGAATCGAACCTTCAACCTACTGATTAAGAGTAGGTCGAACTCGGAACGCTACTTTCCTGGTCTCGCTTATACAAATCAATAACTTACCCCCAACCAAGCCCGCACGGAAGCATTTTGCACCGGTATTGAAACGGCTCACTTTAGCGCACTCGGGACCGAAGCGTACGGCACACTTATGGCACACCTCAGTGAGTCGACTTCTCGCCAGCAATGCAATTGTCCCTGCGCGTTTATCGTTACAAGCCTGCAAGGCGGGGCGGGTTACGCCAGGATAGCCCGTCATTCATTACCAAAAGAGGTCGACTCCAGGAGAATTCGCGCTGGCGCCAGACGGCACACACGCCTATGTGAGCTGTCCTCAGGGCGGCACCATCGAGATCCTGAATCTGAAAGATTGGAAGCTGGAAGAACCCATTCGGCTCACAAAGGGCGTGGATGGCATGGCTTGGGCGCCTTCGGCTATAAGTTCAGAGGTATCCGGCACACGCTGACTCAGGTAGTGTCGGCAGGCCTTACCTTACCGGATTGTGGAAGAGTCGCCCGTTATCCGGGAGGTATGACCGGCAACGAAACACTGTTTCTGCCGCGCGATCATGTCCGAACCCCGCTCGCTTCCTTCCGATTGTTTATGACCCGACGTGCATGCCGTTCCGGTATCGACGAAGAATATCGCATCCGGAGCGGGCAAGATCGCTTAACTTGGCAGCCAAAAACTCGGGCACGATCGGCTTGATTTCCGGGACCCTTCTGCACGTAGTGCTGCAGAAGTTCATGGAAGTCGTTGGTTTCGTCGAGGTGCTTGTTGAGGAATTGTCCGTTGCCAAAGTATCATTGGGCATTCTCCCGTAGACGTCGCATTCTGCCGAGACGACCACCACTGAATTTGACTTCCAGATGGTAGCGCAGGAGTGAGCCAGAACAGAAATGAGTAAATAGAGAAGTATGGACGCTAAACTTGATAAAGGAGGTGCTGGCGATGAAAGGCAAAAGTATCCTGACGATTGCGATTATGACGGGAGTGCTCGCCGTCGTGAGCGGCTCGGCCATTCCCGTGCAGGACAAGTACACCGTGAAGGTGCCGAATGGACTCGCGTTCTCTGAGTTCAGAGGATACGAGGCTTGGCAGGTTGTCTCCGTCAGTCAGGACGGAAACTTTGGCCTTGCTGCGATCCTCGCTAATCCTGTGATGATCAAGGCCTACTTGGCCGGCGTTCCCGGCAATGGCAAGCCTTTCCCCGACGGCGCCAAGACGGCGAAGATCCATTGGAACACGAAAAAGACGGAGATGTTCCCCGCGAAGACGTTGCCAAGCACCCAGCATGACGTCGACTTCATGGTCAAGGACAGCAAGAGGTTCGTGGACAGCGGCGGGTGGGGATGGGCCGTGTTCTTCTATGACGCTGCATCCGATACGTTCACGCCCGGCACCTTGGCTGACAAGCCGCCGCAGGGGAACGACGCCAAGTGCGGGTTCGCCTGCCACACGATGGCGAAGACAAGAGATTATGTTTTCACGGATTACGGGCACAGGTGAAGCGGTATGAGCAGCACACAGATGAGCAATGAACACGCAACTCGAATTCCGAGCGCTGGGATGGTCGATATGAAACTCGCGTGGGCGAACAAGGCGACTCCGTGGCCCGGTCCCCACGCGTCCAGCAATGTAACCTTTGCACCTCTCTGCACGAGATGGAGCGCCGTCCAACCTCCAAATGCCCCCGCTCCTACAACGATGACTGATGGAGTAGACGAACGCGAAAACTTTGGCGAGCCGACATAGTAAGCGGCACCTAGCAACGCCGATTCCTTTAAGAAGCTCCGCCGTGAAGCCTTTCTGCTCACCGTGAACGCCTCATTGAGAAGGGTTTGGTAGGAGCATCTTAACGTGCGGGCGCTAAATCCGTCGACCGCTGAAGTTTCGGAGTGGATCGTCGGCCACTCGGGAGGAATTTATGTCGCTCTAGCCCGAACTCTCTGCCGCTTACTTATTGAGGTTTCAAACCGGCTGCTTTGAAGATGCGATCCGGCGGCAGTAATTTCCGGTTTGCCCGTCATCCACCCCGGAAGAGCAGTAAGCTAGCGGATCTCGCCGATGCGTTGTCCTTGCAGATACTTCTTCCCGACTTCTGCGTCGATCACAACCTTCTTGTTTTGGAACAGCATCACGATGTCGGAGCCGCCGAAGAGAAAGAAGCCGAACTCGTCGCCCTTTTGCAACCTGGCGCCAACCTCGGGCGTCAGGTTGACCGAGGAAACAAAGCCCATCCCAACCGGCAGCACGGCGACTAAGCCCACCTCGGGCGAATCGATGACGATCAGACCGCGTTCCTGGTTGTACTGGTAGGTATCCCCGTCGATAACCCCCAAGCTACCGTCCGCCTTGCGGATCAAGTTCGCGTAGACCCGGCCCTCGATCTTGCGGACTTCCTTAATCTCACCGGCGACAGGTATGTGGTAGCGGTGATAGTCGTCGGCGTCCAGGAAACTGTGGGTGTAGACGCCGTTCTTGAACGCGTCCTGGTACGGGCTGCCCTCCAAGAGCTTCGTGATCGGCCAGGTAACGCCCTTGACTGTGACCTTCGAGTTCGCATCAATGTCCCACTTGCCGACGAAGACCGAATCGGCCGGCGACACGATCACCTTATCGTTGCGAGGCTCTGCGATCGGCCGCTTGCCGGGCTTCACTTCGCGAGCGAAGAACTGGTTGTAGGTCAGCCAGCCGCTCGGTTCGACGAAGTAGTCGTCCATGTGATAATTGGGGAGCGCCGTGTAGGAGTGAATTGCTGCCGCCGACGCGGGCGTGTCCAGAAACTCGCCCCGCGCCTCCACGTATTTCTTCATCCAGGCGTTGAAGCTCTCATCACGATTCAGCCGATCCTCCGGCGCCTGATCGATGATGTAGGAGACCTTGCGGGCAGGGGAGGTCTCCGCGTAGGTCGGTATCGCCGTAACGAGATTGTCCAGATAGTCCAGGAGCGTTTCGGTGTTCTCGATCCCCTTGAGGTCTGCTGTCCGAATCGCTCCTTCGAGCACCGCTCGCAAGTCTGGTCGCGCCTGCAGCAGTTGGGCCAAGTCCTCGACGACCGGGATATGCCGAGTCGATAGCCTCGATGCCTGATCACCGGCGCCAGAGGGCAGGACGACAAGCGAAAGAACAACACCCAGTATGCATACCCGCCGCATGTTGCCCAAGAGCACACTCACTGCTCGGTACCCCCCGTCTGAAGGTGCTGTCAGGGGTTTGAGCCAACTGTTCCTACCAGCCCTTGTCTTTGGCGTTGAGTTTATCTCTGGCGTCCTGCTACTCGCAATCCTTTTGTCCATTACCAACGGTTCTGCTGGTAAACGAAGCCAGTTCGTGGATCGTCGGCTACACAGAAGTAATCGCCATCCTATGACCTTGCACCCTGGATATGCGGCGACCCGGATAAGTTCCAACCCAAATGGCAGCACTAAACAATTCGGATGGTTGCAGGCCCAGGAACCAAAATTTCTTTCCTTTCAGCAACATCCACGAACCCCGCAATCATCCGAATCGACAATTCTTCCCGTCGCGACACAGATCGGGCTGCTCCACTGAATTTAGCGCCCACACATGTTTGAGCATCAATGATACGTCCGAGTGCAGACGTCACGCGGACACAATCTACCAGCGTTCCTTGTCGGACCACATCATGTGCTCTGCCAGCTCACAGAACTGCAGGCGTTCTACGAACTCTCAAGCGCGCAGACGGCTTGACCGATATCTCTGCGAGGCATAGAGTCTCCACAATCCTGTTGCGCCCTGCAGTCGGCCACACCGCTAAGGAGCCGTTTTGTCAGACTCTCTCACTGAAGCGAGCACTGAAAGCGCCCATGCAAGGTCCTCGATCTTGATCGGAACAAAGACGATTCGGAAACTGCGGATGAGGATTCTTCCCTTTGTCTTCCTTCTTTTCGTCGTGGCCCTTCTCGATCACGTCAACATTGGGTTTGCCGCGCTTACGATGAATAAAGAGCTGGCCATCACCAGCAGCAGTACGGATTGATCTTCGGGATTTTCTTTTTCGGATATTTCTTCTTCGAAATTCCCAGCAATCTGCTGCTCCACAGGATCGGAGCGCGGGTGTGGATCGCCCGAATCCTGATTAGTTGGGGAATGGTGGCGGTGCTGACGGGCTTCGTACACACTGTCCACCAGATGTACATCGTGCGGTTTCTTCTGGGGCTGGCGGAGGCGGGCTATTTACCTGGAATTACTTTGTACCTGACGTACTGGTTTCCCCAACGCGAACAAGCGCGGGCGATTGCGCTCTTGATGGCGGCCAGCCCTGTTACCACGATCCTGGGGGGCCCGGTTTCCGGCCTCATCCTAGATCACGTGCACTGGCTCGGCGTCAGCAGTTGGCGCTGGCTGCTGATTCTCGAGGGTCTTCCGGCGTTGGGCTGCGGTCTCCTCACTTATTTCTTGCTGCCAAGCCGCCCCCAAGAAGCCAAGTTTCTGACAGCCGATCAGAAGGAGTGGATTCGAGAAGAATTGGAACGCGAAGAACGGAGAAAATTGGAACAGCGCCAATACTCAGCGCTCCAGGCTTTGGCAAGTGGTAGGGTGTGGCATCTGGTCTTGATTTATTTTGGCTTGACCATCGGTACATGGACGCTGAACTCCTGGGCGCCCCAATTGGTAAAATCACTCTCTAGTCGCTACTCCAACAGCGTCATCGGACTTTTGCTGGCGATTCCTAACCTAGTGGCGCTGGGAGCGATGATCTTTGTTTCCCGCAGCTCCGATCGCAAGCTGGAGCGGCGATACCATGTGGCAATTCCGGCCATCATGGCCGGGACTGCCCTCCTGCTGTTAGGCACAGCTCGCTCCCCATTCTATTCCGTGGCGCTTTTATGTTTATTAGCTGCGGGCGTTTACAGCTACTTTGCTCCTTTCTGGGCATTGCCGAGCGAGTTTCTGACGGGATTCTCGGCTGCAGCCGGAATCGCCTTAATTAATTCCGTTGGAGCCCTCGGTGGTTTTGTCGGGCCGTATACTATCGGGGCGAATCGCTATGAGAACGGGTAACCTCTATGCAGGCCTCGCCATTGCTGGAGTCGCGTTGTTCATGTCAGCGACGCTCGTCGTGCTTCTGCCAAAAGAAGTGCATCGCGGTTCCCGAATGGCTTACACAGAGACATAGGGTAGAACCCGCTGTCGTTTGTGAAACTCAGGAGGAATGGATGAGCTCGCTGCGGAAACATATAGACAATATTTCTCTATTCGGTGCGTATCGGGCCCCCGCAACCAAAAAATCTTTTCGTCTCAACTACTTCTGCCAACCCCGCAACCATCCGAATTGACAATTTCCATTTCCAATCCGGCAGACGATCAAAAGGGAGATACTTTCGTATTGCTCGTGAACCGGGCGAAATTCGAATTCCCGCTCGTGGTTTGGCATTCAGATACGGGTTGCATTCCGCTCTTTTTGATCGTCGCAGCCGCTTCGGGTGAGGCCAAGAATTGCAGTAACTGCTTCGCAACTGCGGGCTGCTTCGAATGGACGGCAACTCCGCCTGAATACACTGTCATCTTCTGAGCTTCAGAGGGAATGGGCCCTACGATGTCGATACCTGCAATCGGAAGCAGTTCGCTCAACTGCTGAAAGCCAATTTCGGCGTCTCCGCGTGCTATGACTGTCCCAACCATGCCGACGTTAATCCTCATGCACTTGCTCCGTATTGCATCGGTGATTCCAAGGCGCCGAAACAACTCGGTAGAGAGATAGACGCCGCTCGTACTGTCAGAGTAGGCGATCGATCTTGCGGCGAGCAACGTGCGCTTAAGCCCTTCCAATGTACTGATGTCTGGTTTGGGCGCACCGGCCCTTACCGCCATGGCAATGATTGATTGCGCGAGATCCACCCGAGTGCCGGGAATAACTTTGTGTTTCTTCACCAATTCTTCGAGGGCTGAACTGGCCAAAATTACCAAGTCAGCTGACTCACCGCTCTCCAGGCGATTTGGTATTGCATTGGGTGCATTTCCCATTGAACCACCGTATGCGGTCACGATAGTGAACCCGGTTTTTAGTTCGAACTTCGGAACGAGCTCCTCGTATGCAGCCCTGAAGCCGCCGGATATCATGACTTTCAGGGAAGGCGCATTCTGACCACGTGCAAAGGCGAACGAGACGAAGGCTGCGAAAATCGCAACAGCGAGATATCTGGCCCGAGGTGCGTTATTCATCGGCACAAGGCTCCGGCCCGGATTCTAACCGACTTCACACTTCCAGAGTATCAATGTTGCAAAATCCAAATTGCACCCGCAACCCTGGAGTCGGGATTACTTCAGGGTTGCGCGGGGAGAAACACGGTTCACTCACTCAAGTGTCGCTGCTGAATTGCGTTCCTCACTAAGTAAAACGGTGCGTCACGCCGTTAGAGACCGCTGGGGTACAATTCTGGCTTCCTCCCGATTCTCTTACGTTGGTCTTGCGAGGTGTTTAGAAATGCGTTTCCTGCTCTTGTTTGGGTCGTTGCTTGTCGCTGCCACCACCGTTGCCCAAGCCCAAAAGGCAAGTGACGTCGCGGACTTCGTAAGTGTCGATACGCCAGTCTTCGTTCTTACCCACGTCCGAGTCATCGACGGAACGGGTGCACAGGCGAAGGAAGACCAGGCGATCGTGATTGCGAATGGCAAAATACATTCCATCGGCCCCGCCGCGTCTGCCCAAATTCCTCAGGGTGCGCAATGGATAGAGCGGTCTGGCTATACGGTCATTCCGGGTCTTGTGGGAATGCACAACCATCTGTACTACACCGATTCCTATTCCGTGCAAGTTGTCGGCGGAAAGATTGGCGAACCGGGAGAATTCATTGCTGAGATCCCTTACACGGCACCGCGACTCTATCTGGCGGCTGGCGTGACCACAATGCGTACTACGGGAAGCCTGGAACCTTACACCGACTTGAAAGTGAAGAGCCGGATCGACGCGAACTTGATGCCAGGGCCCAGTATCGACGTCACCGCACCATACTTGGAAGGTGCGCCGACCCGATTTGCTCAAATGCATGAACTGACCGGCCCCGACGACGCAAAACGCATGGTGGACTACTGGGCGGCAGAAGGCATGACCTCGTACAAAGCGTACATGAACATCACGCGCGAAGAGTTGCGGGTGGCGATCCAGCAGGCACATGCGCACAAGCTGAAACTGACAGGTCATCTCTGCTCCGTGACCTGGCCGGAAGCGGTAGCTCTGGGAATTGATGATTTGGAGCATGGGCCCGTCTTTACCGACACCGAATTCGTAGCGGACAAGAAGCCGGACGTGTGCCCAGCGGCTGGTGGCAGAAGCAACTGGGCCAAACAGGACGTGAATGGAACCCAGGTGCAGGATCTGATCCGCAATCTCGTGTCCCATCACGTCGGGGTGACTTCGACGTTGCCTGTGTTTGAGGCCCATGCACCGGGGCGACCGACGTTGCAGTCGCGCACATTGGATGCGATGTCCGCAGAAGCGGCACAAAGTTACCTTACGGATCGCGCAAGAATTGCTTTGGACTCTCCCATGACAACGCTGCTACGCAAAGAGATGGATTTCGAGATCGCATTCGTCAAGGCGGGAGGCTTACTGCTCGCCGGTCCGGATCCCACTGGAAACGGCGGCGTGCTGCCAGGTTTTGGCGATCAGCGCGAAATTGAGCTGCTCGTGGAAGCGGGCTTCACTCCGGTCGAAGCCATTCACATTGCCACTGAGAACGGCGCCTTATATCTCGGCCTGCAAGATCGCATTGGAACTCTGGTACCCGGCAAGCAGGCAGATCTGGTCTTGATCAAAGGCGATCCCTCGAAACGAATTGAAGACATCGAGAACGTCGAGACGGTATTTAAGAGGGGGATCGGGTACGATTCCAAAAAGCTGATTGACAGCGTGCGAGGGCAAGTCGGAATTCGTTAGGAACATGCACCTGCGTGTGGCTGACTTACCACCCGGACGATTTCGCTCGTGGGGTGCAACGCAATACCTGCAGCAAGAGAACTTGTCGAATGCTTGTAACAAAAGTCTGAGGGCGCAGGAGCAGGTGTAGATTCGGCGAAATAATCTGAATGAATCGGAGCTTGCAGATCGAGGACCTTGTCAATGAGCGGGATGCCAAATGAGTCGCGAGAACTAAGAGCGTTTGCGCCTGCGCTTGTCTTGCTGGCTATTTGTGCTCTCATCAACTACGTTGACCGCGGCAATCTCTCGATTGCTGCCGCTCTACTGAAAGACGAGTTGCGCATTTCTGTCACACAACTCGGCATTCTGCTCTCTGCATTTTTTTGGACCTACACCGCGATGCAGTTCGTTAGCGGGTGGCTCGTGGACAGGCTTGAAGTCAACCGGGTGATAGCAGCCGGGTTCCTGCTCTGGTCGCTTACCACAGCGGCGACCGGTCTTGTACGAGGATTCACGATGCTGTTGGCGATGCGGTTGATGCTCGGCGTCGGCGAGTCCGTGATGATTCCCGCCTGTTCGAAAATCCTCAGCTTCCATTTGCCCGAACATCACCGGGGCTTTGCGAATGGCGTCCTCCAAGGCGCGTGGAGTTTCGGGCCGGCAGTGGGCACTTTGGGAGCCGGCCTCCTAATGGCGAAATATGGTTGGCGACCCGTTTTCATCGGAATCGGACTGATCAGCCTAGTATGGCTTCCCGCTTGGATCAAATGGATGCCACGGGGCGGATCGATGGAGCGCACCCTCGTTGCAGCCCCTGGCTTTGCTGACATTCTGCGGCAGAGGTCGTTTTGGGGTGTTTGTGCGGGCCACTTCTCTGTCAACTACCTGACATATTTCATGCTCACGTTACTTCCTCTCTATCTTGTGCGCGAACGACATCTTTCCCTGCAATCCATGGTCAAGGTCGCCAGTGCGTACTACATGATCGAAGCCCTGTCGGCCGTCGCCACGGGCTGGCTCTCAGATTTCTTCCTCCGCCGGGGCCACACGCCGACTCTTGTGCGTAAGTCCGCGATGGCAAGCGGGCAGACGATCGCGGCGATTGCGATCGTGGGTTGTGTGCTGGCGAGTTCTTCGTGGTACCTACTATGTTTGGCTGCAATCGGTGTCGGTTCGGGAGCTGGCCGAGCAGGTTCACTCGTGTTTTCCCAGACCCTTGCCGGTCCGCATGCGACCGGAAAATGGACAGGACTGCAGAACGGCTTTGCAAACCTCTCGGGTGTCGTTGCTCCGGCGCTCACCGGATTTCTGGTGGATAGGACTGGAAAGTTTCTGGTGTCACTCGCGATCACTGCGGCAGTACTGGTGGCTGGCGGTCTCTCGTGTGTGTTTGTGGTCGGGCCAGTCGAACAAGTGAACTGGAAATCAGACCAGCGCAGCGCGATCGTTGCGGCCTCTAGCTTCTAGGAATCCGGACGATATTCGTCCTGCCTAGAGCGGCGAAGCAAGGGTAAGCCAGTTTTTGGGCTTCGCCATGTGTATCGCGAAGGCTTCCTTCAACCGTGCCGGACCGGCAGTAATTTCCGGTTCCCTCGCGATTCAACCTCAATCTAGAGAGGAGTTGATAACCAACTGCGAACGTAACTCTGACTTGAATGCGATTGGGTAGTTACTGCCGCCAACTCGGTGAGAGTCCGAACGGAGAACGAATCAGCGAGGTGCTTGACGGGTGTAACCTGGCGGCATACAGTTTCCACAAACTTTGCACCTCTTTGTCCAATATCGCCTTCTGACAAAAACCTTCCATCAGGGCGGATTCACGCCGAGGTCATCATGACTCTCGGAATGGTCACCGAAGGGATGGCCATCGACTCCAGAACCATTCGCAAACTGCGGATGAGGATTCTTCCTTTTATCTTTCTGCTTTTTATCGTTGCCCTTCTCGATCGCGTCAACATTGGGTTTGCTGCGCTGACGATGAATAGGGAACTGGCCATTAGCAGCCAGCAGTACGGACTGATCTTCGGGATTTTCTTTTTCGGATATTTCTTCTTCGAAATTCCCAGCAATTTGCTGCTGCACAAGATTGGAGCGCGGGTGTGGATCGCCCGAATCCTGATTAGCTGGGGAATAGTGGCGATGCTGACCGGCTTCGTGCACAGTGTCCATCAGCTGTACGTCGTGCGCTTTCTTCTAGGGCTGGCGGAGGCGGGCTATTTCCCTGGAATTACTTTGTACCTGACCTACTGGTTTCCCCAACGCGAACAGGCTCGGGTGCTTGCGCTTTTGATAGCAGCCGTCCCTGTTGCCACCATCCTGGGAGCGCCGCTTTCAGGTCTGATCCTGGATCACGTGCACTGGCTGGCACTGAGTAGTTGGCGGTGGCTCCTGATTTTGGAGGGAACGCCGGCCTTGGCCGGTGGTGTACTCACTTACTTTCTACTGCCGGGATACCCCCAAGAAGCCAAGTTCCTGACCACAGATGAGAAGGAATGGATCCGAACGGAATTGGAACGTGAAGAACGCCAAAAATTGGAGCAGCGCCGATATTCAACGCTCCAGGCTTTGTCGAGTGGCCGAGTCTGGCATCTGGTCTTGACCTATTTTGGAATGACAATGGGTAACTATGCGTTGCAATCCTGGGCGCCACAACTGGTGAAATCACTCTCCAGCGACTACTCCAATAGCACAATCGGACTGGTGGTGACGATTCCCAACCTGGTGGGGCTGGCGGCGATGATCCTTGTTTCCCACAACTCCGACCGCAGGCTTGAGCGTCGGTACCATGTAGCAATTCCGGCCATCATGGCTGGGACAGCTCTTCTTCTGCTAGGCACAACTCGCTCCCTCTTCAATTCCGTGGCGCTTTTGTGTTTGTTAGCGGCGGGACTTTACAGCTCCTTCGGTCCATTTTGGGCATTGCCCAGCGAGTTTCTGACGGGTTACTCGGCGGCTGCCGGCATCGCCTTAATTAATTCCGTCGGAAACCTCGGCGGCTTTGCCGGGCCGTACATGATCGGAAGGATCGCTACGAGAACGGGGAATCCCTACGCGGGCCTCGCTATTACTGGCGTCGCGTTGTTTATTTCAGCGATTCTCGTGTTGCTGCTGTCAAGTACGGCACGAGCCATAGGTGCCGTTCGCAATGCGGAAGAGGACCTTCAGCGGGATGCGTAGATTTTCCGTCTACAAAATCGCCACGACGACAGAGGAGAAAAATATGGGGCACCGTGCAGTTCTCGGACTTCTCTTTGCTATATCAGCAGTAGTCTGTGGATCTACTTCAGGTGGAAGCTCTCACACCTCTGGTCGCGGAGGGCATTTAGTTGGCACATGGAGGCTCATCTCCAGAGTTGTGATGTTGGAGGATGGTACTCCCGCCCAGGATCCGGGACTCGGAAAAACGCCCTCAGGCTATTTGATTTACGACTCCAGTGGGCACATGTCGGCGCAACTCATGAGACCTGACCGCCCCATTGCAATTGATTGCGGCACCCCAGGCCCCGCTCCACGTGAGAACAGCCAGTCGGTCAACGGATATGATGCATACTTTGGTACGTACACGATAGATGAAACGAGCCATACTGTTACGCATCACCTCGAAGGCGCACTCGCTGCCGCCGATGTGGGCAAAAATCTCGTGCGCGAGTTCCAAATATCCGGCGACAAACTGACTATTATTGTGCGAACGAGTTCGCCGAAAGAGAAACAGATCAGAACACTCACCTGGGAACGACTGCACTGATCTAGCCGACGGGCGCTTGGTTTACAGAAGGGCGGTATGTCCGGTTCTCAATCAAATCGACTTTAATGATCGCCTAGCGACCAAGCCGACTTGTCGTTCCCGACGGTGGCGAGAATCGTGGCGTACACTTCGATAGCATCCCACAGATTCTGCAGCCGGAGGTTTTCGTCCGCAGCGTGCTGGTTGTCATCGTGGTTGGCGATGGGAACTCCCAGGACCGGAGTATGTCTACTACCGGCAAGCAAATACATCGGAACTGTCCCGCCCATACTTACAGCTTGCACGATCGGAACTCCCGTCGCTTTTTCAATCGCTTTGACTACTGCCTGGGCAGGCGGATTGTTCATCTCAACGCGATACACTTCGAAGTCAGACTTCCATTCCAGTCTTACCACCCGCGGATGAGCCATTCGGATCGCTTTGTCTGGAGTCTGATGAACGATGAAGAATCCCTGCTTGGCAATATGTTCCTCGACCTGCTGGCGAACTTTCTCTTCTGTCTGGTTCGGAACCAATCGGAAATCAACCATGGCGACTGCCTCCGAACTGATCGTGTTGTTCGCCCGTTCACCTACATGTCCCGCACGGATACCGCGAACATTGATAGCCGGTTTCAGTAGTTGCTCGGCGAGAGATGCTCCATTCCCCTCGGGAGCAGCGATTGCGAACTCCTCTTTCAGTGGTTCGTCAGAAGTAGCCGAGTTAGGCAGGGCTTGTCGCTCGGAAGTCGTGAGAGCTCTTACATCATCGTAGAAACCGGGAATGAGGATCTTTGCGTCCGTATCGCGCATGCTGTCTACGAGGTGAGTGAGGAGCACTATTGGATTTGGCGCCCAGTTGCCATAGTTACCCGTGTGCATCGGACGGGCAGGGCCGTAAACGGTCATCTCGAGATCGGTTTCGCCTCGGTTGCCGAAAAAAACTTGCATACGCCTCGATGGAGGCAATGGCCCGTCACACAGCAGCCAGATGTCGGCCTTCAGCGCATCTGGGTTCTTGCTCAAAATTTCTGCCAAATGGGGAGAACCGGACTCTTCCTCTCCGTCAAATAGGAGTTTCATATTTACGGAGAGAGGCGCGTTTAGGGAACGCAACGCATCAAGTGCGCTAATGGTGGCGGCAATCGCCGCTTTGTCATCGCCGGCAGATCGGGCAAAGATGCGAGATTCGGGGTCGTAGTGCGTTTGTGTTTGCCAGTCAACCGTGCGCCCCCCAATGTCCCGGAGCACTGGGCTGAATGGAGGGCTTTGCCACTCCGGCGGATCTACAGGCTGACCGTCGTAGTGGGCATAAATTCCTATGGTAGGCCGCACACCTGGAGCACTCAGGCGACCGTAGACGATTGGCGGCGCTCCGGGCTCGCGCAAGAGCTGTACGCTGACACCACGGCTCTCCAAAGCCTTAGTGATGGCTTGTACATTCCGCTCAATGTTCGGCATCTCGGACGCAAGATTCGGGATGGAGAGGAGGCTGGCGAACTCACCAACGATTTCCTTTTCGTGTGCAAGGCGATATTTACGGACATTCTCGGGAACCGACGACGATTCTTGAGCGCCTAGGCATGTCGCACATAAACATATCAGGGCAGTTGTCGTCACAATTGTCAGAAAACGTAAACTAATGCGCATTGGCTTCCGGATTCTATCGTAATTCCGGGTTACACCCCCATTTTTCATTTGCTATTTGGCACGATTGGCAGGGGTCTGATTTGAACCCCAGCATTACCCGCAAAACAGTTCCTCGTGCCGACTTGTCTTGGCTCAGCCTGAAATGGAGAAGCGATGTTCTCCGTCAATTGGAGTATTTGCAGTCTGACGTTTGTAGAAGTGAGGTCGACTGATGCTTCGGTAAGGCGCTTGCCTGTGATACTGGGTGGTATTGTTCCGCTGCCGGGACCACTTGTTTGAAAATCCAAACGTAAGCGGCTCAGAGCATATCGGGCACAATCAAACCCGAGGTACATTCTCGGGTCGTTTCATTCGCCTGCGTTACAGTACTAGCTCAGCTGCTCGACCTCTTGCTTGGTTTTTCAGGCTCTTTCGCTGATCACACCCTCCAGTGAGTAGATAGGCAAGGACTTCGTTCTACCCAGACAACCTGCTTGATTGGACCAACGATCCATAAATAGGCGGCTGCACCGAACCATGCGAAGCCAGCAGCGACTGCAAAAGCCCAGAAAAAGTGTCCGCTTCGATCAACTACGAAGCCGGTAGCAGCGGGTGCAACGATTCCTGCAAAGTTCGCCACGAACAGTACCAAGCCTGTCCACGTTCCCGCCAACTGCTGTCCCGCAAGCGTCTGAATGATTGCGGGGCCATGCGGGCTGCTTAATCCGAAACAGGCGCTTCCAGCCAGCAACAGAAGCACACACGGAGTAGATGCTGGAGTTCCCGCGGAGATTAGGAAGAGAACGCTCGAGACGATAAGGCCCACGCACACGAAGCTCTTGCGGACCAAGGTCGGCGATGCCCCTTTGCCAATCCAGGCATCTGCAAGCCAGCCAGAAGTGATTGACGACAAAGCCTTCAACAGAAATGCAGCGCCACCAATTTTGGCCGTTGTTGGTAGCGAAAAGTGACGCTCGTTAACTAGATAAAAAGGTAACCATGTCAGGAGCAGATACAGTGGCCAGTTCACGCAGAAATTCGCCACGCAGGTGCCCCAAGCGGATCGCTGTCTAAGGACTTCCAGAATGCCGCTGTAGGTATGATTCGTGTGTACTCGGTCTGTAAATTGACCTTCGGGCATCCATCGAATCCACGGGATCAGCCAGAGAAGGCTGGCGAAGCCGAGCCCGATGAAAAAGGGCTGCCAGCCAAATCTTCCCATAAGAGTGCCTCCGATAAAGATGGCAAGTGCGGGTCCGCTACCTTGCCCGGCTTGAACAATCGCACTGCCAAAACCACGACGTCGCTCCGGGAAGTGTCGCGCTAGTATGCTCCAGCAAGACGGGTACGCCACTGACTCTCCGACTCCAAGGACAAGCCGGATTGCGAGCAGCGCGGCAAATCCGTGTAACAGCCCAGTGGCGAATGTGGCGCACGACCAGATAAAGAATCCACCAGCTAGGACCCAATTGGCACCGTACCTGTCGACGATCCAGCCGGCAGGAAGCTGACAGACGGTATAGCCCCAGAAAAAAGACGACAGCAGAAGACCTAACTGCGAGGCGGAAAGGTGAAGCTGGTCTTTTAGCAGCGGCGCAGCAATGGAAAGGTTGCTGCGGTCGAAGAAGTTAAGAAAAACGACAATCGCCAACAGCGCGAGCACAACGCCGGAACCTGCGGAAGGCGCTTCGCGACTTGAAGACGGAACCGTCATACGCTGAAATGTGGAGCGGAGGATAGCACAGAATCCGAGTCTTGCGCTTCAGGTCTGTCCTAAGTGCTGCGGAAGCGTTGATTGTCGGCAAACCGGACCTTATCCACTTCACGACTATCCGACATCGCGGCCGCTGGCCACTTCGCTCTTCACGCAGCTTGCTGGCGGCGACTCTGACGTTGCTGTCTGGCGTCTTCCAGCTTGCGGTCGCGCTCAGTGTGAATCTTGACCTGTCGGCCTGCAAGCAAGTCCTTCGGTGTCACGTAGGCGATCCACATACTGTTGAATCAGGCGTTTTGCACCACAGACTCCTGGCGTTCTTATTCGTTTGTTTGAGCCACGTAGCCTCAATTGGCAAGCAACTGACTCTTAATTCCCGCATCAAGACGCGGCAAGTTAGGTGTTCGTTGTTAAAAACAAATACCTTATCAACCGTCGTCCCGCACAGAGACTGTCTAAATCGGCGTTCAGAGCGCTCAATGCGTTCAATGACTTAGGAACATGCACTTTTTCGTGCGACACAAAAGTCCCCACATTCGGATTTAAGCCGGAAGGCGATGTCTCGGCCTGATTTGGCCGCTTTCGCGGAAGATTTCAACCACCAAAGATCAAAAAGGGCGGTGTCTCTACTTCAAAACGTCGATTGAAAGCTGAACCATCTTGACTTTTCCCTTGTCGTCCTTAACGGTCGTCGCCGCAGTCAGTTCCTTGTGACCCGGCGTTTTCGTAACGTCGGTGGTGACAAGAACATCGAGCGTATCCGATTTCAATGTAGCCGTGAGCTTCTTCCCCTCGAACGTCACTTGTTCCGCGTCAATCTTGGAGACGTCGCCTCCCTTGAAACTGACCAGGCGACTATCCGAAACTCGCAAGAATGACACCGATGCCGTCACATCTTTGGCGGGAGGTTTCGGTAAGGGCAAGTCCCACTCGACGCGGGAATCATCAAAGCAGTCGCTGGGCTTTCCTTTGCCAGGATCTGGATCCGGGCATAATTTATCGGCGAGCAAGAAGCGAATACCCTTAGCGTTGCCAAGGCCGCTCTTGCTGAGAGTCATGGTGGCGAGATTCTTCGTCACAGCTGTGAACTCGACATCTTTAGTGCGATCTTCATTGCCCACGTAGATGATCAGGCACGGGTTCTTCGGCGATGGAGTGTCGCCGGGTTGCGGGATCCAGTCAAACTTTCTTTTCTTTGCCTCCTCCTCGAAGCACGGGTGCAGCTTGTCAAAGTCGTATCCTGCAATCTCGTAGAAGGTTGTCGGGTCCGTGACATCCGGCTTCTTGTCGTCTTTTTGCTTAGCAGGTGCGGCCGGTTTGTTGGTTTGCGCAGTCGCGGCAGTTGCAGGCTCCTTCTTGGAACTGTCGGCCGGAGCAGTTGCAGTATTCGCATCCAACTTCTTTTCGTCTTTCCCTACGGGCGCCGAGGGCTTCTTATCTGCCGCATCCTTCGAAGTCGACGGCTTCTTCTTCGAATCGCTTGCTGGAGCAGGCGGAGTCTTGGCTTTTGCAGCGGGTTTTGGAGTCTCATCACCATACGTCGACGAGACCGTTAAACCCGTGAACATCGGGTAGAAATCTACCTCACCGGTTCTTTCCATCTGGTCCCACGTAACATCCCTGACCAGGAATCTCTGCGCGTTTCGCAGATCGGTCGTGGGTGCGATGAAGTGATAGTCACAGGTAACAGGCTTACCGTCTGTGCAAGGTTGGTCAGTTTCGGAAGTAAACGGTGTTTCTTTCAGCCCATAAACTTTGCCAGACACCAGCACATATGGTGTGACGTGACCATCGGTATCGAGGGAGTATTGCTCACCCAACGTAACTTTTAGATCTGCACGTGAGTTGCCGTCAGGGTAAGGAATCGCATTGAGCGTTGCGTTCTTAATTCCGCATTGATTACTTTTCTTTGAAGTTGTCTCGATGCCAAACGGGAGATTCTGTCCATTCTGCCCGACGAGCGTCAACTGTCCGGCTTCCAACAGATCGTGGGCGTTTCCGAACAGCTCAATGCTGTCCCCGTCAAGAATCAGTGGCGTCAGGTTGGCTGCGCCGGCCAGAACGCTAAGACCAGAGGAATGAAACTGTCCGCTCGCTCGCAATTCCAACTGTCCGGCACCCAGGTCGGTGACACTTACGTCGTAAACAGAGGGTCGGTTTACGTACGTCACTCCGCTTGCGTCTTGGATCTGGCTACAACTACTGCTATAAACGGCGCCCACGACCTGACGGTTGGGGTCGTAAGCCCTCCAGCGAGTCAGCACGTAAATGTCTGGCTTAAAGGAATTCTGATTGACACCAGCGGGCAATGCCAGCTGAGCAAACACCTGGCGTTGCCCGCCTTTAACATAATCGGCGCCGAGCACTGGCCTGAACTGCCAGCCGAACGCTATGGCGTTGCGATTCGCATTTCCCTTTTCATCGGTCGGATTCGCGGGGCAATCGTTCAGTTCCTCCGGAGTCGCGAATCCGACGAGGCTCTTGAATTTATCGTGCAGGTTCTGCGGCCAGGGACGCCCGATCCGAGTTTTATTGTCATGGTCAACGGGGAATTGGTACGCTAGGGTGTCGGTGTCCTGTACGATGTAGAGTCGGTCCTTGGCCTTCCCAGTACTCGCCCCGACTGAAACTGGTGACACCGCGACTCCAGCCCCAAACGACTTCTGGTTACTGGTGATCTTCGCCACGTTGTAGGTCTTTTCCGCAGGCAGCAAGTTCATGATGCTGACGGCATCGCGACTACGCTGAGAAATGAGCACTACGCTCACTTCGGCAACGGCGTGGCGGAATTGACGCGGCGGGTCGAGCGAGACAGTGAACCCCAAAGTTGTTTGCTGACGATTGGCAACCACTCTGGAATTTCTCAATAGGTATTGATCAGAAAGCGCTCCCTGCAGCAACAACCTCAGTGTCGTGATCTGCGCGTTGAGTTGCACCTGCTCCGCGAGAATGTCCGCGCTGCCCACGCCCACATTCGTTGGAGCCGAGAATGCAGTGGAGGCCGGCGCCGTTGGCACTGTTCCGGCGAAACCGCCGCTGGTTGTAGTAGTGCTGTTCTGCTGCGAGACCGCAGTTCCGTTGGTCTGTTGTGTGGTTGTCGGATTGTTTGTCGTGCTCGTGCTGGTTTGCGTTCCAGTGGCGGCACCCGTCACAGGCTGCGATCCAGTTGGTATGGCGCCGCAATTAAAGCCGCTGGCTAAGCTAGGCAATGACCCGTCCGGGCATTGCAGAATGACCGTGCCGCTGGTCGTGGTGGGACCTGACGACGACACCGTCGTCGAACCGTTCCCGGTCAGGCCCGCGGTGTTCGTCGCCGAGACAACGGGAAGAGGAGTGGTTGTAATCTGAGCACTCAAGAATGAGGTGTCGCGACTCACTCCTTGAAGATTACCGAACGCAGCGGCGATTGAAGCTGCATTGAAACCGGAGAGCGCGCCGAGTTGGGCTGCTGTCGCGTTCAGCATGGTTCGCAGCGCCGCACTATCAAACAGCTTCGCCGTGCCAACCGTGATTCCGTTGTTTTTCGCCTTTGGCTGACTCAATCCAGCGAAATTGCTGGGCCATAGATTGACTTCCTCACGGTCTTTCTCCTTCGGCGAATAAAATCGGCAACCTCTTTGCGGGTACGTTCGAAACCATTGGATGGTCCACGCGTCCGAATCGTTAGGAATCCTGAACGGAAAGGCCTGATCTGCGTTAATCCTGGTCCCATTCACAGCGATCGCCCAATCCTCATGGGCGATCAATGTCTGCTGAAGAGACTTAAAGACGAACAATCCATCACTCGTGACCTGCATCACTTTCTTTAGATCTTCTTGACCCGTTCGATCGGTTAAGGAGGGATCACGAACAAGCAGATACTGCGTGTCGCAATTCACGTCGTACAAGTTCAGAGCGCCAGTATCGCAGCCTGAATCCTTTGTCACAGCGGTCATTCCTAGAAGAGGCGGGTCGTCAGCGTTCATCGTCCACGTGACCGAGGCTAAGCTCTTGTCCTGACTCTCGGGATCTTTTTGCCAAGTGAGGTCGATCCATCGGCCATTGTTCGCGATGAGTTTCACAAGTTGCTGCTTGTCCTTGGCGGAGATCACCGTGGGTGTGGCCTCGTTCGTTAGTGCCGCTTCAGTCTTGGCCTGAACGCGCTGGACTTGTAACACGTCCGAGACCGTCTGGGGCGGTGCCGGATTTTGCTGTGCAGGCTCGGGCTCGGCGCTCGATTTGCCTTTGGATTTGTTTTTGGATTTCGCCGGCGCCGCGGAGGGCTGGTCTTGTGACAAAGACGACAGTCCTTGCCCGAAGCCCGGTTGCACCCCTCCGAACGACAGAAACGATATCCCCAGGAAAGTCGAAATGATTGCGTAACGCAGTCGTGGCATGCGAGCGCGGCCTCACACAAATTGGATTTGACACTCCGAGCGCCGAAGCATTACGCACTCCAAGCGCCTGTGACAGGAGCGATGACCTCACATCACCGCAACCGCCGAACATTGCCTGCGATGCAAAGACGCTCAACTAAGGACGCTGTCACTCCCTGGAAGGCCTTGCCTTCCAGACAACAGTTCCACAGTCGAGCGATTCCACTCGCAGGGCTCTCCTAAGTTTGGGGAAGTCGGCGAAGTAGAAGCCCCCTCGGACGCGCAGTGTTGTTCAACACCACACTCTTCCGTTCGCCGAATCGACGCCAACACTACTCCTTGAACTTGGGCATGTCAAGATTGTCGCGGAAAAGGTGTCTGAGTCTTGACATTTGGTCGGGCAAGGCATACTTTTGAGGGGATTTCGGCGAAGGGGAGTGTAGTTTTTTGTTGGCGTCGGTCCGAGGGGGCTCCCCACCAGTCGACTTCCCCCAAAATTTCACGGAGTTGTTGCGCTAACAACGGTAATGCGCACATGCGGTTGTGTACGCGTACTTGTGATCCCGTTTACCGGTGAGCGCGTTTTGGACGGGGATATCGCATGTCGACCACTGTGATGCCTGAACGTTTCACACCTCGATCTTCGGACTTGATTGAACAATTTACGGCCGCAGTGGTTAATTCAGTTGAGCTTTCCTTGAGTGAGTTCTTCGTCCTACTCGCACGGGAGGCACAACGCGCGTTTGGAGCAAAACACGTACGCATTTGGGACAACAATACAGATGCTGGATGCCTTGTTCTTCAAGCGCACTGCCCGGAGACGCGGCCTAAACAGACGGCAGATACGATCAGCTTAGAGACTTCGCTTACTGGATTCGCAGTCGAACAGCGGCGCATCGTTTCGTTCGATGATGTGTCGGAGGTCTATGGTAATCGACGACTCCAAAATCCGTCTCTAGCCATTGAACTCGGCCTGAAACGGTTGATATCGATTCCAGTACTCGATCCGCGACGGATGGGGCCCGTTTTTTTTGTCATCGATCTCTATTTTGACGAGCTTGTGCCCTTCGACATCGCTCAGCAGGAGCCGAGACTTGAATGGGCAGCTAAGGTTCTAAGTATCGTTTTCGACTACGCCCAATACAGAGTATGGAACGATTTACAGAGATCAATTGACGAATCAGCGTCTTCGGCATCGGGTGCCGCCAGCCTCTTCGATAAAGTATTCCCGAAACTTCAACTCCTAACGGACTGCAGCGGAGCTGAGATCTACCTGCTGGATACAAACAATGCTCTTGTCACTGAGAGGGTAAATGGTGACTCGTCGTATGCTTCCATTGATCCGCAAGAGTTTCAGCGGTCCCTCTTTGAGCGCTGCATCGAAAAACGGGTGCCGACAGTATTCTCAGAAACCTTCGATCTTTGGACCCCGCCGAAACCGAATGCTCAGGGCATCCGTTGGCCAGTCATGGCAACGCCGATCTTGTCGTCATCCGGTCAAGCGTTGGGTTGTCTGGTCTGCTATGAAACGCATGGTAGGGAGGCCGGGCGCTCATTTTCAAGCTACGATCTACAGATCTTGCAGAGTGCCGCACGGGCGATTGGTCCGACATTGGAGAGATTCCGCCGCTTACGGGAGGAGTCTAGACTGATTCGAGTGGTCGAAGGCGTATCTCAGGCACTAGTTCAAGTCGAATCGATTGGGGACATATTACAGAAGACTGTTGAAGCTGTAGTTGAGGGCTTGGACGCCGAGATGGGAGCGGTTTTTTTGATTGAAAGAGACAATTCTGGGGAAGCTTACCTGACTCTGAGAGCAGCAACGGATCCTTATGAGCACTTGGTAGGCACCGCACATTATCGCATTGGTGAAGGAATAACTGGTTATATCGCGACGGGTCAAATGGTGAACCTCAAGAGTCCTGAAGAACTCACTCAGCACAAAAATTACTTGGGGAAGTACGAGTCAGCCATATGGGGGGACACTGTCCATAGCCAAAGTCACACCTTTCTCGGCGCACCGATTCAACTTGGAGCACAGATTCTGGGGGTCTGGAAAATAGAGAATATCCACACATCGCAGAATCATCCGGAATCGTATTTTACGGACGAAGATGTCCACATTTTGCAGGTAGTCTCATCGGTCCTGGCGTATGCCATCGAGCACAGCCATTTCAAGACGAGAATGGTGCGCGACCTAACGCTGCTTGCGCAGAGCTTGATTGGCATTGAAAACGCAAAGACGGAACAAGAAGCAATTCTAGCTGTCATGAGTGCCTTGGAAGAGGCAGGATGGAGGTCTGCTGCTCTGTCACTTTATGACAGCAAGAAGAAGCAAATTGTTGGCGAAATCGGCTCCGGCTCTATGAAAGAAGAGCTCGTCTCAAATATCAACGTGAGTATTGATTCTGACCATGTATTAGCGAGGGTACTGAGAGAAGGAATACCCGACTTCGCTTCTGGCATCGGTGCTGATCTTGCAGAAAAGAGTCGAGAAAAGGACGCGCAGAGGTGCTACATATTACCTCTCCGGCTCGACAATGAACTCATTGGGACACTCCAGGTGGAGGTCGACAGCGAGGACGTACTAGACGAGGATGAACGACTGACGTTGCACGCGTTTTGTGCCCACCTTGCGGTTGCAATTTCAAGGATCCGCAACATAAAGGAGGCGGTAGAGCTCACGAATCGTGTCGTGTCAAGTTCGAGATTTGTTGTCGCGGAATCACTATCGAGCCTTGTTGTGCATAAGCTCAAACACGCGATCGATGGGATTCTAGATGAGCTGGATGCAGATCTAAGGAAACAGGATATCCGCGAAAAGAAAGAGTTACTGAAGCCGTTGCAAAAGTGGAGGGCAACACTTGACACAAGCCGGGTCGGCATTGAAAACGCACTGATCCTCGTCAAGGCGAGAGGCAGTGCGTCGGCTGAATGCGATGCCCATGCGGTGGTCCAACAGGCATTGGACATGTGGATAACAATGATTAAGTTACATAAGTGTGAAGTCGTGAAACACGCGAAGGCTGAAAGCAGCCTATGCTCAATTTCGGACCCCGCCCTGTTGGAAATCATGTCGGTGATGATAACGAACTCGATACAGGCATTCGCTAGAAAGATTGAAATTAGCACGCGAAATGAGCAGCGCATAACTTTACCAGAGAGGAACTTCATTGTCTTCGCCCTATCCCTCGATTTCGTTGATGACGGACAGGGCATTGGCACAGATAACACCGAAGGGATTTTTGATTCAACGTATACGACGAAACCTGAAAACAAGGGCACTGGCCTTGGCTTATTCATTGCGCGACGGTTGGCAAGAGACGCAGGGGGGGACTTGTTTGTGCCAACTGATTCGCAAAGAAGCAAAGGCCTGACATTGAGGCTCATTTTGCCTGCAAGGGAAGTGAAGAGGGATCGATGAGCGCCTTAGCCGAGCCTTTATCTGTGGCAGTTCTAGAGGATGAATCGGGGACGACGGACAACATACGTAAAGATCTCGAGACCTTGGGTCCGCGACTTCATTGTGCCAAGGATTTTCAGGAATATGTAGAAGTGATTGACTCAACGTCAGTTGACGCGGCATCAGTAGACTTGTACATCCGCTCTCACCAAAAAGGGAGAGAGGCGCTGGACTACACACGACGGCAGCAACCAGATACAGCGACAGTCGTTTTTACTCAGCATGACAAGCTAATTCCTGGAGTTGCAGCCCATGCTGACCAAGTCGTGTCAAAGAACAGTCGAGAGCACTATAGGCAAGCGATGAGGAACGCCCTTCAATTGGGTCGCGCAAGAAGGATAGTTCGTCGGCTTCGTGACTTGGGTGAGACTATTCTTCCACAACTGCCTCAGGGAGCTACATTAGCAAACGATTTGATGCAGCAGATCTCTGATCAGAGTCGTGAAGTAGCAATGCGCTTGCTTCGGGAGGGAAAAGAAGATCTGAGTCTAAGGCCATTGCTCCTCGGTGCAGGCTGGTGGCGTAATTTCTATCCGAGTGCGTATGCTGCGTTACCAGCTGTACGCAAGCTGCAGGAGCTCTTACGTTATGCAGGAATAATGCCAGATGAGCTGCGCCATATTCTAGCGGTTGAGATGGACGCCGCCGCTGCTCTGCTTGGCGACGATGCGGCGCCTTTCGAGGTCGACAGTCGTGCATCAGAAAACGCAGATCAGCTCCTCTCGATTCTTAGCTACTTGTTGCGACTAGCGGACTATAACCCAGAGTTGCTGCGGATGCTGTGGAGTGAGAAAGCAATCTTCGCGTCAGCTCGGAAACCTGCGCCTTGGGACGATGATGGCTTGCGGAATCATCTTGAGAAAGAAGGCCCCGTTGGCCTCAGAAGTGCGTTAACGTGGATAAGGAGCCACTAGGAATGGCTTGGGACAAATGGACAGCCTACGAAGAATCTCTGTACAGGTATGATAGGGAGAGTAAGGATTGCAACGCCGAAGTTCTGCCAGGTGCCTACCTCTACCGCATTACATCGTTGAGTCACTGCAGTCATTCAGATGTTCTCAGCGGACGTGGAACGCTTGCTGTGCCCGGATATGGTCGGTTTCATGCTCCACACCAGCCCACCAGCTACTGCTCCAATAATGTCCTAGTATGCCTGTCTGAAATGTTGTTCCATATGTACCACACGACATTGAAGAGAATAGATGATGGATTCCACGCTGCAGACATAAGATCAGGTATGTCCACGATCCGATGCATGACGGTTTTAAGAGTCAATTCAGAGATCGGCGACCTTGTGTATCTTGATTCTGACGGAGTAACTTACGATTATGACCGACGCCTGCGAGGAGCGGTGGTCGTTTACCCGCAAGCCGAGTACAAAGTGTTTCAGGAATTCAATAACCTTGTCCGGAGCAAAAAGAAAAGAGGAATTCTCTATCCGTCCGCGAGACATTCGAGGGATGTGTGTCTGGCCTTGTTCAATGACGAGACCGCCTTCATTGATGACCGATTTCCAGTGATTACTCTAAAACTGCAACTCGTCAAGGAGGATCAGGATTTTACGACTCCAGTCGAGAAGTGCGACCCAATACTGCACAAAATGCACCCAACGATGGGATACTTTGAGATTGACAACGCAGACAAGAGGGTTTTCGAACGGTTGGTCGCGTCGGAAGTGATCCATCCCGCCGGAATGCCGGTGAAGGGTATGGTGGATTTTGTCCGTCGACGCTATCGCGTCTATCCAACAGGGGCAGTGTGCTCATTGGTAGGGCCGGCGGCATCTACGCCTATTGTCTCTATATAGAGATTTATCGCTTTTGGGTCAATAGTCTTTGATATGGTGCTGCGAGAAGAGCCGCACGATTCGCGGTGAACTGCGACGAGACTACCGGAACCGCTGCGCGGCGCGGAATACCGCTGCATGAAATTCCGCAAAACCCGTTCGCTCAGGGCAGACCATTTCTCCTCATCTACGAGATCGGCGATTTCCGGCTAACCGCCCAGTTTCCGTGGTTTTGTGACTGTGGGAAGACTGCTGCATCCTCCTTCAGTTGAATTGCAGCCCTGATGCTGTTTCGCGGACTGAACAGCTCGGAAAGAACCGTTTTGTCGGGAGCATACTACGCGACGTGGAAACATCGGAAGAAGAAACCATCGGAATTACTCCCTTGACAACGTAATTCGAAGTTGTCTGCTCCACACATCGCGGGTCTCAGCATCGAGCGTTCCTGCGAGTTCGAGCAGATAGTCGGTGAGTTGATCGTGTCCTCGCCATCGGTGCCGGAGCAGAGCTGAAGCTGCCGCTAGCGTTAACGGCGTCCCGATTTGTAGAAAAACAACCAGAGCAGCCTCCGCCCTAGCGGTCCGAGGCTCCGCTTCGGGACGACCTTGGTCATCTTCCTTCAGATTTTCCTTCGTATTCCGAATCGCAGTCGCAGCGATCATGATTTGGTCTAGGAATCGGTCCGGAAATTCTCCGATTGCGAAATCCCGTTGTGCCTCCTGGAATTCAGAACGATATGTGACGAGATCTACAATGGCGCATCTTGCCGGCACACTGGTCCATTCCTCAAACAGGTCCAGGAGCAGAGTTTCTTGCATTTCGATCCGTCTCGACCTCGCCCAGCGAATTAGCCACAGCCACCCGTTTGAAGTCAGTGCGTCTTTGTCGCGTAGTCCAGTGATCTCTTCTCGCAGACTACCATCAAACCCCTCCGTTCCCAGAAGTTGCGCGAATCTAAGGGAATAATCCTCGTTGATCGCAAAGCCGTAACTTGGATTCGCCATCCGGTCTATGTAGTCCCGCGCGAGAATCAGTAGGTTGCTCATGGTTCGATATATAGGTGGAGATAGCCGCCGGCCCTATAGTGTTGAATCACTGTCGAGGGGAGGCTCGTGTCTGTCCTGGCGCTCCCTATCTGGAGGCAGGTTTTAAGCAATATTGTTTCGGTGGCCTTTTCGATCCGCCTCTCGGCTGTTTCGATCGGCAGGCCGTTGTCCTCAAGGATGAAATCCTCATCCAAAAGTACGGTGAAGCGTGCCTTGCCGAGCCGGTCACTCATGAATCCGCTGATCTTGCGATCATTGGTCCAGTCAGTCACGGCCATCCACACGTGTCTTCCCCGATCTGTGTGGAGTTCCGCCTCTTGATCGGGATTGAACAGCACGCAATCGATCTCGAACTCCTCCCGAAACGTATTCCGGAGGAAATGGTTCGATTGAGTGGAGTGTACCGTCAGAACGAGATCCGAGAACGCCGGTTGCACGCGACCCCATTGGACATAGGCCATACGCGCGGCCGGGTCAGTGGCATCAAAGACTCGCCATCCGGCGGGGTCGAAATCCGTAACTAGTGGACTGTCGCAGTGAATTCGTTAGTGGGCAGGCGGCGGCTGGGGTCAGAGTACTTCCATTGGATGGGGCGAGCGTTCGGAGTAGGCGTTGATGTAGCGACGGAGTTTGCGAGCCAGGTCCGGGACCGAGGTGAAAATGCCGCGGGCGATGACCTCGCGTTCGATCTTAGCAAACCAGATCTCGACTTGGTTGAGCCAAGAGGA